>Ga0326727_10025717_pt1 | contig 11008 bp, 9 predicted proteins | sample MB2enrmetagenome_FD_207643 | JGI IMG/M metagenome (GOLD analysis project Ga0326727, IMG submission 207643) | Lab enriched peat soil microbial communities from McLean, Ithaca, NY, United States - MB29MY | ecosystem: Environmental > Terrestrial > Soil > Wetlands > Peat | place: USA: New York... | reverse complement strand
GGCCTGTACCTCTCCCAGCCCCTCAACCAGGTCCTCGAACGCGCCTTCGACGAAGCCGCCCACTTCAAGGACGAGTTCGTCTCCACCGAACACATCCTCCTCGCCATCTCCAACGAACGCCACGACCCCGCCGGCCAGCTCCTCGACCGCGCCGGCGCCTCCCACGACGCCATCCTCCACGCCCTCGTTTCCGTGCGCGGCACCCAGCGCGTCACCGACCCGAATCCCGAATCCAAGTACCAGGCCCTGGAGCGTTACGCCCACGACCTCACCGATTCCGCCCGCAAGGGCAAGCTCGACCCCGTCATCGGCCGCGAGGACGAAATCCGCCGCGTCATGCAGGTCCTCAGCCGCCGCACCAAGAACAACCCGGTCCTCATCGGCGAACCCGGCGTCGGCAAAACCGCCATCGTCGAGGGCCTCGCCCAGCGCATCGTCCGCGGCGACGTTCCCGACCAGTTGAAGGGCAAGCGTCTCGTCGCCATCGATCTCGGTTCCATGATCGCCGGTACCAAGTTCCGCGGCGAATTCGAGGACCGCCTCAAAGCCGTGGTCAAGGAGATCATCGACTCCCAGGGCGAAATCGTCTGCTTCATCGACGAGCTCCACACCCTCGTCGGCGCCGGCGGCGCCGAGGGCGCCATCGATGCCGCCAACCTCCTCAAGCCCGCGCTCGCCCGCGGCGAACTCCGCTGCATCGGCGCCACCACCCTCAACGAGTACAAGAAGTACGTCGAGAAAGATGCCGCCCTGGCGCGCCGCTTCCGTACCGTCATGGTGGGCGAGCCCTCCGTCGACGACACCATCGCCATTCTGCGCGGCCTCAAGGAGAAGTTCGAAATCCATCACGGCGTGCGCATCAAGGATTCCGCCATCCTCGCCGCCGCCACGCTCTCCCACCGCTACATCGCCGACCGCTTCCTGCCCGACAAGGCCATCGACCTCATCGACGAAGCCGGCTCCGCCCTTCGCCTTCAGATCGGCAGCATGCCCATCGAGATCGACGACGTCGACCGCCAGATCTCCCACCTCGAAATCGAGCGCCTCGCCCTCAGCAAGGAGCGCGACGCCGGCTCCCACGAACGCCTCCGCGCCGTCGAAAATTCCCTCGAGCGCCTGCGCGCCGAAGCCTCCACTCTCAAGGAACGCTGGAGCCGCGAGAAGGGCGCCATCGCCCGCGTCCGCGAGCTAAAGGAACAGCAGGACCGCCTCCGCCAGGAGGAAGAGAAGGCCAGCCGCGCCGGCGATTGGGAAAAGGCCGCCCAGTTGCGCTACGGCCGTCTTGCCCAGATCGAAAAGGATATCGCCGCCGCCGAGCAGGAACAGGAAGCCGTCAAGGAAAACGCCCTCCTTCAGGAAGAGATCGGCGAGGACGATATCGCCCGCATCGTCGCCAAGTGGACCGGCATTCCCGTCCATCGCATGCTCGAGGGCGAAATCCGCAAGCTCGTCCAGATGCCCGACCGCCTCAAGGACCGCGTCATCGGCCAGGACGAAGCCGTGCGCCTCGTCTCCAGCGCCATCCTCCGCAACCGCGCCGGCTTGAGCGATCCCAATCGCCCCATCGGCAGTTTCATTTTCCTCGGCCCCACCGGCGTCGGAAAAACCGAGCTCGTGCGCGCCCTCGCCCAGTACATGTTCGACGACGACAAAGCCATGATCCGCGTCGACATGTCCGAGTACATGGAAAAACACGCCGTCGCCCGCATGACCGGCGCGCCCCCCGGATACGTGGGCTACGAGGAAGGCGGCCAGTTGAGCGAGCAGGTGCGCCGCCGTCCCTATTCCGTGGTCCTGTTCGACGAAATCGAAAAGGCGCACCCCGACGTCTTCCACCTGCTCCTGCAGATCCTCGACGATGGCCGCCTCACCGACGGCCAGGGCCGCACCGTCAGCTTCAAGAACACCATCATCGTCATGACCTCCAACATCGGCACCGGCATGTTCGACAAGAACGTTTTCGGATTCTCGGTGCACGCCAAGGACGGCCAGAACGACGATACGCGCAAGCGCTTGCTCGAATCCCTCCGCTCCCAGTTCCGCCCCGAATTCCTCAACCGGATTGACGATATCATCGTGTTTAACGCCCTGTCGAAGGACCACCTGAGCCGCATCGTGGACCTCCAACTGGACGCCGTAGCGAAACTCCTGAAGGAGCGCAAAGTGAATTTGGAAGTGACTCCGGCTGCCCGTGACGCCATCATCGCCGAGGGCTACGACCCGCAGTACGGCGCGCGTCCCATGCGCCGCGCCATCCAGTGCCTGATCCAGGACCCGCTCGCCCTCAAGCTCCTCAACGGCGAGTTCGTCGAAGGCGACACCGTCCTGGTAGACGCCGATGTGGGGCAGGTTGTCAACCTGCGGCGGGTTGTCAACCCGCCCGGCGAGCGAAGCTCGCCCTCCGCTGGAGAGTGAACCCACATGAACACGCTCAAAACCGCCGTCCTCCTGGCTCTCCTGACCGCCCTCCTCATCGCCGCGGGCGGCGCGCGCATGGGCCACCACGGCCTCTACGCGGGCCTCTGCATCGCCCTCCTCTCCTACTCGGCGCGCCCCGTCTCCGCCTCGCCCGCCACCGCCCACATGTTCACCGTCCAGCCATTCACCGGCCGCGGCTGCATGAACCTCTTCTCCACCCATCCGCCCACCGCGGATCGCATCGCCCGCCTGCAGGCCATCCGATGAACGAAGTCCGCGTCAACCGCAAGGCCGCCGGCCGCATCGCCTCCGGCCATCCCTGGATTTTCGGCGCCGATGTCGCGGACCGCGACGGCGCCCAGCCCGGCGAAGCCGTCAAGGTGGCCGATTCGCGCGGCCAGCCCCTCGGCGTGGCCCACTACAGCTCCGCCTCGCAAATCGCCCTCCGCATGATCTCCCACAAGGTCGAGCCGATCGACCGCGACTTCTTCATGCGCCGCCTGCGCGCCGCCGAGGAGTTTCGCCGCCGCGTCGTGCGCAACTCCGAGGCCTACCGCGTGGTTCACGGCGAAGCCGACCTCCTGCCGGCGCTGGTCGTGGACCGCTACCGCGAATACCTCGTGATGCAAACCCTCAACCAGGGCATGGACGCCGCCAAGGACGAGATCGCCTCCTGTCTCCAGGAAATCTTCCATCCCCGCGGCATCGCTCTCCGCAACGACGCCTCCGTCCGGTTAAAGGAGCAGTTGCCTCTGGAAACTACCACGCTGGCGGGCGAAGTGCCGGACTCGGTAACGCTCCGCATGGACGGCCTCACGCTGCACGCCGATCTCCTCGGCGGCCAGAAGACCGGCATCTTCCTCGACCAGCGCGAGAACTATCGCGCCGCCGCCCACTATGCCCGCGGCGGCAAGGCCCTCGACTGCTTCACCTCCACCGGCGGCTTCGCGCTCCACCTCGCGGCCAAGTGCGAAGCGGTCGAAGCCGTCGACACTTCCGAGCCCGCGCTCGCCACCGCCCGCCTCAATGCCGCCGCCAACTCCATCGCCAACGTGGAGTTCCGCCATGCGGACGTGTTCGAGTTGCTGGCCGGCTACGCTTCGGCCCACCGCCAGTTCTCGATGGTGGTTCTCGATCCCCCTGCCTTCGCCAAATCGCGCCGCAACATCGAGGCCGCGGCCACCGGCTACAAGGAGATCAACCTCCGCGCCCTGCGCCTGATCCCGCCCGGCGGCGTTTTGGTCACCTGCTCCTGCTCCCACCACGTGAGCGAGGCCATGTTCCTCGAAGTGGTGGCCGAAGCCTCGCTCGATGCCGGCCGCACCCTCCGCGTCCTGGAGCGCCGCACGCAGAGCCAGGACCACCCCATTCTTCTGACCGTTCCCGAAACCCACTACCTCAAGTGCCTGATCCTCGAGGTGGTGTAGACGCCCATGTCCCCGCTGATCCCGCTCCTTGCCTTCCTCCTCAACCCCCAGGACAAGCCGCCCGAGATGTGTACCATCTCGGGAACCGTGGTCGACGCGCTCACCGGCCAGCCGCTTAACAAGGTGGACGTGTGGGTCGATACCAACGGAGGAGGCAAGGACGAGGCGGTAGCTACTGGTGCCACCGATTCCAAAGGAAACTTCAGTATCTCGGGCTTGGACCCTGGACATTACTTTCTCGGGGGTTCGCGCAACGCGTATCTGGACACCTACTACGGCGCGCCGCGGCCGGGCGGCGGCAAGAATGCCATCGCCCCGGAAGCCGGGCACACGGTCGAAGACGTCGTCGGATTCGGACCGGACGGAAAGACGTTCAAGGAAGGCGGCTGGTCGGACACCTACGACTTGGGTCGGTTCCGCATTCCCGATCTGGAGCCGGGAAAGTACTAAGTGCGCGCCGCACTCGAGAAGTTTGGCACGCCCGCTTACTCCTTCTATCCGGGAGTCCAGGACCCCCATGCCGCCGCCATGGCGGAAATCGGTCTGGGAGCGCGTGTCACCGGCCTCGATGTCGTGTTGCCGCAGCCGCCGGCGTTCCGCGTTACGGTTCGCGTCGCGGCTCCCGAGGGATTCCGGACTCAGTGCTCGCTTTCCTCCAGCCTGGACGAATACGGCCGGCTCGAACTAAGCGGTGCGCGCCTACGCATGGCCGACGGAGGCCGGCGTGACAGGCCGCTACTCCACCTTTCAGCGCCTGCAAGTGACAGACGGCGATGTCCCCGGCTTCACCGTCAACGTGACCGCGGAAGCAGCCATCGACGCTCATTACACGGTTGAGGAAGACGGCAAGGCCGCACTGGAAAACGTCGATCTTAGCTTTCACGGCGCGCGCACAGCCAGGTTCGGCGAAGACCAGCGGCTCTCCACCTCGGTCGAGGCCGGCCACTACGTCGTCGACTTCACGGGACTCCCGCCGGGTCTGCACCTGAAGAGCGCACGCAGCGGACCGGACGATGTCCTCCGCGACGGCCTGACCGTCGCGAACGGCGGCACGATCTCGCTCGATCTCGTGCTTTCGGACGGCGTGGGCTCGCTCGAAGGCGCGGTCCTCGACGGCGACGGGAAGCCCGTGCCCGGCGCCACCGTGGTCCTCATTCCCGAGGCAGCCTTGCGCTCGCGGCCGGACCGCTTCTACAGCACCACTACCGACCAGCACGGCCGCTGCCATCTCACGGACCTCGCGCCCGGCAGCTACCAAGCCTTGGCCCTCGCTGGACCTGCACATCCGGACCGCCCGGTAAGCCGCGCCCGCCCGCGCCAATTCCCGGCCCCAATCCGTGCCGCCAGTTATAATGCCGTTGATGACTCAGACTCCTTTTAGTTTGCAGGGAAAGAACGCGCTGGTGACCGGCTCGCAGGTGGGTCTCGGCGCCGGCATCGCCATCGCCTTCGCGCAGGCGGGCGCCAACGTGGTGATTAACGGGATCGACAATCGCGGCATCGACGACGTCTGCGCCGCCGTGCGCGCCGCCGGCGCCAAGCCCGTGGTCGCCATCGGCGACGTTTCCGACGCCCAGGTCTGCGAGGATCTTGTTGCCACCACGGTCCGCGAGCTCGGCTCCATCGACATCCTGGTGAACAACGCCGGTATCATCCGCCGCCAGCCGGCCGCCGAGTTTTCGGCCAAGAACTGGTCCGACGTGATCGAGATCAATCTCAACGCAGTGTTCCGCTTCTGTCAGATGGCCGGCCGCCACATGCTGGCGCAGGGCAGCGGGAAGATCATCAACATCGCCTCGTTACTTTCCTTCCAGGGCGGAATTCTGGTGCCGTCTTATGCCGCGGCCAAAGGCGCCGTGGCCCAGTTGACCAAGGCTCTGGCCAACGAATGGGCGCCCAAGAACGTCAACGTCAACGCCATCGCCCCCGGCTACATGGCCACCGACAACACCGCCGCGTTGCGCGCCGACCCGGTGCGTAGCGAGGCGATCCTGAGCCGCATTCCGGCCGGCCGCTGGGGCACCCCGCAGGATATCGGCGGCACCGCCGTGTTCCTGGCCTCGTCCGCCAGCGACTACGTCAACGGCCACGTGCTGGTCGTGGACGGCGGATGGATGGCGCGGTAGCACCGCGCGTGCGGGCCGCGCCGCTCCCGCCCATGCCGCGCGGTCCTATAATTGAGCTTTGCCAGCCATCCTGAAAGACCGCATCGTCCTCATTACCGGCGCTGGCCGCGGTATCGGCAAGCGGCTGGCCATGGGCTTTGCCCAGGCCGGGTCGCGCGTCGGCCTCCTGGCCCGCAGCAAGGCCGAACTCGACCTCGCCAAACTCGAAATCGAACAGGCCGGCGGCCAGGCCTTGCGGCTTCCGGCGGATGTCCGGGAGCCGGATCAACTGGCGGTCGCCGTCACTCTCATGCGCCAGAAATTCGGCGCCCCCAACGTCCTGGTGGCCGCCGCCGCCGTGCAGGGACCCATCGGTCCGTTCGTCTCCGCCAAGCCGAAAGCCTGGGACGACGCCATCGAAACCAATCTCATCGGCGTGGCCAACGCCTGCCGCGCCGTGCTTCCCGCAATGATCGAAAGCCGCAACGGCAAGATCGTCGTCGTCGTGGACGCCGGTGCCGCGCAGTCGCGGCCCAATTTCAGCGCCTATGCGGCGTCGAAGGCGGCGGTGGTGCGCTTCATCGAGTGCCTGGCGGACGAGGTGCGCGACCACAACGTTCAGGTCAACTGCATGATCCCGGGCGAGACCTACACCCACATGACCGACGAAGTCCTCAGCGCCGGCGAGGAACGCGCCGGTGTCAAGGAATACGACGAAGCCAGGCAGGTGCGCATCACCGGAGGTCTCGCCCCGGAAAAGCAGATTCAGCTCGCTTTGTTTCTCGCCTCCGAGCGGAGCAACCACGTCAGCGGCAAACTCCTGCACGTCGTCGACGATTGGAAGCGGCTCGAAAAGGAAAACATGCGGCCGGAGCTGTACACGTTGCGGCGCTTGCAGAAAATCTGACGGGGCCGCGCGGCAGGCGGCCACGCCCGCCTTCCTTACCGCGAAACGATCTTGTCGACGGCCTTGGCCAGTTGCCGGAACTCCTCGTGAGCCGGCGATCCGGGGGCATATTCGCCGATGGTCAGGCCGACTTCGACGGCTTGCGCCAGGGCGATCCGCTGGCTGATCGCCGGCAGCACCTTCTTGCCCATCTTCTCGAGCGATGGGACCAGGCCGCGCCCCAGCGTGGTGCCCATCAGCACCTTCGATGGAACGAACCGGATGCGCGGCTTCTTCGAACCGCGAACGGCCCGCGCGTGCAGCGCCAGCGCCAGCGCCTCCTTCAAGGCGAACAGATCCAGCGGGGATGGCCCGCACGGCAGCAGCGCCAGGTCGGCCAGCAGCAGGGCTTGGGAGGTGGTTTCCGGCATGCCGGGCGGCGTGTCGATAAGAACGATTTCGGCGGCCTTATCGGCGGCGCGCGTCCGGGCCTTCAGTTCGTCGGCATCGCCGCGCTTCACGGATTCCACGCAAGCGGCCAGCACGCCCGTGCCCTGAGCGGCCCACGCCGCCAGACTGTGCTGCGGGTCGGCGTCCAACAGTGCCACGGCATAGCCCATCGAGACAAACTCCCCGCCCAGGTTGCCGGCGATGGTCGACTTGCCGACGCCGCCTTTTCTCCCAGCCACGACGATAATAGCCATAGCAGCTTCCAGGATACCCGGAATGGCCGCGCCGCGCGGGCCGCGGCCATGCGTGAGACGGCGCTCAGCGGGGCGTCACTTTCCCTTCTTGGGCGCGGGCTTGGCAGCCTTCTTCGGCGTTTTGCAGGCCATACTGATTCTCCCTATGGGGCAGGGTAGCACGGCGTTGGCGCGCCCGGCGGAGCAAAACTCACATTGGGCCGTTCCGGGGAGGCATGATCCTGAAACCATCGGGCGGAAGAGCCGACCGCTTCACCAATTGCTTCAACTCAGCCAGTCCTTCCGTGCTGCCGTGGACCACGACGTAGGCCTTGTCGGCATAAGCCGGGGTTGCCGCGGCGTTCGGCTGGACGCTGCCCAGCGTGGGATCGATCACGGCCGCCCGCACAAATTCGTAAACTGCCAGCGATACCTTTTCCGGCGATTCCTTCTGCTGGCACAGGAAAGCCAGCGCAAGCTTGTAGGAGACGTACGCCTGATCCGGATAATCCGCCAACGCCCGCCGGTAGGCCGGTTCGGCGATATCCCGGCATTTGGCGGAAACCCTAACCTTGGGGTCGCCTCGCATCGCCGCCTCGGCCTGGTAAATCTCCAGCGCCAGCAGCGCACGGTCGGCGGTCGCCTCCATCGTGGCGCGGCTCTTGCTCCAGTCCGCCTCGGAAGTGCCGGCCGGTTTGTTACCCGGCGCGAAGAATGCCGCCGCAGCAGCTTTGAGTTGCTGCGCCGCGGCCCAACCGAGATCGGCCTGGTCCGCGGTGGGATTCGGAAGCAGCGCGGTGCCTGCGGCGCCGGCCGCGCCCGCGGTGGCGTTCAGGAATTGCAAGAGCTGCGTCTTGCCGTCCCGCGGGTCGTCGAACACCGCCTTCAGATCCTTGGACATGATCTGCGCCGCGTACTCCAGTACCTTGGCCGGCTGCGGCGGATGCAACTTGCCATAGGCTTGCGCCAGCATGCTGGTGCGCACGTCCTTGAAATCCGAGTCCGGGTATTGCTGCACCCAGGTTTCCAAGTCCGCGACTTGCCCGGCCGGATCCCCAGCGTCCTTGATCGCCTGGCTGAAGAGGTTGTACTCTCCCTGGTCCTTGTAGTTGCGCTTGGCGGCTGCGCTCTGGGCGCCCGCCAATGGAGATGCGCCGGCTATCGCCCATGCGGCCAATCCGGCGAAAACCGCCACCCCGCCGGCGGTTCCAATCGAACTATGCATTTCCGGCCTCCTCTCCACTCCACCGCAGACCGCCGGCTCCGGGTTCGCAAACCACAAGCCGGCCGCCATCTCTACCGCTCGGGCTGCGCGCTGACAGATTTCCACAGGTCCACGTCTTCCTCTTTCGTGGCTGCGGATGCGCCATCGAGATCGTTGGCCAACAGGGAGACGCCGGATATCTGTCCGGGTGCGACGCTCAGGAACGCCGCCGTTCCCGGCCACGCGATGCTGTTGCGCAGCGTGACGCCCTTCACGCGGTCGAGCCGCACCACCGGCGTTTCCGGTCTCGGGTTGCGCGTTTGCACGCCGTCCAGATCCACCTGCCGCGAATCGCGGATGAGGAACGGCGCGCCGCTTTCGGCGTCGATCCGCACGTTGTGCAACTCCAGGCCCACCGTGTTGTAGGCGCGCAGCCCTTCCTTCGCGCTGCCCACGATGTCGCTGAGCCGCAGCCCTTCCACGGGCATCTCGGGAAGGCCTGCAATGCTTACGGCCACCGGACAGCGGTTGATGGTGACGTGGCTGATGGCCATGTTGCGGAAGATCGGCGTCCGCGTCGACACCGGCTCCTCGGGAGCGCTCGTGTAGTAGTTAGTCACCTGAATGGCCGCGTAGCGCGAGTCCTCGATCACCCAGTTGTCGAAGCGGATGTTCTCCAACACGCCGCCGCGGCCGCGCGTGCTCTTGATGCGAATGCCGCGGTCGGTCCCCACGGAAACGATGTTGCTCGCCACCACGTTGCGGATACCGCCCGAGGTCTCGCTGCCCAGCACCACGGCGCCATGGCCGCGGTGGATGGTACAGTTCGTGATGGCCACGTCCTCGGTGGGACGGTTGACCCGCAGCCCGTCGGCGTCCTTTCCGGATTTCAGGCAGATGGCGTCGTCGCCGGTGTCGAAATACGAATCCGCGATGCGCACGTGGCGGCAGGAGTCCACGTCCACGCCATCGGTGTTGGCGCCGGGATAGCTCTCCACCATCACGTCGCGGATGGTCACGTTTTCGCAGTACAAAGGGTGAATCACCCACATGGGCGAGCCGGCGATGTGAATGCCTTCGATGCGCACGTTGCGGCTCTCCACCGGTCGGATGAAATCCGTGCGCAGAAACGTCTCGGAGGCGGCGCGCACGGCGGCGGGAATCGGCTCGGGCTTCTGCAGCAGGTTTAGGAGGTTGCTCCAGGCGGCGCGGCCGGCCGCATCCGCGCGCACCAGGGCCATCCAATCGGCATTGTTGGCGGTGAGGGTGCCGTGGCCTTCGATGGCGACGTTCTCCAACTTGTAGCCGCCGATGTTGGCCGCGGGCGCGCGGGTTTCCACGCCCTCATAGCGGCTGAGATCCACCAGCGGGTATTCCTCGCGGTTGGCGGCGAAGCGGACCGTGGCGCCGCTGTCCACATGCAAGGTCATGTTGCTGACCATTTCGATGGCGCCGGTAACGTACGTCCCGGCGGGGATCCACACCGTGCCGCCGCCCGCTTTGGCGCAGGACTGTATGGCGCTGCGGATGGCGGCGGTGCTGGACGCCGAGCCGTCGCGCTTCGCGCCGTAGTCCAGGACGTTGAAGACCGGGGAAGTTTGGCCGTAGGCCGACAGGCCGAGGCACAGAAGGGCGCCCGCGAGCGAGGACTTGATCATGGGTCTATCGTAACGATAATTGCAGCGCCCGCGCGCCGCTACCCCGGCGCCGGCCGCACCTCGCGCAGGTTGGCCGCCCAGCCCGGATATCCGCGCGCCGCCGAGTACGCGTCTTCCTCGATGGTGAAGGCCACATCCACGCGCGCACCAAGCGGCAACTCCGCGGCCCGTTCGGCGAAGCGCCAGGCCTTGAGTTCAAGCACGCGGCCGCCGCCACGCACCGTCACTCTCAGGTGCTTCCCGTCTTTCCCCAGCGGCGAGACGCCCGCCACCTCCACGCCCAGCGCCGCGAACAGGGGCGGCGGATTGCCGCGTCCGAACGGGGCCAGCGCGAAAACATCGGCGGCGTTCGGCTCCGTCAGGTCGGCCAAGCCGGCCAGGGCGTCGATCTCGAGCCGCGGCAGGAAATCCTCCGGCCGCAAACAGGCCGCCGCGCGGGCGTTGAAGCGCCGGCGGAATTCGTCCACGCGCGCAGCTTCGAGCGCCACGCCGGCGGCGTGTTCGTGGCCGCCGAAGCGCACGAAGAGATCCGCCATGGATTCCAGCGCCGCGAGCAGGTGGAACCCGGGAATGCCGCGGCCGGAGCCCTGCGCCAGGCCGTCCTCGGGATTCCGCCCCAGCACGAAC
>Ga0326727_10025716_pt1 | contig 11008 bp, 10 predicted proteins | sample MB2enrmetagenome_FD_207643 | JGI IMG/M metagenome (GOLD analysis project Ga0326727, IMG submission 207643) | Lab enriched peat soil microbial communities from McLean, Ithaca, NY, United States - MB29MY | ecosystem: Environmental > Terrestrial > Soil > Wetlands > Peat | place: USA: New York... | reverse complement strand
GTGATAGGACTGGAACGGACTATTCTCGCCTTCATTGGCGCGGACGGTCGTCAGCATCTCCTCGGACTTCCGCTTTCCCATCGCTGCCTCAGCGAACGACGCGCAGTGCCCGCATTCGGAGCAGTTTTCTGTGCAATGGTTCTGATTGTTAAGGAAGGCCGCCAGAAAACCGTCCAACTTGGCGTTTTCTATGTATGGATGGTAGTCATCCTTTAGCCTTCGGGCGTCGAAGAGGTTCAGAAGGTCGTACAGGTTTCCAGAATAGCTCCCGCGCATGTATGCCTCCACCGCGCTGATTGGATCGCCGAAGTGTACAGCCTGCCTGCCCTGAATCTTGAACCCTCGAATACCGGCGTTTTCATACAGCGCCAGATCCTCCGGCCGTACCCAGTTGAGATGCATTGGGTTGATCCAATCACTTATTCTCCTGGCCGTGCAGCTCTGTGTGTAGAAGCCTCGGATATCCTGGACACCGAATTTGAAGCATGACTCGTGGTTGTAATGCGCCATCTTGTATGGACAGTTGTGCATGCAGATGCTGTTGACGATCATCTCGACGCCATCGCCGAAAATCTCGCATATCCGGCGTATTTTCGCAAAGTCGCGGGTGATGTCTTCGTCGATAACGAGCCGATCAATGCCTCGACTTTTGTAGAAAGCGGCTTTGCTCGGTGAGTTGACCTGGCAAATAGTGGAAGCCTTGATCCTGAAAGGCAAGCCCGAATCCTGGATGAGAGCGATCAGAGAGGGTAGGGTGACGGTGAGATTCGTTATGCCTATGTCCGAAAGTCGGTGGAGAAATCGATTGATCGAATTGATGCCTCGTTCCGTAAACTCGCGATTGTCCATGCAGGAAGCGTTAAAGGTGTAGTTAAAGTCGATCCCTTTTTCAGTGCAGTAGGCGGCGTATTTCTGCAGGGCTTTCAGGTCGATACCGGGCAGGTCACGGGAGTTGCGCCCGGAACCGAACGGAACTCCGACAGTCGCCTGACCGTAAACCTCCTTGACACAGGCATGCGGATACTTCGAGTTCAACTCGCCATACGCATCGATTGTCTTCTCTTTGAAATCCGCCGGAACGCTGAACAGTCTCATATGACCTCCTCGGCAACGCAGGAGTAGGGGAGTGAGAGGAGTGGGAGTAGAGAATCCGGAATTCCGGACCCCATTGCTCCTTACACACCCCGCACTTCTGCTACCCCCGCGAGATTCTCCTACACATATTGCGCTACAGGCTAAACATGGATCATGCTGCAAAAGCGTATGATCTGCCATTCCTTGGGTATTTTGTATTAAAGTCTTGCCATTTTTTTTTGGACCTGCTATACTAATATGCCTGAGGCGGTAGTTGCCGGTTCTCGGACTAAATTTTTGAGTTTTTCAGTTTACGACGAATAGGGGTGAACTCTCTTGCCGAATATCAAATCAGTGATCAAGGACGTTAAACGATCCAAGGAGCGACATGCGCGAAACGTCGCTGTAAAGTCCAAGATTAGAACCTTTGTGAAGAAAGCCAGAACGGCGATTGCAGGCGGCGACTTGGAAGTGATTAAGCAGGCGGTTTCGGCTGCATCGAGCGTTGCGGACAAGGCAGCCGAGAAGGGCATCATCCACAAGAATGCGGCATCGCGGCGAAAATCGAGACTGATGCGCGCTGCGCACAAGTCACAAGCTGTCGCATCCTAACATCTGCTTTTCCGTTATGTACAGGAAGACCCGGGTCCCGTGAGGACGCCGGGTCTTTTTGTTGAAAACAGTTCCCGGTATGAGGTAGGATATGGTGTAGGCTTATAGAAGCTGGGGGTGTGCAGGCAAATGGGAAAAGGACGATGGATTCCGTGGTCGGTAGCGCTGGTAGGGTTGGCAATAGCCGTTTATCTGTTCAAGTTTGACGGTCAGATCCATGGCTATGACGAATATCTCGTCACCAATATAGGCTGTTTGCTTTTCATTCCGATGCTCTACATCTTTCTTGTCGCACGGCAGGAGCCTGCCTCGTTCGGATTCACGCTTGGCGATTCATCCAGCGGGTTCAAATATGCAAGCCTGCTTTTCGTGTGTGTTTTTCCGGTGTTGTTCATCGCCTCCAGAATGACGGATTTCCAGCAATACTATCCGCTGCAAAAGTGGGCGCAGACGAGTCTTCGCCTGTTCCTGTACTTCGAGCTTACCTATGGCCTCTACCTTTTCTGTTGGGAGTTCTTCTTCAGGGGTTTTCTGCTTTTTGGGTTGTTTCGCGGCATCGGATGGTGGGCGGTTCCGGCCCAGGCGCTGGTATTCGGAATCCTTCACTGGGGGAAACCCGGCCCTGAAATAATTGCGTCGTTCATTACGGGTGTGATATTGGGTATAGTGGCCCTAAAGGTCAAATCCTTTATGCCGTGCTTCCTGGTACACTGGGCGGCTGCGGTAACATTCGATATCCTGGTAATCACAACCCGCCATGGGACGTTTATCAGGCTATGATTCTGATGAAAGGCGTTGGTGAAGTGGTGACAAGCAACATTTTGGAGACATCGATTGAGCAAGTGGCAGGTTTTCCGGTGGTAAGGGCGATGGGGGAGATTGACGCTTATTCCGCTCCCGAGTTCAAGGCGGCAATCACTGAGGCGGTAGATTCCGGCGCGAAAAACGTGGTGATTGATCTCGAATCCGTAAGCTACATTGACAGCAGCGGGTTCGATGCTCTTCTTACCGCCGTGAAGCACCTCAAGCCCAAAGGCGGCTCAATACGATTGGTCGGGTGCAGCGAGGCCGTTGTGCGCATGCTGACCATCACTCACCTGGACGCTGATTTCCTAACCTTCCCAACAGTGGCTGAGGCGGTCGGCTGAATTACGCTGCACGTGACTCAGTCGCTCATTTTTTCTTTACTCAAGAGGCTCGTTTTACTCCTCTTCCGACGTGTGGTATCATTTACCGAGCAGATAGATGAGGAGTTTTGATATTTATTGAGAATTCCTGATGTAAAGAATGGCCGCGCAAACAGAAAGCAACCCCGGGATTCCATCCTGGCAGTAGTACTGGTGCTGGTGGTTGCCATCATTGCCGGGATCATGGTCGGCAATTGGATTTCCTGGAAGCGCTCCTCGCAGGATCGCCTGGCAGTACTGGATGAGTACAACGGATTGGGGCCGCGCACCGGCCTGACCGGCGATGTTTCCCTAACCGTTACCCCGGTTTCCATGACTATTCATTACGGCGAACCGGTAAAGGTCGAACTTGTGTTGACTAACCGGACCAACAGAACTCTACTTCTCAACGGCTGGCTGACACCGATTCCAGCGACTTTGGGCAACAACCAGTATCCCATTCGAGTCATGGTTTCCACCCATGGATCCAGCGTACAATATACGGGAAACGCAATTTTGAGCCCTCCTCACAAGGCTAAGGACTTCTTCTCCCTGGCCCCTGGGGCTTCCAGGAAGATATCTGTCGATCTCAGTTTGGGAGCAGGCGGCGGCAGGTGGAATATCGGCTCTCCGGGAGTGTATCATTTCGATGTGTGGTATCAAACGTATCTCACCGGCCGATACATTGGAGTGAAGGCCTGGACCGGGATGACCAATCATGTGGTAGTGACGGCCACTGTAGTACCGTGAGGCGGACGACTTTGGTACCTAGCGACTGAGTAAGTTAGAGACTTGGAGACAGGAAGACAGGAAGACCAGATGACGGGAAGAACTGATGGTAGCGAACACCGGCTACTTGCTAACCACTCTGCAAGAGTTGTCTGGCGGCATAACCTGCCGGATTTGCTTGGATTGCCGGCCAGTGGAATGGACGATGCCGATTCGGATTCAGCGGGAAACGTGTGGGTGAGCAGCAGCGCGACGTCCAGAGTTCTTGGGTTCGGTCCGGATTCCAATGTGATCACTGCGCTGGATATTCCTCACGGCGGGCGCGACGATAACTGGCAGGCTCCAAGCATCGCGACCGTATCAGGCGATATATACATCGCCGATCCTGCCGCTGAGACGCTGAGTCGGTACAGCGAGAGAGGCGAGTTTCTTGGGGTATTCGCGATCTCTAACATCCTCAGCATCTGCCACGGAATGGACGGTACGATCTATGTGCTCTCCAACCCATCGGATATCGAGCGCATCGAAGTGTATGATGCTCTGGGCATGGTGTCGGAGCTTCCGGCGCCGACCCGGCATTCGCCGATTCTCGATCCGGCGTTTGTGAAGATGGATTGCGATGGAGCGGGAAACGTCTATGTCAGCTATGGTATGGCTCCGTATGCCGTTTGGCGCATCTCAGCGGATGGAGATGAAATTCGAGAGATTGGCAGGGAAATCGATTATCCTGAAGACGCTGTCCTTGTGAACGACCTTGCATTCGATGCATCCGCCGGAATCCTCTGGACGCTGCTGGCATGCAGAGGATCCGGCTTGCAGTTGGTTGATGCGTTTACGCATGGAGGCAGATGGCTCGGCGCGTTGGAGTTGCCTCAATCGGAGAACCTCTTCGGTGTAATCTGCCCGTCCCTCGATGGCGACTTGTATCTCCTCGATACCGGAACCGGACCCGGTTCAGGCGACCTGATTCGAATTACACCTTCTTAACCGCTATTTCTTCTTCGTATAGAAGCCCGCGATCTCTCCCTGGGCCAGGACATGCTGGTTCATTGCGTCAAGTAATTGCACCTTGCTGCATCCAGGCTTCAGGTCGATGATCTTGTCCATCGCATAGACACGGAAATCGTACTCATGCATGCCATGAGGAGGACTGGGCGGTGTCCAGCCAATCTTGTGAGCGCTGTTCATTCCCTGTCTCGCCCCGTTCGGCAGAGTCTCGGTGGTAGGGACGTTCTTCGGCAGTTCGTGAACGGTAGCCGGTATGTCGAAGATCACCCAATGCGTGAAGGTGCCGGACGGAGCATCCGGGTCGTCCACAATCATGACGAAGCTCTTCGTTCCTGATGGCGCGGAACTCCACTTGATCTCGGGCGAGACCCCGGAGCCATCGGATGTATATTCCCTGGGTATATTGCCCTTGTTAGAGAAAGCAGGGCTGGTGACTTTGAGCTGCATCGCCTTCCCTCCGGAATGTGCCATTGTGAATGTTGTTGCGGCCAGTATGACTGCCGAAGCCGCGATCAGTATTGTTTTTCGCATGTATGATATCCTTTCTAAACTCGATATGTTGCGCGGGCGGTGAATCGCCCTATCATTGTTCCACATATCTCGCGATATTCCTGCCTGGACTTGAACCGACCTCTGAATCAAAGACCTTGACTGCATCCGTGCTCTGAATATACTATATTCGTGTTATCGCATGACTTGTAATCCGGAGGCTTTTTTAATGATTAATTCGCCCGAAGTAAAACTTGCAATTGTTGGAGTAAGCAGAGACTGTTTTCCCATCGACCTGACTCGAAACCGGCTCAACAGAGTTGCCGAGGCATGTTCAAAGATAGGCCTTGATGTCTATGCCTGCAATACCATTATTGAAAATGAAAATCATGCGGCTGCTGCTCTTGCTGAGGCAGATGAAGCAGGGGCAAACGCTGCTGTAATCTATCTCGGCAACTTCGGGCCGGAGGGGCCGTTGTCGATCTTCGCACAGAACTTCTGGGGTCCGGTGATGGCATGCGCCGCCGCCGAGGAGACAAAGACCAACCTTATCAACGGCAGAGGCGATGCGCTCTGCGGGATGCTGAACGCCTCCTACAACTTCGGCTTGCGGGATATTCAGGTGCATATTCCGCAGGCGCCCGTGGGGCTTCCCGACGAACTTGCACAGCGGATCGCCCATTTCAGCAAGATTGCCCGAGTGGTTCTTGGCGTGACCAACCTGAAAATCTTCGCGTTCGGCCCTCGCCCGCAGGATTTCTATGCGTGCAACACGCCGATCAAACCATTATACGACCTTGGGGTTGAGGTGATGGAGAACAGCGAACTCGATCTCCTGGTGCTGATGAATGCGGTTGACGAGGCTGACCCGGAGGTGCAGGCGGTCGCTCAGGATATGCAGGCGGAGCTTGGCGCCGGCAACACATATCCCGATCTTCTTCTCCGGCTGGCCCGATTCGAGATCGCGCTCACCCGGTTCTACGAAAGCAACCTCGGTTCCAGGGCGTTCGGAGTCTTTGCGGACAAGTGCTGGCCTGCGTTTCAGACCCAGTTCAAGTTCTGCCCGTGCTATGTAAACTCGCGGCTCGCTTCAAGAGGCATACCGGTCGCGTGCGAAGTCGATATGTACGGCGCTCTCTCCGAGTACATGTGCCAGCTTGCGACCGACCTCCCGGCCACGCTGCTGGATATCAACAACAGCGTTCCTGCCGATATGCTCCCCGGCCTGGATCTGATGGAGGCTGCGCCGGAGGACCTGTTCATGGGCTTCCACTGCGGCAACACGCCCTCGACTTGCATGAAGGAGGGGTGTGGCATCCAGTACCAGCTTATCATGCACAGGCTGCTGGAGGGGCCGGACGCGGCGCCGGATATCTCCCGTGGTACGCTGGAAGGTCAAATCAAGGCAAGCCCGACCACCCTTTTCCGCATTCAAGGAACGGCGGAGGGCAAGTTGGCGAGCTATGTGGCTGAGGGGAATATCCTGGACGTGGATCCGATGAGCTTCGGAAGCATCGGTGTCTTCGCGATTCCGGACTTCGGCAGGTTCTACAGGCACATAATGATCGGCAAGCGCTTCCCGCACCACGGAGCGATCGCGTTCCAAAAGTGCGGAAGGGCGCTCTTCGATGCCGTGAAGATGCTTGGCGTGGATGATATTTCGGCCCCGCTTCCGAAGACGGCGTTGTATCCGGCGGAGAACCCGTTCGAGATATTGTAGGAGGCGATTCCATCGCCGATTCTGGGCTGCCTCGCAGCCGGATGCAGACTGTCGCTATGATACCGAGGGATATGTTATCCCGAGGCTGGATTCTCTGGAATCCAGGGATCGGAACCGGAATCGCCGTTGGGAAACGGCTCCTACAACCGAACCTCCGCTCTTATAGGAGCATGCTCTGGAGTGCGATCGGTCCAGCGCATGCCGTTTGAGCTCCGATAGCGCCGACCGCGTTTGGCGTTCTCTGCTACAAATACAGTTGTTACGGCCTGTGTCTCCCCTCCTTAATAAGGAGGGGTTAGGGGAGGTTCCGGAGCCAACCCGCAGGCCAAAAGAGTAGCCTTCTGGACTCCGGAGAATCCAGCGCCCGGATTGCAAATCCTGGCGAGTCGTTTGAGAGGTTAGAAGCCGAGAGAGGGCCGACTGCCCGCACGAGCGGGCATCGGGAGGGCACAGTGGACCTCTCCTACGGATGCCGACCCAACGCCCAGCACCCAAAGCACCTTACGTCTTCCTTATTCCGTCACGAATCCAGCGATCATGTCTCCGACTCCGCCTTGTGTTTCTGCAGACTAAGCAATCGAAGCGTCGTACCCCCATAATGAATGCCCCATAAGGCTTTTCCCAAACTTCTCCTTTGTCCGTTCTTTAGAAATCCAGACGCTGTAGAAAACTGCCGGCTTCTCTGTTGTACGATTTAACTGCGCCTGTAAGTTGAATAAAAAAACATGAAAAAGTGTTGTCGAATAAGGAGGAATTTGCAACACCCCTGGCGAATATAAGTCTAATCGACAAGCCGCTCAGACTACAACATATGGGTGGACAGGTCGGTTTACACTTGAAGTGAGGAGAATACGCGCATAGCGGTCATCCTCACTCTTGGAGTCCTAAGTGGCTCCAAATCATAGGAAGTCAACGATGAAAGGAAGAAAGAACATGAAAACGTACCTTGCAGCAATTCTGGGAGTCATTGTACTCCTGATAGTCGCCGGATCGGCATTTGCATCGCCGGTAGCCCAGTTGGTTACGGATCCGAGCACAGTTGTGTGGAACTATTATGTGGATTGGGGAAGCCATCCTACCCTGGGCACATCTCTCAGCCCAATGAACGCAACTTCTAACGGCGGGATGGACGTGACCGTCAGCGACTTTGGCGTATTCCTGCTGATGACCCAGGGCCAATCTGGTAACGGCGGCAACTTTACCAATGGTGACAATATTATCGAGGATCCCTTTGATGCGGATTCCATCGTAGTCAGCTTTGCAACTCCGGTTTACTCAGGCGGAGCGCAGATGATGAGCAACGGACTGGGTGCATTCACCGGTTATATCAAGGCATATGATTCCTCGAATAACCTTCTTGGAAGTTTCTCTGAGGCCGGGAACGCAAACTATAACGCGGATGATTCCGCGATCTTCATTGGTGTTAAGAGCTTAACAGCGGACATCGCCAAGTTGGAGTTCAGCACGAACTCAGGCAGAGGCGGAGTTATGATCAACCGACTTGAGATGCAGGCCGTCCCTGAACCGGGTAGTCTTTGCGCACTGGCGACTGGCCTTGGCTCATTGGCCTTCTTTGTCAGAAAGCGAAAGTAGTTTCTTCTTGCCGGTGTAATGCCGGCATTCCAAGAGGCTTGCTTATTGTAATATAGGGTAATTTCTTGAAACACCGCCGCAGAACACCGCGGCGGTGTTTTTTGGATGGGCAAGGGGTTCAACACAGAATCATACATGTCTGCTATTCTGCGATCAGCTTTGCGTGAAGGCGAACGGGGTTGATTTGGAGAAGGAATCTAGCGCAGGGCAAGAAACTCGTCCGTGCTCATGCCTGAAGTGCGGATCACCTGCGCAAGTGTGTCTTACTTGAGGTCTCGATTGTGTGAGGGAACTGAGATCGGAAGATGACCATGCTTGTAGAGAATCACATGCGAGCCGGTCTGGTGATCCACGGTGTATCCAGCTCTTTTTAGCATGGTGATGACATCCTTTGGCTTCAAAGCCGGGAGGGGAGTCATGCCGCGACCTCTACGATCTCTACTTCTACCTTCGGCTCGGGTTCGTTATGCTTGTGAAGAGTGAACAGATAGCCCTGGATTGCGTCTTTAATGTTCTCCAAAGCCTCTTCTTTGGTTTCGCCTTCACTGATGCATCCGGGGAGAGCCGGGACCGTGACGGTGTATCCGCCCTCTTCAGCCTCTTCAAGAAAAACTTCGTATTCTTTCATGGTTAACCTACTATTGTGAAACAGTCCAGGCCAGCATTGGTGAGTTGGCGTCTATCCAGCGAGACCGTTGCTATGATCCCGAGGGATATGTTATCCCGAGGCTGGATTCTCCGGAATCCAGGGATCGGAACCGGAATCGCCGTTGGGAAACGGCTCCTACAACCGAACGCCCTTACTTGTAGAAGCATTCTCCAGAATGCGATCGGTCCAGCACATGCCGTTTGAGCTCCGATAGCGCCGACCGCGTTTGGTGTTCTCTGCTACAAATACCGTTGTTACGGGTCGTGTCTCCCCTCCTTAATAAGGAGGGGTTAGGGGAGGTTTCGGAGCCAACCCGCGGGCCAAAAGTGTAGCCTTCTGGATTCCGGAGAATCCAGCGCCAGGATTGCAAATCCTGGCGAGTCGTTTGCGAGGGCCTTGGTAAATGAGGGCGAAGGTTTCCGGAACCCCCCCTAACCCCCCCTTAGCAGGTGGGGAACCCGGGGCCGGATCGGGCATCGAGAGGGCACAGTGGCCCTCCCCTGATACCCGCCCAACACCGATCACCTGATACCCGATACCTGATACCCGATACCCGATACCCGATACCCGATACCTGATACCCGATACCCGATACCCGATACCTGATACCCGACACCTAACACCCAACGCCTTCCCTATTCCGTCACAAACTTGGCGATCATGTCTCCGACCTCGCTGGTGGAGTAGCCCATTTTGCCCGCTGACATGCTTTTCATCTTCTCGCTTGTCGCCTTCGCGATCGCTTTGTCGATCAGCAACGCGGCTTTGTCCTCACCGAGGGTTTCCAGGAGCATCTGGAGCGCGCCGATTGCCGCCAGGGGATTGATGATGTTCATGCCGGTGTATTTGGGGGCCGAGCCGCCGATCGGCTCGAACATGGAGACTCCCTGCGGATTGATATTCCCACCTGCCGCGATTCCCATGCCGCCCTGAGTCATCGCGCCGAGGTCGGTGATGATGTCGCCGAAAATGTTATCGGTCACGATGACGTCGAACCACTCAGGGTTCTTTACCATCCACATGGTGGTAGCGTCAACATGGGCGTAATCCGGTTTTACATCGGCGTATTCCTTTGCCACTTCATAGAAAGTGCGCTCCCAGAGGTCCCAAGCATATGTGAGAACGTTGGTCTTTCCGCATAGGGTGAGCTTGTTGCCCTTGTTTCGCTTTCGGGCATAGTCGAAGGCATATCGGATGCACCGCTCTGCGCCTTTGCGAGTGTTGATCGACTCCTGGATGGCGATCTCATCGGCGGTGCCCTTCTTGAGGAAACCACCCGCTCCTACGTACAGGCCCTCCGTGTTCTCGCGAACGACCACGTAGTCGATGTCCTCCGGGCCTTTGTCCTTGAGGGGGGTCTCGACGCCGGGGTAGAGCTTGACCGGGCGAAGATTGATGTACTGATCGAGGTCAAACCGGAGTTTGAGGAGGATGCCTTTCTCCAGAATGCCCGGCTTGACGTCCGGGTGACCGATGGCGCCGAGGTAGATGGCGTCGTACTTTCGCATCTCGTTGGCAGCGCCCTCCGGCAGGATTTCGCCCGTGCGGAGATACCGGTCGCCGCCCCAATCGTACTCCTGGGTGGTGTATTTGAACCCGGTGACTGCCGAGACTGCCTCAAGAACCTTCAGTCCCTCGCGCACGACCTCCGGCCCGGTGCCGTCACCGGGAAGTACGGCTATGTTGTATGTTTTCAATCTTATCCTCCAGAGAATGTAGAAGTTGGGAGTTGGTGGTTAGAATGGAAAGTCTTCTTCCATTCTAAGCATCCGCTTCCCTCAACGTGGGCCGGTCTAATTACGCGTTAGTCTAACACAACCCCGTGACGAATGTCAAACAAACGCATTGCCTCACGATAGATGACACCGAAATCGAAACGATGCCTCATTTAAGAATCACACCGAAATCATGGACAATGCTTGCTCCAGGAGGAGGAGCATTGTTCACATGGATCAGCACTCGAAAGCC
>Ga0326727_10025715_pt1 | contig 11008 bp, 8 predicted proteins | sample MB2enrmetagenome_FD_207643 | JGI IMG/M metagenome (GOLD analysis project Ga0326727, IMG submission 207643) | Lab enriched peat soil microbial communities from McLean, Ithaca, NY, United States - MB29MY | ecosystem: Environmental > Terrestrial > Soil > Wetlands > Peat | place: USA: New York... | reverse complement strand
TCGGCTTGTTGTAATAGGGCGTCACCACCAGCACCGCGTCGGCGCCGGCGTTTTCGGCGTGGCGCGCCAGTTCGATCGCCTCGATCGTGTTGTTGGAGCCGGCGCCGGCGATGACCGGCACGCGGCCGCGCGCCTCGTCGATGCAAATGCTGATGACGCGGCGGTGCTCCTCGTGGCTCAGCGTCGGGCTTTCGCCGGTGGTGCCGACCGGCACCAGCCCATGCGAACCGGAAGCGATCTGCCAGTCGATCAGCGCCCGGAACGCCGGCTCGTCGATTTTCCCATCCTTGAACGGGGTGATGAGGGCCGGCATCGATCCATGAAACTTGGCGCGCTTGTCCATTTCGCGTTTCCAGCTCGTCGTGCAACGGGCCCGCCCGCGGCGCGCCCGGACCGACACATAACCCCTAGAGCCGGCGCGCGAAAGAGGGAGAAGCCGAATGCGCCGTGGTTAACGTTTAGTCAGCAAAGCCGGCGCAAAATTCGCGGCGAGGCTCTCGCCATGATCATTTTGCGTTTGGCCGCGGCGGCGGCGGGCTTATGCGCGCTCTTCCTGGCCGGGCTCGGCGTCGGCGACGACCGGGCGCGTCGGACGCCGACCGCGCGCGAGATCGCCGCCGCGCCACGAAGCGAGGCGGGCAAGCCGCGCGCCACGATCGCGGTCGCCGCGCCGGCCCCGCCGGCGCCCGTCGCCGAAGTCGATCCGACGCCGATCGGCGCCATCGAGCCCGCGCCCGCGCCGACCCCGAGCGCGCCTGCCGCGCCGGCGCCCGAGGCCAAGCCCGTCGGGCGGCTCGACGCGAGCGCGCTAGCCGCCGTGGCGGCGCTCTACCGCAAAGGCGACGCGGCGGGCGGCGACGCGATCGCCAACCAAATCGCCGATCCGATCGAGCGCACGGCGGCGGAGTGGGCGAGGCTGCGCCTGGCCGCCGATCCCGACGACCGGCGTCTCGCCGCCTTCGCCGCCGCCCATCCCGATTGGCCGGGCGAGGACTGGATCAGAGCGGAGCAAGAGGCCCACCTCTATACCGAGCGCGCCGCGCCGCCGCTGATCGCCGCGGCGCTGGCGGGCGATTCGCCGCGCACGCCCGCCGGCAAGCTCGCCGCCGCGCGCGCCGCGCTCGGCGCCGGGCGGGGCGAGGAGGCGACGGCGATCGTGCGCGCGCTGTGGCGCGACGAGGACCTCGACGACTGGACCGAGCGCGCGATTCTCGCGGAGTTCGCCTCGGCGCTGACGCGCGCCGACCACAAGTATCGCGCCGACCGGCTGCTCTATGCGGAAAAGACCGGGCCGGCGATGCGCGCGGCGGCGCTCGCCGGCGCGGACGAAGTCGCGCTCGCGCGCGCGCGCGTCGCCGCGATGAGCGGCCCGCTGCCGGCGCGCGCGATCGGCGCCGTGCCCGCCGCGCTGCAAGGCGATCCCGGCCTGCTGTTTGCGCGCGTTCAGGACGCGCGCCGCGCCAATCGGGCGCTGGAGGCCGCCGCCTGGCTCAAGCGCGCGCCGAGCGATCCAGGCGCGCTGATCGACCCGGACAAGTGGTGGAGCGAGCAGCGGATGGTCGCGCGCGAACTGCTCGACCTCGGAGAATACGAGAAGGCTTACGAAATCTGCGCGGCGGCGGCGCCCGCTTCCATCCCAGCGCGCGTCGACGCGGCGTTTCACGCCGGCTGGATCGCGCTGCGCTTCGTCGACGACGCGCCGGAGGCGGCGCGCCGCTTCGCCGCGGCGAGCGCGATCGCCGAGACGCCGCTGTCGATCGCGCGCGCGGCCTACTGGCAGGGGCGCGCCGCCGAGGCGATGGGCCAAGGCGAGGAGGCGCGCCGCTTCTTCGAGCGCGCCGCGCTTCACCCGATCGCCTATTACGGCCAACTGGCGGCTAGGCGCCTGGGCCGCGCCGAAATCGCGTTGCGCGCGCCGGCGATCGTCGCCCGCGGCGACTCGCGCCAGGAGGCGACGCGCGTCGTCGAATGGCTCTACGCGGCGGGCCTCGACGACCTCGCCGCGTCTCTGGCCGAAGCGGCGGCCGGACGCTGGCGCGACGAGGCGCAGATCGCCGCGCTCGCCGAGGTCGTGGCGGCCCACGCCGACGCGACGACCAATGTCGAATTCGGCAAGATCGCCACCGAACGCGGCTTCGCGCTCGACGCGGCGGCGTTCCCGACCTTCGGCGTGCCGTCGTTCGCGCCGCTGCCGCATTCGGCGGACTTGGCGAGCGTCTACGCCGTCGCCCGCCAGGAGAGCGAATTCGCCTGGCGCGCGGTGTCGGGCGCCGGCGCGACGGGCCTGATGCAGATCCTGCCTTCAACCGCGCAAACGGCCGCGCGCCGCGCCGGCGTCGCCTTCGACCCCTCGCGCCTCGGCGCCGATCCGGCGTTCAACCTTCAGCTCGGCGCCGCGTTTCTCGGCCAGTTGATGGAGGATGAAGGCGGCTCGCTGGAACTCGCCTTGGCCGCCTACAACGCCGGCGGCGGGCGCGTCGCCCAATGGCTCGCCGCCTATGGCGATCCGCGCACGGGAAAGATCGATCCGGTCGACTGGGTCGAGCGCATCCCGTTCGACGAGACGCGCGACTACGTCGAGCGGGTGAGCGAAAACCTCGGCGTCTATCGCGTGCGGTTCGCCGCCGCGACGGGCGCGCCGGCCGAAGGGGCGCGCGCGGCCGACTGACAACGGCCGGCGTCGCTCGCGGGCGATCCGGCTCGATGAGGCGCGTCGGCGAAGCGACGCCGTCCGCCCCGCCCATCGAGAATCGCCCCGTCGTTTGTCAGATGCTTGATCGGATTGGCGGAAGGAGTGTCTGCCTGAATATTGACTCATCCTGTCTCAGGTCGTCTCAACCACGACGAAAACATGCAATAAATCAGTATCACATGATGCGGTTGACGCAAGCCGTCTCATCTCGCATCATGGAAACGCAGACTTAGTGTGGGGCCAGATGTGGGGCTAGAAATGGCACCGTTGACCGATAAGAAGGCGAAGAAGATCGCTCCCCGCGACAAGCCGATTGCCGACGGCACGGTCCGAGGACTGAGGTTGGAGCCCGGCCAGGTGAAAGGCCGCGGCAAGTGGATTTTCCGCTTCGTCTCGCCCGTGAACGGCAAGCGCCGCGACATGGGGCTGGGGGTCTACCCCGAGGTCAGCATCGCCGACGCTCGCGCTGCGGGCTTGGAAGCGCGCCATTCGATCGCCGCCGGCAAGGACCCGATCGACGAGCACGAAGCGGAACGCGCCGCGCGCGTGACTGCCGCCAAGGTGATGACATTCGAGAAGGCCGCGCGAAAGGTCCACGACGGGCGGAAGGCGGGATGGAAGAACTCCAAGCACGCCGATCAGTGGATCAACACGCTGCGCGACTACGCCTTCCCGATCATCGGCAAGAAACGCGTCGCCGATCTCGTCGTCGCGGATTTCGCCGACGTGCTCCGCCCGATATGGCTGGAGAAGCCGGAGACTGCAACTCGCGTCAAGCAGCGCTGCCGCACCGTCATGAAGTGGTGCTGGGCGCAGGGGATGGTGAGCGCCAACCCGGTCGATGTAGTCGATCATCTGTTGCCTCAGCAGCCGGGCAAGCGCGAGCGGACAACGCATCAACCGTCGATGCCTTGGCGCAACATCCCCGCCTTCGTCGAGCGAGCGCTGACGGCGGGTCCCTCGAACGTCACCCGCGCCCTTCTTGAGTTTGTCGTCCTAACCGCCGCGCGGTCGGGCGAGGCGCGCGCGATGACCTGGGGCGAGGTCGATCTCGACGCGAAAGTGTGGATCGTGCCGGCGGAGCGCATGAAGGCCGGCGTTGCGCATCGCGTTCCACTCTCTCGACGCGCCGTCGAAATCCTCGGAGCGCAGCGAGCGCTGCATCAGGACTCCGATCTCGTCTTTCCGGCACCGCGTGGCGGGGTGCTGAGCGACATGGTCTTGACGGCCTTCCTACGCGATCAGAATGCGCGCAGCGGCGACGCCGGACGCATCGCGACGGCGCATGGCTTTCGCTCATCGTTCCGCGACTGGGCGTCCGAGAACGGCTATGCGCGCGACCTCGCCGAGCGCGCGTTGGCCCACACCATCAGCAACCAGGCCGAGGCGGCTTATCATCGGACCGATCTGATCGACCAGCGGCGCCCGATGATGGAGGCGTGGGCGCAGCACGTTGGCGGCGGCGTCGCGTCGCCGAAGGTCGTGCCTATGAGGGGGCGTCGAAAGGCAGTCTGATGTTTCTGGTGGACAGAAATGTGGTAGTATCGTGTTTTTGGCACTCAGAAATATCTAATGTGTTGTGTTGTATTAAATCGCTGAATTACGCTAATAATCATTCTGCCGCACATGCGTTGGATGATGCGCGGTTTGTCGATCTATACGCAGCGAGATAATAATTGCGACGAATTGCTGCGTATTGAGTCCATGCAATAAATAAGGCATACTACCGTGACTATCCTGGCTGACCGACCAGGGTGGGAGTGAGCGCAAATTGTTCTCGTTCTCTATTCAGGGGAGGGTCTCGTGACAGCGTCTCAAATTTCGAATGAGCATAAGTCGGAACGCCTCAGGAAGAAGGCTGAACAGCGTCTCCAGCGCGACCTCACGCGTTTTTCGTGCTTGCCGGACGATGCCCTGGTCGACGTTCGCGTCTTAGCCGCTATTCAGGGTTGCAGCGTTGCTACTGTCTGGCGCGACGTGTCGCGCGGCAGGTTGCCCCAGCCTCAACGGTCTGGTGCTCGCACACGCTGGACTGCTGGCGTTGCGCGCGCATCGCTGCGCGGCTGAAAAGGCGAACGCCATGTCCAGCAACACCGCAACGACCCTACCGCATGTGCCGCAGGTTCAAGCCGACAACATCCCGGACGCGCTGAAGGCGATCCCGCAGTGCATTGTTTGGCGCGCTGGCCCGCTGAAGTCGAACGGCAAGTTCGACAAAATCCCGATCGATCCGCGGAGGGGTCGAAAGATCGACGCGCACGATCCCAACAACTGGCTCTCATTCGACGACGCCATCGCCGCTCACAAAGCCGGCGTTGGGAGCGGCATCGGGATCGACATGTCTGCGGCCCATACGGTCGAGTGCGGCGGGGAGCCGTACTACCTCGTTGCGCTCGATTTCGATCGATGTCGCGAGCGGATGAACGAATTGAAAGAGACGTGGATGCAGCTCGGCCAGCCGTATGTCGAGGTGTCGCCGAGCGGCAAGGGATTGCGGATGTTCGGCCTCAGCAAGCAGTTGCTGAGGAGCGGCAACAGCGGCAATGGGGTCGAGGTCTACTTCGATAGGCAGTTCGTGACGGTGACGGGTGTTAATGGCCGTGGCGAAGTCAAGGATGTGACTGCTGGGCTCGTCACGCTGCATCAGCAGTGGTTCTCCGCGTCGCCGACGCCGCAGGGGCAGGCGCCCCAAGCCAACAAGGGGCCTGCCCTGCCGCAAGGGCTCAAGCCGAACACGGTGTCTGCCCCGCCGCCGGAAACGCCAGAAGAAATTCATCGCGTGAAAGACGCGCTCGCCTATCTGTCGTCCGACAGCGCCTACCCGGCGTGGCGCGACATCGTTTGGGCCATCTTGTGGACCGGCTGGAGCTGCGCCGAAGACATCGCGCGCGATTGGAGCAAGCAGGCGGCGCATCGCTACGACGACGCCGGCTTCGACTCCATCGTCCATAGCTTCAAGCCCGATGGCGGTATCACCCTAGGAACCCTATTTCATCAGGCCATGCTCGGCGGCTGGACACCGCCGGCCAAGCCTCAGCGGTCGAACGTGATCAGCATTGCGGCGCCGGGCACGCGGCGCCTGCTCACCGCTGCTGAGATCAAGGCGCAGCCCAACCAGCCGTATGTTGTGCGCGAGTTGCTGCCCGCCGAGGGGGTCGCGGCAATCTACGGCGAGACGGGGTCGGGCAAATCGTTCTTGGCGATGGACCTCTGCTTCTCGATCGCCGCCGGCCGCGCAGACTGGTTCGGCATGGCAGTGAATCAGGCGCCGGCGATTTATGTCGCCCTTGAGGGGCGAGGCGGCGTCAGCAAGCGCGTCACGGCGTGGGAGATGCACAACCAGCAGCCGGTCGCGTCGCCAGTTCGGTTCATGGTCGACGATTTCTCAATCCTTGACACTGAGGTGGTCCAGCAGCTGGGCGCCGACATCGTCGCGACGCTTGGAACCGGTGCCGTTGTCCTCGTCGACACACTCAATCAGTCGGCGCCCGGCGCGGATGAAAATTCCTCAAAGGACATGAGCGGCGTTCTGACGAACGCGAAACATCTAGCCGATTCGGTTCGAGGGCTTGTCGTGCTGGTCCACCATACGGGCAAAGATCGTGCGAAAGGCATGCGCGGTCACTCATCGCTTTTGGCCGCGATGGACGCGGTGATCGAGGTCACGCATTCCGCCGGTTTACGCTCATGGAGCGTGGCGAAGTCGAGGGACGACGAAGCGAGCACGAAATTCGACTTCAGGCTTGCTCAGTACGTCGTCGGCACCGACCAGTGGGGGGCAGAACGTCACGAGCTGCGCCGTCGATCGCACGTTGAACCTCGCGGTGCCTAAGCCACCGCCCAAGCTGCCCAGCGGCAAGAACCAGCTCGCCGCGATGGCCAAACTGAAGGGGATGCTCGCCGCCAATCCAGCGGGCGTCAGTGAGGCGGACGCCGTCGCCGCGGTCTCGTCGGTCCTAGACTGCCTCGCCGGTCGTCGGACTACGGTGGCGAAGGAGACCATCAAGAGGCTGGCGGCGGGCGGGCACCTTAATGTTGATGAGGGAGTGGTCACGCTGAGCTGACAGAAACCGAAAATTCCACCGAAACCGATCCCCTATAGGGAGATCGGTTTTTTCGGTTGGTGGAATGGACCGAAACGGTACCGAAACGGTTTTTCGGGTGCCCTCCTCAATTTCTGAATGGGAAGGCCCGCAGGCGATCACCACTGGCAGTGGGAGGCAGGGATGTATGGAAGTGCGTACATTAAGAAGCTTGAGGCCGAGACGGCGGCCAAGCTGGCCAAGGATGAGCTGGCGCGCGCCGAACGGTCCCGCGCCGTGACGAAGGCAGCCCGCGAGCGCTTGTCGCCTCTCAAATCACGTATCGCATGTCTATTGGAAGATATTCCGGCGGAGGTTCAGCGCGAGGGCCTGTCGCTCCCCTCCCTTCAGGCCGCGTTGCGAGGCCGCCAGGGCGGTAAGGCGCATGCCGGCGAGATTGGCGAAGCGCTGAGGCGGCTGGGCTTTCGCCGTGAGCGGCGATGGCGCGGCGGCGCCGGCTTTCAAGCACTTTGGCGTAAGGTGCCCTAGCCGGGCTTGGCGCCCGCCGTAGACGGCCAAGAGCGGCGGGACGATGAACCGTCGCGCCAAACGCAAAGGCCGCCTCCGAGGCTCAGTTCTCCGCTGGCGTCGGTCGATCCTGAGGAACCATCTTGATGCGCACACTATGGGAGTTCTTTAGCGGCGGCGGGATGGCGCGTTTGGGCCTCGGCCCGAGTTGGACATGCCAGTTCGCCAATGACCGCGACGCGGCGAAGGCGCGGGCCTATATCGCGAACTTTGGCGCCGATCATTTCAATGGCGCCGACGTCGCCAGCCTGACCCTCGCCGATCTGCCGCCGGGGCGACCCGATCTCGTTTGGGCGAGCCCACCATGCAAGGACGTGAGCGCGGCGGGGCCGCGCATCGGCCTCAACGGGAAACGCTCCGCCGCCTTCTGGCCTTGGTGGAGCTTGATGCGCCAGCTCATCGACGCGGGGCGAGGGCCGCGCGTCATCGTGATCGAGAACGTCGACACGCTGCTCACCTCCAACAAGGGCGCCGACATCGCTTCGATCCACAAAGCTGTCGACGACGTCGGCTACGATCACAAGACGTTCCTGATCGACGCCCGCCACTTCGTCCCCCAGAGCCGCAAGCGCGTCTTCATCGTCGCGGCGCCCAAGGGTCAGACGATCCCCGATCTGCCGCCCATGCCGCGACGCAACGCGACGCTCGCTGATCTGATCGACTTCGGGGCGCCTTGTGATCCGGCGCCCAAGACGGCGCGGCTCGTCGGACTCATGGCGCCTCTCCATAAGGCTCGGCTCGAAACGGCCAAGGCCTCGGGGCGTCGGACCGTCCTGATAGGCTGCCGCCGAACGCGGCGCCCGCAGCGCTTCGAGGTGCGCGACGACGGCCTTGCTGGCGCGCTGCGGACGGCGGCAGGCGGTTCCTCCACTCAGAGCGTGATCCTGGTCGATGGCGCCAGCGTCCGGTCTCGCAAGCTGCGGAAGCGCGAGGCCGCACGCCTCATGGGGCTTCCGGAAACCTATCGATTGCCGGAAAGCGCCACGCACGCGAACAACCTCACCGGCGACGGCGTCGTCGTGCCCGTCGTCACCTTCCTCGCGGCCTATGTGATTGAGCCCCTGCTGGGGTACGCGACAGCGGCGATGGCTTCCAAGCCTTGTGGTGCAAGCGAGGATAGGTCGCGCCGCCCTCAGCGTCCGGATCATCGCCATCGCAAACGGACAGCCCCGCGCCGGGCCTCCCGCCCGCCGCAGACGGCCAAGAACGCGGGAAGGGGTGTGGGACGCATCGCCAAGTGAGAAGGCCGCCCCTGAGCGTCCGTAGCCGCCTGGCGAGTCGCTCACTTCGGAACCCACTCACTCGCCATCCGCTGCGCTTCGGCAATCTGAGCGAGCGTCATCATGGCGGCCGCGCGATCGCGGTTCTCGACCGCCATATCACGAAGTGCGGCATCCGAATCGCACTACGCCGCTCGCGCGGCAATCCTCGCGCCGAGCATCGGGGTCACCCATCAGTTTGGCTCACGCGCCGTTTTGCTTCTTTAGCTTCTTCACCCCATGCTTCTGGTAATTGAGTACGGTTGCGTCGGCAGGTGGCCGTGTTCACGTCCTCCTGATTGCGTTCTGCTGTTATTTTGATAAAGTGTCAGACAGGGCAAGACGAATTCGATCTTGAGGCCTCCCGCATGATGATCGCGCCGATTTCCGCGCGGAGGTGGGCGGCGACCGCCATAGCGGTCAGCCTTATGCTTGCCGCCACCGCGGCGGTCGGGCAATCGCGCCAGGAATTGCTAGAGCGGTTCCGCGAAGAATGCAGCGCGCAGTTCGCTTATTTGCGGGGACCTGGGCAGCACGAGATCGTTCATGCCCATGTGCATGGCTGCGTGATCGCCCGCATGGACTCGGCCATTCGTCAGCGGTCGTCGCAGACGCCAAGCGGCGGAGCTCCCTTGCAACTCATCGAGGCGACGCCCTGGCTGGTCAAAAACGCTGGGCCTGAAAAAGCCAAGGGCGTCATCTATTTCGTTCGCGGCTATACGCCCTATGAACCCTCGCGTGACGACTTCGCGATCCCGCCCTATTTTCTCAAATCCCTGAACGCGGCCGGCTGGGATGTCATTCAGGCCAAGGTGCCGCATTCGGAGCCCGATTCCGAACTGGCCGCCGGTCTACGGCGGGTTGGACGCACGGAACCATTCGTGCGCGAGCGGCTCGCGGCGCTCAAGAAGGATGGCTATCGCAAGGTGGTGCTTGGCGGTCATTCCTGGGGCGGCTGGCTCGCAATGTTGCTCGCCCACGACGCCGTCGCCGACGCGGTGATCCTGAGCGCGCCTAACGCCTTCGGGCAACGCACCGCGCCTACCGGCCGGGCAAACGCGGTCTTTGGGTTCACTGTGACGCAATTCGCCGCGCCGATCGGGGCGGTGAAAATCCCCGCCGTGGTGATCCTTCCAGAAGACACCGTCTATGACGCCAATCCGGGCGAGCGCGGCCGGATTGCCGAGCAACGGCTCGCCGCCGCAGGAGTTCCTCATCTCGTCATCGCCGAGCCGCCGGGCTTTGAAGGCCATTACGCGGGCTGGCTGCCGTTCTTCGACTTCGCCTACGGCGAATGCATCGAGGCCTTTCTGGAGACGCCCAGCGCGCCAGCCTGCGCGCCGCCGCCGCGCCGCGGCGACGACTTTCGCGCCATTCTCAATCTCAAGGAGGTCGCCGACGCCGATAAGAAGCGCATCGTTTCCACGCAAGCGCTCGCGGGCAAGAAATTCACCGTCTATACCCTGGAGGACGAAGACAACAAGCATTTCGACTATGTCTCGGCGAACCAGCGCGTTGTGTTGGAATCGACTTCGGAAAATCGCGAGACGGTGACGTTCCGCGACGGCCTTCAATGCATCGCCGGCGCATGCCGCGTTCTGATCGCATGGTCGGACCGCGAAGTGCTCGAATTCGATCCCAAATCCGGCGAACTCAGGGCCTGGTGGGTGGAAGACAATTGAAGGAGGTTGGCGATGAAAAAGGTCGTTGTCACCGTATGCGTCGCAACGCTGTGCCTGGCGGGTTTGGTCGACAGCGCCTTCGCGGGCGGGCCTGCCAAAGGCACGAAGGCGAACGCAGTTTCATATGATCAGGCTGTATTGAATGGTCAGGCTGTATTGCCTCGACCTGTAAACGACCTTCTCTACCAGCTGTTGTATCAGAACCCAGCTGTTACGCTAAGGCAAGTTATCACCCTCAACCCGGTTACACCCGTTAATTCAGGTAATAATTCAAACATGGCAGCCATCACCCCGATTTCACCCATTGGTTCAGGTAATAATTCAAACCTGGGCGATCCGCGCGGTAAGAATCCATACGCACCGCCTTATACGCCGCCTGAGGGACCGGTGACCATCGTGGAGAAACCAACAGCGCCGTCAGCCGGGGAGGAAGACGAAGAGGAAGTAACTAAGGATATATTGATGTATGCGGCGCTATTCGCGGCAACGGTGGCGGCAGCGGCGGAAGCGGCGGCAGCGGCGGCAGCGCCTTTAGCGCCCGTAGTGATTGTGGCCTTCTAAAAGCGGTAAACATCTAACCGGCATTATGCAGCGCTTTGACACTCGCCCGGCGCAAGGTGCGGATTTCGCGTGATCGTTTCGGATTTCTCCCGATCGCGGACGCGCCCCGTCGTCGCCGGCGTTGCGCCAGCGTTCGGAGTGGAACATCTTTGCGGGTTGACGGGAAGGGTTCGATTTTCGGGGCGTCACGCCCCGCCTGTTACG
>Ga0326727_10025714_pt1 | contig 11009 bp, 9 predicted proteins | sample MB2enrmetagenome_FD_207643 | JGI IMG/M metagenome (GOLD analysis project Ga0326727, IMG submission 207643) | Lab enriched peat soil microbial communities from McLean, Ithaca, NY, United States - MB29MY | ecosystem: Environmental > Terrestrial > Soil > Wetlands > Peat | place: USA: New York... | reverse complement strand
CTCTGGAGGCATTCACCGAGCAGGTTATTCACGGGCGGTGGAAGGACGTTCGCCATCCCAGCGAATCCGAGTTGAAGGCGACGCTTGTGCTTGCTCTTCCGTTGGCAGAGGTTTCCGCGAAGGTTCGCACGGGCCCGCCCAAGGATGATGAGGGAGATTATCAACTCCCGATTTGGGCTGGTGTCTTGCCACTGCCATTGACGCCGGGCGTCCCTGAAGCGGATCCAAGGCTTGTGCCGGGCGTCCAGATGCCAGGCTACGTTCGGAACTACTCCCGTTAGTGGCGGCAGCCGCAGGCGCCGGAGCAACATCCGCCAGTGGACGCGGAATTGGAACTCGCCGAGGATTTGGCACCATTCGAGGGCGCAGCGAAAACCGAAAGCTGGAGGGTGTGCTTCGCGCTCGCGCACTTCGGACACGCAATAACCAGCGTTTTACTCATCACGATGCGCTCGTAGCGTTCGCCACAATCGTTGCAAATGTATTCGTAAATCGGCACGGCAGTTGAACTCCTCGGAGAACTTGCGCTCACGGTCAAGCAATCTGTGTAATCCAAGTCTAGCACCGATTCTCTCGTTAGAGAGCTCTCTCAAGAGTTATCGAATGAAACTGGAACGCAGATTCGCTTCGGCGTAGGATGCTCTCAGTGAGAACGACCATGAAACGCCTTCTCGTTTTGTCATGGATGTTAAGTTCGACATCGCTGCTGGCTGGCAATATTGTCACGCACCGTGTGATCCTCACAACCGATGCTGGCGAAATCACCTTTTTGGCGGCAGGCGCTGACGGCCGATATCTCACAGCCGCATCCCTCGACAGCCACGTGTTCGTGTGGGAAACGTCCTCTTGGAAGCGGGTCGCATCAATTTTGCCGGAACCCCCGCCGAAGGCCGCAGAAGAGGGACATCAAGATGAGTACAGCGCGATTCACGGCCTCGCTTTTAGCCCCGATAATCGTACTGTGGCGTTCGCATCGGCAGGAGTACTCTACACGTACGACATCCGCTCCAAGACAAAGCGCGTTAGAGGCAAAACCGACTCAGAAGCCCTCGCTTTCACTCCTGATGGTACGAGACTTCTCGCTTCGACGACGGACGGCTCTGTGGAGATTTGGCTGAGGCGCACGTGGCGGAAGCGCATTGTTGCAATACCACTCCGAGACGCCGATGCTGTTTCAGGAGCAATTTCTGTTAGCGGTGATGGTAGGTATGCCGCTGTTTCTGGCGATGGCGGTGTGGGTATCCTCGACTTAACCACTATGATGTTCAAAATGCTGCCTCTTCCAACTGGCGCGACAGGGTGGGTGCACGGCGGTATGCAAATCGGCATCAGTTCAGACAACCGATTTGTCGCTTCGCCAGCGACATCCTTTAAGTACAAAAGCCTTGTAGTTTGGGATGTGGCCAAGAATGCCGTGGTGTTTACAACCAAGACGGAGGATGAAGTCTGGGCGGTGGCTTTTTCATCGGACACCAGTCGACTCTTCGCTGGTCAGCCGGGTGGCAAGATTGTCGGATGGAGTACAGGAACGTGGAACGAGGTGTGTACGCTCGACACCGGGGGACAATACCAATTCGCCGCAAGCGCGCGCTGGCTAGCTGCTGGAGGCGGCGATCAAGATATAACTATTATTCCGATGCAGGAATGCACTACCAACTAGCCAAAGTCGGCGATATTGATGCGATATGAAAGTTGTGCTTGGAATACGTTCCCGGTCGGTCGGAGTATCGGAAACTGACCCAGCACCAACTATCGCGGCTCGACGGCGACAATGTGAGAATCCTGACGGCAGGCAGTCCCCAATAAAGCAACAGCCCCGGCCGAAGCCAGGGCTGTTGGCAAACCCACGAGTAATTGAGATTGTCTAGTCGCCAGCGACAGCGGCTTCCTCGGCTTCGGTCTTGGCGGCCTTAGCCTTGCCATTTCCGTTGCCATTGCCATCTGCCGGAGCGATTTGGACTGGTTTCACAGGGGCGCCCGGCACGGCCATCTGAATCTGCTGTATCGAACCGATCTGGACGACTTTTTCCTGGGGCTTCTTCAGAACCATCTCTTCGTAGATCTTCCGCACCTTGGCGGCTTCTTCGAGGGCCTTGCGACGCCTCATGCGGTCCTCTTCGGCAGCCGTCAGCGGGATGTCGTGTTCGAGGTGACGCACGCGCGCGGCATCTTCGGCGTCGATCCTCAGAGAATGCTCGTAGGTATCGAGATCGACTTTCTTGCCCTTGGCGTAAATGTCGTGCTTCCCGTGCGTCTTGTACCATTGGGCGACGGTCGCGTTCTTGTACATGTTCTCCAGAATCTTCCGCCAGCCGATTCCCGTGTTGTAGGCGCAGAAGGAAATCTCTCCCTGCTGCGTGCCGTAGGGAATGATGCACATTTCGGTGCGGCGGAAATCATAGTTGAACAGGTCCTGGAACCACATGCCGGCGATGAACAGGAAGTTCCACGGGTCGGACTTGCGGCGCTTGATGGCGTCCTCGTAGGTGCGGTTCGGATTGGTCCGACCGTACTTCTTGTCGGCATTCTTTGAGAGCGCCCACGTCTTGTCGAACTTCACCCAAAGGTCCTTGAGCTTCAAACTCGGCGGAGCTTGGAAGGGCTTGTAATTCTTGAGCAGAGCCATAGCCATCATGAAGTTGGAAAAGCCTTTGCCGCGAGCCGCGTCGGTGATTGCCGTAACGTCCGCAGTGAGCTGCGGCGCGTCGAGGAAGCGCGGCACAGGCGCCCACTCCTTCGTTTCCTTGTTGATCATCAACGCCGTGCCTACACCGCAGTTGGGGTGGCAGCCGCAAGAGAGAGAGCCCCACTCCGAATTCGGGCCGTGCGAAAGGTCTGAAAAGCCCGCGAATGTGCTGATGTACGAAATCGGGAACCAGTCGCGTGTCGGCTGGATCTTGCCCACCTGCGCGCTGACGTCCTGCGCAAGATGCGAAAGCGTATAGCGCTGGCGCATCCGGCGTTCGGGAGTGATCTCCTCGTCTCGCCCCGTAAAGGAAACAGGCTGAAAGGCGATGAAAGCGATCTTCTTGGGATTCTCCATCGCGAACTTCACAATGGGGCCGACTTGGTCGTTGTTCACGTTGTTGACGATGGTGGTGACAAGCACGATTTCGATGCCTGCTTCGTGCATGTTCTCGATGGCGCGAAGCTTCACATCGAACAAATTGCCCACCTGGCGGTGGCTGTTTGCGTCGTTGCCGATGCCGTCGAACTGGAGGTATGCGTAGCGCATTCCCGCTTCGAAAGCCTTGCGGGAGTATTCCTTGCTCTTCGCGAACTCGATGCCATTCGTTGCAGCCTGCACGCTGTTGTAGCCCACTTTGCGGGCGTAACGCACCGCGTCGAGGAAGTAGGGATGCATGGTCGGCTCGCCGCCTGAGAATTGCACCGACATCTGGCGGCGCGGCTTGATCTTCATCGCGTTGTCGAGAATTTCCTTGATCTCGTCCCAGCTCAATTCGTGGACGTAGCCCACCTGGTTCGCGTCCATGAAGCACGGGTCGCACATCATGTTGCAGCGGTTCGTGAGGTCAACGGTCAAAACCGAACCGCGCCCGTAACGGACCGTACTGGAACCGTGGCGATGCATGCTCTCATCGTTGTGCGCGGGGATATCGCGCCCCGGAAAATTCTTTTCGATCCACGCGAGGAACTTCGAATCAATGGCCATCAAATCTTCAAACTTCCCGTGGATGGCGCATTCCTTCACCATCCAGACTTGACCGTCGCGCTCAATGATCTGCGCCTTGATCTCACCCGTCTTCTCGTGGACGAGATCGGTCCAGTCTTTCTTGCCGTTGAGGATGAGGTCGCGCGCTTCTCGAACGCAGTCGGGACAAAGGGAGTCTGTCGTGCGCGGCCATCCAAGAGTCGGCTTCGACTTCTCCCAGGATTTCAACAGCGGCTTGTCGGACCATTTTGGAGTGAAGGAAGGATTCGGATTGCGCTTGTTGAAAACCTGAATCGAATCAAAGACAACACCGGCAGTTTTGCAGACTACCCAGTCAAACGACTTCCAAAGCCGATTGCCCACCGCGTTAGGCATGACGCTCTACCTCCCCTTGTATAAGAAAAAACTTTGAATTCCCGCTTGAATCCGTTCGGAAGCCTGGCCCCCACGGAAAAACACGAGTCCGTAACCCATTGACCAGTATGAGCTTGCCTCTATTCAGGGCGAAGGTCTAGGGCTCTTAATCGAACGGCAGATTCGAGGGGTTGAATGGCGTCCACCCGCAGCCAACGGGGCTCGCCGAGTAGGCTAATCGACGTTGATGGGGGTGCGAAGAACGCCGATGGCGAAGTGTGCGAGGTGCGCCGCATCGTCGTCGAGTTGAATCCACCGGACGACGCAGTGGTCTTTCAGGTATTGCCCGACTTTCGCTTCGCTGATACCCAGATGCTCCGCCAGTTTGGACTTCAGTCTGCCTTCCGACTGGCCATAACCACCACGGCCGCTCTTTCCACCGCGGCCTCCGTGCGCGAGGTTGCCGAGGCCAATCCTAAGCGTCTGGCAAGCTTCGATGTAATAGGAACTGATCAAATCGGAGTCGGAGAGCAGAAAAACGCCTGGACCGGCCGGAGCTTCTTCAAGTTGGTCGAGACGATGCAATGGGCTTGCTACCAGCCGGCGCAACATGGATTCGAGCTTGGCGAGCCGAGATGCCAACGCGGGATCGCCTGCGCGACCATGCGCTGTTCGTTCCGAAGGCAGCAGAAGCGCCGTTGGCTCGGTTGGCAGACGTCGCACGGCTTCGGGAATCAGAGAAACAGGTTCGTAGGATTCAGCGCGGCGAACATCTGTTGTTACCACTGGTGGTTTCAGTGCAACCGGTTCCACGAACACTTTTCCAGGGAGAGCTGGAGCAGCAGTCGCCCCCTTCCGTCGCCGGCCACGTCCCCCGCGACGGCCGCGGCGTCGCTTCTTCTTGCCGACAGGCGCTGCTTCGGCTGCGACGATGGGTTGAGCGAGTTGTTCAGTCTCTGTAATTGGTTCCGTAGCTGCAGCTTCCAGAGTGACCTCCCCCAAGGCAAGCGGCAAGGCTGAGTCAGCATGTCCGTTCACGCCAAACTCGACTGCTTCCTTGGGTTCTGCCGCAATCCCCTCGACAACCGAAGTCTGGGGTGCAACCCCGAGTCGAGCGAGCGCGTCCTCGGCCTTCTTCTTCAAATCAGCGCGGCGGAAGCGTCCCGCAGCGATCGTGTACCACTTCGTTGCTTCGTCTCTGCGTCCTGTTTTTTCTTCGAACGCGCCGAGTTCCCATGCGACCATCGCGTCGCGCGTGCGCTCATAAAGCAGGGAGAGTTTTCCGAGCGGGTCAGGACTGTTTTTCGCTTTTCGGATGCGAGCTTGAATTTGTCGCCAATCGGCCATGCCATGTCATTGTACAGCCAGTTGGCAAATCGTCAGCTAAAGTTTTTCGCTGGCAGGCCGCCGCGATCTTGCCAAACGCTACCTCTGCTTTGCGCGGAGTGCAGGAACAAAGACGCGGCAACTCAGGATCGAAACTGATTCTAGTAGCCCATCGTCTGCGGCATCACACATTCAGGTGATTCGCCGCAGCGACGCGCCCATACCAGAGGCCGGAGTCCTTTACCGTGCGCTTCTGATTGACGAAATCCACGTAAGTAAGCCCAAAGCGCCTGGTGTAGCCATCCGCCCACTCGAAATTATCCAGCAAGGTCCAGGCGTGATAGGCGCGTACTCTGGCGCCGTCGGAAATAGCGCGCGACAACTCCATCAAGTGCTCCCGGTAAAAGGCGATCCGGCGGACATCTGCAACGCGGCCGTTTTGGTCTGGAGCATCAGCGTAGGCGCAGCCAGTTTCGGTGATCTCGATGATGGGGTGGCTGTAGTCATGCGAGAGTTGCATTACGAGGTCATAGATGCCCCGGGGCCATACCTCCAAGCCCCCATCGGTCCTCGGACCTTCGTTGGGCACTTCGACATGCAACTGTGACATAGGATCGCGATTCGATGATCTTCCTTGTGAACCACCACTGGCATCCGAGACAACGAGGCGGCAGTAGTAGTGGACCCCGAGCCAGTCCAAGGGAACTCTCATGATTCTCTCGTCGCCGGGCTTGAAGCCCATGGCTTCATGGGGAATTTCGCCAACGAGAACTTTCGGGTATTGGCCATGCATTGCGGTCTCGAGAAAGTAGAGATTATGCAGGGCGTGGAATCGAGCGGCTGCAGCGCGATCGGCTGCACTATCCGTCTTTGGATAGACTGGCTCCATTCCGTACGCGCTGCCGACAGTGGCTTTGGAGGAAGCCGCCTTGATGGCGCGAAAAGCCTCGCCCTGCGCGAGGTTGACGGTGTGCGCCGCTTTGAGAAACAAGTCGAAGTCGGCTCTGCCGGGAGGATTCCACCCGGTGCCGTAGCCATAGTATGTAAACGTCGATGGCATGTTGAACGGAGCCCAGATTGTGATTCGGTCGCCGAGGTGTCTTGCCAGGATAGACGCGAAATCGGCGTAGTAACCCGCAAGGTCGCGGTTTGGCCAGCCACCGCGGTCTTCGAGAGCCTGTGGAAGGTCCCAATGATAAATGGTACAGAATGGACGAATGCCCGCCTCCAGCAACGCATCGGTGAGGCGACTGTAATAATCGATACCCTTCTGATTGACCGGACCTGTGCCGGAGGGTTGGATGCGCGCCCACGAAGTCGAGAAGCGGTAGCTCTTCATATTGAGGCGCTTCATGATGGCTATGTCTTCTTTGTAATGGTGGTACTGGTCGCAGGAAACGTCAGCGGTGGCGCTATCCCTTATTTTGCCAGGCGTGTGCGAGTAGCGGTCCCATATCGATTCGCCTTTCCCATCGGCGTTCCATGCGCCTTCAACCTGGAAAGCGGAAGTAGCCATTCCCCAGAGGAATCCGTCCGGGAAGCGGGAGTTTTTGATTTCAATATGCTTCTCAACAAACGGACCCTGTCCCTGCAAGGACGGCTCGCTTGTGGCGATCCCCCTGCCGGCAAGCAATGCGCTGCCTCCAGCGACAATCGCACTCTTGATAAAACTCCTTCGATCCATTTCGATGTGCGCTCCTCTCTGGCCGGAAGCTATCACTCTTCGAATGCTCGCGTCAAAGGGTTGAACCATTAGAAAAACTGCCTGGTTTTCTTCGCCCTCGCGGTTGGGGCATGATGTCCCCATGGCTCCTGCGGATCGAACACGGTGGATTTGCGGCCAAGCGAAAGCCCTTGGGTTCGATTTATGCGGTGTTGTTTCCCCACGAGTGTTCGACGAACTTGAGCACTTGCCCGATTGGCTTTCTCGCGGTTATGCGGGTGAGATGAATTACCTAACCGACCCGCGCCGCGCTGATCCCAATCTCGTGTTCGACGGGGCGCGAAGCATCATCGTTACTGCGGTGAACTACAACTCGCCGCAACCGAACTCGACGGAATTCCCCGCGCGCGCGTGTGATGAATCCCCGCGAGGATGGATTTCACGCTACGCTTGGGGCGACGATTATCACCTGGTGATCAAGCGAAAACTCGACGCACTCATAGCGGCGATGCGCGTGCAATTCAATGCGCCTTTTGGGGCTTGCGCGTACGTCGATACAGGACCGGTGATTGAGCGCATTGCGGCAAAATACGCCGGCCTCGGCTGGCTCGCCAAAAACACATGTCTCATCAACGACAAATTGGGATCGTGGCTCTTCCTTGGCGTCATTCTTACTACGCTCGAAATTGAGCCGACACTTGCCTCGGATGAACTTCCTCCCGCCGACCTATGCGGGAATTGCACTCTGTGTCTGGATGCTTGCCCAACTCAGGCATTCGCCGCGCCGTACGTTCTGGATGCGCGCCGCTGCATCTCCTACCTGACGATTGAGCTGCGAGATGCAATTCCTAGAGAACTTCGCCCAGCCATTGGTCCCAACGTCTTTGGTTGTGACATCTGCCAGGACGTGTGTCCGTGGAATCGCAAAGCTCCCGCAATGGAAATTGTGGCATTCCAGCCAAGGGAATGCGCGAAGACCGAGCAAGGGCATAACGAACCACGCGTCCCGCTCTTTGCGCCGCCACTCGAATGGCTTGCTTCTCTATCCCAGAGGGAATTCAGCGAAGTGTTTCGCGGCAGCGCCATCAAGCGCGCAAAATGGCGGGGTTTAATTCGCAACGTATGCGTAGCGCTCGGTAATTCCCAGGTGGGCCACGACTCACCTGCTCTTCTACGGATCGTCGAATTGCTCGAGCGGCTCCTTTCCTCACACGACGAATTAATTGCGGAACACGCTAAGTGGGCTCGCGCGCGCCTTCAACGCGGAATCAGGCAGGGCTTCCATCATGGCGATTGAGATACAATGTCTTTGCTCCATCATTACGCATCCGACAATTGAATATCACATGTACCCGTTCACTCCTTCAGAGCGTCTAATCTGCAACGAGCGGAGGCTGCTATGAGAAAACGCGCGCGATTCGTTTTCATCACCACGGTCCTTTCAATTGGAGTCGTGCTTCCAGCGCTGGCGTTCGAATGGCCGCTTTCCTCGGAAGGGATTCGCGAAGCCTACTTTGTTGGCAAGATGGACGGTCAAAGGAGAGCCACGGTCTTCGAGAAATACACGGTGCGTCCACCAATGCCCCAGACGGGCCCGCCTGTGACGATCCTTTTTGAGACGCCATTTTTAGTTATCGCGGATGACATTTCCAAGCATGTCTCAAACTATTTCTCGCCGGACGCATTGCAGGAATATCTTGATAAGCCCGTGGTTTTCCGCGTGCGCACGGAAATAGACCTACCGAGTAGTATTTCCACAGGGCGGGGTCAGGTGCTGCCATCCTCGAAAGATTCATCGAGCGACTACACGATTCGGCTCTTTCAGGGCCACGACCAAAATTGGGACAAGGAACTCCCTGCAAAATCCGTGCGTTCATGGCCGCTTTACCATTGCGGTGACGAGGGAGGTTGTATCTTCGTCGGGTGGGAAATCGAGGCCGAATATGATCCCGCCAAGATTGAATCCGAGCCCATCAGAGTGCAAATCTTGATGCCCGCTGATCAGCAAGTGGAAGCTACTTTCGATCTTTCCACTCTTCGATAAGAATCCAAGCTCCGCCGTCCTATCACGCGCTGCTTCCGGAGCGTCGAGCCAGTGTCCGTTTACTTCAAGCGACAGATACGAGGTGAGATGGATCTTCCTTCGAGGGCGTAGATGACAACGTCAGCGGCTCCACATAAAATGGTGGATTGCCACATGGATGCCGCGACGAATGATTGATCCTCAGAATAAGTTCGCAGGAGTGCGCGTGCTGATCTTCGATCTGGATGGCACGCTGATCGACTCGAAACTCGACCTCGCGCATTCCGTCAACGCCATGCTGGAACACATGGGCCGCGCGCCACTTGTCCATGAAAATATCTACAGCATGGTTGGAAATGGCGCGCCAGTCCTAGTTCGCCGTGCGCTTGGCGAAGGTGTGACGGACGCAGAGGTCGAAGAGGGCTTGGCGCATTTCCTTTCTTACTACCGCGAGCACATGCTCGATAACACCGTCACCTACGCCGGTGTTCGCGAAGCTCTCGAGATGCTCTCCGGGCGGCCCATGGCCGTGCTCACGAATAAGCCTGTCAAGTTCAGCCAGGCAATTGTGGAGGGCCTCGGTCTAGGGCGCTATTTTCGCTATGTCTATGGCGGCAATAGTTTCGAGAAGAAAAAGCCTGACCCCACGGGAGTCGAAATCCTCTTGCGAGACTTTGCCGCTTCTCCGCGCGAAGCCATGATGGTGGGGGATTCCGACGTGGACGTCCGGACGGCGCGCAACGCGGGAATCTGGGCTTGTGGCGTAAGTTATGGTCTGGGTAGCGAAGGCCTGCGCGCCAATCCTCCGGACCTGATGCTCGACAGTCTCGCCGAACTCCCGGCCCACCTTGAAGGCCTCACTCACTGAGACAAACCTGCTTGCAGAGAAGCTTTGCGGGTCACTTCTTGCTGTAGGTGGCCTTATACCACTCCCAGGTGCGCTTCAGGCCTTCCTCAAAATGGACGAGGGGTTTGTAGCCAAGCACTTTGCCCGCCAGCGAGATGTCGGCCTGTGAATCGCGAATATCCCCTGTGCGCGGCGGATCGTACTTCGCAACAATCTTTTTGCCGGCGATTTCTCCGAGGAGTTTCAAGACTTGATTCAGCGTGATTCTCGAACCTGTGCCGCCGTTGAAGACTTTCCCGGAAGCTCCAGTGGCTTCGCTGGTTCTCAGAGTTTCATCCACCACGTTTGCCACAAACGTGAAGTCACGCGATTGCTCTCCATCGCCATATACGACGGGTTGCGTTCCTTCGATCACGGCAAGCATGAAGCGCGAGAGGACGCCCGAGTATTGGGAAGTAGGGTCTTGCCGCGGCCCGAATACGTTGAAGTAACGCACGCTCGCATTTTCGAGCCCGTACACACGGCCAAAGACCTTCGCGTAGAGTTCACCCACGTATTTCGTCACACCATACGGTGAGATCGGCTCGGGTTGCATCGACTCGACCTTCGGAAGGGTTGGTGTTTCGCCATAAGCGGAGGACGACGCCGCATAAACCACGCGCCTTACCTTCGCATCGCGCGCAGCCACGAGGACATTCAGGGTCCCATCTATATTCACGCGATTTGTCTCGATTGGATCCAGCACCGAACGCGGCACAGACGTCCGCGCCGCAAGATGGATTACGTAGTCCGCGCCTTTGCAGGCTGAATGCAGAGCACCAAGGTCCGTGATGCTCGCCTTCCGAAAATTCACCTTGTCGCGAACATCAGCCAGGTTGCTTTCTTTACCGGAAGAAAGGTCATCGAGCACCGTCACGTCATGGCCGCGCCGGACAAGTTCATCCACCATGTTAGACCCTATGAATCCGGCACCACCCGTCACCAAGTAGCGCATGCTAGATTCCCTCCTCGAATTGAAATCGGCGAAGCGAGCCACTCCGCTTTCGCATTTCGTGCTTGGATGCAATAATTTACATGGTCCCTTTTTGGGCCCGCACAAATATAGCGTGCATCTTTGCACGCA
>Ga0326727_10025713_pt1 | contig 11009 bp, 10 predicted proteins | sample MB2enrmetagenome_FD_207643 | JGI IMG/M metagenome (GOLD analysis project Ga0326727, IMG submission 207643) | Lab enriched peat soil microbial communities from McLean, Ithaca, NY, United States - MB29MY | ecosystem: Environmental > Terrestrial > Soil > Wetlands > Peat | place: USA: New York... | reverse complement strand
GTGGGTGATTTGAGTACGTACCGCTTGACAGGCCGGGGTTGATGAAACCAAGCGCTGCGACTGTTCACAAGGAGAAGGTCCATGAACCGCATCAAGAGCCTGTACACCAAAACCACCGCCACAGCCGCGTTCGCGCTCGTCCTCACGCTTGCCGGATTTGCAAACGCCGCCACGGTCAACTCGAACAACCCGCACAAGGGTAAGAAAGTGTACTTCACCATTTCGTCCGCAGTTGAAGTCGGCGGAACGACCCTGCAACCCGGAGACTACTCGGCCCGCGAGGTCAACACCCCGAAAGGACCGGTCATGGAGTTCACGCACATCTGGTTCAACTACCTCGCACAGGACTTCATGCAGCACACGCAGTACGACGTGGTGGCACGGGTACCGGTCACCGAGCAGGCACTGAACTCGAAGCCGAAACAGACGAAGCTGGTGCTGGCCTCGAATTCCAAGGACGCTGTCGGCTTGGAAATCCGTGGCAATGCAGTTGACTACGAGTTTGCCCCGTCTTCTCAGACGGCCGATAAGGTTGGCGAATAACGAGCCACCTGCATCGAGGAACGCCGGGATCGGGGTAGTCATTCGAGGGCGCAGAAGCGACGAGGTTCTCTTCCGCGCCCCCCCCGATCTGGCGAAGTAATGGCGCGCATCTTCCGAGGTGCGTCGATTGGGTTAGAGTTAGTTCCGCCCAGGCAGGTCGGTCTACATCTGACAACAATGGATCGCAGTGCCAGTCAGTATCGGCCACTAAGCGACCGATCGCTGCGAATGAGCCGCTCCCATGAATACATTTTCAGAAAATCCCGGCCCGAGAGTTCATCACCGATCCCGATGAAGTTGTCATTGAAACAGATGAACGCCAGCGCCTGGATATATCCGGGCGATACACAAATCTTTCCGATTTCGTCGAAAATAGTCTGTTCGGTTTTCTCCATAATGCCGCCGTCGCTAAAGGACTGCGTCCCCCAATTAGGGGGCAGTGCCCTTCCTTATGCGATGGGCCCAATTTACACCCCATAGTTCAGCCCGACTCCGGCGTTCTTAAAGAGCATCACGGCCAACGCGCCGGCAAACCGCACAGCGGCTTCGTTCAAGTCGGCATAGCGCGAGGTTTTCAATGCCGGGTCAGCGCGCAAAATGGACCGTCCCATCGGCGTTCGTCGATATTTATCCGGCGGTTTCTCCATAACTTCCGGTTTGCCCGTCATCCGCCCGGAACAGTGCCAAGCCCTCCGGTCGCTGTTCCCTTTCAGTGGTTGCGCCCTTGCGCTCGACAATCTTTTTGTCGAGGGTTTTCGTTGCCCGATACACTTGAAACCAGAGCAAGCAGGGCATCCCCTCCTCTCCCTCTCGACAAAATAGACTATTTTGTCGATGGTGAAATATGGCGGCGGGCTAATCGTCCGTTTAGATTTGTACAATGGTTTGGTTTTTCCCAGGGAAGGGATACAATCCTGTGACTCACCTTGCGCCTCACATTTCCAACACAGCCAGTGTAAATCCCCGGCGCAAGGCTGGACGGAGGTGTGCGCCGTGGTTGACGTGTTCCTCAACTGGTTTGTGGTGGCCATTCCTTTTCTTGTCACTGTGGGAGCTACCGTGCTTGCATTGAAGCTCCCCCATGAGCGCCATTACAGGAAGCTTGTAGCCGGTGCGGTTGTCATAGGGCTGGCGTTTAGCGGATTCGCATACTGGCAGCAGATACGAGTGTCCCAACAGGCAATTAAGGACCGCGACTCGGCGGTGGAGGAAACGACGAGGAACGTCACCAAAGCAGTCGGTGAAAAGTACAGTGGCTTAATTAATTCTCTAACGAGCCAAGTGGGAGAATTGAAGGGGCAGATTGCCGCGCAAAGCAAAGATGTAGGGATCATCAAGGGCAGTAACATTGTAACTGGCAGAAATCCCGTCAAAGTGGAAGTGATAAATCCATCAGGCGCTCCGGGATTAGGCGCACAAGCGCCGCCAGAAGTGGAGCACGTACAGTTATTAAAGTCTGCCGAGAATTCGAGGTATCAAGACGCACCTTTTGCGAGCAAACTTGTGCTGCAATCGAATCTTCCAATTAATCCGGCAAGGTTCGCGATTCACTTTTCGAATCCCATTGATCATTTGAACTGGAATCCAGCACAGGGGCTAGAATTTATGGGAGATGTGCGGATTTACGAGAAGGACAAGAAACTTGTCATTGTGGACTTACGCACCACCGGCGATGCGGCTATTCGCCCAGAGAGTCCGCTTATTATTCATGTATCTTCTTCAAAACCGATCAGTATTGAAAAGTTTGAAAGAGGACCACAGTAGGCTAGCTTAAACGCGGTGGTAAACGGTACAAGCTGCTTCGGCTGCCCGCGCGGAGACTGAATCCCGGCGAGGGGCAGGTAAACCCTCGACGAAATGGTTCATTTTGTAGAGAGTTGTAGCGTGGCGGGCCGCTGACCGTTGGAGTCGGACCCGCCGTTTTAAGCCGTGCGAATCGCCGCATGGGTCTTGGGTCAAGCATCTGGTTCCGGGTGTGTCGTCGGCAAACGGGAAGTTGGCGCATTTTCACCACACGGGCCGGACAGCTTCCGGCTTGCCGGTCTCCCTCCATAACTGGGAGGCCGCAGGCGGGTGAGCAAAGCTTCTGCCTTATGATGCTAAACTGCAGCGGAGCAATTCTGCTGAGTCCTACGATGATTACGATTTCCAAAGAGGACTATCTGAAGGCCCTCGCCGAGGCCGAAGCCGAGGGCGAGGCGGTGATCTCGGCCACGTTGGCCCATTGGCTGACAGTTTCACGACCCGCAGTGACTGCAGCCTTGAAGCGTCTCAAGAAGGACGGCATGGTTGCAGTCAAAGGCGATGGTCGCATTCATCTGACCTCCCAGGGACGGCAGATTGCTGAGCGGACCATCTTTCGTCATCACCTCATCGAGCGCATGCTTTCTGAGATCTTCGGCATGCCGTGGTACGAGATTCACGAGGAAGCGGAGCGTCTGGAACATGCTGTTTCACCGGCATTCGAGAAGAAGCTGGTGGAGAAGCTGGGCAACAATGACATCTGCCCTCACGGGAATAGTCTCTCCTTGAGGAGTCCCGCCGATCGGCGAAAACAGGGCCAGCGCCTGCTCAGCGAAGCGGAGGCTGGCTCCGGATACCAAGTAGTCAGCGTTTACGAACGCGACCGCAAGCTGCTGGACTTCTTTGAAGGCGAAGGAATCCGTCCGAATGCCATTGTGGCTGTCAAGAGTCGCAACTACGACGGCACCGTCTCCATTTCGGTCGAGAAAAGGACAATTCGGCTGGGAGCTCCTGCAGCCGAGAAGGTCTGGGTGCGAAAATCGTAAATCTCTGCAACGTGTTAACCATAGTTAACATCTGATTGTGTACAAGGCTATTCAGGTGCGGGCGTAGTCTGTCCCGAACTCGGCGGCCTGCGGAGTACACCATGAGACTAGCTGCATCAGACCGACCGCAATGCAATTCTTCCCGCGTTTTGTCGTGTGCCATAATCCTTGTTGTATCGATCGTTGCCGCTGCTCTTCTACCCGCGAAGGTTTTTGCTCAAGGTGAAACCACCAGCGCAATCGTCGGCCAGGTGACCGACGCAACAGGCGCGGTTGTTCCAGGTGCCAGCATCACGATCACAAATCAGGAAAATGGGCTTAAGCGCAGCGCCAAGACCGATGATGCGGGCCGCTTCAACTTTCCCCAGCTCAAGCCGGGAGGTTATGCGGTCAGGGTGGAGGCGCAAGGCTTCCAGACGAAACAGGATAACGTCGTCTCCGGCCTAGGCCAAAAACAGACGGTCAACTTCACGTTGAAAGTGGCTCAGTCGGACCAGTCGGTGGAGGTGACGAGCGAAGCGCCGCTGATCAACACTGCCACGGCCAATACCACCACGACTTTGAGCGCAACGGCCCTTGAAGACCTACCGAACCCCGGCGGCGACTTGACCTACCCGCTGCAGTTTTCCGCCGGAGCCCTGATCAATACCGCAGGCAGCGGCAACGATTTTGTTGGGAGTTCAAACGGCTACGGTAATGTGGAGTTCAACGGGCTGTCGGCGCTCTCTAACGGCTACATCGTTGACGGGCTGGAAACCAACGATCCGCTCACTAACCTGAACAGCGGCCTTGCGACCAACCTCGTCCTCGGCATGAATTCGATCTCCGAGGTCACGGTCAACACGCTTTCGTATTCGGTGGACCAAGGGCGGTACGGCGCCTCGCAGGTCAACTACGTCACCAAGTCCGGCACAAACCACTTCCACGGCAATCTCTACGAGCTCTGGAACGGCTCGCTGTTGAATGCCTCGGACTACTTCTTGAGCGACACTCCGGGCCTTCACAAGCCGCGCTCGACGGTGAACCACTTCGGCGGCAGCCTGGGCGGACCGATTATGCATGACAAGCTGTTCTTCTTCTTTGACAGCGAATGGGTGCGGATTGCGCTGCCGATCTTTACCACCGCAACGCTTCCCAGCGCATCCTTCCAACAGTATGTGCTGCAACAGCTCCCCTTGGGTGGCACGGACTCCGTCACCGGCTCGAGATACGCTGCATCGCCAAAGCAGGTGCCCTTCTATCAGAAGATGTTTGCGCTGTATGGCGATACCTCCGGCAGCCCGCTGGCTGTCCTCGGATGCCCGCTCAATGCGGATGGCACGCTGATTTCCGGCGGCTCGCCGGATGGCACCGGTTGCGCCAATCGCCGCGGCATCTCCCACTCCAGCGATGACAGCGAACAGGTGCAGACCGCCCGCGTCGACTACAACATCAACGCGAACAACACCGCCTGGTTCCGCTTCCAGTCTGACACCGGCCTCCAAGCTGTGTGGACCGACCCAATCAACCCGGTGTTTAACGCGGTTTCCTCGCAACCGCTGTATTCGTTCGCGGCCGGGTACACGCATGTGTTTTCGCAGAGCGTGGTGAACTACTTCAATCCGGCCTTCTCCTGGTACGAGAGCCTGTTTGCGCCAAGCAACTTCCCGCAGACGCTGGCGGCGTTCCCGATCGTGCTCGAAGGCAGCGGCGCTAACGCACCATTCACTACCGTCGGCGGTTTGGACAATACCTGGCTGCAGGGCAGACGCGCCAGCCGCTTCTTCATCAATGACAATCTTGCGTGGAGTCACGGCGCGCATGAGTTCAGGTTCGGCACCAACACTCGGATCTTCCGCCTGAATGACTACGACTTCGGCGAAGGCACCGTGCCCACAGTGCAGTACACAACGCTGCCGCAGTTCATCTACGGTGTGGCATCGACCGCAACACAGACTTTCCCAACCTCGCCCAACGAACCCTTCAACTTTCTCAACCTGGACTTCTACGCCCAAGACACATGGAGAATTACCTCGAAGCTGACGTGGACCATCGGCATCCGGGACACTTACAACTCCAATCCCCTGAATCCGCACCAGCAGATTGGCCGGCTCACGGGCTCCTTCGATTCGATCTCCCATGATGTCAATCAGCCGCTGAACGCGGCGATCCAGACTCATCTCGGCAACTTGTTCTCCTCCACGCCGGTCGCTATTCTCCAGCCACGGACGGCAATCGCATGGCAGTTCGAACCAAATACCGTGCTGCGCGCCGGCTTCGGAGTCTTCAGCGACATCATGCCGGGAAGCATTGCCGACGTCATCGGAACCAATCCTCCGTACGTCAAGACGTTTCAGGGCGGCTTGCTTGGCACCGTCGGCGGCACGGCGATTGCGCCCGGCGTTCCGGGCAGTGCCGTGGATGCCACCGTGACCGCCAATCGGAACTTCGGTGCGGGATTCCAGCAGGGGCAGCTCTCATGCGCGTCACCGCTCGCCAACGCCGCCACCTGTCTTCCGCCGGTGGCGATCACGGCCGTGCCCAGCGGCGAGTTGCACGCACCGTACTTCATGCAGTGGAGCCTCGGGCTGGAGCATCAGTTCGGTGCAACCGCCAGCGTGAAGGCTCAGTACGTCGGCACCAGGGCCGTCAACCAGCCCTATCTGACGCAGGTCAACGGCTACCAGACGGTGTGCCCGGGCTGCTTCGCGCCGTTTCCTTATATGCAGCCGACTGACCCACGATTCGCTGCGGTAACGCAGTTCGCCACCGGCGCCAACAGCCATTACAACGGCCTCCAGTTAACGGCGATGAAGCGGCTGGGGCACGGTTTGCAGGGGCAGATCAACTACACATGGAGCCGCTGCATGGACGAAGTTTCCAACGGCGGCTTCCTGCAGTTCTCCGCGGGCGGCATTCTCTCGCCGCTGCCCGGAAACCTGCATCGCGATTATGGCCCGTGCGATTATGACATTCGCAGCAATATGAACGCACAGTACGTGTACCAGTTGCCGATGAAGGCCCGCAGCCAATGGCTCGGGCACATCGTGAACAACTGGCAAATCTCAGGAACGCTCTTCTGGCACAGCGGCGTTCCGTTCTCCGTGCTGAGCACGCCATACTCGGCAAACGGAAACGGCATTGTGCAAGGCAGCGGGCCACAGTTCGCAAGCGTTGTGCCTGGAGTCGATCCCTACTGCCGCCACTGCAATCTAGCATCCACGCAGCCCGGCACAATCCAGTGGCTGAATCCCAATGCCTTCACCTCCGCGGTCGATCCCAGCACCGGAGCTTGCGTTGGCGGAGACAACCCGGCACACTGCCAGTTCGGCAACTCGGGCAGAAATCAGTTCCGCGGCCCCGGCTTTGTCTGGTCTGACATGTACCTCACGAAACGAATTCCTCTTAGCGAAAAGTTGAGCATGCGAGTTGAGGGGCAGTTCTTCAACATCTTCAATCATCCCAACTTCGGACTGCCCAGCATGGTGCTGGCTGGTGTTCCGGGCAATCCCTCGACGCAGACAGGATTTGGGGCGCTGACCTATACCACTTCGCCGCCGACCGGGCTGCTTGGCGTGGGCCTCGGTGGCGACAACAGCCCGCGCATGATTGCCTTCCAGGCCAAGTTGGAATTCTAGCGAGGAGAACCATCATGAGCCGACGCTTCATCGCCTTCGCCGCAGCGATTCTGATCGCGCTCCCGCTTGCCGTTCTCTCGGGTGAGAGCTCAGGCCAGGAGGCTTCTACCTCCGCTGAGAGCAAGACCCAGGTCAAGAAGGTTCCGGCTCCGTATGCGCGAGCATCCTCGGGCAAGGAGATGTACGTAGCTTACTGTGCCTCCTGTCATGGCAAGGACGGCAAGGGCGATGGCCCGGCGGCAGCTGCCCTCAGGTCCGTCCCAACCGACTTAACTCAGCTCGCGGCAAGCAACAGAGGCCGATTCCCGGAGAACCACGTCTCCGAGACAATCAAGGGTGACTTCGCCACTCCGAGTCACGGCTCAAAGGACATGCCAGTCTGGGGCTCGATCTTCGCATCCATGGGAACGGCGAGTGACGGCTCGATGCAACTGCGAATTCGCAACCTGACAAAGTACATCGCCTCACTGCAACGGTAGGGGTGAACCCAACATTGACGTCCGTAGCGAGCTCACCCACCCTGCGCTCCGGGCGGATCGTCGGCAACTCGAGCAGCCGGTGGCAGTCCAGAAGCCAGCGGCCCGCCAAAAGTCGCGCGGCCAAGAAGAGCGGCAAGGTACCCTCCGGAGCGCAGAAAGCGTCAACTGCCACCAGAACTGCCACCACTGGCAAGCCTGTTCATGGAGGTGCCCATGTCTCCATTCAGTAACGTCTGTATTTGCAATGTTTTATTTGGTGGGCCTGGTAGGATTCGAACCTACAACCAAAGGATTATGAGTCCTCTGCTCTGACCGTTGAGCTACAGGCCCGTGAGGGCGGGGGGATACTTATACAAGCGTAGCGGCAAAGTCGCAGGAAGGCAATGTTTGGAGCAGAGCGATGTGATGCTGCCGGAAGGATTGCTCGGAGGTGCGTCGCGCTCAGGCGCTCAATCGATCTTGACGCGCGAACTGATGTGTTTTAGCTGAAGGTGGATGATACAGCGGGCCAGGCGGTCCTGCTGGCGCATATTCATCTCCAGGTATTCGAGGCCGAGGCGCGCGTCGGACTGATTATCCTCCTCGGTCAGCCGAACCACCGTGGCGGGCACGGAGAACTTCTCTTCGTCCAGCGCGAACTCGACCAGCAGCTTGCGGCCCGGCTCAAGCTTGTTGTTGCTCTGCAGCAGCAGCGATGCACCGCTGAGGGAGACATCGCGCAATTCGGCGCCGCTCCACACCGGAGCGCCGCTGCCGAAGGCGGCAAGATCGCAGTAACGCGCGGGCGTGCGCAGTTCGATTCGGCAGGAGTCGCGCCGCTGCACGATGCGCTGCGTTCCGGTCAGCTTTCCGGTAAGGGTCAGCTTGTGATATTCGCGGCGAATCTGCCCCTCGGCGGAAAACTCCATCAGCCCGGAGGGCGTAACCTTGCGCACGATAAAGCGTGAGGCCTGCGCCAGCAGCTCGGGGCCGAGCAGCGAGGGATCGAATACGGTGATGCTGAGCGCCGACTCTCCGGCGTTCACGATTCTGCCGTAAAGGGCGGAGTCCAGCACAGTAGAACTATCTGCCTGTTCGGGAAGGCAAATCTGGACGGTATCGCCATTGAGCAGATCTACGCGCATGGACGGGACACCCGGAGGCCCGGCGGTCTCCGGGGCTCAGAGCTTTAAGCCTACATTCTACTCTCACGCGCAAGGCCGGCGTACCGGGATTTCGCCAGGTTATTACTTTCGAGTGTGCGGAGCGCTCCGCAGGCGCTGCGGCCTGAGCATCTGGGCAGGCCGCCAGCGCAATGGCTAACTCCCGCCGCATCATGATCTTGCCCGGCGTTATGAGCGGGCTGCGGCTCAGCCGGCGGTGACCACCAGCGCCCGGCACTCTCCCTGCGGATTCACGCGCTGGTAACAATGTGGCAACGAGCCATCGAAGTAGATGGCGTCTCCGGAGCCGAGTTCGAAATCCTCTCCGCCGATCTTGATGATCAATATGCCTTCCATCACGTAGAGAAACTCGATGCCGGCGTGCTGGTGTGGCTTGAGCTTATCGGCGGGGACGAGTGCAAACTCGGCATGGAAAGAGTTGAGCTTGCGCTCGCTGGCCTTGTAGTCCAGGCACTCGAACCAGTAGGCGCTGGACTCCGCTCCGGGTTGCTCGGGGAAGCGCTGGCGCTCGGATTTGCGAACCACCTCAAGGTGCCGGCGACGGCTGTTGTCGAAGAAATACTCCAGCCCGACGCTAAAGACCATGGCGATGCGCAGCAGCGTCGGCAGCGTTGGAATAAGCTTTCCGCGCTCGATCTTGGAGAGCAGTGCGGCGGAGAGACCGGTATGCTGGCCCAGCTCCACCAGCCCCATGCTTTTCTTCAGTCGCATCGTGCGGATTTTCTCGCCGATAAGATACGGCCGCAGTCCCTGCGTAATTGTCTCGTTCATCGTGGAATTCTCAGCCGGTTCTGCACCTGCGGCCGGATGATCCGCCCGAAGCGGGCGCTGCCGGCTGCAAGTGGCTGGATACGAAGGGGCCCCACACGGCAAGTGCCGTCAAACAAAGTGGTTGAAGTTCTCAACTTGCGGCGGACGGGGGGATCGTCCGCCGCGTGTGCGTAAAGTTAACTACCGAATGCCATGGAGATCAGCGTGCGCTGCTCCATCTGATGAGCCTTGGCCGATCCAGTTGCGGGGCTGGCAGCGGCCTGGCGCTTGACGGAGAGCACAGGCAGCCGCTCGCCGACCAGGCGGCGCAGCCTCGGTTTCACGAAGCTGTGTGCTCCCATGTTGGCCGGCTCCTCCTGCACCCATACCAGCTCGTGCGCGTTCTCATATCGAGCCACCGCCTGCAGAATCTCGGACTCGGGCAGAGGATAGAGCTGGTCCAGGAAGAGGATCGCCGTGCTGGTATTGCCCAGGCGCTTGCGCTCGGCAACCAGGTCACGGCCGATCTTTCCGCTGCACATCAGAATGCGGGTGACCGAGGATGGATCGACGGTTTCGTCTGGAACTACCGGCTGGAAGCGCGGAGCGCTGAAGGCAGCCAGATCGCTGGCCGCATCGGGATGGCGCAGCATGCTCTTGGGCGTAAAGCAGACCAGCGGCTTGCGCCACTTGCGCAGCGCCTGCCGGCGAAGCAGGTGGAAGAACTGCGCCGCCGAAGAGGGCTGGCAAACCTGCATGTTATCGCGGGCGCAGAGCTGGAGATAGCGCTCGATGCGAGCGCTGGAGTGCTCCGGCCCCTGGCCTTCGTAGCCGTGTGGCAGCAGCAGAACAATGCCGGAGAGCAGTCCCCACTTTTCTTCGCCGGCGCTGATGAACTGATCGATGACGATCTGCGCTCCGTTGGCGAAATCTCCGAACTGCGCCTCCCACAGCACCAGTGCCTCAGGATAGTCGCGGCTGAAGCCGTACTCGAAGCCGAGGACGGCGGCCTCGCTGAGTTCAGAGTTGAAAATCTCGATGCGAGCCTGGCCGGAAGCAAGATGCTGCAGCGGCGAATACTGGCTCTCATCCTGGGTGTCGACCAGGAAGGAGTGCCGATGGTTGAAGGTGCCGCGGCGCGAATCCTGCCCGCTCATGCGCACCGGTACGCCGCTGGTGACCAGCGAGGCGAAGGCCAGCGCCTCAGCCATGCCGTAATCGATTGGACGCCTGCCCTCGGCCATCTCCTGCCGCTGTTTGAGCAGTGCCGCAACCTTGGGATGGATATGAAAGTCCGCGGGATACTCGCAGAGCTTGCGGCCAAGCCGCGTGAGCTCTTCGGCGGCGACGCCGGTATCCACCTCGACCTCGGGCGTCCACTTGCGGCCCTTGAAGCCACTCCAGTATTCCGGAAGATGGTAGAGCCGCGGCTTGCGGGTCATCGTCTTGGCCTCGGCCTTGGCCTGCTGATAACGCGCGCGCGACTCCTCCACCTGCCGGCTCACATCGACTCCCAGCCGCTGGGCATAGATCTGATAGAGCGGCGGATGGTTCTTGATCTTGGCGTAGACGATCGGCTGCGTGATGGTGGGGTCGTCCACCTCGGAGTGTCCGTGGCGGCGATAGCCGATCAGGTCGATGACCACATCCGAGCCGAACTGGTAACGA
>Ga0326727_10025712_pt1 | contig 11009 bp, 10 predicted proteins | sample MB2enrmetagenome_FD_207643 | JGI IMG/M metagenome (GOLD analysis project Ga0326727, IMG submission 207643) | Lab enriched peat soil microbial communities from McLean, Ithaca, NY, United States - MB29MY | ecosystem: Environmental > Terrestrial > Soil > Wetlands > Peat | place: USA: New York... | reverse complement strand
AACAGGAGATGAAGATATGGAGAACAGAACTGCGACTTCTATGCCGAAGGTGGCGGCCGCCAGCTTTGTCGGCGCGATGCTGGAGTGGTATGACTTTTTTGTCTTCGGTACCGCTTCCGCCCTGGTGCTGGGGCCGCTGTTCTTCCCCCGTGCCGATCCGCTGGCCGGAACGATCGCGTCGTTTGCCACTTTCGGAGTAGGTTTCCTGGCACGTCCCATAGGCGGCGTCGTCTTCGGCCATATGGGAGACCGCATCGGCCGCAAATCCACCCTGATTGCCACCCTGCTGATCATCGGAATCGGCACCTTCTGTATCGGTCTGTTGCCGAACTACAACCAGGCGGGCGTCTGGGCCCCGGTGCTGCTGGTTTTCCTGCGTCTGGTGCAGGGTTTTGGGCTAGGTGGCGAATACGGCGGCGCCGCCCTGCTGACCATTGAGCACGCAGGCGAGGGGCAGCGGGGACTATGGGGAAGTATTCCGCAGGCAGCCGCTTCCGGGGGGATTCTGCTTGCCACCGGCGTCTTCGCCCTGCTGTCGCGTCTGCCCAAAGAAGCGCTGATGAGCTGGGGGTGGCGGCTGCCGTTTCTGATCAGCATTGTCATGCTGGTTCCGGGACTGTTCATACGGCTCAATATCGCCGAGACGCCAGATTTCGAGCGGGCCAAGAGGGCGAAAACCGACAACCGCCTGCCGCTCATGACGCTGTTGCGCAATCACCCCCGTAACGTCCTGCTGACGCTGGGCGCGCGCCTGGCGGAGACCGTCTCTTCGAACATTATTAATGCCTTCGGAATTGCCTATGTCGCGACGCAACTGGCGATGAATCGTTCGGTGCCGCTGAATGGCATGTTGATCGCTTCTTTGATCGGGATAGCGATGTGCCCGGTTTTCGGAGTGCTCTCCGACCGCCTGGGGCGGCGCTTTGTCTACATCGCCGGCGCGGCCTTCATGGCCGTATTTGCTTTCCCCTTTTTCATGCTGCTGGGCACCCGGTCGGCATCGCTGATCTGCGTGGCGATGATTCTGGCTTACAACTTCGGGCCCACCATGATGTTTGCCGTGCAGGCGACATTCTTCAGCGAGTTGTTTGGCGCGGGAGTGCGTTATACGGGCTTGTCGGTTGCATATCAGGTATCGGCCATCATCGGGGGATTCACGCCCCTGATTGCCACAACCTTATTAAGATCGAATGGCGGAGCCCCGTGGATGGTCGCCGGCTATCTCTGCGGAATCTCGGTGGTTTCCTTGCTTTCCGCCCTGTTCGTCAAGCGGCAGCAGGAGGTTTTGCAGCCGGGAGAACGCGCGGGAGTAACGGCCAAAAGTTTCTAAGGGGCGGCCTGCAGGCCGATTCGAGTCTACGCAACCATTACCGCTGTCTCGGCCACCTTGCTGCGCGCGCTCGCCAGCACCGCCTGTTTCCGCATCAGCATATCCTTGAAGGCGCGGTGATCGGTGTGCGCGATTTCTGCCAGGAGATCCCGCTCGGAGTGCTCGATAACTTCGCTCAACAGATCGAGTTCGCACTCTGTGAAGCGAGGTTTCTCCTGCCGAATCTTGGCGGCAATCGCCTCGAGAAGTTTCGCCGTGTACTGCAGTTCATGCTTGAAGGCCGCGTGGTCGGTGCGTGCGATTTCCTTAATCAATTCGCGATTGCGGCGGGCGACGATTTCCGCCAGCAACTGCCCTTCCTCCGGCGAGAACAGCACTTCTACCGCAGGTTCATTCCCGACTGCGCGTTTCGGGGACCGGCTGGCGCCACCCGCCGGGCGCAACCATTCCTCCTCGTACCCGCGCGCGGCATTTAACAGTGCGCGGTCGAAGAAGCGTTGCACTTGCCGCAGCAACTCGAGTTCTCCGAACAAGTTCAGCGCCTCGTCAGCGACGCGTTCGCTCTGCAGGAACTCCCATAGGTGTTCCTTGGTGGTGAGCAACGCTGCAAAGAAGTGGCTGAAGGCAACCCCCTGCGCGGCGCGCCGGCGCCCCAGGTCCTGATAAACGCGTTCAATGTCCTGCTCGGTCTGCTCCAGCAGCCAGTCGCCCAGATTGCGGTAGATTTCGTACGTGCGTTGATGCAGTTCCTCCACAGGCACCTTACGCAGATCGCTCATGTGGCTTGCGGTCAGAAACTTGTGAAGCAATCCCTTGGCGATTTCGTCGGCATGTTTTTCGATGAGTCGGATTAAGCGAAGGCCCATCATGGCAGTCTCCTTAGGCTCCGGGCCGGACGTGCGTCCGGTGCTGGCGGTTCTCCCGAAGAAATGCTGAGAAATTTCCTGTGAGCGCTGCGGAAAGGCTCGGTGTGGGCACGGATGGACATGGTGCGCACCTCCTTGCGGAGATTCGCTCCCGGTATGTGACGAACATTACTCGAAGTCTAAAGCCATTGCGGTGATATACATCACCGGGCTTCCGCTCGAGAATTTAGGATTTCGGAATTCGGATTTGGGATTGGAACTGCAACGTCCTAATTACACGCCAACTGCATGCGCCGAACAATTCTGAATCCGAAATCCGCAATCCCAAATTCGCTCCAGCCGCTTCCAGCGGATTCGCGAGGTTCTAGTGCACCACCTGTTCCCAGCGCGGGCAGGGCCGTTGTGCGAGCGGCGTTTTCCAGGCCTGGTAGTTTGACTGGTCGATCAGGAGCACGGGCACGTCAATCGCCTTCGGTACGGGCTGTCCCCGTAAGTAGCGAATGGCGGCCTCGGTCGCCAGGCAGCCCAGTTTAAAGGTGCTGAAATCGACACTGGCCAGCATACGGCCGTTTTCGATGAGCTTAATGGCGTCCTCCAGGCCATTGGCCCCGACGATCTTCGCCGTGCGATGGACCTCGTCCAAGGCGTCGAGCGCGCCAAACGCCATCACATCATTGGCCGCCCAGATACCGTCAATCTGCGGATACTTCGCCAGCATCGCGGCGGTAAGCTTCCTGGCCACGGGGCGCTGATACATGCCGATTCCGGAATCCAACAGTTGAATTCCCGGAAATTCGGCGAGCGCGCGGTGCAGGCCCTTAACCCGGTCGCGGCTGGTAGGCGCGCCCGGGTTGCCCTCAATGGCGATGACTCGACCCTTGCCTCCCAGCGCCTGGAATAGCGCTTTTGCGCCCAAATAACCCACGGCGATGTCGTCCGAGCCGACAAATGTGACGAACTGGCCCTGCATCGGGTTGATGAAGAGCACCACCGGTATTTTGGCCGCGGCGAATTTCTGCAGGTCATTCACCATGGCCGCATCGTCCACCGGAGTAAAAAGAACGATATCCGGCCGGTCCTTCAGGGCTTTTTCCACCAGCAGCTTCTGTTCGGTCACGTCGTCGGGCTTTTCCGGCACATAGTGAATTGTGGTGGCGCCATACTCGTGGGCGACCCGATCGGCCGCCATCCGGGCGGCCGCGTACGCCGGATTCGTAAAATTCTTCGTAAACACCGCAATTACCGGTTCCTGGGATGACGCCGCGGCCTTGGTGGCGCCAAGGCAGAGCCCCGCAAGGAGAATCAGAGCCAATTTCTGCATGGTTGTTCCTATCGTCCCTAAAGGAATTCATTTCGGCCAGTAGCTCAGGTAGTCTCGCATACTCCGAACCGGGGTTTCTACCACAACGGCAAAGGACCCAATACTCCAAGTGCAAAAATCGCTTGACACGAATCGATCTGCGAAAGAGAATTCGTCCGCATTTCAATGGGAATTGTTGCGTATTAATAATGATCATGCAGATAAGTACTCGGGCATAGGAAGCTGACGGCCGAGTGCTAACTGCTGATGCTGAGGTGCTCCCCATGAATACAGTTGCACAAGCTGCCGCTTTAGAGAAGATGATCTTTCGCAATACCAATTGCCAGCTCGGACGCAACATTTCAGTCACCCCCGCCAATAGCACGAACCGGCATCTCGCCTATGGCCGCATTATTCTCAAGGCGGCTGTTTCGGTGGTGAGCTTCGACAACGGAGAGCGCGAGACCGGCCTGATCTGTCTTTCCGGCAGCGCCACCGTCCAGGTGGGGGCGCAGCGCTACCCATTGGGAGAGCACGACGCCATTTACATTCCCCGCGACAGCCAGATAGAAGTATCGACCAAGGCCGAGGTGGATCTGGTCGAACTCTCCGCGGATGTCGAGGCCCGCTATCCTTTGCAGTTGGTCTCTTATTCGGAGATTTCCAAGGATCCGTCGCTGAAATTTACCGCCGGCGCGCCCGGCCAGCGCCGGCACCTCAATATTCTGCTGGGGAAGAATGTTGAGGCGGGACGCCTGGTGGCCGGCTTCACGAATTCGGAGCCCGGAAACTGGACCAGTTGGCCGCCGCACGAGCACGGGGCAATGCTGGAAGAAATGTACATCTATATCGACATGCCGGCCCCCGCCTTCGGCCTGCAATTGGTCTACAACAACACCGAATATCCGGAAACGGTGATTCCGGTGCGCGAGGGAGATGCCGTCCTGATGCCCAGCGGATATCATCCCAACGTCTCCGTTCCGGGGCACAGCATTGCCTTTGTGTGGGCGATGGCAGCGCATCGCGAAAAACTCGACCGGCAGTTTGGAGTGGTCAAGGTTCAGGCCGAGTTCAGCCAGGCGGGTTCAGGCCTGGAAGCCAGCCGTAAGTAAACGGTCTGGCAAACTCAGAGAGTAAGGACAGGTAGTACATAGTCATTCCCATATATCAATAGAAAGAACGAGGAAATGATATGTCACACACTATCGGGTACGCTGCGATTGGGTTGATGTGCGCGGTTTTGCTGGTATCCCTTCCGCTGCAAGCGGCTGAGACTTCCCCGGCAGCCACCGCGGTTGCCAACAACGTCGAAGCCCTGCGGGCCGCCATGGTGGCGGGCAACGAGAAGGAGTTGAATGCCCTGGTCGACGATCATCTGACTTATGGACATTCGCACGGGATGGTACAAGACAAGGCTGCATTCGTCAATTACCTGCTTGGCCCGAAGGCGCCCGGCAAATTCAAATGGATCAAAATTTCCGATCAGACGATTGATGTGGTCGGCAACGTTGCCCTCGTTCGTCATAAGTTTGACGCGGAAAATGAACTTCCGGACGGCAAGATTACCAAGGCTCACATCCTGGTGCTCCAGGTGTGGAAGAAGCAAAAAGGGAACTGGAAGCTGTTGGCCCGGCAAGCCTGTCCCCTGGATTAACCGAATCGCGGGCGGGCAGCGCCGCTACAGCTTACGTACATAGAGCGCGGAGATGGCCACGGCGACAAGCAGCAGGATTGCTGTCGACAGCGCCAGGTACAACTGCTGCGTCGCCGGCGGCAGGTAGGCGTGGTTGTGTCCTTACGACATGGATTTGGGCAACGTTGCGCTATCCGTGATGCAAAGCTTGAACCGGTTCTGCGGAATATAGATTTCCTGGAAATATACCGGCGTCCTCTCCGAACTTGCCAGAATGTCCAGCATTAATCCCACCGCCCCCTTGGCCAGCATGAGCGCGCGGGAAATTGCGTCCGGGAATGTTATCACCTGCATCTGGTAGGACATTTCTGTGAACGAAACATTGCCTTCCCGGTGAAGAATAGTCTTAAAGTTCACCGAACTGAGTTCTTTGTTGGACTTTCGCAGGAAAAAATGCGTATTTATCCGCCGCCAGAAAGAAGCGGTTGTAAATCAGAAACTCATCGCCTACGTTGATCTTGCGATCGATTTGAATCAGGTTGCCGCCGCGGGGAGACAACAGTTTCGCCCAAGGAGTCGTTCGCCGGGTAGTTCTCTTGGACAGCATTCCGGCCGGGAAAACCGTGTTACATTCGATCCGGTTCAGAACCCAAGATTTGCGACTATCGGCCGCGAAGTTGGGACTGCCTGGCGGCTCAAACCGGCGGTCCCGCCCACTTCGCCGAAGCGACCTGGAGGCGACACCGGATGCCGGCAAATATGACACAACCCATGCAATCTCAGCTTATCCTCGATCCGCGCGGTGAGCAGAAGCGACGTATGCTCAAATTGGCTCCCCGCGTAACCATGGAGACCCTCAAAAAGGGTCCGGTGGTTTTCTTCGACAACACCAAACTGGGATTCTGCAATTACATGCAGGTCTATCGGCGGCTGAAGGCAAACTTCGCCAAGGATGGAATAACCAACCTGGTCGATTACCGGGAAACGGTACGAGGGAAATCGACGCAGGGCCTGAAGGGTATGGCGGCAAAACTGGCGTCGTTCAAGCCGGTAGCGGCCATTCTGGCCCTGGGCGATGTCGGTACCAGTCCGTTGACGACCATTGTCACCATCGAGATGGAAGAGCTGGGCATCCCGAGCGTCTATATCACCTCGCCTCCGGGAACCGACCTGGTGAAGGGCGTTGTTTACTACCGTGCCGGCCAACTGTGTGTCTGCCCCATCGACATCTATCAAGGCAGCACCATCGAGGACATCGATAAGAAAGTAGATGCGGTGATGCCCGTCATCTACGATTCCCTCACTCTGCCGCCCGAGCAGATTGGTAAACGGGCCGTGCCGCAGTTTGAACTCGATCCGGTGGCGCCTTCGCCCGATGGTTTTCTCCACCAGGCCGAAGACATACGGCTGGACGCCGCCGCTGCCGCGCAACCCGCGGCGGGAATCGAAGAGATTACCGAGTTGTTCCATCAGCTCCACTTGACCGATGGCTTGCCGATCATTCCTCCTACTCCGGCACGCGTGGAGAAAATGCTGTCCTACTGTCCTTTTGACAAGGAACAGGTCTTGGCCGAGGAAATCGGTCCCAGTGGAAAAGACATTACCGTCAAAGATGTGGCTGTTGCCGCGGTGATGGCGGGGTGCAAACCGCAGTATATGCCTGTACTGATCGCGGCCTTCAAAGCTATGGCGGATGCGAAGTACAACTTCCTGCAATCGGTGACGACCTCGCATCCCGGCGGAAACCTGGTTCTGGTTAGCGGTCCGCTGGCGCAGGAATTGGGGATTCACGGCGGCGCCGGCTGCATCGGCCCCGGCTTTCCCGCCAATATGACGATTGGCCGGGCGGTGAATCTGGTGCTGATCAACACTTGCCGGTCCGTTCCCGCCCATTGTGATCTGGTGTGTATTTCGTCGCAAGCCGAGTTGACGTATTGCTTTGCCGAAGATCCATCGCTTTCGCCGTGGAAAACGATCAATGCCGAACGCTTCGACCAGAAGACCACGACGGTGTACGTGCTGAAGGCCGAACCGCCTCATGACATTATCGACTTTCTGAGCATGACCGGCGGCGACCTGCTGGACGGGATTACGGATTGCTGCACCACCTTGGGATCGAATAATTCCTTCATGCCCGGGCCGCTGATCGTGGTGGTTACCCGGGACCATGCCTGGCTGCTGGCGCGCGACGGGTGGGACAAGGACAAAATTCGCGAACACATTCACACCTACGCCTACCATCAGGTTCCCATGGTGCGAAACCGCGGCCTGGTTCCGGTTCGGCCCGCCAGTTTTGCGAATCGGCATCCCATGCCGGTAACGCGAACTCCCAGCGACATTGAAATCGTCGTTGCCGGCGGGCGCGGCGGGCATTCCGCGGTCATTCTGCCCTGGGCGTTACACAGCGAGGCGATTGTGAAGCCAGTGCTTCTGCCCGATGGACGGGTTCCGTCGAGCATAGAAGAATTCCGGGTGAAGTGAAGCAGGAGAACTACGGTGAACACTCAGGCAGTGGATAGCACAGCAGCGGAATCCGATAAGGTAAATTCCACGCGAAGAACGTTTGTCCTGGCATTGATTTTTATTGCCTACCTTTTCTGCTACGTCGATCGCATGATCATGTCTACGACCATTCCTTACATTGGCAAAGACCTGCACTTGTCCAAGACTGCCATGGGCATGGTCATGAGCGCCTTCTTCATCGGATATACGGCCTTCCAGATCCCCGGCGGAATCCTGGTTGACCGGTTTGGCCCACGGCTGATCATGACGATCGCCCTCAGCGTATGGTCTCTCTTCACCGGCGTAACCGGCATGATCGCCAATTTTGTCCAACTGGTAGTGGCGCGAGTGATGTTTGGGGTTGGCGAAGGTCCTTTTCCGGCCGCGTCCATGAAGAGCATTGCACTGTGGTATGAGCCGGCTAAGCGCGCTACGGCGACCTCGGTCATTCTCTCGTCGAACGCGCTGGGGCCGGCGATGGCGCCGCTTCTGGCGGTCTGGATCATGTCGTATTGGGGCTGGCGGGGGACATTTTACAGTCTCGTTCTGCCCGGTCTCCTGGTGACCGTGCTGATTGCCTTATACGTGACGGACGATCCGCGTGGCGAGCGGCATTTGCCACCGTCGGCCAAGGCGGCGGGGGTTGCCGGGCTGACTCAGTACTCGTTCTGGCAAGTGTTGCAAGAGCCTACCGTCTGGAAATCCACGGTCATGTTCTTTGCCTGCAATATTGCCGGATGGGGCTTCAAGTCGTGGCTGCCGACCTATCTGGTTACGGCCCGGCACATGAGTATGAAAACGATGGGGGTGGCGGCATCTCTTCCCTTTTTCGCCGGCATTGTCGGGTATTTGTTCGGGGGATGGTTGTCCGATGGCTGGTTTAAGAATGAGCGTAGAATTCCCGTCGTCATTTTCCAGTTAACCACCGCGGTATTGTTTTATCTCACGTACACCGTAGGCTCGATAACGATGTTGCTCATCTATCAGACGCTGGCAGGATTTTTTCTGACGGCAATGCTGGCGACCGTCTGGGCTCTGCCGGTCAGCGCTGTACCCAAGGCGATCACCGGCCGGGCGATTGGTATTTTCAATACCGGCGGACAGATGGCTGGCCTGGTGTCTCCGACGCTTATTGGCTACCTGGTCGATCTTTCCAAGGGAAGTTTCAACAGTTCGTTTCTTTTTATGATTGCCTGTCTGATAGTATCGGCGGCCATCACGCTTACCATCAGGACCAAGACGAGCGAAGTGGAATAAGCTCACAACTCGCGAAGCTCTCGCGGATAGCTTGTGAGTATTTCCACGCCATTCCGGGTTACCACCACATTCTCTTCCACCCGCACGCCTCCGAACTCCGGCAGATAGATTCCCGGCTCGACGGTGAACGTGAGGCCAGGTTCGGTAACCATGCGATTGCCTGTGACCACCGAGGGAGACTCGTGTCCTTCGATTCCCAAACCGTGGCCCACGCGATGAGGGAAATATTTCCCGTAGCCTGTCTGTTCGACTACCCGGTGGGCCAACTCGTCCAGATGCGACAGGGTAATGCCGGGGCGGATTTCCGCCAGGAGCTGCCGGCTGACCTCCAGTTCCACCTGATAAATCGTGCTGAATTCCTTGGGTGCTGAGCCTACGAAGAATGTGCGGGTGATGTCGCTGCAATATCCGTGCCAGCGGGCGCCGGTGTCGATCATCAGCACATCGCCTTGCTTGACGGGGCGGTCCGAGGTCTTGGTGTGCGGGAAGGCCGATCTCGCTCCGGAGGAGACTACGGGTTCCTTGGGCAGCTCTTCCGTGCCCAGCCGTAACATCTCGATCTTGAGTTCGTTGGCAATTTCCCGCTCGCTCATGCCGGGACGAAACCGGTTCATCACCTGTTCCAGCGCCGCTTCGGCGATCCGGCACGCCTGCCGCATGGCCGCTATATCTTCTTCGTCCTTGATCATTCTCAGCGGATCGAGAAAAGTTTCTGCCGGTTCAAACTCGCTCGCCGCCAATCCGTCCAGGAGCAACCCTCTCTCGAACAGGCGCAGGGTGAAGTGTTCGGCCGCCAGGCGGGACGCCTTGGTGTGCGCGCGATCGCGAATTATCGCCATCAGTTCCTTGGCGGCTGTCTTTGGACCTTCGGCATCGGTCCAGGAGACAACCTGCGCTTCCGGCCAGCGGGTGCGAAAGTCGGGGACTTCGAGACCAGGCAGCGAGGCTGCCACCGCTTCGTCCGGGAAAACCGCGTAGATGAGTGGCCGTTTCCTCAACATTTGGTTGATCCCAAGCGTGTAGTAGAGGTTAGGGCCGGGCAGCAAAACCAGCGCATCCACGCCGGCAGCGGTAAGAGCGGCGGCCACAAGCTTCAGCTTTGGGGCTGTCTTCCTTTGCGCAGCTTCCGGCAAAGTTACTTCAGGCGGCATATCGGCACTCCTCATGTGGTGGCTCTTCCGGCTTGCGGCTTGTCGCTTGTGGCTTGTTGCTTATTTATTCTGGCCCATCTCCTCGGCTGTGATCTGTTCCAGCGTCTTGCCTGTCGTCCGGATTCCCAGCAGGCCTACGGCGGTTGCTCCTGCCAGCAGCACGGCGGTGGTGATGGTGAATACACCACCGAATCCGATGTGAGCATAAGTAAGACCGATTACGATGGGCGCGGATAAGCCGCCGAGGCGGCCGAAAGAGGAGGCTACTCCCATGCCGGTCGTGCGGAAGGCGGTCGGATACACCTCCGGCGTGTAAGCATAAATGCCGGCATAGGTGCCGTTCATGAAGAAGGACAGGCAGGATCCGAAGAAAATGATCAGGCTCTGCTCGCGCGTATTGGCCATGCAGAACGCAGACAGGCCTCCGCCGATCATGTACAGGATGATCGTCCACTTCCGGTCCAGCTTTTCGCTGACGAAAGCCGCCGAATAGTAACCGGGAATCTGGGCCAGGTAAATGATGACGCTGTAGCCGAAGCTTTTGGTAATAGTAAGACCTTGTTTGACCAGCAAGCTGGGGATCCAGGTAAAAAAGCCGTAATAGGAGAAAGTGATGGAAATCCACAGGCCCCAGAGCATGGCCGTACCGCGCCTCAGGCCGGGACTCCAGAGTGCGGCCAGATTCTGCAAGAATGTGCCTCCGCGGCGTGGGGTGACGGCAGGCAGTACGACGCTGTCTGGCGATGGCAGGTCACGGCCGATCCGCCGCTGCACCTCGGCTTCCATGCGGCTCACGATTTGCCGGGCCTCCTCCGAGCGGCCGCGCTGAATCAGCCAGCGCGGCGATTCCGGAAGCGCACGCCGCCACCACAGCAGCATGACAATCGGCAACGCCGTAATCACCTGGGCAATGCGCCAACCCATACTGCTGGCGGAAACAATGAAGTAGCCGAGCAGCGCGGCGAAGACA
>Ga0326727_10025711_pt1 | contig 11009 bp, 12 predicted proteins | sample MB2enrmetagenome_FD_207643 | JGI IMG/M metagenome (GOLD analysis project Ga0326727, IMG submission 207643) | Lab enriched peat soil microbial communities from McLean, Ithaca, NY, United States - MB29MY | ecosystem: Environmental > Terrestrial > Soil > Wetlands > Peat | place: USA: New York... | reverse complement strand
AGTTTTCCTGGCACTGGAACCCAAGGTAAACACCGCCAAAGAGATGAAGGGCCTGCTCGATCTCCTCGTGATTCTTTTGATCAAGTTTTGCAAAGGCGATGAGTTCATCGCCGGATACCCGGTTGCTCTGCCAGTAATTCAGGACATCAAGTTCGTTCATGCCGCTGTCCACACCGCCCGTCAGATGGAGATATAACTTGACTGCTGCCTGCGAAGGCATGATCAACTTCTTGCCTACCAGCCCGCGGAAAACGGTCTCAGCGTGAGCCAAGGCGGCAATGGTGCAATCGCCGTAGGTGTTGTTCCCGTCCATCGGGAACAGCTTGGTGGGATTGTTCGTCTTCAGTTTCGCGTATACGGTTGCCAGCTTGTTGTCCGAAGCCGGCGGCGGGGCGATATTCGACTTCAAGTATTTTTTGAAGCGCAACGTACGAAAGTCATTCTTTGGCGGATGCTTTCCAAATCGGTATTGTGCGATAACTCCTCCTTGTTTCATAACTCCTCCTACTGTATAACACGAACAAAAATCACAATGGTGATTGTTATCAAGGGCGGTACTGCAGTTTACTGGAGACCGGGGATACTTCCGGAAACACTAACAAGAACACTGCCTACTTGTTTTCCGCATTCGTATCGTGTCGATGGTAACATCCAAATATGCAATGAATAAAATTTGCAAAATAGAATTGCATGGCATAATCTGGTTGCGCATTTTGATGCAGTACTGGTGTGCAAATTCTTAATTTTCCCAAGGTTGAGGTGGGATTGGCCATGAGAGTTTCAATCAGAGATTTCGTGGCAAGGGAGGATCATTGTGATACAATATATCAACGACGGCAGTATTCCGCTTGAGGCGCAGTATCTGTATCGGCAGGCGCTCTCCCTTTCGACCGGGGGGCAAAAAGAAAAAGCACTGAACTATCTCCGGCAGGCAGTACTGATAGCTCCCCGGTTTTGCAAGGCATTCAACGCGATGGGAAACTGCCTTGAGGAGCTTGGACGGTTTGACGAAGCCATGTGGAAATTTAACATGGTCATCGAGATCGATCCCCACCATGAAGAGGCACGGCACAAACGGGAAATGATCCGGAAAAAGATCGGTTTTTCAGTTATACATCAGTAGAACCGGCAGGGAGTCCGCTTAAGCGACACCACGGTACGTCCCCCTCCATCACGTCAGATTTAATAATTATTACTGATGAGTAAGCGCAGGTCTTCTTAATCCTGATCATTTTCCGATCCTTGCCGGTCGATCCGGCCGGTCCGGATTTTCCGGTGGGTACCGAGACACAAGCCCAGCTAAATTTTGGATTTTGCGTCGTTCCTTTAATAGAAAATAATACACTGTTAACTGTGAACTTTTGTGATAAATGTAGTTAAGTAAGGTATAAATGGATAAATTATTGCCATATGATTTGCTACCGTTGCGATAAACTGTTTATACTTTTCAATATAGGATTGTTTACCAACGGATTCCTGTAATTCATTTAACGAATTAAGACAATTTTTTTGTTCGGCCTCATCAGAAATTTCGGTTGTTAATATCCTCTTAATATCCTCAAATCGGCTCAAATCGATATTATTTATATTAATCGAGTTATCTTCAGAATCGATGTTCACTTTTGCATTATCACCAGTTTGAGTAATTGTTATAGGAGATGTCGGTTTTTGACCAAGAAGGGATGACTTCTTTCGAACTTTTATTTGATACCGATATCGCCCCCTACTATAATAGTTACTCTCTAAAACAAGATATTCTTCTAATATCTTATTTGGAAGGGTTCGTTCAAATGTCTCTCCCTCCTCAATTGGTATTTTATCATCTCGAACAAAAAACCTCTCTGATTGGGCTAATGCGCTGATATTGTGTCGCGTCCCATCAGATTTAACAAGAACTACGTTTTCCTCTTGGAACATAATAATCACAACATAGTCAATTCTTAAAAGGTTTTCGATTAAAGGTTCTGTTAACTTGTCGAGGTATCATATATCTTTTTCAGGCATGGAAAAATTGATTATTTCCTAATAAGTTAACAGCGCCGTTTTACGGACTCCCCCGCAACAAAGAACTGCCTGCCTGTGGCGGTAGTTCGACTTGTGGGGGTTGGGGGGTTCGCTATCCTGATAGAAAATAAAACACTTTTAACTGTGAATGATAAAGGGAGTTTCAACCTTAATTTTACGAAGTTTTTTCATTAAATTTTGACGAGATTAAATTCAAGGGAATACTTCTGCAAGCACCAAGGCAACACTCAAAACTAGTCCGATAATCGCACAGAATTTTGCCCCATTTGTCGAATTGGGGTCTGCCCAAAACCCGATTATCGCACCAACGAAGGTTGAGATGGCAATAATTGAGATATAAGCTGAGAACGTTGAAGCTCCCATTGCAACGAGAAGATTAACCAATGGTATCAGTATTCCTGTCATGAATATACAATATACAATCGCCGATATAAGCAATATCCAGAAAAACAAACGGAAATTATTATCACATCAGGATATAATCAGGCTGATGTTGTATTAGTGACAGGAGCTGACAATGACCGATGATGATGACGCACCAGACACACCACAAAAAATCGCCGAACGTGCTGCTGAGATTAAGCGATTACATGAAGAATTTGAAAAGACTCAGCGGAAAAAAGAAGAATCCCGGGAAACGGAGAGAAAAAATGCCAGAACTGACTCGATAAAAATTATTATTGGTGTAGCGATCATTTTTGTAATTGTTATAGCATTACTGATTTTGGGACATATTCAAACAAGTGAATCAACTCAAAATATTGGAAATGCGGTTTCTGGGGGGGAGATATTAACAGAACATACATATTTATTTGGCGATGAAGGATTTCTTACTAAAAAATATGACCTCACAATTTTTACTTCAGGTCATTCAAAGGAATACACCGATTTGTCGTACTCACAATTGCAAGCAATTGGCCAGATATATGCCGGTACTAATGCCGGTACTCGCACGCCGCAATATGTCGCACAACAAACCACTGCCTCGCAAGGAAACATCCAGAATACCAAAATGGTGGCATTAACGATTTCTCGTATAAGCTCGACTATGGTGACCGCGAATTATGTTGGTGGGCGGGATGCAAATTCTCTTCAAGCTATCATTTTCACGGTCAATGGTGTTAATTCAGGAGAGATGGGTAGTCAAGGTTCAGCAACACCTTTGACGGTTGGCTCTACTATAAACCTCAATGCCGCAACAAACTCTCATATTGTTGGAATAGGCCATTTCAATGACGGGTCAATCCAAGTCATCATTGAAACTACTATGTAATTATTTTTGGGAATTGCTATGAAGAAATTTAAAGAATAACGCGATTTTGCTTTGAGATCCTAGTATTTCCGCTCTCCTGACACTTTCAATTTGCGAGCCAGATATTCGCGCTGCATCTGTCTGGTGCATTCTTTTTGTTCTTCTTCAAAACTCCTCCACAACAAAGAACTGCCTGCCTGTGGCGGTAGTGCGACTTGTGGGGGTTGGGGGGGGCGTTTCTCTCCTAAATGTGGGGTTCAAAGGGGTTTCCCCTTGATTGGATGGTCGCTATGCCTCTTTTCCCCTTTTTGGTATGGGAGGATAATGGTTTTCCTATCTTCTTCCATAATTGCCTTTGGAATCAATCTGTGGGCTGTTTCTGACCATGTTAAATTGATGATGGAGGCGCTTGGGGGCTGCGTGGGGGGGGGCGCGGAGCGCCCCCCGCGCCCCGCATACTTTATTTATAGACTATTCTTTTTAAAATCATATAGATGATTTACTGGCGATAATCTTGGGACTTAATTAGAAATCTTTAAATAGTTATGTTTGCTCATAAACCAGTCTGAAGTTTATTCATAAAAAAATAAGATTCAACTATAAATTTGTTGTCTGCCCATTTTCGCATACCTAAGCGTACAAAACAGCCATTTGGAACGGATCTCAAAAAACCAAATCAACTATTTAAATTTTCCTCATCTTGGTTCTGGATTGAAAAAATTTTAAGTTATTATGTGCTTGTAAGGTGCACCATGACCAACAATCCCCATTTTTTCATCCATTAACTCCAAAAACATGATTTGAAACTTGTCAAGTTCTTTTTTTAGTACTAATATCTCTGCCGCATGTTCTCTGGTTTGGTGTTTTAATTCGATATTTTCCTTTATGATAGTATTGAGAATCTCATCGTTTGTTTGAAATTTTGTTTTGAATTCCGATTCGATTTCCTGTAATTCCTTGGGGGTCTGGATGGTGATAAGATGCTGACCTTTGAGATATTCTTCTGCGAGTTGTTTTTTGGTATATCGGCGATATGCTCCTGTCAAATACCCTTCATGACCTGCGAGTGTCTCTCCAATTTCCTTTGAAACTATTAACGATAACTGGCTGATGAAGAATTTTCGTAACTGATGGTAGTGGAGTTGTTTTCTGTTGGTGCTTTTATCCCGTGAGAATAACCCTGCCTTCGTGATCGCGTTATTCCAGAGTGCGCTCGCGTTCTGGTCGCTGAAGGGAAATAATCGTCCATCGTCTTCATCGGTTTTCGTCGCTCCCCTGCCCGTTTTGACAAGTCCATTATTGCGGTGTGCTGATGATCTGATGTAATCCGCCCGAACTTTGAGCCATTCGTTTACTGCCTGTGTTGCTTCGTCTGAAATGAACGTGATACGGTTATCGCCATTTTTAGCATTTTCACCCCGTATGGTGATACAGGTGGGTTTCGATTTAAAATCAATGTCATCGAGAGTTACCGATAGGGCTTCGTTTATCCTCATTCCTGATGATGCCAGCACAAGAACCAGAGCGCGTCCTTTTACATCGAGATGCTGAAGGATTGTTCGGATGGTTTCTGTATCCATGTCCATGTCTACTGTCCTGACATTCCCTTTTGGCAGTTTATGACGGATAAACTTCAAATCTTTCGCTGACAGTTCGCGGTCGTAATAACTGAAAAAATCTTTCGTAAGTGAGAAGGTTTGTCGTGCTGACAAGGGCGGGCGGTTCTGAAGTGAGACAACGAACCCTGCCATATCCTCGGAGAAATTTCGTTTTTCTTTCAGGTATTTATCGACGAGTTTTTCATACTGCTTTTTTTCCTCATTGGTAACACGATTTCCCTTTCGATGTTTCTCCCCGTAGATGTAGTCAAGGTAGTTGTAGACAGCACAACCAATACAGGCCGATGTGGATGCGTTACTGTAGTTTTTTAGGTAATCTGCAATTTTTCCCATACAGTCCATTTGGTGAATGGGATAATAATGTTTATTGTAATTTCTACCAGTTGTCTATTCATTATTAGAAATTAAAGACCATCCTCCGGGGAAATCCCAGAGGACAAATCTTCTTTTCAAATTTTACGTCGGAGAAATCATGAGATTTTTTCGAGGGGGGGCCGGGACCGGGGATCGGGTCGGCGTAATCGGATCACCGGACCAGCGGATCACAAAACATATTCCCGCTCATAACAAACTCAAAAAACAAAACATCAACAACTACCCAACGACGCGTGTTTATCTTAATTTTCTGTTTTTTTCACAATCAACAGTGTAGATTAGTCACAATTCTTTGACTGCTGGGATTAGAAAGTCGGAGAACCCTGAGGGGTTCTCCTCCAGCCTGTCGTTCACTTTGTGAACATCAGTTCCCTCCAAAAGCGGTGAGAGATTTTTTTCGATGATTTCTACAGAGCCGAGAAATTCATTCCCGAAAAAATTCGAGCCCGATTCTTTCGAACACATCTTATTTTCTGGTCATGTCTTTTTGAGAGAAGGTATCAAGAATCTGGATCGTAATCCCGACACCAAGGGTTGGGCTGAGCGATTCAAGCCAGAGGAAAAAACCCACCCGTGACGGAGTGGGGCGCTCGTATTTAAAATGCCCGTCTTTCACCTGTACCATCTTGAGGTACTCCCGTTTCTGACGGGATCGGAGATAGATGATCAGTTCATGACCGGGCAGGTCCATGGCGATAATGGCGCTCGAGAACTGTCTGCCGAATTCCGCAAACTCCATGCGTTTACCCCGCACTGAAAGCCCGTAACGTTCACAGAGCGCTTTGACAGCCTGCGGGTAGCACGATCCGAAGAGAATTTTTTTCACAATCGCCATCGTCTCAGTCGTTGGTTCAAAATTTTTTCTCCCCGTTTGTCGTGAAATTTCTGAAAGCATGTGCACTTTCATCGCATCATGGTATTTTTTGTAATCGAATGTCCGTTTGAACGGAATATCTGTGGCACGGATAAGCTTAGGGTGGTTGTCCGGATTGTTGTACAGGATTCGTGGCCGGTAGTGCTTGACGAGTTTCTTGATCTGTTCGCAGGAACTGGTATGAATGATCGCGTTATCCTTGTCTTTGACGAGCCTTTTAATCACGGAATAATTCGAAATATCAAAAGATGAGACGAGCACGAAGGGGACATGCTCCTGGTGGAACAAATACCCGAGCAGTCTCTTTTTAAACGCGATCTCCAGTTCAAACTCTTTTAAGTCGGCAGGTGACGTGACAACTTCCCCAAATGCAACCCGGTCTTCTGAATCGATAAGCAGCAGATCAAACTCCGCAAGATCCTGGCCATTTCCGCGAATCGTGATATCCCCGGATTTTGAATAAAAGATGCCGTTCTGCCCGAGTCGTGCCTGCTCCCATGTGCGGGGTGCATCGGCACCTTTTCGTGCAAGGTATTTGATCCGGCTGGATTTTTGTGAGATATCAAGAAACATTTCATAGACAATTGATTCAAACCAGCGCCCTTCTGCGGTTCGCATTGGTTCAATGTCGGGTGAAAAAAGCTTCTTTCGTTCGACCCGGTTCATGTGCCGCGTGGCATTGAGTGCGATGGCTGCTGTTGGTTTGAAATTTTTAAAATTGGAATTCAGCCACGGGATCATGTTTCTTTATCCATTTCTCATAATACGATAAAAAACGCTATGCACCTTTTATCTCCGATGAGAAATGCATATTCGACCTATGACAAAAAACTATATATATTCAAGAAAGATAGTTCCATCATACTCTTTCCTCTGAGACCGAGGAATCAGGGAGGATAGGGTTAATAGGATGGGAGGGGGTATGCATCAATGGTAACAGCAGAGAGGATGGCCAGCATCGATCCGTTGCCAAGATACATAATGGCGGATAGATCAGAACCGGATTACGAGATCATCCTGGAACAGATCCAAGAGTACCGGAAGTCGCTGATCGGTTCTTCCTATTATTATATCCGGATCGATGAAGAAATCCCCTGCCTCTGCAGGATTATCCCGGGAGGCGGAAAGATCTTCTTCCACGAAGTGGTCGATCATCACAAACACGGGATATCTGAAGATGATATCCATGAAGCGATAAAAGGCGACATGGGGGCATTTACCCTGCCGGATCATTACCACATTTCGCCACACATCGAGAAGAAACTCAGGGCCCTTCTCGAATTCGAATAACTATTTTCCCCTGCGAAAACCCGGATTTTTCACGCGGCCGGAACTTCAACCTGTCGTGTAAAAAAGCGGCGTGGGGTGACTGCCCCCGCCGGACCGAATGAAAGATGACATCATCCGGTATCCGATGTTCTGTCCGTACCGGCTCAGGACTCCACTTCTCCGGTCCGTATCCGGACTGACTTTTCCACCGGCATCACAAAGATCTTGCCGTCGCCGATCTTGCCGGTCCGTGCAGCGGCCGTGAGGGTTGCAATGAGGTCGTCGAGGCCTTTGTCCCTCACCACGATCTCAATCTGGACCTTGGGCAGAATGTCAACGGTCATTATCCCTCCGCGGTACTCAAGGGCGATACCTTTCTGCTCGCCCCTGCCTTTGACCTCGGTGATGGTCATGCTGACAAAACCTTTGTCTTCGAGTGCTTTTTTCACAAACTCGAACCGTTCTGGTTTGATGATTGCTTTTACCATTTTCATGTTGATCCCCCGTTACAGGCAGTGTTCCCCATGCTGCGAGATATCCAGACCGACATACTCTTCATCTTCTGTTACGCGCAGTCCTATAGTCCTGTCGATGATGGTTGCAAGGACATACGTGACAACAAATGCATAGATCAGGGCTGCACCGGCACCAGCGATCTGGGCAATGAACTGGTGGACATTGCCTTCAAGCAACCCGGATGCACCGTTGACCGCAGCTGCGGCAAAGATGCCCGTGGCAAGTGCCCCCCAGAGGCCTCCCATACCGTGAACTGCCCACGCATCGAGGCTCTCGTCAAGGCCTTTCCGGATTCGGAAGAGCATCAGGCAGTAGCAGAGCACGCCTGCAACCGCACCGATTGCGATCGAAGCCATCGGGGTTACATAACCGGCTGCAGGAGTTATGGCGACCAGTCCTGCCACCGCTCCGCTGACCAGTCCAAGCGAACTCGGTTTGCCGCCGTGAGCCCAGCTGACCAGAAGCCATGCCATGGCTGCCGTTGCTGCCGCGGTGTTCGTTGTAACGAATGCGTTGACGGCAAGACCGTTCGCGGCAACTGCGCTGCCCGCGTTGAACCCGAACCAGCCGAACCAGAGCAGGGCAGCACCCAGGAGTGACCACGGAATATTTGCCGGTTCCATGGGATACTGACCAAAGCCGACACGTTTTCCGATCACCAGCGCAATTGCCAGTGCAGCAAACCCGGAACTGATATGGACGACCGTGCCTCCGGCAAAATCGATCGCCCCGAACTGGGATGACCAGCCCCCACCCCATACCCAGTGGGCGAGCGGATCATACACGACGGTCGTCCACAGGAGAGCCAGGACAAGGAACGAACTGAACTTCACGCGCTCGGCAAACCCTGAAGTCACGATTGCCATCGTAACCGTTGCAAAGACCATCTGGAATACCATGTACAACATTGCAGGTATAAGCGGACTGTAGGGTCCGGGATTAATCCCGACATTGTTGAGACCAAGGTACTGCAGGTTTCCGATAAATCCACCGACATCAGGACCAAATGCCAGTGAAAAACCGAAGAGTACCCACTGAATGCTCACCAGTGCAAAGGCGGTAAACGAGAGGGTAATCATTGAAATGAAATTTTTCTTGCGCACAAGACCGCCATAGAACAAACCGACGCCCGGCGTCATGAGCATGACAAGGGCAGTTGAGACAAGAATCCACGCTGTTGCTCCACTATCTATAGCCATTCATATCACCCGTAAGGTAAAAACTGACCAGAATGTAATTGGACACAGCCATCCGCATCACCTATGGATTCATAGGATTGCAGGCTGTAAGACAAGGAGACCAAGGCAGGCCTGTATCCAAAGCTGGTGCCGGATCGAAAGTCCGGGGAACATGTGATGTTCTGAATTGGATCTCCCATTGCCTTCTCCCTGTTTCTCCTAAAATCACGCGTTCAATGAAATTGTAGGAAGGAAGTTCTATTCCTATACTTATAAACTTTATGTTTTTAGTAGCTAACGAAGCGGGGGGACGTTCGACCAGGAGTTTATTTTCCCTCATTCAGAGACAAAAACCTAATTTGGTTTGATATATAGCCAAAAAAGGATGGAATCAGTTATGCCCGCTCTCCATACTGGAAGATATCCAGACCGACGTATTCCTCATCCTCGGTGACCCGGAGACCCATAAACCGATTGATAACTATCGCGATGATAAAGGTTACAATAAAGGCGTACGCCATCGCCGCAAATGCGCCTATTGCATTTGCCGTGAACTGATGAACGTTCCCTTCGAGAAGACCGGAGAAGCCGGTTATTGCTGCTGCCGCAAAGAGACCCGTGGCAAGGGTTCCCCAGAGGCCCCCCATACCATGAACTGCCCACGCGTCGAGGCTCTCATCAAGGCCTTTCCGGATTCGGAGAAGCATCATGCAATAACACAATAACCCGGCAACCGCGCCGATCAGGATCGAGACCAGCGGGGTGACGAAACCGGCCGCAGGTGTAATGGCAACCATGCCGGCGATCGCCCCGCTTACCATACCCAGAGAACTTGGCTTCCCGTGGTACCAGCTGGCAAACATCCATGCAAGCGCACCTGCAGCTGCCGCAGAGTTGGTCGTAACAAACGCGACGGCTGTACTCCCGTTTACTGCAAGGGCGCTCCCCGCGTTGAACCCGAACCAGCCGAACCAGAGCATGGCCGCACCCAGAAGGGCGATGGGGATGTTGTTGGGCTCGAGTGCGTGCTCGCCAAAGCCGGCGCGGTTCCTGATCACCAGCGCAAGGGCGAGCGCAGAAAATCCCGAGCAGATCTCGACTACGGTACCGCCAGCAAAATCGATCAGCCCCATCTGTTTTGCCCATCCCCCGCCCCATGCCCAGTGCGCAAGCGGGCAATACACCAGCGTGAGCCAGACAAGCACAAACACGATAAATGAGGTGAGCCGGATACGCTCGGCTACACCGGAGGTAACGATAGTGAGGGTAACTGCAGCAAAAAAGAGCTGGAAGGCCATAAAGACCAGCGGGGGGTATGCGAGCGTGCCGGCATCCCATCCCACACCATTGAGGCCCAGATAGTTCAGGTTACCGATGAAGCCCCCAACATCCGGGCCAAACGCGAGAGAATACCCGATCAGCACCCAGTGAATGCTCACCAGTGAGAGGATGATAAAGGAGAGCGCAATCATCGAGATAAAATTCTTCTTCCGTACCAGACCGCCATAGAAGAACCCGACCCCCGGGGTCATCAGCATGACAAGAATCGCCGAGACCATGAGCCAGGTTGTAACACCGGTATCCAACGCCATATCTGTCTCCTGTAGGGAATTATTTTTACGACCGTTCTTACTCAGTCATGGCCAACGCTGGCCGCACGTAATGGTCCTGTTCAGGGCCACGCATATTCGCGCTTTTTTCATCCCTGACAAGCCTTCCGGCAACCGGATAATGAGCGGTCGGTGGATAGTGAGCGGATTACAAGTCCGCACGATCCCCGACGCAGTAAAAAATTTATCGGGTTAGTAGGTCGCGAGGTACCTGTCCAGCTCCCATGGATGAACCGCCAGCCGGAACGCGTCGGTCTCCGCTTCTGCAATGCGTGTCAGGGTCTCGACAAC
>Ga0326727_10025709_pt1 | contig 11010 bp, 11 predicted proteins | sample MB2enrmetagenome_FD_207643 | JGI IMG/M metagenome (GOLD analysis project Ga0326727, IMG submission 207643) | Lab enriched peat soil microbial communities from McLean, Ithaca, NY, United States - MB29MY | ecosystem: Environmental > Terrestrial > Soil > Wetlands > Peat | place: USA: New York... | reverse complement strand
TGATGGCGAAGTCGTTCCTTTCTCCAAGGGGCGCCCTCTCCCGTTCCAATTGCTTCAGAGGAGGCTCAGGAGGATGGAGCGGTTTGAGGAAGTTATCAAGAGGGTGCCCGTCACATATTTCGCATTCGATATCCTTTACAGAAATGGCGAAGAGAAGGTTGGCCTCACTCTTATGGAACGTCGGAGTGAACTCAAGGCAGTCATGAATAATGTGGGCGTCCTAGCCTACTCCGAGGTCGTACACAACACTTCAGAGATCCAGGCGGCATTCCGGCGAAGCAGGCAGCTCGGGTACGAGGGGCTGGTGCTGAAGGATCCCGCGAGCCCCTACACGATGGGGAAGAGAGGCTCGGGCTGGGTGAAGCTGAAGGAGGAGCTTGACACGATTGATGCAGTGATAGTCGCTGCCGAGTACGGTCACGGCAGGAGGGCGGGAGTGATTTCTGACTACACATTCGCCATCAAAGACGGAAGTGCACTGAAGACGATTGGCAAGGCTTACAGCGGCCTGACCGACTCGGAGATACTGGAGATGACAGATCGCATGAAGGAGCTGACGGAGGAGGATTACGGCTACAGAAGGAGAGTCAGGCCCGAGGTCGTGGTCGAGGTGGCCTTCGACAGCGTTCAGAAAAGCACTCGGCACGATAGCGGGTATGCGCTTCGCTTCCCCAGGATAAAGAGGATCAGGGCGGACAAGTCTGTGGCTGACATAGACACGGTGGATAGTGTCGCAGCGATCTTTTCAAGACAGAAGCTAAAGCTCGACGAGCCCTAGCCTGGCATCCCCTATCGGCCCTTATATGGGGCCCTAGAGTCGGAGGCGCGGTTGTTCACACAGCTCCTAATCGGCGTGTCCTTCGCTGTGGCTTCGTACCAAGATGTCAAAGAAAGGGCGGTGAACGACATAGTCTGGGTTCCGGCACTGATTGGATCGGCCTATGCGATCTATTCGATGTTCCCCAACCTCGAGCTTCAACTGATCAAACTTGGGCTCATCGGAGGAATCGCGCTGCTGTTCGCCTACGTGGGCGCTGTCGGACAAGCTGACTCGATCGCCCTCGTTTTTGTGGCGGCGGACCCCTATCAGTTCTCCCCAATCATACCTCTCATTTTTGGGGCAGCAGTCGCCCTCGGGCACATCGGGTACGTAGCAGCGACGGGGAACGCGCGGGGGTCAAAGACAATCCCGATGGAGAGGTTCCTGAAGGAACAGAAATGGATACCCGAGGCAGTTATCACAGAAGGAGCCAGGGAGGAGGTGAACAGCGACGTCAACCTCGCGAGGGATGAGGTCGAGGCGAACCAGAAGCCCGGAGCCATGGTCGAAGTGAAGTACGGGGTCCCGACGGTCGCATATCTTGGGATTGGATACCTGGCGTTCCTCGCCTACCTCTTAGTCTTCAACCAGGCAATCCTGTTCTCGCTGCCCTGAGCGCCTCCGCGCTGGCGAGGTTAAATGCCGATTGACCCTGACGGTGCGGTCGCATGACCTTCGTCGTCCTTGAGGGATTCTCTGGAACCGGCAAGACGACCTTAGCCCGTCGCTTGGAGAGACGTGGTTGGCTCAGACTCCAAGAATCCGCCCACGCTCTGCCTGACCATGTCCCCGTCGCTGACAGAGCCGACACGTTCTCCGACTACAGCCTGCTTGGGGCCACCCTAACCTACACTTCCACCATCTCCAAACTCAGGGGGACGAGGAATGTGGTCTCTGAGGGCTACCTCCTCTCAGACCTCGCCTATGCGAAAATTAGGTTCCAGCTGAAGAAGAGTACGGCATATCCGGCCATGCTTGCGCTGTGCAGAGAGGTCCTTGCCGTCCCAAAGATGAGACCCGATCTCTATTTCTTGCTCGAGGCAGGACCAACGACGGTCGACGACAGGGTGGTCGGGAGGGCCAAGGAGGGGAGGAACCCGACGGAGTTCTCCAGAGCCAGGTACTACACGGTGCTCGACGAAATCCACAAGGAGCTAAACGAGTTGAGAATAGAGAACGTGCACACGGATTCCGATGCTGAGAGGACGCTTGACATGATCCTCGCAGCCGTGAAGAAGAGGTGCGTGGTCAGCGAGTGAATGCCAAGGACGTCTCTTGGAAGAGTATGCTTACCAAGGTGACCAAGGAGGTGCAGAAGTCCGTCTCGGCATTGGCCATGGAGGACAACCGTGGGCTTGCGATCGGAATTGGAGCCTCAGGGGACAAGACTCTGCTCGCGGATAAAAAAGCGGAGGAGGAGCTGTCGAGGGCGCTCCTGCAAGTCGAAGGAGTGAAGGTATTGAGCGAAGAATCAGGTGACATTGGTGACCCCAGAAACAGGACGCTCGCTGTTGTAGACCCCCTCGACGGATCTTCGAACTTCGAGAGCGGCCTGCCATTCTACTGTACGTCGGTCGCAATCGTACAAGGGCATAACCTGGCAGGAGTTCGCCTCGCCGTCGTCAGGAACCTGGTAAACGGAGACATCTACTTCGCGGCGAAAGGTGAGGGAGCGTCAAAGAACGGGAGGAGGATCCATACGACGAAAGGAATCAAGTTGAGTGAATCGGTTTTGGATGTCGACCTAAGCGGGGCCTCCGGAACCGTGATCGCAGGAATCGTCCCTCTCCTCGCTAGAGCCAGACGGGTACTCCACTACGGTGCGAACGCGCTTGAACTGTGCCTTCTGGCGGAGGGGAAAATCGACGCCTTTGTCGATGTAAGGAAGCGGATGAGAATCACTGACCTCGCCGGCGGATATCTGATCGCGAGAGAAGCAGGAGCGGCCATTTCGCTGATTCGTGAACCGCGATCGGCCAGGGAACTCAGTCTCAAGACCAGATTCAGCCTCGTCGCGTCAGCGAATGAGTCATTCCACCGTGTTGTCATGAACGAGATCCAGTCGAAGTATCGGGCAACTGAACACGAGGATGTGGCGAGGGGCACCCTCATCAATCCCGTCCGAGAATGATTCCCTGGAGGCAACTTCGCGCACGCCACTTGGCGAGCTCGCCTAAAGCATGACCTAAACGGGATCATACGCCCCTCGTTCATCATCAGCATGGGAGCAAGCCCTGATTTGCCGCGGGGCCGCTCCCAAGGAGGGCGATGATTCTTGGGGAGGGCGCAATTCAAGCTCAATGCGAGGTGAGCAGCCGGCCGCATCAAGACAAGAATCCGAGGCTCGGGCAGCCGATCTTGGACGCTTTGCACCAGGAATGTGGGCGCTGACAGATTACCCATTGGATTCATTAATGGAGGAAAGGCAAGCAGATGGAATGAGGATTCTCGTAATCCTTTGGGGTCCCTTCGGGCACCGAGCCGATGAACTTGCTAAGGCGGTTGGAGGCACAAGACGGAGCGTCACACTGTTCTACGGGCCGAGGTACCTCGCGCCAATCAGGTATGTCGCACTGTTTCTCCGGACACTGGTCCTATTGTGCACGGAGAACCCCGATATTGTCTACGCGCAGAACCCCCCCGTGTTCTGCCCCTTGAGCTGCCTGCTGTTCTGCCGTGTGGGAGGCAGACGCCTCGTGGTAGACCATCATTCGGTGTGGCGGGTCAAGACGCTCGGAGGTGTCATGGGTGCCTTGATTGGGCGTATCGAGGCCGTCGTCTCCAGAGGCGCCTATGCGAACACTGCGCCGCATGACGTCTGGGCGAAGGAGCTCAAGAGAATGGGCGCGAGAAACGTTCTCGTAGTTCATGACCACGTCGAAAGGAATCCATACACGAGAGACAGCGTAGTCAGGGGCCGCTATGGGACAAATCGCTTCCTTGCCATCGCGTCCCACGGTGGCCATTGGCTCGAGAGGATAGAGTCAGAGGCTGGGGCGGCTGCTGCTACCTCGGATTTGACTCTGGTTTTCACTGGTCCTGAGGAGAAGTTGAAGGCCAGGTTCAACGCCCTAGAGCTGCCTCCTAACGTACGCTACCTGGGCCTGCTCCCCATGCGGGACTATCTCGCTCTCAAGGCCTCCTGCGATTTCGCCCTCAACATAACCGACGAACCATACACTCTTTCACACGTCATCTTCGAGTACCTTGCAAGCGGCATCCCGGTAGTCTCTTCGAGACAGGAAGTAGTGGAGGACATCTTCGGAGATGCCCTCCTCTACGTCGACAATTCCAGTGCCGGCGAAGTTGCCGCGAAGGTGCAAGAGCTTCTCGCGTCGCAAGAGCTGATGGTGCAGTACAGACAGAGGGTGGTCTCGAAGTACCTCCAGTTAGAGTCGACCCGCAGGGAGGAGGTATCCAGGCTCCGCTCCATCCTAACCCAAACTGGCCCGGGAAAGATGACTACAACATTTGGCCGACCTCAAAGGCGCATGGAGGCGCTCCCGGGCGGCATCAAGACGTGACCCTCAGAATTGGAATCCGTTCCACTGGCCTAGTAGTCTTTGGGGGCAGAGCACTAAGCGCAGTCACTGGTCTGCTGTTCATCTTGATGGCTACGAGATGGCTCACCCCCGACAAGCTTGGGCTTTGGGAGGTTATCATCGATCTCGTCACGTTCTCGTCCTATCCAATTGGAATAGTGGCCTATTGGACCACGCGGGACGTCGCGAGGGGAAGGCTGGTCGGTAGGACGGCGTTTGTCACAAGCGCTGCGATGAGCGGATTCGGACTATTGCTGTACTTCTTCTTTTCTTTTGTGACTCGCTCGAGTCTGGCCGTCTCGCTCCTCCCCTTCCTGCTCGGAAGCCTTCTTGTTCCGCTAAGCTACTGGAGCCAAGTCACCACCTCAATCGTAGTAGGCTACAGGCCGGCCGTCACCGGCTATATGCTCATGGTTTCGGAACCGATTAAGATCGCGGTTGCCTATGAGGCGCTGTACGTGTACAGGCTTGGCATCGAAGGAGTTATCCTCGCTCTCTTAGTTTCTTACCTCGTCAGCTCCATGTTCAGCACCTGCCTCGTAAGGGGGGCGACGAGAGAACAACTCCAGCTTTCAGTTGCGAAGCGTTGGATGAGGCTATCCTGGCTGCCCGCCGTCAGTTACCTCCCTCCGCTCCTGTTGAGCGCAGACACCTACATTGCCTCCCTGGGCTTCGGAACCGCGATCGCGGGTGTCTACCAGCCCGCCTTCACCGTTGCCTCAGTCGTTGGCTACTCATCTGCCCTCGCCTACTCTCTTTACCCCCTACTGTTGCGGGGAGGGAACGAGAGACTGCCCGCGATCACCATAGACTTCTCCCTCCTCTTCGGTATCCCGATGGCCGTGGGCGGGGTTGTGCTGGCCGGCCCTATTCTTCGCCTGTTCGGTCCGAAATACATGCCGGGAAGTCTCGGACTTTCAATCCTTTCAGTCATGTTCCTCTTCCAAGCAGTTTCCCTCACGGTTGACCAGACTCTCCTCGGCACCGAGAAGGTGGACGTGGGGAGCGAGAGAGGCTTCAAGAGTCTTGTGAAAAGCAATCTAGTTTATGTGCCCTTGGTCAACATCTGCGCGGCCCTCGCGTATCTCACAGGCATGTTTGCCGTATTATCATTGGCTTTCTCTAACGGACTGGGATCCTCGGTCGCTGTGGCGCTCTGGGCCTTGGTCCAACTCTGTGTCACGATCGTCTTTCTCGCCATCAAGGGCAGACGCGCCAGCCGCTCAGCCACGCTCCTCAGGGGGGCGAAGGTGGCCCACTACCTGGCGTCAGCGATCGTGATGGGGTTCGCGGCAGACCTATTTTCAAGAGTGGTCCTCAGTCCGAACGCGGGCACGACTGTCTATGGGCTCGAAATGACCGCAGTAATCGCGCTGGGAGCGGCCGTCTACTTCGGCCTCCTGTACGCACTAGAACCGAAGTTCAGGACAATGGCCCACTCGCTCTTGAAGTGAGAAGCCCCCCGAGCCGGAGAAGAGGCGTGCTCTCTGGATCACCGGGAGCCATCGTCGCTCACATGATGCAGTCCTTGAGCATGACGAGGGCCGGGAAGGCGTATTCAGGTCTTATGTCCCCAGAGGGGCCTCTGCCAACCAATGCGGTATCGACGCCCACCCTCCTTCCGCAGATAACGTCATTGAGCCTGTCCCCAGTGAAGAGTGTGTCCTTGGGCGAGGAAGCCAGTGATTGCAACGCGATTCGAAGTTGCACGGCCCTGTCGAGGGAATCCTCCCTAGTCACGAGGACGTCGAAGAGCTCTCCAAGATGGTGCCTGCCCAGGATCTTGTCGCAGGCTGCTGTCCCCTGCATGGTGACCAAGCCCAGCTTGGCCACTTTCGAGAGGTGGGAGAGGAGATCGACGGCCCCCCTCACAGGAGTAGTATCGGCGACAGCTTTCAGCTCGTGCATGTCGAGCATTGCGAAGAGAGTTTCCCTTAGGGACGGACGGACGGAGACGAGTTGCTCCACCTTCAGGAACATGGGCACCTTGTCGAACGGGCCCCCGGCGATCTTGCCGACCTCCTCACGCACCTTGACCCAGTCGACAGGAATCGTGAACAGGGTTGCGTCAAGGTCGAAGATGTAAGCAGCGTAATCTCTGAGGTTCACAGAACCCTTTCCTTCCATCCATCCTCCCTCCAGAGAAGGACGCCCGAATCGATGTTCCTGATCATGTAGTAGCCCGCAGGGAGGAGATCATGCCGAGGAGCGTCGCCTGGCGACTCTTCACCGAGACCCAGCCTGATGTAGAGGTCCGCCAGATTCGAGTACCACGGGAGATGGAAGTGTCTGACCGCGACGTACCCCCAGAGAGGCATCGTTGTGTGGAACTTGCCTGCGTCGACTTCGGTCACGCAGGGGCGTCCGCGAGAATCTTCCTTGATGTCGATCGAATAGGCGCCGTTCGGCAAAGGGTCGAGAGCCATGACCGACTTCTCTCCGACCTCGTTGACCCTATCATCCTGGACGATCCTCGCGACCGAGGGAGTCCCCGTGATGCCCGAAGGCGAAACATGCTTGAAGGGGTATTCTATCCTTTCTCGGCAGTAGGATGTCACCAGTTTGCCATCGCGCCAGAGGGTGTCCATGGCGATGTTCCTTCCCGGGAGGTACTCCTGAATGATGAACTCATCGAGCGGAGTTCCCCTGCCGGTCCACAACGCAATCCAATGAAGTGCCTCCTCCTTCGAGCTACACGGCAGGCTCAGCCTCCCTCCAGCTCCATGCCTGGCTCTCACCCAGAGGGGAGCTTGGAACACTGAGAAAGCCTTCTCTACGTCATCCAGCTCTTCCAAGGCCACGGTGCCTGCGACGGGAACGCCCGCCTGCTCGATTCGCGCCTTGGTCAGCAACTTATCCTGCCCTATCTCCATCACCTCGGACCTCGGCAGGAGCAATGGAACGGGAACCCGGTCTCTGGCCTTGGAAATCACCAGGGCCTCGGCAGAGGGCTGCGGGTGGAGGAAATCCACCTTCTCATTCTTTGCTATGCCGGCCACCACTCGGACGAAGTCGGGCGAGTCGTGCCGAGGCGTCAGGTGCCTGGAATCGATGTCTGGCAGCTCGATGTAGAACTTGTTGTAGTCGGCTCCAGCTATCCAGTAATTCATCGCTGAGGCCCGCATTGCGCGGACGAAATTCACCCCAGCGACCCCGCCCGCTCCCGTTACCAGCACACGTCTCTCTTGCATGTTAACCGACCCTGATCCTGAGGGGTCCTCCCGAAGCTGTCACGGTCTGACCGGTTGCGCTTGTGCCCAACACTCCACCCTCGACCACGAGGGCCTTCCCCCCCGTGGTCTTGAAGGTTAGCACCATATCCTCGGGGGCGCCGTCCATCCTGACAGTCGCATTTTCAGCGACCAAGGGGCCTCCCCGATTGACCCACCAGCGCGCAATCCTCTCGCCCGTGGCCACGTAGCAGTCCCTGCCTGCAAGCGAAGTCAGAAGACGCGGATAAATCCTTCCCCCCTTCATCCTCACGGACTCCTGGTGCCAGAGCAGGGTCATCAGACCGTTGACTCTGTTCACCTGGGCTAAAAGGCTCAGAAAGTCCTTCTCTCCCTCGTCCTCGTTTCTTCTCAGATACCCCCAGAGGGTCGTGTCCATAAGCACAAGAGGGAGTTCGACCACCTTCATCTGTCTCCATCCCGAATCTGGTGGATGGAAGGGCGTGCAGAGGCCGAGCCTGTATCCCAGGCTTTCCCTGTTCCCGACTGTGCTATCGTAGATAAAGCCAGAGGATTGCGCGATCTCCCACGTTCGACCGTAGTCGAATTGAAGGTAGTGCTCCCTCAGGCCGACCGGCCTTCTCCCGAAGGCGGAGCTCAGCCTCGTCACCGCCTCCTCCATCGCCTCTGCTGAATCGTGCGTGCCGAAGTCTCCGTGGAGGCCCACCTCCCATCCAGAGCCGACCAGACGCCGGGCCGTGTGAGCCAGCGCGTCTAGGTCGTAGTTCTTCGACAAGAAGTAGAAGCTCGATCTGATGCCCTGCTTGGCCTCGAGGTCGGATACTAGGTCGATGTTGTCGTATAACGACCTCAGCCCCAGCAGAGCGAGTACGATATCCGAGAAGGAGAAGCGACCCGCCCGCCTGAGAAGGTGGGTAATCGGTCTGCGAACGTTGTCGACGTCGTGCGTGATGCAGACGGCGAACTGGGCGTTCCGCGGCCAGCGGGCCTTGCGGACGAAGAAGCCTGAGCGGCTGAGGGCGTCGGCCTCTACATCGGCAAGGAATCGGATGACTGCGTCCTCGAGGACCGGCGCCGGAGCGGCAGATTCGGGCGAGCCGCGCACGGCCGAGGCTAGGCCATCGACCAACTCCGCAGGGATCGAAGCGGGATCCAGACTGTTGTGGACCAGGCCCATGCTGTCCTCAAGAAAGGCCGCGACGTAGGACCTTACGACAGTGCTCACTCCGCTCGCACTCCCTTCTCAACAGGAGGTTTTCGGACACTTGTCGTGGACTTCCACCGTTCCCTAGGACCGGGGACCGCTGACCATGATGGAGACGAAGGAACTCAGGCTCCTCAGGACTACCTTCATGAGTCGGAGCGGGCCGGGGCTGGCAGCCGATTTCATCAGCATGTCGAGGAAGAAGACCTCAATATTGCCATAGCGAGTGCCCCTGATGAAGTACCCTCTCCAATCGGTGACATCGCACGACTCGAAGGGCGTGAAGTAAGCCAGCAACTGTCTCCTCGTCTGGAGTGCACTGGAGGGTCTCAGAACGAGGATGTCGATGTCGTGCGCCGAAGCCCTCCCAGCGCCGACGCTGCCCACAAGGACGACGTCAATTCCCAGACGGGCAAGCCCAGCCTGAATCTGTTCGAAGCTGCTTCTCTGTGCTCCAAGGCCATCCATCATGAAGCAACCCCGCCGCCGCAAAAGGGCACAGGGCCCATCGCAACCTCTGCCTGGGTCTCTCTGCTCTGTCTCGCCACTGCCACTACGCCCTTCCGTTCCCGCGGTTCGGGTGCTGCGTTCCCACGACTGGGAAGACCCGTCCTAGATGTCTCTCGATCTGTTCCTGCACTTCCGCACGCCCCCCCATGGCGTCTATCACGGCGAGGCCCTTTGACCGCGCGATCGCAAGGTACTCGTCGCGTTCCTTCGCAAGAACTGTCTCTGCATACCTGATGTGCTCCGCCCGAGATGCTATCACATCGAGTGATCTCCTCACGGGCACATCCAGGACGAGGGCGCAGGTGGGGGCAGGCAGGAAGAAGAGCCACTTCAGTTCGCTGACCCGATAGCCCAAGCCCTTGTACTTCACATAGGTACTCCAGCTGAATCTGTCGTAGACAACGACCCTCCCCTCCGCCCCTCGTCCAAATGAATGGATGACGTACATCAGGAGATTGTCCAAGGCCGAGACCAAGGGCCGCAGCGGATGTCCACCTCTCCTCGTCCCCAGGACGGCGTCGCTGCCTTTGTGGCGCCTAGAGATCTTGTCGACGATTAAGTAGCGGTGGAATGGAACCCGCGTGCAGATATAGCCCCGATCCTTGAACCAGGACTCGAGATCTGAGGCATGCGTGGACTTTCCACTTCCGTCGATGCCCAGAAGCGCGACGCTGCCTCCTCGCCTTCCCGACCGAGCCGATTCAAATAGGTTACTCAGATATGTAGAGGTCATCGAACACCACCGTTGGAGGCCAAAGCGGCAAAGTGCCGAACTCTCCTCCGCGAAGCAAGAACTACGGCCCTTTGGTCTTCGTTTCGACCTTCGCTTCTTCCGAAGTGGCTCCCATTTCGGGAATTTCAGTTATCGGCTCTGGTGGAGGGGTAGTAGCCATCGTGTACCCGATCCAGGCGAGGATGGCGAGAATCAGTAGGACCCCTAAGAATGCTGTTATCTCGAGGACACGAAGCGGCCAGTACCAGATCAGGAGTCCGTAAACTATTACTCCGACTATGCTCCCCGCGAGTATAGCTCCGCCAACGGCTCTGTCATTTGCCATTAGACCAGAAGGCGTCCTGCATCGCAAATATAACGCTTGTGTTCGTCCTCCTTGGTCGAGGGGCAGCAGAGGTTAATGGTCTATCGAACCTATGGGCTTGCCGGGACTCACACCGAGCGCACACTTGGGCGAGATTGGATCGGCGCGACTATGCCTTTGCGGCGGCCTTCTCTACTTGGCCCTTCTGTGTGATTTCGCGAACTATGCCAGCCGCGACCGTGCTGCCCATATCTCGAAGGGCGAATCTTCCCAACTCTGGATAATCCTTGAATGTCTCGAGCACGATCGGCCTCAGGGGCTGTATCCTCACTATCGCTGAGTCCCCGGTCTTTATCGTCTTCGGTTTCTCCTCCGTCGGCTGACCAGTCCTGGGATCAATCTTTGCAACAATCTCGGAAATCGTTGCCGCGACCTGGGCGGTATGGGCATGCAGGACCGGGGTGTACCCCGGCGCTATCGCCGTCGGGTGGAAGACGATAATCACCTGCGCAAGGAACTCTTTCGCGATTGTGGGCGGATTGTTCGTGGGGCCCAACACTGAACCCCGCCGGAAGTCTGACTTGGCGACCCCCCTCAAGTTGAACCCGATATTGTCACCAGCCATTGCCTCCGTCATGGCCGTGTGGTGGGTCTCGATGGACTTCACCTCAGCCGTCAAACCCTCGGGCATTATCATCACCGAGTC
>Ga0326727_10025708_pt1 | contig 11010 bp, 6 predicted proteins | sample MB2enrmetagenome_FD_207643 | JGI IMG/M metagenome (GOLD analysis project Ga0326727, IMG submission 207643) | Lab enriched peat soil microbial communities from McLean, Ithaca, NY, United States - MB29MY | ecosystem: Environmental > Terrestrial > Soil > Wetlands > Peat | place: USA: New York... | reverse complement strand
GCGATCCTCACCGCGACTCGAGCGCACGACCAGTGCCGTTGCTGACATTCAAACAGGCCCTGGAATTGGCTGACGACGGGTGTGATCTGGTTCAACGAAAAGCGATCGAAGCTGCAGCGCACTGCAATCTGCCACTGATCATCCGAAGCCTTGACGAGACCGCACCGTTCACACGAGTTGGGGAAACAGAACGTGAAACGATCTGGGTTGGATCAGTTTTGAGCGCCGCCGCCGCGATATAGGAAGTCCCCGCCGCGGGATTTGCGGCACGCGCCCGGCGCAATAGGCATCGATAAATCGCAAAGAACAACGCGAAAGGAGCAGGAAATGAGATTTGCAACCAAGACGATTCACGCGGGGCAGCCTTCAGAACCCGAAACCGGTTCGGTTGTCGCACCCATTTTTCAGACGACGACTTACGAGCAGGAAGCGCCCGGACAACACAGAGGCTTTTGTTACTCGCGATCGAACAATCCGACCCGCCACCGCCTGGAAACCGTGCTCGCGGAACTCGAAGGAGTTCACCACGCCGCCATGTTTTCGTCAGGCCTTGCTGCAGAGAATGCCGTGCTCCAGGCTTATTTGCGGCCGGGCGACGAAGTCGTGATTCCACTGGACGTCTATGGCGGCACCTACCGAATCTTGAACAAAGTGTTCCAACCCATCGGCGTGGTTGTTCGACAAATTGACGTCGGCGACCCCGCGGTGCTCGAAGCCGCGATCACGCGGCAGACCAAACTCGTCTGGATTGAAACGCCCACGAATCCGCGTCTTCTGATCTACGATATCGCTTCCATCTGCAAGCTTGCCCACGCGCGTGGTGCGCTTGTGGTCGTGGACAACACGTTCGCCACGCCCTGCTTTCAGCAGCCGTTCGAGCTCGGCGCGGATATCGTGGTTCACAGCGTGACGAAGTATCTCGCTGGCCACTCCGATACGATTCAGGGTGCAGCTCTTGCAAAAGATCCTGCGGTCTTCGAGCCCATCAGATTCCTTCAAAATGCTGCGGGCGGAGTTCCCTCCCCTTTCGATTGCTGGCTGACTCTTCGCGGGCTCAAAACGCTTGAACTGAGAATGGAACGGCACGCGAAAAATGCGGCTGCCATAGCCACTGCACTGATGGGGCACCCGGCCGTTCACCGCGTGTATTTTCCCGGCCTGCCCGATCATCCGGGCCATGAAATCGCCAAGCGACAGATGACAGGGTTCGGCGGCATGGTTTCATTCGAGCTCAATGGGACAGTGGACGACGTCGTGGGCTTCGTTTCTTCGCGAAAATATTTCACTCTCGGCGAAAGCCTGGGTGGCGTCAAGGCGCTGCTCTGCCATCCGGCCACGATGACGCATGCCTCCATTCCTCCAGAAGCGCGTGCTGAACTTGGTCTCTCTGACACGCTGGTTCGCCTCTCGCCCGGTTGCGAGAATTCCGAGGACTTGGTGGAAGACCTGATGGAGGGACTTGGGGAAGTCGACCGCACGCATAGAACACGGAGGGGAATTTCTGCGACGGCCCGATGATATGCTCTTAGCAAAGGAGAACTGCCGTGTGGATTCTCAAAGGAGCCCTGGGCGGAACCCTCCTCTTCATCGTCGGCAGCGTGTTTTATCTGTACATCACACTGTTTCGGCCGCGCATCGGTCAGAATGTGGCAATTGCCCTCAGCGCGATTAAAGCGTACACGATCTGGAATCCGGTCTATTGGGCTGTGTTCGCGGTTGTACTCGTTGCCGGATGTGCCGTGGCGTACCGTATCGCACACTAAAGCGCGTGGCACAGCCCAGTGAATTCGTTGATTCCATTGATCCAGGGTAGGTTGCCCAGCGGCGTCAATTGTGCTTGCTCATGTACTTCGTGTGTGGTGGCAGGGTCGGGCCTGCGCCAGCCTCCGTGCGAGAGATTGCGTGAGCGATCTCCTTCAGTTCATCCTGCGAGAGTTCGATGGATGCCCCATCAATCCAAAGATCCACCTGCGTGGGGGTTCGCGCGCCGACAATCGCCGCGGTCACGCCAGGCCAAGCTAGCGTCCAAGATATGGCGATTGAAGAAACGGATGTGCCGCGACGTTGGGCGATTGGCCGAAGGGCGTCGCGCAGCGCTAGGTTGCGCCCAAGGTTCGGCTGCTGGAATTCTGCTGAGCGCCGGCGCCAGTCGTCTTCCGCCAGCTTCGCAATCCGGTCCTCGGTAAAGCTGTCTGTCAACAATCCGGATTGCATCGGGCTGTAGCAGATAACTCCCGTGCGATGGCCGGCGCACCAAGGAATTTCGCTTGCGCCAACCGCGCGATTGACCAACGAAAATGGCGGCTGAAGTGAATCGACATGCCGGGATTCCTCGCATCGTTCCAGAAGTTCAACATTGAAGTTCGAGACGCCTGCTGCGCGAATCTTCCCCTCTTCAATGAGCTCTGTCATGGCGGCCCAGGAATCCTCCACAGCCGTTCCGGTTTCATCCGGCCAATGAAATTGAAAGAGGTCAATGCGTTCGACGCCGAGCCGTCGAAGTGAAACTTCGCACTCGCGCCGAATCGAATCTGGTCTTAGGACCCGTTTGGGCATGGCGAATCGATCGCTATCGTCCCAGGCGAGGCCGCATTTGGTGAAAACAAATGGGCGGTCGCCTTTGGGCAGGTCACGGAGCAGGCGCCCAATGACTTCCTCGGAATGGCCAAGGCCGTAAACCGCAGCAGTATCGATCCAGTTGATGCCCAGTTCGAGCGCATGGCGCATTGTGGCAAGAGAGTCGGTGTCGTCTTGCGAGCCCCAACTGAACGCCCATCCGCCTCCCCCGAGCGCCCAGGAGCCAAATCCTATGGTTGTGATGTTGAGACCGCTTGACCCCAGGGGACGTGTGGGCAGTGCCATATTCGAACCTCCGTGAGAGTTAAACAAACTGGGCTGAAACAACAAGTCCGGCGATGTTGCGTATGAGCGATCTTAGCTCACCGTCAGACGAGGAAACAAGAGTCGCAGAACCCATAGGTGGTAACATCATCGCTCTACAGGGGAGATGACTCCCCGAGAGTTCGTGAGGCCGGGAAAGTGGATCGTCTGAAGATCATCGCACTGCGTGTGGTTCTGGCAATCGTGGTTTTGTCGGCCGTCCTTTACGCGGGAGACTATCTCTCCGTCCGGTACAGAATGACGAAGAAAATGGCCAGCGACCCGCTGGATTCCATGAAGATCCAGCGCACCTACGTGATACCCCATAAAGACGGAAGAGCCGAGATCATTTTCGGCGAACCGGAAACCCAGATGTGCGTTCATTCTCTGTTTCCGCACATGGGCTACACCCCCTGCTGGTACATGAAGCGTCAAGCCGAGAAACCACTTGTCATGGGGACGATTCTATGGGAGTTGACACCGGCAGCGCGTTCGATGAGAGCCGACTGAACGCCGCGCGGGTAGAATGTCGCACAAGCGAAAACGATTCACCAAGTCAACCGGACGTCGTTAAGGAGCTGGCTTTTGGTTTTGTGGCGTCTTGGCGATGAGTTCCTTTTGCGTTGGAATCTGCGAGGCGTCCCATCCGCCGCCAAGTGCTTCGATTAATTGAACGCTTGCTGTCATTTGCTGCATTCGAAGAATGACAGCGGTTTGCCGATTGCTGAGCAATGTTGCTTGAGCGGTGATTACGTTCAGGTAGGGATCGATCCCCAGCTTGTAGCGGTCCGTGGCAATCTGCAAGTTTCTATCGGCCGATTTGACCGCCGCGTCTTGCTGCTGAATTTCCTGCGACAAAATTCGCAGCGTGGACAGATTGTCTTCCACCTGCTGGAACCCTGTCAAAACAGTCTCTCGGTAATTGGCCACAGTTTGGTCGTAGAGCGCCCGAAATTGCTCCATGGTCGCCCGGCGCAGGCCTGCATCAAAAATGGTCTCCGCAAGCGATGGACCCACGGACCAAAATCGGCTTGGCCACGTAAACCAATCCGCAGCGGAAGTGCTTTCGAGGCCTGCCGATGCGCCGAGCGTAAGCGTGGGGAAAAATGCGGCCTTTGCAATTCCAATCTGCGCATTCGCCTGCGCCATGGCGCGCTCTGTCGCAGCAATGTCCGGACGCCGCTCAAGAAGCTGCGACGGAACACCAAGGGGGATTGCCGGCGGACTGGCTTTCAAGGGCTCGACAGGAATTGAGAACGTGGACGCAGGCTGGCCAGTCAAAAGCGCGATGGCGTGTTCATACTGGGCGCGCAGGATGCCGAGGTTTGTGTCTTGCGCTTGCGTGGTTTCTAGCTGAGTCTCGGCTTGGGCCACGGCTTCGTCGGAATCGATGCCGGTCTCGTATAGAGCCTTGGTCAGATCGAGAGATTCACGGTAGGCAATCACTGTCGAATCGAGCAACTGTTTCAGCGCGTCCTGACCGCGAAGTTGAAAATAATCGACGGCGACTTCGGCATGAACTGTCAAGCGGACGCCTTCCAAATCCGCCGCAGATGCCTGGGCCGCATAAACATTGCTGCGCACCGTATTGCGCACGCGGCCCCAGAGGTCCGGCTGCCATGTGGCGTCGAAGGGGAGAGAATAGGTGGTGGTTGACGCTGGGGCGCCCGGCAGATTTGCGGTCGCCGGCTGGCGCGAATTGGTGATGCTGGGGCTGGTCGATACTGTCGGGAAATATTGAGCGCGAGCCTGCTTCACAAGGGCGCGCGCGGCAAAAAAGTTCGCCGTCGAGGCAGCGATGCTCTGATTTGAAATGTCGACTTTGTCTTCGAGCGCGTTCAACTGAGAGTCGTTGAATATCTCCCACCATTTGCCGTGAAGCGCATCGTCCTTCGGCTGCGCCACCTTCCACCCGTCCGTGTCTTTGAAATCCGCGGGAGTAAGTTCCTTGTACGCGGGAGGGGTATCGACCGGAGGCTTGTTGTACTTAGGGCCGACCACGCATCCGCCGAGGAATATAAGCGCAGCGACGCCGATTGCCAGTTTTGGAAGTTTCTCGAGCATACTGTTCGTTTCGTTCCTCTCAGCCATTCGATGTTTCACCTGTGATTGTAATCTGCAGTCAATCCGCCATTTCGTGAGACGCGGCGCTCGTCGATCTTTGGTGCAGTCGTTCTCGCCACAACCGAAGTCGATCCATATAGAGATAGACGACGGGCGTGGTGAAGAGAGTAAGCATTTGGCTGAAAATAAGCCCGCCAATGATCGTGATGCCCAGCGGGCGCCTCAGTTCCGAACCTGTCCCCGTGCCGAATGCCAGAGGCATCGCGCCAAAGATTGCGGCCATGGTCGTCATCATGATCGGGCGGAATCGCAGGAGGCAGGCTTGATAGATGGCATCCCTTGAACTCTTTCCTTCGTTCCGTTCCGCAGCCAGAGCGAAATCGATCATCATGATTGCGTTCTTCTTGACGATGCCAATGAGCAAGATCATGCCGATAAGCGCGATCACGCTGAGATCGATGCGCCAAATTATCAAGGCAAGAGCGGCGCCGACTCCCGCGGAAGGAATCGTGGATAGAATCGTAATCGGATGAATGTAACTTTCGTAAAGGATTCCCAGAACGATGTACACCGCCAAAAGAGCGGTGATGATGAGGAAGGGCTCCGTCGCCAGAGACGACTGGAATGCCTGCAGCGTTCCGGAAAACATCCCGTGAATCGTGGCCGGCATGCCGATCCTCTGTTCCATATCCGTGATTGCTTTCGCAGCGTCGCTCAAGGCGATGCCGGGCGCAGTATTGAATGACACAGTCACAGATGGAAACTGGCCCTGGTGGTTCACAGAGAGAGGTGCTGTTTTCGTTTGGTAGTGGGCTATGGCGCTCAGCGGGACTTCTGTCCCAGTGGTCGGGCGAATGTAAACGTAGTTCAATCCACTGGGGTCCTGCCAGAACTTTGGCTCGACCTCCAACACCACATGATATTGGTTCAGCGAGGTAAACATAGTCGAAACCTGCGCCTGCCCGAACGCCTGGTAGAGAGTGCTGTCGATCATTTGTGGCGTGATGCCCAGCCTGGAGGCTGTTGCGCGGTCGTAGACAAGCGTTGCCTGAAGCCCACTATTCTGCTGATCTGTATTGACGTCCGTCAGCCCGGGTAGCCTCTTCATCTGCTGAAGGAGTACGGGTCCCCAACTCACGAGGTCCTGCAAGGTGTCGCTCTGAATCGTGTACTGATACTGCGCGTTGCTTTGCCTGCCCCCGATGCGCAAATCCTGTCCGGCTTGCAGGAAGACGGTCGCTCCCGGCACGGAAGTTAATTGCGGGCGCAAACGGTTGATCACTTGGCTCGCGCTGACTTTGCGATCCTCGAGTGGCTTGAGCCCAATGTACACGAAACCGCCGTTGGTGGCGCCACCCCCGCCCGTGAATGCCATCACATTCTCCACAGCCGGATCCACTTTGATCATATCGACGAAGCGCTTGGTGATGGACTGCATGGCTTGAAACGAGATGTCTTGCGATCCCTGGACCCCGCCAAAAACGGTTCCGTTGTCCTGTAGCGGAAAGAAACCTTTCGGGACGATGTACAACAACGCGACATTGACGATGATCGTGACAAAGAGAACGATCAACGTGACGGCTGGGTGCTGAAGTACTCGAGTCAGGCCCCGCTCATAAAGTCGCAGCATTCCAGAAAAAATCTTTTCGCTCGCGCGAAAAACGCGCCCGTGGTGTTCCTCTTCCCGGCTTTTGAGTAGGCGGGAACACATCATGGGAGTCATGGTGAGGGAGACAACCAGTGACATAAGTATCGCCACAGAGAGCGTGACCGCGAACTCGCGAAACAACCGGCCTACGATTCCGCCCATCATGAGGATGGGAATAAAAACGGCAACCAGCGACATGCTCATGGAAAGGACGGTGAAACCGATCTCTTTCGCTCCTCGCAGAGCGGCCTGCATCGGCCGCATCCCCAGCTCCAGGTAGCGTGTAATGTTTTCGATGACCACGATTGCGTCGTCCACGACGAAGCCCGTGGAAATCGTAAGCGCCATCAAAGAGAGGTTGTCGATGCTGTAGTGAAGCAGGTACATCACGCCAAACGTGCCGATCAACGAAACAGGAACCACCACGCTCGGAATGAACGTCGCACGCGTGCTCCGGAGAAAAAAGAAAACGACGAGTATGACGAGGCAGATCGAGATCATGAGCGAGCGTTCGACGTCCCGGACCGAGGCCCGGATGGTGGTTGTCCGGTCCAGCACCACCGTGAGATCGATGGCCGCAGGTATGGAAGCCTTCAAGGAAGGCAGGGCTTCCCGAACTCGATCCACCGTATCGATGATGTTTGCGCCAGGCTGGCGGAAGATAATTATGAGAACGGAAGGATTCCCATTGACGAACCCAGCCGCACGCACGTTTTCCGTCGCGTCCGTTACGGTTGCGATGTCCGACAGCTTGATGGCAGCGCCATTGTGATAACCGACGATTAGTGGCGCGTAGTAATCGGCTTTAAGAAGCTGATCATTTGCCAGAATGTCGGCGGTTGTCAGGCCGTCCGAGAGCTGGCCCTTGGGCGAATTGGCGTTTTGCTGGCTCAACATGCTGCTTACATCCTGCAAGCCGAGCCCATAGCTATTCAGTTGCGCGGGGTTCACATCCACGCGGACGGCTGGCAGCGAACTCCCGCCCACGGACACTTGGCCCACGCCCTGAACCTGCGAGAGCCTCTGCGCCATGATCGTGGAGGCCGCATCGTACATTGGCCCGCGATCGTAAACTTTCGATGTCAGAGCCAGGATTATGATCGGCGCGTCGGCCGGGTTCACTTTTCGATAGGTCGGATTGGAAGGCAGGTTCGACGGCAGATAGCTTCGTGCGGCGTTGATGGCAGCCTGAACGTCTCTGGCGGCGCCGTTAATATCCCGATTCAGTTCAAACTGCATCGTGATGTTGGTTGTTCCGAGGCCACTCGACGACGTCATTTCCGTGATACCAGAAATGCGGCCGAATTGCCGTTCGAGTGGCGTGGCAACCGACGAAGCCATGATCTCGGGGCTTGCTCCCGGCAGACCCGCGCCCACGGAGATGGTTGGAAAATCGACCTGCGGGAGCGGCGACACAGGCAGGAAGTTGAATGCCACTGATCCAGCGAGAGCGATGGCCAGGGTCAAAAGAGTCGTGGCCACGGGCCGATGAATGAATGGGGAAGAAACGCTCATGGCTAATCCGCGGGAGCGGGCGCCGGGCTTTCCTCGCTGGCGTCAGCCCTCGAAAACTTTTTTGCAAGCCGGTCGAAGAAAATGTAGATGACCGGCGTCGTATAAAGCGTGAGCACTTGGCTGAGGAGCAATCCGCCAACCATGGAGATGCCGAGCGGACGCCGCAATTCCGAGCCCATGCCGGTGCCCAGAGCCAAGGGAAGACCGGCAAGGAGCGCCGCCATCGTCGTCATCATGATGGGGCGAAAGCGCAGCAAGCATGCGTCGTAAATGGCATCTTCCGCTTTCTTGCCTTCTTTACGCTCCGCATCCAAAGCAAAATCGATCATCATAATGCCGTTCTTCTTCACAATGCCGATCAACAGAATGATCCCGATAAGAGCGACGACGCTCAATTCCTCCCGGCAAATCAGCAGAGCAAGACACGCCCCGACTCCAGCCGACGGCAATGTCGAAAGAATCGTCAGGGGATGAATGTAGCTCTCATAGAGAACACCGAGCACGATATAGACCGTAACGAGAGCAGCCAGAATCAGGATCGGCTCATTCGTCAGCGAGGCCTGGAAGGACGCTGCCGATCCTTGGAACGCCGACTGCACGCTGAGAGGCATCTTGATGTCTTTCTGAGCCGCGTCGATCGCTTTCGTGGCTTCTCCGAGTGATGCGTTCGGGGCCAGATTGAACGAGATTGTCACGACGGGAAACTGCCCTTGATGGTTGACGGACAGGGGCGAAGTCTTCTCCTCAAAGTGCGTGAAAGTGCTTAGCGGCACGGCCGATCCGTTGAATGCAGCTACGGCGGGCGGCGCCGCCGAGCCCGAGCTAGTCGCGGAAGTGGTGACCGTGGGGCGCGGCCCAGCAGCCCCAGAGCTGCCGCTCGCCGTTGAGGCAGTTACAATCGAGTTTGCATTGCTCGAACCAGTTGTGGCCGCAGAGGGAGCCAAAGCGGACCGCACGAAAATGTCCTGCAACTTGCCCGGGTTCTCTTGAAAGCTCGGCATCGTCTCCAAGATCACATGGTATTGATTCAACTGCGTGTACATCGTCGAGATCTGCCGCTGTCCAAAGGAATCGTAGAGAGTCGCATCGATCATCTGCGGCGTAATCCCCAAACGAGAGGCCGTTTGACGATCGATTACAAGCGTCTCGGACAATCCCGACGTTTGCTGATCGGTGGCTACATCACGAAGCTCCGGCAGGGCCTTCAGCTTCGAGACCAACCTGTTGGTCCACAGGTTCAGCTCGGTCGCGTTGGGATCTTCGAGCGTGTACTGATATTGCGTCCGGCTGACGCGATCTTCCACAGTCAAATCCTGGACGGGTTGCATGTATAGGGTGACGCCCGCAATTTGGGCCAACTCAGGCTGCAGCCTCCGGATTACCTCCGAGGCGTTTATTTTTCGCTCCTCAATGGGCTTGAGGTTGATGAGGATGCGTCCGCTATTCAGCGTCGTATTCGTGCCATCCACGCCAATGAACGACGACAGACTGTCCACCGCAGGGTCCTTGAGGATCACCTGGGTGAGTTCTTGTTGCCGTTCGGCCATCGCGGGAAACGATATGGATTGTTGCGCTTCGGAAATGCCTTGGATGATTCCTGTGTCCTGAACGGGAAAGAATCCCTTCGGGACAATGATGTACAACCACACAGTGAGAACCATCGTTGCGGCGGCCACGACCAGCGTTTCCGTCTGATGCTTCAGAACCCACCGAAGGGTTTTGGCATAAAAAGCGATGATCCTTTCCCACACGCGCTCCGACGCTCGAAAGAGCCGCCCCTGCTGAGCCTCCGGATGGTGGCGCAGCAATCGCGAACACATCATGGGTGTAAGAGTGAGCGAAACAACAGCGGAGACTAGAATCGTCACGCTCAGCGTAATCGCGAATTCCCGGAAAAGCCTCCCGACAATGTCTCCCATGAAGAGCAATGGAATCAGAACGGCAATCAGGGAGATTGTCAGCGAAACGATCGTAAAACCGATCTGCTCGGCTCCTTTGAGCGCAGCATCGAGCGGCTTTTCGCCCTGTTCGATATAACGAACGATGTTTTCGATCATCACGATGGCGTCGTCCACGACGAACCCCGTGGATATCGTCAGCGCCATCAACGTTAGGTTGTTCAGGCTATATCCCGCCAGATACATGACGCCGAAAGTGCCCACCAGTGAAAGCGGCACAGCCACGCTTGGAATGATCGTGGCCGATATATTCCTCAAAAACAGGAAAATCACCATCACCACGAGACCTATCGTCAGCATCAGTTCGAATTCAACATCCTTCACGGATGCGCGAATCGTCGTGGTGCGGTCTGTCAGCACGGATACTTGAACGGCGGCGGGGAGGTTGGTCTTGAGCAGCGGCAAAAGCGTCGTGATGCGGTCGACGACTTGGATGATGTTGGCACCGGGCTGCCGTTGGATGTTCATGATGACCGCCGGAACCTCGTTCATCCACGCTGCCTGCTTCGAGTTTTCCGTGTCGTCGATGACGTTCGCGACTTGCGACAAGACGACGGGCGCTCCATTGTGATATGCCACTACGACTTGCTTGAAATCCTTGCTTGTCAGGAGCTGATCGTTGGCGTCAATCTGATAATCCTGCTGCGGTCCATCGAAACTGCCCTTGGCCGTGTTAAGGCTGGTCTGCTGCAAGGAGGTGCGCACATCCTCAAGGTTGATGCCATACGACGCCAGCGCAGTCGGATTCACCTGAACGCGAACCGCGGGTTTCTGTCCGCCGCTGATGCTTACTGCTCCCACACCCGGCAGTTGCGAAATTTTCTGCGCCAGCCGGGTGTCCGCCAGGTCTTCGACCTGCGGCAGCGGAATCGTCTTCGAAGTCAGCGCCAACGTCAGAACTGGTGCGTCGGCCGGGTTTGTCTTGCTGTAAATGGGGGGGACAGG
>Ga0326727_10025706_pt1 | contig 11011 bp, 11 predicted proteins | sample MB2enrmetagenome_FD_207643 | JGI IMG/M metagenome (GOLD analysis project Ga0326727, IMG submission 207643) | Lab enriched peat soil microbial communities from McLean, Ithaca, NY, United States - MB29MY | ecosystem: Environmental > Terrestrial > Soil > Wetlands > Peat | place: USA: New York... | reverse complement strand
CGGGCTCAGCACGGCGTGGCCCTGCATCGTGCGGTGCCGCACAAGGACGTCTCCGAAGGTGTAGTTGCGGATATGGCCCTGGTGGGCGGGCCCGCTCGGGTAGGGGTACATGCACAGCACGTAGTAGGGCGGCCGCGGGTCGTTCAGCTCGACGCGGTACGTGCCGTCCTCGTCCCAGCGCCGCTGCCAGCGCTCTTCAACCTCGCGAAAGTCGTACACCTCCACGGGACCAGGTTAGTTGGCGCGTCCATGAGCTCCGGGGGTCCCCACGCCGGTCCGTAGGTCGCCTTCTCCCGAGGTCGGGTAGAGTGCTCTCATTCCTCGGGGGCGTAGCTCAGTTGGTAGAGCGCCTGACTGGCAGTCAGGAGGTTCGAGGGTTCGAGTCCCTTCGCCTCCACCGAGAACATCCAGGTCACAGTGCTATTCAGCCCTCCGTTACACCCTTGATCTAGAGTCGACCCGTCGATAGCCAACAAGAAAGCCAACAACTCTGTTGGCTGAGGAGGCGACGGGATTGGCCGGAAGTCTGAGAGCGGTCGAAGGTAGGACAGGTACCTGGCAGCTCCGCGTGTACCTCGGTCGGGACGCGGAGGGACGCATACGCCATCACCACGTCACCTTCAAGGGGTCTCGCCGCCAAGCAGAGCGGGAGCTGGCTCGCCTCGTAGCCGACCAGGATGCACGACCCGCCGCGGTCCCTCAACAACGGACAAAGTGGGGACCGGCGACAACCGTCAACGACGCGATCGCCGCCTGGCGCGACAACGGCTGGGATGACCTTTCCCCGAGGACGGCGCGACATTACGAGGGCATCTGGAGGGTGCACATCGCCCCGACGATTGGTCGTCGGCGAATCGCCATCCTCGGCACCTACGACGTCGAGCACTACTACCGCTCGCTCAAGGCCGACGGCTTGTCCATGGCGACGGTTCGCCAGGTAAAGGCCGTGCTCCACCGTGCATGTCGTCTGGCCCACAAGTGGAGCGATGGTGCTCTCCCGAACCCGATCGCCGATGCCGACCTGCCTGTGTGGCGGCTGGAAGAACAACGAGCGGAGGTACGCGCTCCCGAGCCTCATGAGGTTCAGGCCCTCCTTACCGCGGCCATGGCAGAGGACCTGCGAATCGGAGTGTTCCTGCGGGTGCTGGCGGCCACGGGCATCCGCCGAGGAGAAGCCTGCGCGCTTCGGTGGAGCGATCTCGACCTCGAGCGTGGCGTCATCAGCGTGGACGAGGGAGTGATAGCCGCCAAGGGTGGAGCCGCGGTCAAGGAACCAAAGACCCGAGCCAGCGTTCGAAGCCTCGCATGCGACGAGGGCACTGTTGCCGCTCTTGTCGAGCTTCGGGGCGAGCAGGAGCGGACCGCCGCGATTGCCGAAGAGAGCTTGACCGACGACTCCTTCGTGTTCTCTGCGTCCCCAGGAGGCGCCGTGCCGCCCCACCCAGACTCGATGACCCACGCCTTGACCCGCATTCGGGATCAGGCCGACCTGCCGTCCGACATCCACCTTCACTCCCTCCGCCACTTCCACGCCACCGCGTTGGACCCGGTGATCAGCGAGGCTCAGAAGCAGGCACGCCTCGGCTGGTCGACGGTGCACATGGCGCGCCACTACACCGACGGCGTTCCAGCGGAGGACCGGCGCGCTGCAGAGCACATCGGACGGCTGCTCGGCTGACAGACGACGGACTACGCCTCGGGGCGCCCGAAGAGCCCCCCGCTCTGCTCTCCGGTCTCGTCCACTCCTTCCTCGCGGGCAGTCAGCGGCAACTCGCCGGCAAGGAGGCGCTCGACAGAACGACGGGCGATGCGGATGCGTCCATTGATGGTGAACACAGGCACTGGCAGGTCTCCCCGTCCGATCGCCCGGTAGATCGACGACCGACTTTGGCCAAGCAGGACTGCCGCGTCATCCACGCTCAGGAGCGGCTTACGGGACCAGCTCTTGTCAGTGTTGGCCATCAGTTTGCTCCATCTCCGACGGCGGGACACTCGGAGCAGTTGTGCCGCGTTCTTCTCGCGCTGCGCGGCGTTCCTCGGTGGTGCGATAGAGGTTGATGCCGGCTTGGCGAGCCACGTCGTCCAGGCTGTGGCAGGCGCGGGCGGCCTCGATGGTGGCGGGCTGCCGGGTCGTTCGCGATGACAACGACGTCAGGCGATGGTCATGGGTGGAGCGGAGCCGAATCATGGCGCGATGGTGCGCTGATTGGCTCACAGCACTTCTCACAGCAACACTCACAGCAGTGCTCACAGACGAGATCGCGGGACGGTTTCTTCGGTTCGGCATCACGCAATGGAGGGTCTGCGCGCTCCGGCAGCTCACAGCAACACTCACAGCAACACTCACAGCAACACTCACAGCCCCAGGTCACAGCCCTGTGAGTGGCGGAAGGCACGGTCGGAGACGCGGCTCATGATCGGGTTGTCAGCGAGAGCGAGGATAGGGAAGGGTACGTAGGAATGATCCTCCTGCTCTCCGGCTACGACAAGGGCGACTGCCCGAGCGCGCGGAGTCAGCAGCGGGAGATCGCCAACGCACTCCGGCACCTCACTCCGTGTCCGACGTGGTCCGAACCGGACGTCGTCAACGCGCCGCTCGTGAACGGCATCAAGCGGCGCGTGGTCCGCGTGCCGTAGCGACTACGCTCCGCCAACACGGAGCGATCGTGAGTGCCGAAACGCTCGAACGTCCGCACCCGGCGTCGTCGTCTCGGGGCACCCTGTGCTAAAGGTGTGATGCCCGGACGCCCCTTGTTGTGACGCCGATGCAAGCCATTAGCGCAGGTCCGAGACGTGCCCCGAGGTCGGTCCTGCCGCTCACCCGCAGCTCGTGCCTCAAGCGTGCCTCACGCGCACACTCACAGCAGACGCTGGAGGAGCCGAAGGAGTGCCGGGTGTCGATCAGAGCCAGCGAACCGAGCTATGGATGGCCTCGTGGCCTGGGCAGCTGAATCTAAAGGCGAGCGGTAACGGCTGATCTGCACCGAGGTCGTTCGAAATAGGCATGTGGCGCCCAGCCGCGCGCCCCCGCCTTCCGGACCTGGCCTACGGGCACTGGCACTTGTCTCCCGTGAGATCTCGGCCGAGCGTGGAGAACGAGGGACTCGTGGCGGGGTTCACGACCATCGTGCACCTTCGGGCCTCGAATCCGACGAGCCGCTGGTTGCGGCACCCGCATATGTAGCTGCGCAGGCAGGCTGCGTGCTCAATGACTCCGGGTTTGATCATCGGGCCCGAGAAACCCAGCGCCTCCTCAGCTGACGGAATAGCGGGGAGGGAGTTGGCTACGGGCTGGCTGAGGCGTCGTGCCGAGCACGCCTCGCAGCTCCTCAGGGACCGTGTTGACAACCTCTCCGCATGATGGTACTCTCATCGAAGTACCCCGAAGGAGAACGATGACTCAGAACCGAAGCAACCCTCTAGCGCTGGCAGTGCTGGTCTCCCTGTTGGAGCGGCCCATGCACCCCTACGAGGTGGCGACTACCTTGCGACAGCGGGAAAAGCAGCGAAGCGTCAGGCTCAACTACGGCGCCCTCTACCGTGTCGTGGAGTCCCTGGCCAAGAGGGGTCTGATCGAGACCAAGGAGATCGGACGCTCCGGTCGGCTGCCCGAGCGGACCATTTACCAGCTGACCGATGCCGGCCGGCTCGAGATCAACGACTGGCTGGCGGAGCTGCTCTCCACTCCGACCATCGAGTATCCCCAGCTCGTCGCCGGACTTTCCTTCCTTGCCGCCTTGCCCCCGGAGCAGGTCATCGGACTGCTGAAAGTGCGGCTCACGCGGCTTACCTTCGAGGAGGCCCAGGCCGGGGCGATCCGCGAGGTCGTGCAGAAGCGCGGCCTGCCTCGTCTCCTCTGGGTGGACGAGGAGTACCGGGAACGCTTGCTTGCGGCGGAGATCGACTACGTCCGCTCGTTGCTGAGTGAGATCGAGTCGGAAACGCTCGACGGCGCCGAGTGGTGGCGAGAGGTCCACGAGCGCGGCTTCGACAGGGTTGCCCCGCCGTTCGACCCGGAGCAGCTCCTTGAGCTTCGCCACCGGAATACCGACGTCCTCTCCGACATCGAGGAGGACCAGCCATGACTGCTCCCTCGCCGGCAATCGAAGCCATCGAACTGACCAAGACCTACCCGGGCGACGTCCACGCCGTGCGAGGCATCAGCTTCCAGGTCGAGCCAGGCGAAGCGTTCGGTCTCCTCGGACCTAACGGAGCCGGCAAGACCACGACCATCGGCATGCTGAACACCACGGTCACCCCGACTTCCGGACGAGCGCTCCTCGGGGGCAGGGACGTCGCCAAGGACCCGATGGGGACCCGGGCTATCAGCAGCGTCGTGTTCCAAGACGCCGTGGTGGATCAGCCGCTCAGCGGCCGCAAGAACCTCGAGCTCCATCTCCGGCTTTGGGGTGTGAACACCGCCGAGGGCAGAAACCGCTTGTACCAGCTGGCTGAGGACGTTGGCATGGCCGACTACCTCGACCGACCGGTCGCCACCTACAGCGGTGGGCAGAGGCGACGCATGGAGATCGTGCGCGCCCTGCTCTCCGACCCTCAGGTGCTCTTCCTCGACGAGCCCACGGTGGGGCTCGACACCCGTGTGCGACACGACCTCTTCGACGTACTCGCCACCCTTCGGGACAGAACGGGGGTCACGATCCTTCTCACGACCCACTACCTCGACGAGGCCGAGCGGCTCTGCGACCGGATCGCCATCATTGATGCCGGCCGGATCGTGGCTTGCGAAACGCCAGCGAACCTGCTCGGTCTCCTCGGAAACGAGGTCCTCGAGGTTCGAGTCGACGACACCTCCACGGCCACTCAAGCCCTGAGGGTGGCAGGGCTGCCCGAGGACGACATCCTCGTCATCGGCTCGACCGTGACCGCGTCGCTTCGCGACTCCAGCAGCGAGACCGTCCTGCACCAACTCCGTGGTGCGGGTGTCAACGTGCGCTCTGCGACCACCAGGATCCCGACTCTCGACGATGTCTACCTGCGCTTGACCGGCGGCCACATCACCGGCGCCGAGGAATAGGAGAGGACCATGACGACGACCCCCACCGCGCTCGCGAGCACAGTCGACACTCGGCGTGCCCCGCGCCCAATCAGGCCGGTTCGCTCCCTGGGCACCTTGACCAAGCGCCGGCTTGCGCTGACGGTGCGATCCCCCCAGTCCCTCGTGATTCCGCTCGTCGCCCCGGCGCTCTTCGCCCTCGCCATTGCGCCCGCTCTCGCCAACACAATCCACGCCGGTCCGGGACGGACCGCCTATATGACTTTCGTCGCTCTTTCCACAGCAGGGCTCCTTATCCCGCTCAACTGCCTGTTCTCGGGGCTCGGCGTCATCGTTGATCGCCAGCAAGGCGCCATGCGAGAGCTGCTCGTCGCCCCGATCCGGCGCTCGTCGATCGTCTTCGGCAACCTCGTAGCCGCTCTCACGCTCACGGCCTTCCAGGTCGTGGTGCTTATCGCGCTGGCGGCCGCGCGTGGCTCGAACTACACATTCGGTCTCCACGCCCTGTGGTTCGTCGCGGCCGCATTGGTCTTCGTCGTCCTCATGTACGGCCTAGCCGAGATTCTGACCGTCCGCCTGCCGAGTCCGGTGGAGTACATCGTCGCCGTCCCCGCTTTGGCGATCGTCCCGTTCTTCTTCGCCGGATCGCTCTTTCCCATCACCGCCCTGCCGAACTGGCTCGACGCGGTGGCCAAGGTCCTCCCCCTCACCCACGCCCTGGCGCTGTTCCGCTATGGCCTGACCGGTCCCAGCGGAGTGACCGCGCTGCACAACATCTGGGGACTCCACAACGCCACCACGATGGCCATCCTGTCGATGGCGGTCCTCGTTCTCTACGCCCTTGTCTTCGTGAACGGCGCCATCCGGGTTTTCACCAAGGCAGGCACGAGCTAAAGCCACTGTCATAGGCGCCGTCCGACCAGGCCAGGCGTCCGATCTTTACCACCTCGTTCCAAACACCTTGGGAGCACACATGTCTACGCAAGGAATCATCCCCACTCGCAGGCCGGTTCCCGACACCCTCTTCGGCGGACGGCTGCGCGGCTCGTACCTGCTCGACCTGGAGGTCGTCGATGTCCGAGACCTCGCGCCCCACGTGCGATCGGTCACGGTGGCATCGAGCGACCTCGTCGGCTTCGAGCACGCACCCGGCCAGGACCTCATGATCGAGTTCCCTGCTGGTGCCGGCTCGGTTCGCAGGCGCTACACCATCCGGCACTCCGACTCGACTGCTGGTATGGCCGAGCTCGAGTTCGAGCTATACGACGGTATTGGCCCAGCGACTCTATGGGCCGCCCATGCGGAGCCGGGGGATCGGCTGGAGGCGATCGGGCCTCGAGGCGGGATAGGGCTCCGGACGGCGGCCACGTCTCACGTCTTCGTGGCCGACGACTCGGCGATGCCAGCGGCCTTCGCCATGCTCGAGGCACTGCCGCCGCATGCCTCGGCGGCGGCTGTACTCGTGACCCCGCATGGTCCCCTGTCGCGGCCAGGGCCGAACGGCGTCGCCGACATACGCCAGCTCTGGGTCACCGAAGCCCACCTTCCAGAGGTGATCGCCGGGCTGGACCTCGAACCTCCGGTCGCCAGCTACCTCAACGGTGAGCGACACCTTGTTCTCCGCGCCGTCGAGCTCTTGCGGTCGGCCGGACTGGACCAGGCCGCCACCGTCTCCAAGGCCTACTGGCGCCGCGATCAACCAAATGCCGCCCACGGCGAGCCATCCCACGACTGAAGGAGCCAATCCAATGTCACGAAACAACAGCAATCACGGCCCGAGCCGCCCCGTTCACAAGAGCCTCCTCGCCCGGCTGGCCGGCTGGTGCTACGACCACCGCCGACGGGTGCTTCTGGCATGGGTGGTAGCCATCGTGGTCTTCAACGTCATGGCCCACTTCGCCGGCAGCAGCTTCACCAACAACTTGACCATGGGCGGGCAACCGATCGAGAAGATCCTCGATCAAGCCTTCCCCGGTCAGTCGGGCAGCCAGAACGAGGTCGTGATCATCACGGCGGGTCCGGTCACTGGGCCCGCCGTCGAGGCTCGCACGGCTGACATGGTCCGCGCGCTCACACCACTGGCCCACGTGTCCGACGTCGTCTCGCCGTTCTCGGCGGGCGAGCAGCACCAGATCTCATCCGACGGACACATCGCATACCTCCAGCTGAACTTCGACGAGTCCACCGGCACCCTGCCTACGGGCGCCATCAATAAGGTCATCTCCACCGCCCAGTCCTTCCACGCACCCGGCTACAAGGTGGTGCTGGGTGGACCGGCCATCGACCTTGTCGCCGGTGGTGAGCCCGGGTCTTCGGAGGGCATAGGCATTTTCGCCGCCATGATCATCATGCTGCTGGCGTTCGGCTCGGTCGTTGCCATGGGCCTACCGATCATCACGGCCCTGTTCGGAATCGGGGTGGGCGTCGGCGTCCTCGACCTGCTCACGCACCTGGAGTCCGCCCCGACCTTCACGCCCGAGGTGATGGCCATGATCGGCTTGGGTGTCGGGCTCGACTACGCGCTGTTTATCGTGACCCGCTACCGCCAAGGCCTGGCCGAGGGGCGCGAACCGCGGGAGGCAGCCGCTGTGTCGCTCGCCACTTCCGGCCGGTCCGTGATGTTCGCCGGCACCACCGTCGTCCTCTCGCTGCTGGGACTGTTCATCCTGCAGCTCTCCTTCTTGCGGGGCGAGGCCATCGGCGTCATCGCTGCCGTGCTCCTCGTCATGCTGGCCGCCGTCACCGTCCTCCCGGCCATGCTGGGATTCTCGGGACGCGCCATCGACCGGTTGCACGTCCCTGGCCTCCTCCACAGCGCGGCCGCATCCCAGACTCGGGGCTTTTGGTACCGCTGGAGCCGGACGGTCCAGCGCCGCCCGGTTATCGCCGGCGGGGTGGCACTAGCCGCGCTCGTCCTCCTCGCCCTCCCGTTCTTCTCCATGCGGCTGGCCTTCACGGACGAGGGCAACGACCCGAGCAGCTCCACAACCCGCCAGGCCTACGAGGCGCTTGCCACCGGGTTCGGTCCCGGCTTCAACGGCCCCCTGATCCTGGCCGCCAGCGTCCCTCCGGGCCAACAGGCCACCGTCGAGAGCCTCCAACACCGGGTGGCGACGACGTCGGGCGTCGCCTACGCCACCCCGGCGCATTTCAACTCGTCGGGCAAGGACGCGGTGATCATCGCCTACCCCACGACGTCCCCGCAGTCAGCCCAGACCGAGACGCTCGTCCACACCTTGCGCGACCGGGTCATCCCCGAGAGCACGGCCGGCACTGCAGTCGCCGCCTACGTCGGCGGTGAGACGGCGGCTTCCATCGACGCCTCGTCCTACCTCTCGGCGCGGTTGGTGTGGGTGATCGGGATGGTCCTGCTCCTCGCCTTCCTGCTGTTAATGGCCGTGTTCCGCTCCGTCGCCATCCCGATCAAGGCCGTGGTGGTCAACATGCTCTCGGTCGGCGCGGCCTACGGAGTGATCGTGGCCGTCTTCCAATGGGGCTGGCTGGGCCGCGTCTTCTCGATCGGCGCCACCGGCCCGATCGATCCTTGGATCCCGATCATGATGTTCTCCGTCCTGTTCGGCCTGTCCATGGACTACGAGGTCTTCCTCCTCTCCCGCATCCGGGAGGAGTGGCGCCGTACCGGGGATCCCTCGACCTCGGTGGCTGACGGGCTGGCCAAGACGGCCCGCGTGATCACCGCGGCAGCGGCCATCATGATCTGCGTCTTCGGCTCGTTCGTGATCGGCGACCAGGTACACGTGCTCAAGGTGCTTGGCCTCGGGCTCGCCGCCGCGATCCTCATCGACGCCACGCTCGTGCGAATGGTCCTCGTTCCCTCGGTGATGGAGGTGCTGGGCCGGGCCAATTGGTGGATGCCGCGGTGGCTGGATCGAGCCGTCCCCCGTCTCGGCACGGAGGTCGACGTCGTGCCGCCCAGCTCCCTGCAGCCTCCTTCGACGAACGGGGCTGTCCCCGGCTCGATCCGAGTTCTCGAGCCTTCTGCCGGCCTGCCACGACTCTGACGCCGATGACGTTCGAACACCACGTTCGGGTCTGGCCTGGCGACGCGCACCCGAGCACACCGGGGCCGGTCCCGGCTGAAGTGACGGAGGCTCACACCACGCCGGCCCGTATCGTCATCGTCGGCCGGCCGGGTGGCCTCCGTGAGGTAGCCGCCCGTCAGCTCGACACCGTCGCGCCAGGTATCGCCCAGGTCGATCACGCAACCCAGCTGACCGACATCGTTGAAGGGCGAACAGGAGCGAGGCCGCTCGCCGGCACGGCGGTAGTCCTTATCACCGAGCCACTCCTGCCCGGCCTCGCCACCAGGCTCCGACGCCGACACCGCTCCCGTGCCCTTGCAGCCGAGTTTGCCACCCTTGCCAGAGTCGCAGCGACCTCGGCGCCGATCGACTTGTGGTGTGTTCCACCGCGTTCCTCTATTCCGACGACGGCGGACAACCCCTCGTTTCCTCCTCGCCGGTCGAGCCGGGAGCCGAGACGGTCGCCGCTCACGCCGCTGAAGCGGCCGCCCGAGTGTTCACCAGCCTTGGGGGCCGGTCGGTCATCCTTCGCCTCGGCTGGGTGTTCGGCGACCACGACCCCATGACCGCCAAAGTGGTATCGGTTGCTCAGAAGGGTTGGCAGCTCATCGACGGCCAGCCAACCTCCTGGGTGGCGGCGATCGCCAGCGCCGACGCGGCCACCGCCATCCACGCCGCCACCGACGCGCCGCCAGGCACCTACAACATCAGCGACGGTCGGCCGGTCACTCAAGGCGCGATAAACGCCATTCTCGAAGAAGCCACGGGAACCGTTCTCCACCCGCTGTGCGACGACTCCTGGGGAGAGATCGGGACCCTCTTCGGCGCATCGCGCTTTCTCACAGACGCCCACTTCGGCCAGCTCACCGGGTGGCAACCCACCGGAACCGACCTTCGTCACGACCTGTTCCAGCGAGTCCGGCGAAGGAGCGGGTCCACAAATTGGCCTCGCTAGTCCACGACGAGGAGATGCTCGGCATCGGAGAATGGCCGCCCAACCGTCGAGTTGTCGACGACGTCGCCGATAGACGCTTTGAGCGGCTCGGCACCTTTGTCGGGGACTTCGGGGTGCTCGGCGGCCAGGTGGCTCGTGATGGCTTCGGCGATGTCGCCGAGGGCATCGAGTTGCTCCGCGGTGAGCAGGTCGGCGAAGCAGTGACGAACTGCAAACAGATGGTTGGGAGCTGCCACTTCGATGGCAGCACGGCCGGTCTCGGTAAGGACGACGTCGAAACCACGCCTGTCACCGGCGCACGGCGCTCGCTCAACCGTCCCTCGGGCCTCCATCCGGGCGATCTGGTGGGAGAATCGGCTGCGTAGCAACAAGAGCTATCAGCTCACGGTCGGAGCCATGACCGGTGGGCTTGTGGACACGAGGTGACCCTGTCAGACCCGTTGAATCTCGGCGTCACGGCTGACACCGCTTCCTGTCGCCTTCTGCGGTCGTCCGGGCATCGTCGGCCGGTACGTCAGCGACCACTTGGTCCCAGTCCGCTCGTAGCCCGCGGGACCCTGGCACCTTCCAAGGCAGCGCAGCATCTCGCTTGGACGTGAGACGATGGAAAAGTGGCGACGAACGTCTACATAGACGGCTTCAACCTGTACTACGGAGCCTTGAAGCGGACCCATTTCAGGTGGCTGGACCTTGAGGCGCTTTGTCAGAACCTTCTCCCAAACGACTCGATACACCGCATTCGGTACTTCACTGCCAAAGTCACGGCCAGGCTCGATGACGTCCAAGCGCCGCAACGCCAGCAGACCTACCTCAGGGCGCTCGAAACACTCCCACTCGTATCGATTCACTTCGGGCACTTCTTGACCAGTAACACTTGGATGTGGTTGACGAACCCACCGCCACCGGGGGGGTCTAGGAAGGCGCAGGTCATCAAGACTGAAGAAAAGGGTTCGGACGTAAACATCGCGTCGTACATGCTCCTCGACGGCTTCAACAAGG
>Ga0326727_10025705_pt1 | contig 11011 bp, 7 predicted proteins | sample MB2enrmetagenome_FD_207643 | JGI IMG/M metagenome (GOLD analysis project Ga0326727, IMG submission 207643) | Lab enriched peat soil microbial communities from McLean, Ithaca, NY, United States - MB29MY | ecosystem: Environmental > Terrestrial > Soil > Wetlands > Peat | place: USA: New York... | reverse complement strand
AAAAGGGGCCTACGGTGTTTCTTCCGTAAGCCCCTGATTTCTCTGGTTGCGGGGGTGGGATTTGAACCCACGATCTTCGGGTTATGAGCCCGATGAGCTACCGGTCTGCTCCACCCCGCGTCGTTGAGAAAGACCTTCTAGGCCTCCTGGCCGGGGCTGTCAACAAGAGATTGTAACAACGTGAAAAACTCTTCTTAGCCGCAGCACTTCTTGTGCTTCTTGCCGCTGCCGCAGGGACAGGGATCGTTGCGGCCCACCTTCGGTCCGGCGGACACCACCGGGTCCTGGATGGACTTAACCTTGCCGTCCAGGTAGCGCCACTCCCCTCCCCGCTTGCGGAAGCGGGAGCGTTCCCTAAGCTGTTGTTCCTCTCCGTCCATTTCAAAGCGGGTCAGAAACTCCACCTCGCCTTCCTCGTCGGTCGCTCCGCCAGCCTTGGTGCTCAGGATGGTCAATCCTTTCCATTGGGCCTTCTCCGACCATTCCCGAGTGCCTGGTTCATCGAAGGAGGGATGCCACTTGGGATCCAGGGATCGTTTGAGGTGGGCCACATCGCACAAGACGTAAGCGGTGTAGCGGGAGCGCATCAAGGCCTCGGCCGTCTGGGCCAGGCGAGCGCCGGACACGATGGGGCCGCAGCATTCGGCCAGAGGCAGGCCCGAGCCGCAGGGACAGGGATCGTTCTCGTTCATGGGTACACCACTCGTTTTCAATAATGTTCATTCAAAGGAAGGCCGTAGGACTCAAGGCTTTCGATTCCCGAGGCGAAGCAAAGAGGGCTTCCGAAGGGCGCAACCATTGGCCGCCGAAGGCATCCGCCCGCCCCCTCTCCCCCCTCCTACCCGGGCTTCCTGCCGATGATCACCCGATCGTGTCCGGCCAAGTCGGGCAGCACGGCCACGCCTTCGAATGCGAACTTCGAGGATTCCAGGAGGTGCTTGACCGCTTCTCCCTGCTTCCAACCGATCTCCAGGATCAACACCCCTCCAGGGGCCAGGGCCTTCTGCGCCGCAGCCACCACAGCCGGATAGGCCTCAAGACCAGTCGAACCGGCCAGACCAGCAGGGCTGGTCTCGCCGGGCACCAGGGCAGCCCTGGGCTCGAAGGCGGCCACTTCCGGGGAAAGCTTGGCGTATTCCATCTCGCTCACGTAGGGGGGGTTGGAGACGATAAGGCCGTAGTCTCCGGACACGGGCGGAAGGTCCGCAAAAGAGGCCTCGACAAACTCCAGCCGATCCAGCACGCCGTGACGGACGGCGTTTCCCCGGGCCACGGCCAGGGCGTCCGGGCTCAAATCCAGGGCCGTTCCGCGCGATGCAGGTATGTGCACGGCCAGGGTCACGGCCAGACAGCCGGAGCCCGTGCCCAGGTCGGCAAATCGGAGGTCTGTGTCGCGCCCAAAGAAACGAAGGGCTTCCTCCACGATCAGCTCGGTCTCGGGTCTGGGAATGAGCACATCTGGGGTCACGGCAAAGTCCAGGCTGAAGAACTCGCGGCTACCGGTGATGTAGGCCACGGGCTCTCCTCTCCCCCGCCGGGCAACCAGTGGGCGCACGACGTCCAGTTCATCAGGCTTGAGGGGGCGGTCCAGGTTCAGGAAGAGCCCCATGCGGTCAAGTTCCAGACCGGCCGCCAGGATGAGTTGGGCTGACAGGCGCGGTGAGTCGACGTTCTTGTCGCGCAGGTAGGATTCGGTCTTCTGGAGAATGTCCCGGATTGTGGACTGCTTGGTCATGCCTGGGGCCGTTCATACGCCCGGTGGTCGGCGATTCCAAGCATTTTTCAGTTACTGGCGGCCTGGATTGCACCCTCCAGACCGAGCTTGCGCCTGAGCGTGGAGAAGAGAATCTCCGGCATGATAGGTTTGGTGAGATAGCCGTTCATGCCGGCGGCCAGGCAGCGTTCCTTATCGCCGGACATGGCGTGGGCGGTGAGGGCCAGGAGTACCAGGCCGTTGTGCGAAGGATGGTTACGGATGGTCCGGGCCAGTTCATAGCCGTCCATGACCGGCATCTGGACGTCCAGGAGGGCCACGTCGTACTTTCCGCGATCGAGCATCTCCAGGGCTTCGTGGCCACTCGAGGCGGCCTCTGGCAAGGCGCCGGCCATCTTGAGCAGCTCCACGGTGAGCTCCCGGTTGAGATCGTTGTCGTCCACAACCAGGGCGCGCACGCCCGAAATTCCAGGGGACTGGCCCGGTTCGGACGATTGGCAGGCTGCCCCCTCGGCGTCCTCCTCGAACACGACGGTGAAGGAAAAGGCGCTCCCTTGGTCAGGTTCGCTACGTACCGTGATGTCTCCGCCCATCATGACCACGAGCCGGTGTACGATGGACAGCCCGAGGCCCGTACCGCCGAAGCGACGAGACGTGGAGCTCTCGGCTTGGATGAAGGGATTAAAGATGCGCTCCAGCTGTTGCTTGGTCATGCCGATGCCGGTGTCCCGGACGCTGAAGGCCAGCTCCATCATACCCGGAGATGGCCTGGAACCGGCCACGTCCACCTCCACCTGTCCCTGATTCGTAAACTTCACGGCGTTGCCCGCCAGGTTGATGAGCACCTGCTCCAGTCGGAGGCTGTCTCCCACCAGGGCGTCGGTCAACCCGTCCTGGACACTTACCGTGAAGCCAAGGCCCTTCTCTCCCGCTTTGGCCACGTAGATGTCGGCCAGCCTGTCGAGGATCGCCTTGAGGCTGAAAGGAGCGGGGCACAGCTCCATCTTGCCGGCTTCAATTTTGGAGAGGTCCAGCAGGTCGTTGATTACCCCAAGCAGCACATGGCTGGCGGAGGTGACCTTCTCCAGGTGGACTCGCAGTCTTTCGGGAGGATTTTCGCGTAGCGAAAGTTCGGTGAGACCCAGGATGGCGGAAAGGGGCGAACGGATCTCGTGGCTGACATTGGCCAGGAAGTCGCTTTTTGCCTGGCTGGCGGCCTCGGCCCGCTCTCTGGCGTCGACCAGTTCCATCTCCAGGTTCTTGCGCTCGGTGATATCCGAGAGCAGCCACAGGATACACGGCTCGTCGAAGACGTCGATGAGGGCGGCTGAACACAGGACGTGCATCCTGCGCCCAGCGTGGTCGTATATGCCAAGTTCCCTGTTCAGGACGGCTTTCTGGGCGATGACCTCGTCTACGATCTTCTTGCGCGCGGCCATGTCTTCCCACATGCCGAGTTCAGCCGCGTTACGCCCAAGTATCTCCTCGGCGGGATAGCCTGTCAGGGTGCAGAAGGCGTTGTTCACCTGGAGCATGCGACTGTCGAAGCGTGAGGAGATGGCCACGGCCAAAGGGCTGTATTGGAAGATGGCCTGGAAGCTCTGCTGGCTTTCGCGCAGTTCGTCCTCGGTCTTGACCCGCTCCTGAATTTCGATCCGAAGGGACGCGGTTTGATTGGCCACGGTTTCCTCCAGTTCCCGACGTCTGGCCTTTAGGGCGCGCAGGCGCATGGAATAGACGCTATAGATCCCGCCTAGGCAGCCGAACAGCAGCATGGATTTGAACCAGAGGGTTTTCCAGAAGGGTGGGATGACCTCCAGGGACATGACCAGGGGCCGGTCGGTCCAAAGCCCTTCGTTGTTGCAACCCTTCACCAGAAAACGATAGCGGCCCGGATCGAGGTTCGTGTAGGTGGCCTGATGCGCCGCGCCTCTGTCCACCCAACCGGTGTCGAAGCCCTCGAGCTTGTAGACGTATCGATTCCTGGGAGAGTCGGCGTAATCCGTGGCCGCGAACTCCATGGTGAGGCTCTGGTCCGTGGGGCTCAGCTTCACCTGGACGCCGTATCCCGGTTTGGCCGGATCGGCGGGACAGAGCAGAGCGCGGGGCTGGTTGTTCACTAGAAGGCCGGTCAGAGCCACCGGCGGAGCATGAAGATTGGGGGTCACTCCCTCCGGAAAGAAGGCGTTGATCCCGGAAAATCCGCCAAAAAACATTTCTCCGCTGGCGCTCTGGCTGAAGGCGTTCATGTAGAATTCCACGCCTACCAGACCGTCCCGCCTGGTATAGTTCCTGATTTCGCCCGAGGCCGGGTCCAGGCGGGAGATTCCCTTAAAGGTGCTCATCCACAGCCTCCCCTTGTCGTCCATGGCCATGCCCTGGATGCCGTCGTCGGCCAAGCCGTCGTGCACCGTGTAGCGCCGGAACTTGCCGGTGGCCGGATCGAAACGGTTGAGACCGCTGTCCGTACCCACCCAGAGCAGGCCGGAGGGGTCCTCCACGATGGGGGTAACCCGGTCGTTGGAGAGGCTTTCCGGGTCCTTGGGGTCGTTCAGCCAGTGGGTGAAGGTTTCCGTGGTCGGGTCGAAGCGGTTCAGCCCGGCGTTCGTACCGATCCAGAGCGCGCCGTCGTGCGACTGCATGATGTGGCGGACCCGGTCGTGGCTGATGCTGGATGGATTCCTGGGATCGTTACGGTAGCGCGTGACCGTCCCTGTGGCCGGATCCAGGCGGTTGAGGCCCCCCTTGCTGGTTCCGGCCCACACCAGGCCGCCCTTATCCTCTAAGAGCCACCATATCTTGTCCTGACTCAGACTCCGGGGATCGTTCGGATCGTGGCGGAATTGGGTGAAGGTGCCCGTGGAGCGGTCCAAGACGCTGATGCCCGATTCCACGGTGCCCACCCAGATGCGTCCACGGGAGTCCTCCATGACGCAGTTGACCTGATTTTCCGCCAGACTTTTCGGGTTGGCGGGATCATGGACAAATCTCTCGATCACTGCGCGCGACTGGTCCATCCGAACCAGACCGGCGTAGCGCATGCCCACCCAGAGGCTGCCGTCCCGGCCTGGGCAGACAGCGCTCACTTCCTTGCCGGGCAGGCTGCCGGGGTCGCCGGGTATGTGCCGGTAGGAGGCGAACCAGCGCGAACCCGGAATGAGTTTGTTCAGACCACCCGAGTACGTACCTGCCCACAGGATGCCTGAGTCGTCCTCCAGGAGGGAAATGACGTCGTTCTGGCTGACCGTGTCGGGGTCGTAGGAGTTGTGAGGGAACAACTCGAAATGCCTGCTCTCCCCCTTCTCCACCAAGCGTCCCACGCCCCGGGCAGTCGCCGCCCAGAGAGCGCCCCACCTGTCCCGCAGGAGCTTGAACACGCCCGTGGTGGCCAGGTGACGTTCCACCCGGCCACTGTTCAAGTCCAGCCGGAAGATTCCGGACACGTCGCAGGCGAGCCAGAGGACGTCCCGGCCTTCGGGAAAGACCTGGTTGATCTCGGCTTGGAGAAGATCTTCGGCCAGCTTTCCGTTCACGACGGGCACCAGAACGCCTGCGGTCTGGTCCAGGCGAAACACCATATGCCTGGACGCGGCCCAGATCCTGCCCTGATCGTCCTCCGTGATGGACACGATTTCCTTGTTGCCCTTGGCGGTGTCCGAAGCCTGGGGGATAGGTCTGAACGCGCCCGTGGATTTCTGTATTTCCGCCATGCCGGCGGCCGTACCCACCCTGATGACGCCCCGGCTGTCCTGGTGGACGATTTGGACTTCGTTGCTCGGAATGCTTGCCGGGTCGGAGGGATCGTTGAGGAAATTGACGAAGGTGTCGGAGACGGCGTCGTGGCGGGATAGACCGCCGTTCCTGGTGCCTACCCACAGAGTACCCGCGTCGTCCACCATCAAAGCCCGGATGTTGCTGTCGACCAAGCTGCCCGGCGCATTCTGGTCGGAAGCGTAGATTTTGAAGCCATAGCCGTCGAAACGGTTGAGCCCGGCGTATGTGCCCACCCAGAGAAAGCCTTCGTGGTCCTGGGCCAGGCACACGGACGAAGACTGGGACAGGCCCTCTTCCACGCCGAAGTGCTGGAAGCGGGGGATGAACTGGGATTGGGCCAGGAGCCGCCCCGGCAGGGCGGCAAGCAGGACTGTTGTCAGGAACAGGATCGTAGCGCGCGGCAAGATCGTCACCGGATGCTGAGCTGCCGCACGGGTCGGAACCTCCGTACGGAACAAGCCTGACAGCGGCCACGCCGGTTTTGTCCGGCCGGAACGGGCGTTCTGGGAGATATCGGACGTAGCGACGGCAAGAAAATCCCCCTGGGAAGACTTGGCTTCATATTACAAATGGATAAGTGACCCTGTCCAGCAAGTAAAGGGCCTTCCGCTCATCGCAAGGACGCCGGGTTTACGAGTCTGCAAATTTGATCTGAAGCGGCGGTTGCGCCGGACGAGGTCTGGCTGGGACTCCCCAGTGAAAACAAAAGGCCCGGGCGAACCCGGGCCTCGAAGGCGTGAGAAAGTCGTTCCGGAAGGCTGCTAGGCCATGTCCATGTCGGCCTGGGCCTTCAGGGCCTCGGTCTGGTAGTGGTTGGTGAGGGCGTCCATCATGTCGTCGATGTCGCCGTCCAGAATTTTGTCCAGATTGTGCATGGTGTAGTTGATACGGTGGTCGCTCATGCGCCCCTGGGGGAAGTTGTAGGTGCGGATGCGCTCGGAGCGGTCCCCAGAGCCCACCTGCTGGCGGCGGTTGGCCTCCACCACCATGCGCTGCTTTTCCTGTTCCTGGTGCAAAAGCCTGGAGAGCAGTACCTTCATGGCCTTGGCCTTGTTCTTGTGCTGGCTCTTTTCGTCCTGGCAGATAACCACCAGACCGGAAGGAATGTGGGTCACCCGCACGGCGGAGTCGGTGGTGTTCACACTTTGGCCGCCGGGACCGCCGGAACGGTACACGTCTATGCGCAGGTCGTTGGGGTCCAGATGCACGTCCACCTCGTCGGCTTCGGGCAGCACGGCCACGGTGGCGGCCGAGGTGTGGATGCGACCCTGGGATTCAGTGGCCGGCACTCGCTGCACCCGATGGGTGCCGGACTCATATTTGAGGTGACTGTATACCTTCTCCCCAGCGATGCTGACGATAATTTCCTTGTAACCGCCGGTGTCCGAGGGCGATTCGCTCATCACCTCCACCTTCCAGCGCTTGCGTTCGGCGTAGCGCATGTACATGCGGAAGAGGTCGGCCGCGAACAGGGCTGCCTCCTCGCCGCCGGTGCCGGCGCGGATCTCCAGGAGTATGTTCTTGTCGTCAAGGGGGTCCTTGGGCAGGAGCAGGATTTTCAACTCCTCCTCCAGCCTGCCGGTCTCCTCCTGAATGGCTACGATCTCGGCTTTGGCCATCTCGCGCATCTCCAGATCGGGGTCCTCCAGGAGCAGGGTGTTCTCCTCCAGGTCTTCCCGGAGCTTCTTGAAACGACGGTAGACCGCCACCACCTCGCCCAAGTCCGAGTGGGCCTTGGTAAGCTTGCGGTAGCGCTCCTGGTCGGACAAAGCCACCGGGGAGGAGAGTTCCTTCTCCAGTTCAAGAAACTTGGCTTCGATGCTTTCGAGCTTGGCGAACATGGTGGTACGTCCGGTTATTTCCGGCCCAGGGCGCCGTTGAGGGCGGCGATGGCCACCTCGATCTGGGCGTCGTCGGGCTCGTGCGTGGTGAGCATTTGCATGGCCAGGCCAGGGCAGGACAGGGCCTTGCAGAAAATGTTTTTCTGGAATTTCCCGGCAAACTTGATGATCTCGTAGGAAATGCAGCTGATGGGCACCATGAGCAGGAACTTCACCGCAATGATCATGGCCTGCTTGAGCCAAAAGTTGCCCGGCGACCACCAGTGCAGGAGCAGGGGCACCAGGAAGGTGTACAGCACGATGGACACGCCCAGCACGAAGAGCAGAAAAGTGGTCCCGCAGCGCGGGTGCAGACGGGAAAAGTCCCGCACCGCACCGGGGGAGAGCTCGATGTTGCTTTCGTAGGCCCAGATAACCTTGTGCTCCGCCCCGTGATACTGGAACACACGGCGGATGTCCGGAATGAAGGAGATGGCCCCGATGTAGCCCACGAACATCACCAGCTTGAAAAGCCCGTCCCACATATGGAAGGACAGGGCTCCGGCGTCTCCGGAGAGCCCCAGCCAGTTCATAGCCATGGAAAAAACGTGGGGGGCCACCACAAACAGGAGCAAGGCGAAACCCACGGCAGAGGCCATGGTTAGAGCCATGGCCCAAGGGGAAATCTCACCTTCCGCTTCGTCCAGGGACTGCTGGGCGGAGAAATTAAGGGCCTGGATGCCGTTGACCAGGGTCTCCAGCAGTACTGGAAAACCGCGCACAAAAGGCTTCTTCAGCCACTTGGCGCCAGTCAAGGTGAACCACTGGCGGGTTTCCACCTGGATCTCGCCCGTTGGCTTGCGCACGGCAATGGCCAGACAGTCCTTGGAGCGGATCATCACCCCCTCCATCACGGCCTGGCCGCCGACAGTGTCGTTCGCGCCGAATGCTTGGATCATGGGCACCTGGAAAAAAATACGAAGCGGCGCACGAAGCGCCGCTTCACGCTGGGGAACCTCGCGCCGCCCCTTTGAGAGGAAGACCCCTCAGGAGGGTGGGCCGCGAAACGACTTCGACACGCTGGGCGCGCCGCGAGCGTAAGCCGAAAGCTAGGCTTTCTTGTCCTCGAACTTGGCGTACTTCTTGCGGAAACGGTCGATACGGCCGGCGGTGTCCACGAAGCGCTGCTTACCGGTAAAGAAAGGGTGGCAGTTGGAACAGATTTCCACATGTACCGTCTCGCCCTTTGTGGACAGAACCTCAGACTGATACCCGCAGTTGCAGACGATTTTCGCCTTGAACGTCTTGGGATGGATATCGCTCTTCATGAAAAGCTCCTTGATCAAATCGAAGACGGGCTCTATACACCCACACCCACCGGGTGGCAAGCCCAAACCGGGACTTTTCCGCGCGAAAATGCCGTGCTATTCATTCAGCCCGCAAGACGCCCAACGGACGCCCTTGCCAACCCCCCACGAGGTCTCACATGTCGCTTACCGGAAAAAACAAAAACGTTTCCAGCTACTTGAGCACTCACGGCCAAACTCTGGCCCAGCACGAGCACCTGAGCCCGGAGACCATCCAGACCGGAATCGACGCCGGTCACATGGTCCTTCTGGCCAACCCCGCTCATAAGAATGTATCTCCGACCCTCATCGGTCAACCCGGTCGAGTGAAAGTCAACGCCAACATCGGCACCTCGCCACTGATCAACAACGTGGACATGGAACTCCAGAAGTTGCGTCTGGCCGAGAAGGCCGGCGCCCACACGGTCATGGACTTGTCCACGGCCGGGAACCTGGACGAGGTTCGGGTGCGCATCATCGAAGCCTCCTCCCTGCCGCTGGGCACCGTGCCCCTGTACTCCGTGGCCCAGCCCTACGTGGCCCGGGGCAAGGACCCCAGCGACTTCTCCGTCCAGGAGCTCTTCGAGGAGATCGAGAAAGAGGCCGAACAGGGTGTGGACTTCATGACCCTGCATTGCGGGGTCACAGCGCGCGGCGCGGCCCTGGCCTCGGACGGCAGGCGCATTCTGGGCATCGTATCCCGCGGCGGTTCTCTCCTGGCCCGATGGATGAAACGCCGGAACGTTGAGAACCCCCTGCTTACCGGCTATGATACTTTGCTCAAAATCTGCCTCAAGCACAACGTGACCTTGAGCCTGGGCGACGGCCTGCGCCCCGGCGCCGGAGCCGACGCAGGCGATGCCGCCCAGTGGGAGGAGGTCTCGGTGCTGGGAGATCTGGCCAAGCGTGCCCTGGAATACGGCGTGCAGGCCATGATCGAGGGTCCCGGGCATGTGCCCCTGCACCTGGTGCAGAGCCAGATCCAGGGCATCAAGCGCCTGACCAATAACGCCCCCCTCTACGTTCTCGGTCCCCTGACCACCGACGCCGCCGCCGGATTCGACCACATCGCCGGGGCCATCGGCGCGGCCCAGGCTGCTTACTTCGGCGCGGACTTCCTGTGCTATCTCACCCCGGCCGAACACGTCACCCTGCCCGGTCCCGACGACGTCTGGGCTGGCGTGAAGGCCAGCCTGATCGCCGCCCAAAGCGCCGAGACCTCCTTGGGGCGTCCCTGGGCCGTGGAGCGCGACCTGGCCATCTCCAAGGCCAGGGCCGCCCTGGACTGGGAGGCCATGGCCGCCAACGCCCTGGACCCCCACACCCTGCGCAAGCGCCGCCACGATTTCCACAACGAAAAGGAATGCGCCATGTGCGGGTCGTTCTGCGCCATCCGCATGCTGGAAGGCATCGAGGATTCCCCCGTGCCCTGCGACAAGATATAAGTATCCGATCGGCGGGTTCCTGTTCCGAACAACAGCCGTCTGAATGATAATTGATTGACCGCCCGGAGAAGTGACATTTTTCTCCGGGCGGTTTTCTTTGGTGCACTGATGTGTTACCGGGCGGACGAACGTGCCTCGTCCGTTCGGGTCCGTGTGACCGGGACGAACGAGGCCCATCTTGCCTGCCATACCACGGAGAACGCCCATGCACACGCTCGTCCTCGTCCGCCACGGTCAGAGCCAGTGGAATCTTGAAAACCGCTTCACCGGCTGGACCGATGTCCCTCTCTCCCCCCTGGGGCAGCAGGAGGCCCTGGCCGGGGCCAAGGCCCTCATGGACGCAGGCTACGGCTTCGACCTGTGTTTCACCTCCTTGCTCAAGCGGGCCATCAAGACCCTGGACATTCTCCTGGAGTCCATGGACCTCATGTGGTTGCCCGTGGCCAAGTCCTGGCGGCTCAACGAACGCCACTACGGAGCCTTGCAGGGACTCAACAAGGCAGAGACGGCGAGCAAGTTCGGCGGCGATCAGGTCTTCATCTGGCGCAGAAGCTACGACGTGCGCCCGGCTGCCCTGGAACTCGACGACCCGCGCCATCCCCGCTTCGACCCACGCTACGTCGGACTCACGCCTGAAGAGCTGCCCGCCGTGGAGTGCCTGAAGGACACCGTGGCCCGGGTGCTGCCCTACTGGCACGACGTGCTGGTCCCGGCCATCGCCTCTGGCAAGCGGGTGCTCGTCGCCGCCCACGGCAACTCGCTGCGATCCCTGGTGAAGTACCTGGACAACGTGAGCGACGAGGCCATCGCCGGACTGAACATCCCCACCGGAGTGCCCCTGGTGTACGAACTGGATGAGCAGTTGAAGCCCATCAGGCACTTCTACCTTGGCGACCCGGACGAGATCGCCCG
>Ga0326727_10025704_pt1 | contig 11012 bp, 6 predicted proteins | sample MB2enrmetagenome_FD_207643 | JGI IMG/M metagenome (GOLD analysis project Ga0326727, IMG submission 207643) | Lab enriched peat soil microbial communities from McLean, Ithaca, NY, United States - MB29MY | ecosystem: Environmental > Terrestrial > Soil > Wetlands > Peat | place: USA: New York... | reverse complement strand
GTCCTCGAACGGCCGGAGGCCGCCCTGGCGAACTACCAGCGAGCGATTGCGCTCGAACCGCAGGACGCGGACGCGCACTGCAACCACGGTGCCGCATTGGTCAAGCTCGGCCGGAGCGACGCCGCGTTGAAGAGCTTCGATGCGGCCATTGCAATGGATTCCGCGCACGTGGAGGCGCATTACAACCGCGGCAGGCTGCTGCAGGATTCGCAGCACTGGCAACCGTCGCTCGAGAGCTACGATCGGGCCTTGGCGATCAAACCCGACTATGCGGCGGGACATCTGAACCGGGGCGTCGTGCTCGAGGGTCTCGGGCGATGGCAGGACGCCCTTGCCAGTTACGATCGGGCAATCGCCTTCGATGCGAATCTCGCCGAGGCAGAGTTCAATCGCGGCAATCTGTTGGAGCGCTTCAAGCAACCGCAGGCGGCCCTGGAGAGCTATGACCGCGCGATGTCGATCAAACCCGCGCTCGAGTTTCTTCGCGGCCAGCGCCGGCATGTGAAGATGCAGCTGTGCGATTGGGAGGGCTTCGAGTCCGATGTGACCGATTTTGCGGTGGAGGTCGAGCGGGGCTCGGCCGCATGCCCACCGTTTGCATTCCTGGCATTGTCGGGATCGGCGGCCCTGCATCGGCGTGCCGCCGAGATCTGGGTGCGCGAGCGACGCCTGACCGGGGACCCGCTGCCTGCAATCGCCGTGCGCGGGCGGGCCGAGAAGATCAGGGTCGGTTATTTCTCCGCGGATTTTCACAATCATCCCGTATCGGCTCTGACGGCCGAGCTTTTCGAGACTCATGATCGCACGCGCTTCGAGGTGATCGCTTTCGCGATTGGGCCGAACAAGCAAGACGCGATGCGCAAACGGCTTCGGGACGCTTTCGACCAATTCATCGATGTGGAGGGGCAGTCCGAATCCGACATCGCGCTGCTGGCGCGGCGGATGGAGCTGGATATCGCCGTCGATCTCGGCGGTTACACGCGCAACTCGAGGCCGGGGATATTCGTATCGCGTGCGGCACCCATCCAGGTGAACTTTCTGGGGTATCCCGGCACGCTGGGCGCACCGTTCATGGACTACATGATTGCCGACCGCACCCTCGTCCCGCCCGTTCATCGGCCGCACTATGCGGAGAAAATCCTCTATATTCCCAGCTATCAGCCGAACGACTCGACGCGGCGTATCGCGGGCGGACCGGTCGATCGCGAGGCCCATGATTTGCCCGCCGCGGGATTCGTGTTTTGCTGCTTCAATAACAGCTACAAGATCACGCCCCCGGTGTTCGACGCCTGGACGCGCATACTGAACGCGGTGCCGGGCAGCGTGCTGTGGATGCGAAGCGCGACGCCCGACAGCACCACCAACCTGAGGCGCGAGGCCCGTGCGCGCGGTATCCCGCCCGAGCGGCTGCTGTTCGCGCCGCGGCTCGAGGCGATGGAGGATCACCTGGCGCGCTACCGCCTCGCGGACCTGTTTCTGGATACGTGGCCGTACGGTGCGCACACCACCGCCGGGGATGCCTTGTGGGCCGGATTACCCGTGCTCACCTGCGCGGGCGAGGGCTTTGCGAGCCGGGTGGGGGCGAGCCTGCTTGCGTCGATCGGCTTGACGGATCTCATCGCCACGAGCGTCCACGAATACGAATCGCTCGCGGTAGCGCTCGCCGCCGATGGTCAGAGACTCGCCGAGCTGAAGCGGCAGTTGGCCGAGCGGCGTCACCTGGCGCCCCTGTTCGATATCCGCTCGTACACCAAGAATCTCGAATCGGGGTACCTGGCAATACTCGAGCGGCATCACGCGGGCCTGCCGCCCGAGGACATCTGCATCGAATCGGGTCTCGCCACGGATGAGTCTTGGCGGCTCAGCGGCGATCAGGACTTCCATTTCGACAGATAACGCGAATATCCCTCCCGCCAGGCGGGGGTTCCGAACGCGCCGTCGCTCTCGTGCATGACGCTGATGCCCCAGGTGCCCATGCGAAGGCCCCGCTGTTCGGCCGCCCGGCAAAAATCCAGATCGTAGAAATGAAAGCCGAAGCTCTCATCGAAGGAGAGGTTCTTGGATATCAGCGTCTCGCTTCGCACCGCCAGCATCACGCCATCCAGGAGCTTGACCTCCTGCCCGGGCATGCCGTAGGCACTGATGTAATCCGCGGGCCAGCTCTTGCCATGCGCAACCACTCCGCTGAGGTTTTCCCGGTCGTCGCGCGTAAATGCATCGTCCAGGAATCTCCATGCCGGCTGACGGTCCACCCGGCGCCGGTTGCCGGCGAGTCCGATGATGTCGAATTTGTCCAGCCCATTGAAGATCCGGGTGGGCCAGTAGAAATCGAGAAGGTGCACGTCATCGTGAATGAACACGAGGATGGCGGGGTCGGCGGCGGACTCTCGGATGGCGGTGTTGTAGACCAGCGGCAGTCCCTTCGAGTTGCGGGGAAACAGCCGCAATTCGAACAGCGGCGCATACAGCCTGAGCGAGCGGCCGAGGGCGCTCCGGGCCGCAAAATCATCCGCGGTCTCCCGGGTTGCGCACACCAATCGGACCTTGAAGCTCATGAGTTCTCTATTCCCTGGATTCGAGCAGAAGGCGGGCGAGCGCATCCACGGCGCCCACGTCCGCGAACGCGGCGCCGGCATCGAGCGCCATGACTTCGCGAATCCTCGCGCGACGCGCCGGGTCCTCCGCCAGCCCGACGGCGAGGTCGATGTAGCGTTGGTGGTCCGCCGCCACCAGCTCCGAGAGACCCACGCGCGTCAGAATTCCACTTCCCAGGCGGCCCCGCATGAAGCGCCCTTCATGGGTCACGCAGGGCAGCCGGCATTCGACGGCTTGCATCATGGTATTGAATCCCGAGAACCCGATGGTATCGAGGTATACGTCTGCTTGGCGCATCAGTCCAAAAAAGGCGGCCCGCGGCTGCCATGGAATCGACAGCAGGTGGCGTGCGGGGTCGACTCCTGCGCTGCGAAATGCGGCGGCGATCCGCTCTTGCAGCTTGCGGCTGAGTTCCCCTGCCTCGTGCCGGAAGAATACGAATGTGCCGCGCCCGAGGCGCCGCGCAATCTCAACCAGGATCCAGTCATGCTGCGGCCGGTACTTGAACGGCACCCCAGGACAGATGAACACCGGGCCATCCGGTGGAATCCCGAGAGTGCGCAGGTCTATGTTCGCCGGTGTGAGACCATAGGGTTCGCAGTGCACCCCGAGATGCGGCAGACGCACCAGGGGCTCCGAGTAGTGATCCTGCGCCTGTGGCGGCTCGAACAGATCGGCCGACAGGTAGCCATCGATGGTGGGCAGCCCGCTGGTCTCCGGATGACCCCAGGCGGCGAACTGGCGCTGCGCCAGTCTCGTGGCCGCCAGCGCCAAGGTGGTTTCGTTCATACCGAGCTCGGGGTAAATCACCGCATCCAGATCGTGAGCGCGAATGGCGCGTATCCACTCGCGGGTCGGCCTGGCCCCGGCCTCAAAATGATCCACCGACTCGCGTGCCTCTCGCGTCACTTCGTCGTGCTTGGAGCCCAGGCTGAACAGATGCAGCTCGAATCGCTCGTGGCCCAAGTGCTTGAGCCAGCCGCGCAATATGGCATGGAACACCGAGTGATCGTGCACATGGGCAGACACGAACCCGAGCCTGAATCGCCGTGTGGCCTGCACGCCATTGGCACGCGCGACGGGCGCGCGCAGCGGCGCAGAGCCGGCGACCTCGAGAGCTGCGAGCCGCGCCGCGCAGGCGCCGCGGTAGCGCTCCAGCAGGGGCCGATTCGATTCCTCCTCGTAGGACAGGTAGAAAAATTGCTGCTGCGCCACGGTGAGCGCATCCGTCGCGTCTAGAACCTTCGAGCCGAGCCAGGACTCGAATTCCAGAAGTTCGGCATCGAAGGTGCGCCGCGCCGCGCGGGCTTGCACTTCCGACACCGGCACCGAGGGGATCCGGCGTGCGAGCAATCGCGTCCGCGCTTGAATGTCATCCGGATCGAGATCCACGGCCCGTCGATAGGACTGCACGGCGCCCTCGTGATCTCCCATCTCATGCAGGATCATGCCGTGATTGCACCACGCCTCGACGAATTCCGGATCCAGCACCAGCGCCCGCTCCAGGGATTCGAGCGCCGCGGCGAATCGGCCGAGCCGGCGGAGCGCGCCTGCTCTGATGTTGTGGGCCTGAACGCAATCTTTATCCGCCTGCAAGGCCAGGTCCGCGCAGTCCAGTGCGTCGGCGGGACGTTCCAGCGATAACAGCATGAAGGCTTTCTGAGCCAGTGTCGCGGCGGTCCCGGGCCGCAGCCGCTGGGCCGTCTCGAAGCACTCGAGCGCCTCGGCGAATCGCTGCTGCCGCGCGAGCACCGCGCCGCGGCCCACCCAGGCCTCCACCATTTGAGGCGTCACGGCGAGTGCGCGTTCGAAGGAGTTCGCGGCCTGGTCGAGTTCGCCACCCTCGGTCAGAGCGAGGCCAAGATTGACGTGCGCGATGGCGTAGCCAGGATCGAGTCGCAGCGCCTCGCGGTAGGTCGCGATGGCCTCGGGCAACCGGCCGAGCTGCATCAGTGCCTGACCGAGATTGTTATGGGCTCTCGTGCTGCCGGGCTCGATTCCGATGGCGGTGCGCAGCGCGTCTGCGGCCTCGGCCGGCCGGCTGGCCGCGAGCAGCGCCGCCGCCAGCCGCCGGTGCGCGGCGGCATCCTGCGGACGCAGGTGCGTGAGTTGCTTCAGCAAATCCGCCGCGCTGGCGGCGCGTCCGGTGGACTGATGAATCTCCGCGAGCAGCGATAAGGTCTCCACATCGTGAGGAGAGGCAGCGAGCCTCGCCTGGCAGGCGATTTCCGCCTCATGCGCCTTACCGAGCCGAAATAGATCGAGCGCTGTCGTTGTACTCATCTGCCTACTTATAACCGCCAATACTGAGGTGATTCAACAGCGGTCTTTTGATGTTTTCGCCCGATAGCCTATATCTCCGATAGGTTTTACATGTTAACCGCGCCCATTTCCTATGTTCACTTTCGTCCAAAATCCAATTCAGGAGTTTTCCCATGGTTCGTAACATCACAGTGGCCGCGGCCGTTGCCGCGGCGCTGGCCTCGGGCGCCGCAATGGCCCAGGCTCAGCCCACGCCCGCCCAAGCCGCCAATCCGACCGTCGGTCTCTATATCGCCGGTGCGTCGGCCCCCAGACCCGCGATATTGAGCGCTCTGGAAAACAGCGCGAGCTTCTGCGGCGGTACCTATTCGCTGTTCAGCAGCACCGGCGACACCAATTTCTACGCCGTTTCCTGCGCCCCGACGGCCTCGACGGGTCTTCCCAGCGCCAACGGCAGCAATGTCTTCACCATTTGGTATCGCGATGAGGGCGGCTCGGTGGTAGGCGCTCTGCCGCTGGTGTCCGGCGCGCAGGTCAATCAGCTCTCGCTCTCCGGTGCAACCGGTTCGGCCGGCAGATACACCGCTGCAGTAGGCGGCGCCAGTGCCACCAATGGCATCGATGATTCCTTCACCGGCGCCGTGTTCAAGGCTCCCGTGCAGATGGGGGTGGTGGATCAAGAACCCGCCGTGTATACGGGCAACAACTATCCGTCGGCCTACAAGACCTCGGTGTATGGCAAGGCAACGCCGGCGCAGCTCGCCGGTCTTACCCAGACGCCGACTTTCGATCTCGTGTACGGCGTGCTGGTGAACACCAACAGCAGCGCGTTCAGCTCGGCTGAGAAGGCCGGCCAGGGTACGACCACGGCGTCGCTGAGCCTGGGGCGCCAGACGATTGGAGCGATCCTGCAGGGCAATCAGACCAACTGGAATGACGTACCCGATTCCAGCGGCAATGCCTTGACCACGGCCAGCCTGCCGATCACCATCGTGAACCGCGAGCAGGGAGCGGGAGTCCGCGCGGCTTCGGATATCTACTTCACGGGCGATCATTGCACCAGCCCGCTGCAGTCTCCGATTCAAGAGTCCACGGGCGGCACGGCCGACTACTTCTCCATGGGCAATGTGCTCGCGGCGGCCAACACCATTCCGGGTGCGATCACCTATGCCACGATCGATTACGCGGGCAGCAGCTATCCCAACCTGACGTTGGTGGCGGTGGACGGCGTGCAGCCCTCCAACCTGAATGCGGCGGCGGGCATCTATGGCGACTGGTTCGAGTCGCAGGTGGTCACGGGTTCGAACTACAGCTCCCTGAGTGCAGCTCAACAGGGACTCATCCAGGCCCTGATCACGGCGTTTCAGACCGAGTCGACGGCCCCCGGTTCCACCGCCGTTCTGGCCAATCCTAACTTCAACACGCCGAGCTATCCGGTCTCGGGTACGGCAGTGACCATTTCGGGGGCCACGATCTACATCAACCCGTACTCGCGAATCGGAAACAGCTGCAACGATCCGTCTCCCTTCCTCTAAAAAATCCGCAAACGCACTTTGCGCTGCTGGCCTCCCTCCGGGGGCCAGTTCTTTTAGGGCTAATGAAATCCGCATGCACGATGGCGCGAAGCTTCACGCCTGCGCAAGAGCCCAATCTGCCATTCAAGCGCCGGATCGATGTATGACATTCGTCACCGAGTCGTGCTTCAAAGCGGTTTTCTGCAACCTGTCTCGCGAATTTGCAATGCGGCGATGTGAAAACCTTCACATTTCTATCACGAGATTGCGACATCTTTGAGCGATCCTACGCGCAGTTGATCTATGGTCAGGTCGCAAGGGTCCAACGCCGGTCGTACGGCGGAGGGCAGGGGCGAGCGGGTCGGGATTACGTCAACGTTATAACCTTAAATAGTCAGGAGACTCAATGAACAAGCTAATTTCAGTCGGCGCCGCCGGAGCGCTCGCCCTCGGGGCTGTCGCGGCACACGCCTCCATCGCGCTGCCGGCCAGCGGCAGCTCCGATGCCATCCTGTTCGCCGAAGTTGTGAACGCGGCGGGCACTGCGGCCGTGGCGTCCTATGCCGGCGACACGGGCATCAGCATCAACACCATCCGCGGTGGTTTGAGCGGCAGCACCACGGTGCTCGGATCGGATGCGAACCTGGCTAAGCTGTTCGCGGCCGATGCTTCGGGCGACACCATTGAGTTTGCGGTTCTCGGCGGCCAGTACACCGGATCGACCAGCACCACGAACTTCAAGACCGCGGGCGTCGCGCAGTTTCTCACCACGGTGGCCAACAACAGCACCACTTCGCTCGCCGGGACGACCACGACGGGCCTGAGCCACATGGCGGGCTTGAACACCGATATTGGCACGATCAACACCAACAGCGGCGGCGCGAGCTCCGTTGAAGGTTCGAACCCGGGCACTTCGGGTGTGTGGGATTTCACGAATACCGCGGGCACTGCCTACTGGGATGGCGCCGGCGTTTCGAACGGCAACCTGCAGAGCGTCACCGCGAACCTGTACTACGTGACCGGCGGTGGCAGCATCGCGTCGAAAGTGACCAGCGTTCTGGAAGGGACTGCCACGTTGAGCGCCTCGGGCTTGACGCTGACGGGCAACTCGGCGCCCCCGCCGGTTCCGCTCCCGCCCGCCGTGTGGCTGTTCGGCAGCGGTCTTCTGGGTCTGGCGGGCGTCGCCCGCCGCAAGGCCAAGGCCTGAACGCGACGCAATACGGTAAGCACATTAATCTAATTTAGGAGTTTTCCCATGGTTCGTAACATCACAGTGGCCGCGGCCGTTGCCGCGGCGCTGGCCTCGGGCGCTGCAATGGCCTCTCAGCCCACGCCCGCCCAAGCCGCCAATCCGACTGTCGGTCTCTATATTTCCGGTTCCTCTGCCGCCAAGAATGCCGTTCTGGGCGCCCTGGAAAACGGCTCGAGCTTCTGCGGCGGTTCTTATTCGCTGTTCAGCAGCACCGGCGACACCAATTTCTTCGCCGTTTCCTGCACCCCCGCGGCCTCGACGGGCCTGCCCAGCGCCAATGGCACCAATGTCTTCACCATTTGGTATCGCGATGAAGGCGGCTCGGTCACGGGCGCTCTGCCGCTGGTGTCCGGCGCGCAGATCAATCAGCTCCAGCTCTCCGGTGCAACCGGCTCAGCCGGCAGCTACACCGCTGCAGTGGGCGGCAGCAGCGCCGTCAATGGCATCGATGATTCCTTCACCGGCGCCGTGTTCAAGGCTGCGGTGCAGATGGGCATCACCGACGTCGAGCCGGGCGCGCTCACCGGCAACAACTATCCGTCCGCTTACAAGTCCTCGGTGTATGGCAAGGCAACGCCGGCGCAGCTCGCCGGTCTTACCCAGGCCACGATTTTCGATCAGGTCTTCGGCGTGTTCGTGAACACCAACAGCAGCGCGTTCAGCTCGGCTGAGAAGGCCGACCAGGGCACCGCCACGGCGTCTCTCGACCTGTCGCAGCAGACGATTGGGGCGATCCTGCAGGGCAACCAGAGCAACTGGAACGATGTGCCCGACACCAGCGGCAATGCCGTTGCGTCGAGCAGCCTGCCGATCACCATCGTGAACCGCGAGCAGGGTTCGGGCAGCCGCACGGCGACGGACATCTACTTCACGGGCGATCATTGCGTCAGCCCGCTGCAGACCCCGATTCAGGAATCCACGGGCGGCACGGCCGACTACTTCTCCACGGGCAATGTGCTCGCGGCGGCCAACACCATTCCGGGTGCGATCACCTACGCATCGATCGACAATGCGGGCAGCAGCAGCTACCCCAACCTGACGCTGGTGGCGGTGGACAATGTGCAGCCGTCCAACCTGAATGCGGCGGCGGGCACCTACGGCAACTGGTACGAGGCGACGGTGACCACGGGTTCGAACTACAGCTCCTTGAGCGCGGACCAGCAGGGCCTGATCCAGGGCCTGATCACGGCATTCCAGACGCAGGCGACGCTCCCGGGTGCCGCGGACATTCTGGCGAACCCCAACTACAACACGCCCAGCTATCCGATCTCGGGTACGGGAGTGACGATCTCGGGGCACGTGGTCTACATCAATCCGTTCTCCCGCATCGGCAACAGCTGCAACGATCCGTCCCCCTTCCTCTAATAGGGCGCGGAACTTCAGCTACGCAGGAAAGACATCCGCAAACGGACTTTGCACCTACGCTGGCCTCCCTCCGGGAGGCCAGTTTTTTTTCCGCTGCATGAAAACCGACACATTGTCGCGATAAGATGGCCGGATGCGCATTGGATTCGTATTTGCCGGACGTGCCGTCACGGCGCTTGTCATAATTCTGCTCGCCCAGCTGTCGGGCACGGCCGCCTACGCCGAGGCGGAGCAGTCCAAGGCCGAGGAGCATTTCGATGTGATGGAATACCGGGTGGTCGGCAACACGGTGCTGACCAACCGGGATATAGAGAGAGTGCTCTATCCCCTTCTGGGTCCGAATAAGTCGCTGCCCGACGTCGAGGCGGCTCGGACCGCCCTGGAAACCTACTATCACGACCATGGCTACGGCACCGTCTTCGTCGACATTCCGCCGCAGAAGGTGGAGGGCGGCGTCGTGCGCCTGCGGGTGACGGAAGGACGGGTCGAGAAGGAACAGATCAGCGGAGCGCATTACTTTCCGGAGCGCGACGTGATCGCGGCCTTGCCGGCCGGAACGCCGGGTCTGGTGCTGCAGCTCTCGAAGCTCCAGGACCAATTGCAGGCCGTAAATGCCGCGACTCCGGACCGGTCGGTCGTGCCCGTGCTCAAGGCGGGCTCTGCCCCCGGGACCGTGGATCTCTCGCTGCAGGTCCACGATACCCTGCCGCTGCACGGCAGCCTCGAGATCAACAACCAGGCCTCGCTCGATACGCGCTCGCTGCGCTCGATCGCGAGTGTGAGTTACGGCGACATGTTCGGCCGCCTCGACAGCCTGTCGCTGCAGTACCAGACCACTCCCCAGCAGTTCGACCAGGTCCGCGTTTTCGCGGCGAACTACGTCTTTCATTCGCTGGACTCCGGCCTGCAGCCATCGTTTGAATACATCAATTCGAACAGCAACGTGGCCGCGGTAGGGACGTTGGGGGTGCTGGGCATCGGAGAGATCACGGGGCTGCGGCTCGCCTATCCCTTCGTCACCGGCGCGTCATCGAATCAGTCAGTGACGTTCGGCGCTGATTACAAGCACTTTCGCAACACCATCAACCAGAGCGCGACCACGAGCGAAGATACGCCGATCAGCTACTTGAATCTGTCGTTCGCCTATGCCGGCCTGTGGCGCTCCGATTGGCGTACGACCACCTTCAGTCTCACTGCGAATGCCGGTCCGCGCCATCTGGTGAACAACGAGGCCTCCTTCGCGAATGACCGGGCGGAGGGGCGGGCCAACTACTTCGACTTGCGCGGCGATCTCGATTTCGAATTCAAGCTGCCGGCCGACTTTCGCCTGAAGCTCCGCGCCGCAGGGCAGGCGGCGGCCGAAGCGCTCATCACCAACGAAGACTTTTCCATTGCCGGCATCGACGGCGTGCGCGGCTACCTGGAATCCGAGGTGCTCGGTGACCGGGGCGTCAAGGAAACCGTCCAAGTGACCTCCCCCGGCTGGCATGCGAAGGATCGCGTGATCGGCGACGCCTATGTGTTCACCGACGCGGGGCGCACCTGGAACCTCGCCGTCCTTGGATGCCAGCCCACCGGCACCGGCCTCAATCTGCACAGCTACGGAGGCGGTTTCGACATTTTGCCGGGACAGAAGCTCACGGGCGCACTGACGTGGGCCAAGGCGCTCGATTCGGCGACAGACCTGGGGCCCGCCGTCGCCGCCGGATGCCCGGCTTCCGGCCCGGCCACTCTCGCGGGACAATCGCGCGTCCTGTTCTCCGTGCGAGGAACCTTCTGAGCCAGTCATGCGGAACCTTTCCGATCCATCACGGGCCTGGCTCTTGCCACGGCCTTGTAACGAACCCCCGGTAGAGTTCGGCCGATGCGCAGTCGATATGTAAGATCCGGCCCGGGAGGATTCCTGGTCGGTCTCATGGTTTCCGCAGCCATCCCTTGGAGCGGCCGCTCCTGGGCGGGCACTCAGTTGCCCGTACCCTGCCTTGCGGGCAGCTGCGGGACGAATGCCTCAGGCTTCGTCACCA
>Ga0326727_10025703_pt1 | contig 11012 bp, 10 predicted proteins | sample MB2enrmetagenome_FD_207643 | JGI IMG/M metagenome (GOLD analysis project Ga0326727, IMG submission 207643) | Lab enriched peat soil microbial communities from McLean, Ithaca, NY, United States - MB29MY | ecosystem: Environmental > Terrestrial > Soil > Wetlands > Peat | place: USA: New York... | reverse complement strand
TGGTCTGCTCTTTAAGATGGTGACCGTTTGCCGTAAAAATCATCACGTAATCACCTTCAGCTTGGACATACAGGATTTCGGAAACAGGAATAACCTCTATTTTTTGTCCGAATTTCACAGTTACACGCTCGAGTAACTCCTTTACCTCTTGCTGCGAATTTTCCTCCTCTTCCTCAAAAACTTTTTCCTCCCTATTTTCCTCTTCTATTGTCTCTATTTTTTTCAATAAGAATGTATATTTTTGAACAACAATGATGTATATCAAAACGCCAAAAGCAGCAAGCAGGGGAATCGTATTGAAAAATGGAAAAATATTTTTCGTTGGAAGCTCTATATAGAACAACAGGAATCCAAACCCCAACCAAAAACTGACAGTCAGCAATCCCAACGCCACATAACTGATAATACGCTGAAATACGCGTTGCTTGGTATAATCTCCATATTTTACCACACTCCACAAAAACAGCGTAATAAAGCCAAACAAATACCCGAAAGTTGCTCCGAACAGCAGTATCTCGCTAATTGAGTAGGAAGTTAGCGGTGCAATGACTGCTGCAAGAGCACAAGAGGCAAGTGTCCAAATCGCAAAATAAAGCGCTGAAGATAGGCTGTTTTTAAACGCGGGATGATCCATAACGCTTTAGTTTCTCAATTCTCCGCCGCCGAAGACACACGAACCGAAAATAACCAATGTCTTAGACATATCGATAGTTGTATTCAAACTATCCCGTTTGTCTTCAAATCCGCCAAACACAGCATCCACCCTAATTTGAACGTTCCAATCATTGGGTACGTAAATAGTAACACCACCAAAGACAGCGTTAATCTCAAGTTTAGCCATACCTTCCGGCAATTTGGTTTTTCTCAGATCCAATTTTATTCCACCAAACACAGCATTAATCTCACCTCCTTTAAATTCAGGATCAAGCACGATATGTTCCCCCTCGCCAAAAACCGAATTGCTGTTAATATAGCCGTTTTCTACATGCTCTTGCTGCCAAGAATGATGATGGTGATGATGATGGCACTTTTCATACTGCATAAATTTCATTTTATATTTAGATGGGAAAAGCCATTGAAGAAGTACAATAACGCCTAACCCGATCAATAAAACAGGCCAGTAAGTCTGTACAAAATCTGCAGGAATCTGTCCAAGAAAATTGGGCTGAATTTTCTCTATAGCCGGAAGGATAAAGAACGTACCGATTCCCATTAATATCAGGCCTCCGAAATAATGTCGCTTAATAATGGACAAACAGCCGAGGAATATAAGCAACATCTGCCACGAAAGGAAAACATTTTTATATTGTATGGGAATAACCCCCATATTAAAACCGAGGAAAACGACTCCTACAGCTATTAAAAACACGGCTAACGAAACGCCATGATGATGGTGACGATAACGATATGTTTTAATCTCTTGTTCCATAATATTGTTGTGTTTAATTTTTTGACAAAGATAGATGACTTTTAGAGTAGAAAGCAAGGCAAAATCGATAAACCCTTTGTTTTTCCCGATAAATGATAATAATTGGTGCGTAAAATAAGTAGCAAAGGAAGGCTAATGTACCGAGTTGTTAAAAATTAAAATAATTAAACGGGAAATTTGGTGGGAAATCGGAAACTCATTACCTTTGCAGTCCAATTAAGGTTCCTTGGCCGAGTGGTTAGGCACCGGTCTGCAAAACCGTTTACGGCGGTTCGAGTCCGCCAGGAACCTCAATAAAAGAGCAATCTCTTTATGAGATTGCTCTTTTTTTATTTCTTCAGAGGAGCGAAAAAAAAAACGACCAACCGGATGGTTGATCGCTTTTCTTCTGAGAAATTACAATTTATTTTACGCCGTGTACCGTTTTGATGATACGAGCAGCCACTTTATAAGGATCTGCTGCTGAATTCGGACGACGATCTTCCAACCAACCTTTCCAACCTTTTTCTACGGTTGCAATAGGAATACGGATAGAAGCACCACGGTCGGAAACACCAAAGCTGAACTTGTCAATCGATTGGGTTTCGTGTTTACCTGTCAAGCGTTGATCGTTGTCAGCACCATAAACTTCAATGTGAGCCTTGATGATGTCATCCGGAGCAAATGCACTACAGATTTTTTCATAAGTTTCTTTAGAACCGCATGTTCTTAACACGCCATTCGAAAAGTTAGCGTGCATACCCGAACCGTTCCAGTCGGTATCACCAAGTGGTTTACAGTGCCAGTTAATAGCAATGCCATATTTTTCAGCTGTTCTTTCCAACAAGTAACGAGCTACCCAAGTTTCGTCACCGGCAGCACCTGCGCCTTTTGCAAACACTTGGAATTCCCATTGACCTGCTGCTACTTCTGCATTGATACCTTCAACGTTCAAGCCTGCTTCGAGGCAGAGGTCCAGGTGTTCTTCAACAATTTCGCGACCGAAAGCATTTTTTGCACCTACACTACAGTAGTAAGGACCTTGAGGGCCAGGGAAACCACCTGCAGGGAAGCCCAATGGCAAGTTAGTGGCAGGATCCCACAAGAAGTATTCTTGTTCGAAACCAAACCAGAAATCTGCATCTTCATCTTCAATAGTTGCACGACCGTTTGAAGGGTGAGGAGTTCCGTTTGCATTCAACACTTCAGTCATTACCAACCAGCCATTCTTACGTGCAGGGTCGGGGAAAAGAGCTACCGGCTTTAACAACAAGTCGGATGAACCACCTGCGGCTTGTTCTGTCGAAGAGCCATCGAAACTCCAAACAGGAACATCTTCTAATTTGCCACTGAAATCTGTTACGATTTTTGTCTTACTGCGGAGGCTTTGTGTCGGTTTATAACCGTCCAGCCAAATGTACTCAAGTTTTGCTTTCATGTCTTTAGCCTTTAAATTTTCATTTTAATATTAAAACAGTTGCAAAGGTAGCAAAAAGATTGGAAAATCAATTATATCATATCAAATATCGTCACAAATGTCGTTTTTTAATATTTTTTATCACCAAACCAACAACCAGTGCAATTATCTTCTTGTCTTGTCAAAAATATTCTGCTTTTATCCGTGTAAATGATTTTAAATATATTTTCACTCAAAGCATTACGTAATGGAATTTCCTGCGATATGTGCTTCGTTCATTGCCAGATCGTAAATTATATAGTATCTTTGCTTCCCTGAAGCAAATGATATAAAAAAACAGATTAAAGAATTGCTGGCATAATATATCTTTCAATTGCTGAAAATAGTTTTTATTTTATTGTAAATCATGTTGATAGAACGCCCTATAGGGTTGCTGCGGATGCTTTTCCCAAAAGCTTTGTGGCGAATACAAAGAGCACAAAAAACGGTCTTCTTGACCTTTGACGACGGACCTGTACCCGAAGTGACCCCCGCTGTATTGAAAATTCTTGACCGCTACGGTGTCAAAGCTACCTTTTTTTGCGTGGGAGATAACGTACGAAAACATCCCGACGAGTTTAAAGAAGTACTAAAACAAGGGCATAAAGTTGGAAACCACAGTTTTAATCACGTTCGTGCATTTGCGATGAGCACCAATGAATATTTGGAGAACGTCGCCAAAGCTTCCGATCTGATTCCGTCGAATCTGATTCGCCCACCTCATGGGCAATTGACACAAAGCCTATATAAAGATCTGCAAAAAAACTATCACATTGTCATGTGGGATCTGATAACTCGCGATTATAATGCGGCTCTTTCTCCTGAACAAGTTATTCAAAAAGTAAAACGTTACGCTCGCAACGGTTCTATCATTGTCTTTCACGATTCTGAGAAATCGAAGAAAAATGTTTTAGCTGCATTACCATCATCCATTGAATTCTTACAGCAACAAGGATATATATTTGATACCCTATAATTATTTACTCCATGCGACTAATTGCTAAAATCATATCCGTTATTTTCCATCCCCTTTTTATTCCTACATACGGGATATTACTGTTGTTTAGCACTGCACGGTTTCAAGCAGTTCCCTGGTTGCCGAAGCTGATAGTCGGCATTACCATTTTTTGTTGTACAGCCATTATCCCTGCATTGATAATTTTTCTTTTTATGAAGCTGGGTAAAGTTACATCCTTGAATGTCGATAAGAGGCAAGAGCGCACCCGCCCTTATATTTATTCGATGATAGCCTATCTCTTTTGCGCTTACTATGTATGGCAAGTCAATATGCCTTTCTGGTTTGTTATGATGATTGTAGGCGGAGCGGCAGCCATTTTATCGTTGCTTCTTGTTAACCTGAAATGGAAAATGAGCGCTCATCTCTCATCCATGGGAGGCCTTTTAGCCGGAATTTTAGTCGTATCGTTTCATTATGTACTAAACCCATACGGATTAGTGATCGGCACATTATTGGTTACGGCAGCTGTGGCGTCATCTCGCGTCATTTTAGAAGCACATACTCCCGGGCAAACACTTGCAGGTTTCTTCAATGGTTTTCTGTTTGTATTGGTGACCGGGCTACTTTTCTAAAGTCGCCATCAGATTCAATGTATGACAAGCGACAACCCCTGCTGTTTCGGTGCGCAAACGACTTTTACCTAAAGAAACAGGTTGAAATCCTTTCTGCAAAGCCAGTTCCACCTCCTCTTTGCTGAAGTCGCCTTCCGGGCCGATTAAAACTAAAGAGTCCTGACTTTTGTCATATACATGTTGTAACAACTGTTTTTTATCTTCATAACAATGGGCGATGAATCGTTGCGATTCGCAGGCTTGTTGCAGTAATTGTTGTACCGGACATGCCGGATTCAACTTTGGTAAATATGCTTTTTGCGACTGCTTCATGGCCGACACCAGAATCTTTTCCAACCGCTCCATGTTTACATTTTTCCGTTCCGAAAAACGGCAAAAAACAGGTGTAATTTCATCTATGCCAATTTCCGTGGCCTTTTCTATAAACCATTCCAGCCTGTCCATATTTTTCGTCGGAGCAATGGCAATATGAATGCTTCCAGTTCTCCCGGTTTCCAGAGTTTGCTTGTCAGTTATTTCAACAACCGTATGCTTAGGATGGGGGGCCACAATTCGCGCACGATATTGTCCTCCTTTCCCGTCCACGATCAGCACCTCTTCGCCTACACCAAGACGCAACACCTTGGCGCAATGCAACGATTCCTCTTCGGAAAGAATAGGAGCCAATTCGATGGACGGAGAATAAAAAATAGTCATAATTTGGTTGTTAAAAAATTTGGATTTAAGAAAAATGGGCAACCCAAAAGACTTTCATTTTATTTTTTTTGATTCTTCGTTTCTATATAAGTTTGCTGCCAATTCAGTACTACCCATATGATCAAGGATTTGCTGGCTCTTTTTCAATCCTTTTCTTTGATGAATTCCTTTAGCATCTAACCCTCCACATAAGTTTGTCCTGTAGCAACAATTTCTTTTGAAGGATCCGCATTTTGGACAATCAGATAACACGCATAACGTTAGAGTTTTACACCATCATCAAAAGGGCGTTCTGCTCCGGAGCCAATCTTAACCATTCCTTGATCATCAATCCTTTTTATTTGTTCAAAGATACTTTGAGTATTATGTGCAATCTTATTTTTCATAGTTATCAGGCTTTATATTTGCGGAATATCTTTTACTATATTCTCACTTCCACTCCTTTTTCTTTGAGATAACTTTTCAAATCAGGCAATGCAATTTCACCATAATGGAAAATTCCGGCAGCAAGTGCCGCATCGGCTTTCCCTTGTTCGAACACATCTACGAAATGTTCCATATTGCCCGCTCCACCACTTGCAATTACCGGTACCGAAACGCTTTCCGATACATTACGTGTAAGCTCGAGAGCAAAGCCGGCTTTGGTGCCGTCGTGATCCATTGAAGTGAGCAGGATTTCGCCTGCACCCAGCTTCACTGCCTGTTTCACCCAATCATAAGTCCGCACTTCAGTGGGAATACGCCCCCCGTTGAGAAAGACAATCCACTCACCATCCACAAACTTGGTATCGACTGCCAGTACTACACATTGCGAACCGAATTGATTTGCCAAATCGTTAATCAATTGTGGATTGCGCACTGCCGCCGAATTGACCGAAATTTTATCGGCTCCGGCCTTGAGTAGTACAGAAACATCCTCCACACTGCTAATACCTCCGCCAACCGTAAACGGAATATTGATATGGCGGGCAATCCTTGTAACCAATTCCGCAAAAGTTTTACGTTTTTCGTGAGTGGCAGTGATATCTAAGAATACCAGTTCATCTGCTCCCATCTGAGCATAACGGCTCCCCAGCTCAACAGGATCGCCGACAGCTTTGATATTTAAAAAATTAATTCCTTTCACCGTCTGCCCGTCTTTGATGTCAAGGCAGGGAATGATACGTTTAGTTAAAGGCATATTGTTGTTTTTGAAGCATTATCGTTATTGCGGTTGGAAATTAATAAAAAACGGCAACCGGTACATTTTTCCCGATTGCCGTCGCAAAATATGTACGGTGTAATATTATTTTCCACTCTCTTTTGCCTCAATGCTCAAGGTGGCATGAGGAACTGCGCGTAAACGCTCTTTCGGAATCAGCTTGCCTGTTTCTCGGCAAATGCCGTAAGTTTTATTTTCGATGCGAACCAAAGCGGCTTGCAAGTGCTGAATGAACTTCATTTGGCGCTGTGCCAAACGTCCGGCTTCCTCCTTTGACAATGTAGAGGCGCCTTCTTCCAGCACCTTAAATGTGGGAGAAGTGTCTGTGGTATCGTTTCCATCCATATTGGTCAGACTCAATTTCAGCAATTCATAATCATGTTCTGCCTTTTCGAGTTTTTCCATAATAATTGCACGGAATTCCTCCAGTTCTACATCTGAGTATCGTGTTTTTTCTGCCATGTCATACAATTTTTAAGACGTTTTTTTGGGACTGCTAAAATAGTGATTCGGAAAGAGACTACAATGGATTTTTTGTTTTTTTACGTTTATGCTTTTTCTACATTGATTCTAACCACAAAATCATCAAAATCCAGTTCTGTCGCTTCTTCTAAAATATCTGTCAAATCTACGGTATTTGCCAACGTTTGGGCTGCAATGTAAGAAGCAAACTCTCCTACGGCATCATTAATTTCGACAAGACGCTCAATCCTTACTTTAATACGATCTGTTATCTCGTAACCATTTGATTTACGGATATTTTGAATACGGTTTACCAATTCGCGTGCGACACCCTCTTTGCGAAGCTTATCGGTAATGGTAATATCGAGCGCTACGGTCAAACTGCCATCATTCGTTACCAGCCAGCCGGGAATATCTTCCGAAATTATCTCTACATCCGTAAGTTCTACTGTGGCTGATTGTCCTTCGATTATAAAGGTAAAAATACCATCCCGTTCAAAAGAAGCAATATCTTCTTGCGTCATTGCAACAACGGCGGCGGCCAACTGCTTCATTATTTTACCGAATTTAGGTCCCAACTTCTTGAAATCAGGTTTGATTCGTTTGACAAGGATACCGGAGGTATTGTCCACAAACTGCAACTCTTTTACATTGACTTCATTCAATATCAATAATCTTACCGCATTGATATGCTCACGCACTGTTTTATCCTCAACCGGTAACATAATAGAAGAAAGCGGTTGGCGTACCTTGATGCTCTCCTTCTTCCGTAATGACAGCACCATTGACGAAATTTCTTGTGCCAACAGCATGCGTTCTTCCAGCGTCTTGTCCACCAATTCGGCACGATATTGAGGGAAGTCGGCCAAATGTATCGATACATCATTGCCTTTACCTGTCGCTTTCACCAAATCGCAATAGAGTTGATCCGAATAAAACGGAGCAATAGGAGCCATCAACCGGGCAACTGTTTCCAAGCAAGTATAGAGTGTTTGATAAGCGGAGATTTTATCGTTGTCGTATTCACCACCCCAGAAACGTTTGCGGTTAAGGCGCACATACCAGTTACTCAGGTGGTCGGTTACAAAATCAGAAATGGCACGTCCGGCACGGGTCGGCTCGTATGTATTATAAAATTCATCCACATCTTTCACCAACGTGTTGAGCAGTGAAAGAATCCAACGATCGATTTCCGGACGGTCGTTTGCCGCAATCTCCTTCTCGGAGTATGCAAAATTATCCACATTCGCATAAAGCGCGAAGAACGAATAGGTATTGTAGAGAGTTCCGAAGAATTTACGACGTACCTCTTCAATGCCTTCCACGTCAAATTTCAGGTTGTCCCAGGGCGAAGCGTTGGTCATCATGTACCAACGCAGCGGGTCGGAACCATATTTTTCAATGGTCGAAAACGGATCGACGGCATTGCCCAAACGTTTCGACATTTTGTTGCCGTTTTTATCGAGTACCAAACCTGTGGAAACCACATTTTTGAAGGCCACCGAACCTTTAATCATCGTGCTGATGGCATGCAAGGTAAAGAACCATCCGCGTGTTTGGTCAACTCCTTCGGAGATAAAGTCGGCAGGAAAACAGCCCCCTAAATCCTCCTCAGAGGGACTTTCAGCCCCCTGAGGGAGATTGAAAGGATAATGCAATTGGGCATACGGCATTGCTCCCGAATCGAACCACACGTCGATCAGGTCGGCTTCGCGTTTCATCGGTTTGCCATTTTCGGAGACCAACACAATACCATCCACATACGGACGGTGAAGATCAATATTTTCAACCGCATAATTTTCAGCCGTATATACTCCCGGCTTGAAATTCTTGTACGGATTCTCTGTCATAAAACCGGTTGCAATCGACTTTTCTATTTCCTCGAACAATTCGGCAACCGAACCGATGCATTTTTCTTCGGTGCCGTCTTCAGTACGCCAAATGGGTAGCGGAGTTCCCCAGTAGCGGCTACGGCTGAGATTCCAGTCTTGCAGGTTTTCGAGCCACTTACCAAAACGACCTGTTCCGGTCGATTGAGGCTTCCAGTTGATCGTGTTGTTAAGCTCGATCATTTTGTCGCGAGCGGCCGTCGAGCGGATAAACCAGCTGTCGAGCGGATAGTAGAGCACCGGCTTGTCAGTCCGCCAACAGTGCGGATAGGTGTGCACGTGCTTTTCAATTCTAAATGCCAACCCTTTTTGCTTAAGCATTACACAGATATCGATATCCAATGTAGCATCAAAATCGGTCAGCGAATCATCATAGGCGTTTTTCACATAACGTCCTGCATACTCGCTATACAATTCTACATTGACATTTGCTTTTACAAACTCAGGATTCATTTCCTCTATCTTATAGAGTTTTCCTGTCAAATCAACTAATGGTCTTACCTTACGATTCCTGTCTTCTATAAAAAATGAAGAAATCGAATTCGCTTTCGCAACGTTTGCGTCATCTGCTCCAAATGTTGGCGCTATATGAACAATGCCAGTTCCATCCTCTGTCGTGACAAAACGACCAGTAATAACTTCAAAATCTTCTCTTTCCCAAGGAAATCGGAATGGTTTAATCCATTTAATTAGTTGTTCATATTTTATGCCTGCTAATGCAGCACCATCATATTCTGCAATAACTTTGAAAGGAATCAATTTGTCTCCAGCTTTGTAATCTTCTAAGACCAAATCAGCAGCTTTTATATTAAAGTGGTTATAAAGCAATTCTTTTGCCAGAATGTAAGTTGCTGGAATTCCCGTATATGGATTGTATGACTGTACTGCTACATATCTAATATTTGGTCCAACACAAAGGGCTGTATTCGATGGCAATGTCCAAGGTGTTGTTGTCCAAGCGAGAAAATATGGTTCTCCCCAACTTATATCTAATGGAAAGTTTTCAGGTTTACTTTTTATTCTAAATTGCGCCACACACGTCGTATCCTTCACATCGCGGTAGCAACCCGGTTGGTTTAATTCATGTGTAGAAAGTCCTGTTCCTGCCGCAGGGGAATAAGGTTGGATGGTATAACCTTTATACAATAGACTTTTTTCTTCGTATTTACCTGTCTCTTTGTTGAAAACATTTACTTTTTTTTCATACAGTTGCTTCAGCAGGTACCACAAGGTTTCGATATAACGATTATCGTACGTGATATACGGATGGTTCATGTCCACCCAGTAACCCATTTTGCGGGTCAAATCCTCCCACTCTTTGGTAAATTGCATTACATCATGCCGGCAAGCAGCATTGTACTCTTTTACGCTGATGGTTTTGCCAATATCTTCCTTGGTGATTCCCAAACGTTTTTCAACTCCCAGTTCCACGGGCAATCCGTGCGTATCCCAGCCTGCTTTACGATTTACGAGAAAGCCTTTCATCGTTTTATAACGACAAAAAATATCCTTAATGGAGCGCGCCATCACGTGGTGAATGCCCGGCATCCCGTTGGCGGAAGGAGGTCCTTCATAAAAGATAAAGCTCGGATGACCTTCGCGGGCTTTCAGACTTTGATGAAAAACGTCTTTTTCATCCCACATTTTCAGCACCTCTTTATTGATATCGGAGAGATTGAAAGAAGAATATTCGACAAATTTTTTGCTCATAACCAACTAAATATATTGCAAATAACTTAATAAACGGACTCTTGGAAAAAACGCCACGAAGTTAGGCATTTTTTATGAGATTGAAGCGAAAAACACTTCAATACAGGGGTTGCACATTTAAGAATTTGGCAAGAGGGCTTCCGTCCCTGTGACCCCGACTTTCTTTTTACCTCCAAATGGGAGAGAAAAAAACGGAAGTTTTTTATTTTACCGTTTTGGAATTATCGAGATTGGCTTTTGCCAAAATAGACCGTATATTTGCCTGAAACAATACAAAAATAACAGCGTATGGATTATACAATAACCCACAATCAGGCAATCTCCCGTTTCGAAACAACGGTTGAAGGAAGATTGGCTTATATTGATTATTTGCTGGAAGGGCAAGTCATCACATTTACCCACACTTACGTGTCCGAGGAATTGGAAGGAAGAGGAATAGCTGCAGCGCTCGCTAAGACGGCATTAGGTTATGCCGCCGAAAATGAGTTGAAGGTGATTCCCTCCTGTTCATATATTCGGGTTTACATGGAACGTCATCCTGAGTATAAAGCGCTACAGTAATAAAGGGAAGCTTTAACTATCAAAAGAGGCTGTATCAAA
>Ga0326727_10025701_pt1 | contig 11013 bp, 4 predicted proteins | sample MB2enrmetagenome_FD_207643 | JGI IMG/M metagenome (GOLD analysis project Ga0326727, IMG submission 207643) | Lab enriched peat soil microbial communities from McLean, Ithaca, NY, United States - MB29MY | ecosystem: Environmental > Terrestrial > Soil > Wetlands > Peat | place: USA: New York... | reverse complement strand
AGCTCCGATGTGAAATACGAAGTGGCCGACCCCAAGATCGCTCGTGTTACCACGGCGGGCCGCGTCGTTCCGTTGGCCAATGGTAGTACGACCGTCGTCGCGACTTATGGCGATAAGGTGGCACAGATCCCGGTCAGCGCCGTGCAGTGCGATCTCAATCTGCCGATCAACTTCCCGAATCAGATCGTGCCGGTCTTCACCAAGCTTGGTTGCAACTCCGGTGGCTGTCACGGTAAGGCCGCCGGGCAGAACGGCTTCAAAATCAGCCTGCTGGGATTCGAGCCGGAAGTGGATTACAACGCGCTCGTGAAAGAAGCTCGCGGCCGACGTCTCTTCCCCGCTGCACCCGATCACAGTTTGCTGCTGGAAAAAGCGACAGGCATCGTGGCTCACGGCGGCGGCAAGCGCATGGAGGTCGGCTCCGACGAATACCGCCTCGTGCGCCGTTGGATCGCCGCGGGCGTGCCTTATGGCGAGAAAACCGACCCGGTCGTGACGAGGATCTCGCTGTTCCCCGAACATCGGATCATGACGCGGAACAGCAAGCAGCAATTCTCCGTCTATGCTCACTACAGCGATGGCACGGTCGAGGACATCACCCGTCGCGCCCAGTACGAGAGCAATGACCAGGAAATCGCCGTCGTCGATGGCGCTGCCCTGGTCCGCACCCTGGCCATGAGCGGCGAGGCCGCCGTGATGGTGCGCTACCAGGAGCACGTCGCCACGTTCCGTGCCACCGTCCCGCTGGGGGCACCGACGCCGAAGTGGACGTTCCCGACGCAAACGCTCGTCGACACCCATACAGCGAAGAAATGGCAAGAGTTGGGGCTGGTTCCCTCCGAGCTTTGCACCGATGGCCAGTTCATTCGCCGCATTTCGCTTGATCTGACCGGCTCGCTGCCGACGCCGTCCAAGGTGTTGGCCTTCACGACCGACAAAGACCCCGGCAAACGTGACAAGCTGATCGACGAACTGCTCGACAGTCGCGAATACAGCGACTATTTCGCCAACAAATGGGCGGACATTCTGCGAGTCAAGCGCCACGGCGACGCCACACGGGCACGCGGAACCTTCGCATTCCACGACTGGATTCGCAACGCTGTGGCGACCGACTTGCCGTACGACGAATTCGCTCGCGCCGTGTTGGCCGCTACCGGCGACGAGGTGAGCGCGCCGCCCACGGTTTGGTACAAGGAGCTGCAAAACCCCGAACAATTCGTGGACGACACGGCGCAGGTCTTCCTCGGTTTGCGGCTCGCCTGCGCTCAATGCCACCATCACCCGTACGAGCGCTGGAGCCAGGACGACTTCTGGGGCATTGCAGCCTTCTTCGGCCGCGTCGGCCGAAAGGCCGTGATGGCTCCCGATGAACTGCAGCCCGGGCAGCAGGCGCCGCGACAAATCATCTACCCGCGCTCGTCCGGTTCGGTCACGAACAAGAAGACCAATCAACCCGCGATTATGAAGCCTCTCGACGGCGCGCCGATGACGGCGGCTGCCGATCAGGATCCTCGGCAAATGCTGGTCGATTGGATGGTGGATACGAAGAATCCATTTTTCGCCCGTGCGGTGGCCAATCGGTACTGGGCGCACTTCTTCGGGCGCGGGATAGTCGATCCGCTCGACGACATGCGCGTGACCAATCCGCCGAGCAATCCCGAACTGCTCGACGCATTGGCCAAGGACCTGATCGACCACAAATACAGCTTGAAGACGTTGGTTCGCAGCATCGTGAAGAGCCGGACCTACCAACTTAGCGCCGTCCCGAACGAGTTCAACCAGCACGACAAGCAGAACTACGCTCGCTACTACCCGCGGCGCATGAGCGCCGAGGTGCTGTACGATGCCGTCAACCTGGTGACCGATGCACCGGCTGGCTTCGGCGGGCTACCGCAAGATCGCCACGCTCCGAAGCGCGCGATTCAGTTGCCGGATGAGTCGTTCTCGTCTTATTTCCTCGACGTCTTCGGCCGACCACAGCGCATCAGTGCTTGCGAATGCGAACGCGTGAACGAAGCGAACCTGGCGCAAGCCTTGCATTTGCTCAACAGCGACGAGGTTCAAAACAAACTCGCTCGCGCTGGTGGCCGGGCCGACGAATTGGCCAAGGATAAGCGTCCCGATACGGATAAGGTTGACGAACTCTTCCTCTGGGCATTCGCTCGCAAGCCAACAGCCGAGCAACGCGAGTTTGCCCTGGGACACATCGCCAAGCACACGAAGGATAAGAAAGTGGCCTACGAGAATATCTTGTGGGCGCTGTTGAACGCAAAGGAGTTTGTGTTCAACGAGTAGTCGCGATACGAATATCGTTCGCAATGGGTAGGGGTGCCGCGCGCGGAGCGTCTGCAATGATCATCTCCTCTCGCACGCCTGAGGGAATGCCCAACCGATGCGAGCTATGCGGGCACGACGTTCGGATTGAACCCTCGATCTGGAGTCTCGACGCCCCGTGCCCGTATTGCGGTCATCTCCTCTGGTTTGCCAAGCGGCCACGGAAAAAACGCGTGCGTCACACTCTGGCTTTTTCGGCCGGGCTGGTCGTTGGGAACGTGTTACGCGCGTTCTCCGGATCATTGAAGCGACTACAGCGAACGATATCCGGCTAGGCCAAAGACTAGAATTTAGTCAAATAGCTTTCAGCTAGCTTTCAGCTCCTAGCTAGCTCCTAGCTGTCAGCCAGCGGAGACGATCGTTCCGTAACGCTTCAGATCTCATTCAATCCAAAAGTCAGCAGATTCCAGTTGTACAAGAACCAAACAAACGCAACTCCGGCGAGTGCGACCAGGGTGTAGTGCAGTCGCCCGGTAAAGCGCCAATATCGATTTCTCCAGGCGATCAAACTGCCGAATATCGTCAGCCCGGCCAGCACGGCACACACCTGTGTTACTGCCATGAGCATCTTCATCGGCTTCGGCAAACCGAAGGCGATCTCGTTCGGGTCCATCAAAACGTATCCGAGTCCGCCGACGAAACCGAGGCTGACCAAACACATCAGCCAGGCCAGACAGCTCAGAACCGCGGAGAACCAAGTGCGGCGTATTCGCGGCGATTGCAAGCCGCGGACCGAGAACGCGATTGCCGGCCAGAAGAGAAACGCGGTCGCAAAAATGCCGACGCTCACGCCGAGCACTGTCCAGTGAAACAGGCTCGAATCGTACCAGGGGCGATGAATCGCAGCTTGCGGCGGTGAATTGAACGGAAACAAATACGCAACTTTCCCGTCCTTACCTTCCTGAAAGACGATCTTGCTCGTGCCGTCGATCGAGCGGAAGACAAGCGGTTCGATTTCCACGAATCGTCCCGATTCGTTGCCGAGACTGATGGTGAGCGTATCGTCGTCGTTTGGAGTCACGTCGATGACCGCCATCAGAGACGAGAGAGATTGGTCACGCTCGAGTGCGAATAGCGTGTCACGGCGTACTCGCCCGATAGCTTGGCGATGCGCTCATGCGAGCCGGCCGCCGGTTCGGCGCGCGGCGGAAGTGACTCGGGATAGTAACGATCGAGGAAGGCGTTAAAAAGGGTTTCGCGGATACCGCCGCTCGTGTCGGTGTTATAGGAGACGAAGAAGCCGACCTTTTGCTCGGGGATGAGTTGCATGAGTGAGTGGAAATACAGCGTGTCGCCGCCGTGACCGACCATGCGCTGACCGTTCTGCTGCTCCTCCATGAAGCCGTAGCACATGGCGCTTACTTTGGGGTCGTGGCGAAAGAGCGGCTCGCGCATGCGGCGCGCCGTCTCAGGCTTGAGGATGCTATTGGTACCGCGCTTGCCGTCGTTGAGATGGGCGATCATGAACTTGGCGGCGTCGGCGGCGGACAAACTGATGCAGCCGGCCGGTGCGGCCGGGCAGTATTCGAATCCTTGCTCGACGTAGTGGCCGTTCTTCCACTTGTAGCCCTTGGAGAGATCGGCGGGCAGCTTGTCTTCGGCGGGTTGCCGGTCGAGCGCGTGATCCATCTCGAGCGGTTTGAAAATGCGTTGTTCGATGTAGTCTTCCCAGGGCATGCCCGAGACGCAGGCGACGATGTAGCCGGCGATCGCTGTGCCGTGATTTGAATAGGATGCGATTTCGCCAGGCGGCCGCACTCGCTTCGGCATTTGCGAGTTGAGTACTTCCGCCAGCGGGCGCACTTCCTCGGCCTTGTGGGCGAACAGGCCGATCACATGGTCTTCAAAACCGGGCGTGTGCGTAAGGATGTTCTTGAGCGTGATCGGTTGCGGATACGTAGCGGGGATCTGCACATCTTTCATGTACGTGTTGACGTCCTTGTCGAGATCCAGCTTTCCTTCCTCAACCTGTTGCATGACCGCGGTCCAGGTGAAGAGCTTGGAGATCGAAGCGACGCGAAAAAGGGTTTTTTCCGGATCGACCTTCCGCCGCGCCGCGATGTCGGCATAGCCGTAGCCTTTGCTGAAGACCACTTTGTCGCCAACGACAACGGCGACAACCGCCCCGGCGATGTGCTTCGATTGCAATTGAACGGGAATAGCGCCGTCGAAAAACGCTTCGAGATCGGCGGCATCCGAGATTTTGCCTGGTTTACCAAGGGATGAGTTCCGGGCGCCGGAGCCTGCGTCATTCACGGACGTCTTGGCCGGCTCGGAACGACTGGGAGCATTTTTCGGTGGTTCCTGACCGATGGCCTGCGCTGACATCAGGCAGAGGCCGAAGAGCACGGGCAGCATTCGCTCGGTGATTTGACGAATGAACATGATGAATCCCGGGTTGTTGCGCCGAGAAAGATAATACTGGTGCAAGTACGTATGGAGTACTTCGCCTATTCTCTCAGAATCTTTCTCCGGGATTGTTTTACAGAATTCGGAGCGGATCCCGGGCCGGACCGAGTCGCTCCGTCAAGCCGCTACTTCCGTTCCAGCTTCCCGCGCGAACGGAGTCGACCACTCAGTATTCGTCGCTCGAAACGCTCACGCGCGCCGGGCGCAGGTACACTGCAAGTGTCTCCCCCACCACCGCACTGTTCGATCCAACGGACATCTTCTCAGGGCAGGAAGAATGGGGATCGCGGTCAAACGCATCGCCCGGTGGCTGGCAATCGCGGGCCTGCTCGTGATTTGCCTGTCATCTCCGCAGTCACCGAGTTCCATTTCCGGCGCTCGGGCTGCCGCTACTCCCGATAGTGAAGCGCCGCCGGAAGATGATCCGGCGCGCGCACGCTCCGAACTCATGGAGCACTTGGGAGTCGCCTCCTGGCATCGCCAGGGTGAACGCGGGCATGGCGTAAGGGTTGCCGTCCTCGATTCCGGATTCCGCGGCTATCACAGCTATCTTGGTCACATCTTGCCCACCAACATTGTCACGCGCTCGTTCCGTGCCGATGGCATGCTCGAGTCCCGCGATAGTCAGCACGGTATTCTTTGCGCCGAAGTGATTCACGCGCTCGCACCGGATGCGGAAATCCTGCTCGCGAACTGGGAGCCCGATCGCCCGGACCAGTTTCTCCAAGCCGTTCGCTGGGCGCGGCAGGCAGGCGCGCGCGTATTGACGTGTTCGGTCATCATGCCGGCCTGGAGCGATGGCGAAGGCCACGGGCAGGTCCATCGCGAATTATCGCGGGTTCTCGGTAGCGGCGATTCACCCGCGGACATGCTCTGTTTTGCCAGCGCCGGCAATACTGCCCAGCGTCACTGGTCCGGATACTTCCACGATAGTGGCGATGGCTGGCACGCCTGGGAAAACGGCGCGATCGACAACAACATTCATCCCTGGGGTAAAGAGCGTGTTTCGGTTGAATTGAGCACCGCTCCCGTTGGTGTTCTGCAAGTCAGTGTGGAAGACACTACCATCGGTCGATTCGTCGGCCGCGCTGAAACGAAGGGCGGCCAAGCGACCGCGACAGTGCGCTTCAGCCCGCAGGCGGATCATGAATATCGGCTGCGGCTCAAGCACTTGAACGGGCAGAGCGGATTCTTCCATCTCGTCGTCCTGGGCGGTGGTCTCCAGTATGCGACGGCGCATGGCAGCATTCCGTTCCCGGGAGATGGACCGGAGGTTGTCGCTGTCGGAGCTGTCGATACGGAAGGTCGCCGGCTTGCTTACAGCTCCTGTGGACCCAATTCCGAACAGCCGAAGCCGGACTTTGTAGCCTCCGTACCGTTCCCGAGCCTGTGGCGGGCCCGTCCATTCTCCGGGACATCGGCCGCTGCTCCGCAAGCAGCAGCGCTAGCCGCTCTACTCTTCGCTCGTCACCCCGATTGGACAGCCCATCAAGTCCGCAAAGCCCTCGAAGGCACCGCCGAGGATCTGGGTCCGCCGGGACATGATTGCGAGACCGGGTTCGGCCGTGTTCACCTGCCTTGACCGGAAATCCCCGGTTCGGTAGGTTCCCGTCCGCCAGATAAGACATCTTCTGTCGCTCATAGCAGTTTTTCCAATTTGCCCGTTTTTTGGAGTCCGTGGCAACGATGCACGCTTCTCCCGAATCGGAGAGCGCCCGACGGACCTATTTCCGCTGGCGCTTCGAAGTTGAGCTGCTTTTGTTGATCGCAATCGTTGCCAGCGCCTATTTCTTTCGAGCGGCCGAACTGCCCCTGCGCGGGGAGGAGCCGACACGGATACAAATCGCTCGCGAAATGGTGCGTTCCGGTGATCCACTCGTGCCGCGCGAGCAAGGTGAGTTGTTTCTCAGCCGTCCGCCTTTGCAGAACTGGCTCATTGCCGTCAGTTGCCAGTTATCGGGCGACTGGAGCGCAGCGCCGGCCCGGCTGCCGTCCATCATTGCCACGTTCCTGACGACGCTGGTCGTGTACTGGTATTCGCGGTCGTTTCTTTCCGCCACCGGTTCGTTAGCAGCAGCGGCTGCCTTCGCCACTATGGGCGAAATGTTTCAGACCGGCCGTTTGGCGGAAACGGAAGCGGTATTCATCTTCTTCGTGGGAGCGTCGCTGCTGGTCTGGCACGGTGGTTTTGTCTACGGTTGGTCGGAGCTCGCTGCCTGGATCACCGGGTATGCGTTGATGACATTGGGAGCGCTGACAAAGGGACCACAGGCGCCGGTCTATTTTCTCTCGTCCATAACTGTCTATCTGTTGGTGACAAGACAGTGGCGGAGGTTGTTCACGAGAGCGCACCTGGCCGGAATCGCGGTCAGCTTGTTGATCGCTTCGGCGTGGCTCATCCCGTTTTATGGCGAGGTCGGATGGAAAGGCATCCACGACGTTTGGGTGGGCGACAGCGCGATTCGTTTTCGCGATTGGAAGATCAAGGAAGTCCTCAATCATCTACTGGTTTTTCCGCTGGAAGTATTTGGCTGCACCATGCCCTGGTCGCCGTTTCTGTTGCTTTATCTGAACCGGCGGGTCCGCGGGAGCTGGCGTGAGATTCGACCGCAGATCCTGTTCGTCAGCATCTGTGTGATTCCAGGCTTTCTGTCTTGTTGGATTCCGCCCGGCGGCGTTTCTCGGTATTTTTCCCCGCTCTATCCGTGTCTCGTGGTCCTGATCGGTGCTGCAGTCGATCGTTGCACGCAGGTCGATGCACCAGGCATCGTTGCAAAGTGCTGGAACGGGTTCGCCTACATTTCGTCCGCTGTGATGGCGATCGCCGCTGCGGCGGTGTTGGCTGCCCCGGTACTGAAAAGCTGGCCGCTAGCCAGCCGCTTCGCCGAACCGCCCGTCGTCGCGATCTGCTACGCGGCTGCATCGATCGGCTTGGCGTTCCTGGCGCTGCGAGCACGGCAACCTGGGGATGCCTCGCGCGTCCGACTTGGAGTTATGGCCGTTGGCGCATTCATGACGCTGACCTTTGTGGTGGTGTTGATCGATGTGCGAATTCGCCGAAGCGAGCATACCCGGGAATCAGTCGCGCACTTAAAAGAGTTGCTGCCCGCTAGTGAGACGCTTTACAGCTTCGGCCACGTCGATTCTCTGTTCGCGTACTACTACGAGAAACCGATCGTACCATTGTCGTGGACGGCAGCTCGCGCAAATCGCGTCGATGACGCCGACTACTTCTGCTTCTTCAATGAGGGGACCGGCCGACCCGCCCTTCCGTTCGACTGGCAGGAAATCGCGGCCGTTTCGGTCGATCGTAACCATCAGGAGCCACCGGACACCGTCGTCGTGGTCGGACGCCGGACAGTTCCCTTGCATCCACGCAACTCCGCCTCGGCAGCGGCATCGGCGTTGAACTTTGCCCGTTCCGCGCCATCTCGCTAGCCTCTGCTCGAACTCAAGCTGGCATGGACACGGTTCGGGTGCGCCTGCTATCAGCCCGCACCGGAATCGGCAGCCCCGCGCCGGAAGCCGGCTGCGCAGCTTCGATTGGACCGTCGTCGCGGCAAGGGATGGCTGGATGCTCTGCAAACGCCAACACTCCGTGCAGCTCATTGCCGCCCTGGCACTGTGCGCCGCCGCGAGTGCGCAGCACGCCCATGCAGGCGGCGTGCCTTCATGGCTGCCGAAATACGACGTGCAGATGGAGCTGACGCCGGCAACCTGCTTGGCACAAGTTTGCCTGCGCGCGACCTGGACAAATCATTCTCAGCGACCCGCGCGCGAACTCGTCTTCAACGCTCATTCTCGCTACATCGTGCCCGACAAAGACATCGGCCTCATGGCCAAAACGCTCGAGATTCTGCGGGCAAACCCGAGCGAGTGGCTGGGCGTCAACGACCCCGCGTTCGATCTGCAATCGGTGACGCTGGCAGCCAAGACAGACACGCTGCCCGCCGTGCTCCCGTTCCACTATGAAGGTGACACCGGTACGTCACTTGTTGTTCCTTTGCCGCGACCGGTCGGCCCGGGCGAGGATGTCACGCTGGAGATGAAGTTCGCGTTCCATCTGCCCAAGAAACAGGGCCGGTGGGGCATCTGGTGCGACGTGACGACCTTGAGCAACTGGCTGCCTGTCTTTGCAGTTTTCGACGACAGCAAGCCCGAAGGAAAGGAGTGGCAACCGACGCCGTTCGTCCCGTGGCATCAACCGTTCTACAACGAAGCGGGCATCTACCATGTGACGGCGACGCTTCCCGCCGATCAAGTCGTCGCCACATCCGGAAGCGTTACTTCGACCAAACAGTTAGGCAACGGGTTGAAACAAATCGAAATCCAGGCGATAGCTGTCCGTGACTTCGCATTTCTTTGCAGCCCGCGCTATTGTGTCTACGAAGGCGAAGTCCCGGCCGGTCCGTGCCAGCCTCGACCGGTGAAAGTGCACATTCTCGCGTTCAAGGAACATGAGCATTACGCCAAGATGATCGTTGACTTGGCCTGCGATGCCATCGCCACCTACAGTCGATGGTTCGGCGCATACCCGTGGAGCGATTTCACGATCTCCGAGGCGTATTTCGGCTGGAATGGCAATGAATGCGCCACGTTGGTGATGATCGACGAGCGCGTTTTCGGCATGCCGCATCTGGCAAGCAGCTATGTCGAGTACTTGATCTATCACGAGACCTGCCATCAGTGGTGGTACAACGCCGTCGGCACGAACGGTTATTGCGAGACGTGGATGGACGAGGCGTTCGCAACGCACTTCAGCCATCGCATGCTCAACGAGCGCGTCGGCAAAGACAGCAACTTGATGCGCTACCCCAAAGGATTGGAGTGGTTGCCGAACGTCCGCCGCACCGATTACCGATCGTACGGGCTCTACGGTACGTTCGGCCGCGGCGAAAACGGGCCGGTTTTGCGCGATATGCCCGATTTTAGCCATCTCGTTAACCTGTTTAGCATGTGTTACGACAAGGGATCGCGCATCGTCGGCATGATCGAAGACCGCCTCGGCCCGACCGCGTTTCTCGATTTCATGCACATTATCTACGCGCGCTACCAATTTCGAATCATTCGCGTCGCCGATTATCAACGCGAACTGGAAGCGTACACCGGCTACTCGTGGCAGGAGTTTTTCGACGCCTGGCTGCGCGGCCCCGGCCTGACCGACTGGGCTGTCGATACGGTCACGGTTCAACCGCCGCCGTTGGCGGCGACGCCGCGTCCGTTCCTGCGGCGCCGGCCGCCAGCAGTCGGTCCCAATGTCTTCGACGAACAGGGCGATTTGACGCGCGTTGTCGTGATCGTCAGTCAGCGCGGGCCTTGTACGGAGCAGACATCCGTCGGTTTTTCATTACCGGATTGCGAAGGCTACCCGGTACGCGTCCCGATTCTGCCGCAGGCGACGGAACGATATCAAATCGACAATCCGCCGGCTGCGGTCGAACCGCTGCCCGACAACAAATTCCGCGTTGAGGTGCTGTTGCCGGCGGAGCCGACACAGGTCGCCGTCGATCCTGATCAGGTGCTCGTCGATAAAGAGCCGTCGAATAACTTCTGGAAGCAACCGGTCCGATTCCGTGCCACACCGATCTATACATTCTTGGAAGAGACCGATCTTACGTGCGCCTACGACCGCTGGAATATCATTGTCGGCCCTTGGATTTACGGCTCGGCGTACGACGACGTCTGGTATTCAAGAGCCACCATGATCGGGGTGCGAGCCGGCGCCTATCGAACCCAGGACTTCGACGGAGGCGTCTACGCGGCCTATCGCACCGATTATCGTGATTTCGTGGTGGGTGCGGATGGTCTCTGGTCACACTGGCCGGATGCTCCCTGGCAGCTTGGCTTTAACGTAGAGCAGCGGCTGACGGAGTTTTACGAAGGGGATAACAACGCGTTTCGCGGCGTAGTCTTCGGCCGCTACGTACGTCAATACGGCGACAGTCTTTATCTACCGCCGATGGAATTCATCGATATCTTTGCTGCGTACCAGGATAACTTTCTCCCTTTTGTGCGAACGACGCCGCCGGGCGGCGAGCGCTTCGATCACGCCGCGACGGGCGGTATTCACTACCACCTCGATTATCGAACACCTTACTGGGATCCCGAGGGCGGTATCGAGGTCGACGCGACGTATGAGGGTGGTGAAGCCGAAGTAAACGGAACGCGTGGGCTGAATAAGTTTTACGGACAGGTATCGACGGTAAAGTATCTCCCGGATTTGAATCCGATGCTCGCTGGCGCCCCGGGTTTGCAACACGCGCTCGAGCC
>Ga0326727_10025700_pt1 | contig 11014 bp, 13 predicted proteins | sample MB2enrmetagenome_FD_207643 | JGI IMG/M metagenome (GOLD analysis project Ga0326727, IMG submission 207643) | Lab enriched peat soil microbial communities from McLean, Ithaca, NY, United States - MB29MY | ecosystem: Environmental > Terrestrial > Soil > Wetlands > Peat | place: USA: New York... | reverse complement strand
CAAGGTGACCGACACACCGATAAGAGCGCTGAGATACTGCTTTTCCAGTTGGGAAGCTTGGAAAGAAAGAGGAATCGATCGGCGTTTCAATACCGATACCGGTGGGAGGGTCTTGCTGGATGGCCTGGATTTTGAGCATGAAAACAAGGTCTACGGCAACCGGTGCGAGCCTACAACAAAAGGAGATTTCATGAGGATAATGGATTGTCTGCCCAAAGACCTCAGCGGCTACACATTTATAGACTTTGGATGCGGCAAGGGACGGGCAATGCTTTTAGCAGCCGAGCGCGGCTTCAAGAAAATCATTGGTTTGGAGTTCGCCCCCGAACTTGCCGAAATCGCAAGGTCGAACGCGGAGAAGCTCAGGTCGAAGACAGGCGATGAGCGTCTAGAGATAGTTACTGTGGATGCCTCGGCGTTTGATATTCCGGAGGAATGCAGCGTCCTTTACTTTTTCAACCCATTTCGAAGTGAGGTGTCGTCGGTTGTGGCAGATAACATCAGGAGGTCGTGGGTTGCAAAGCCGCGGGATATGTTTCTGATTTGGCACAACGTTTGCGAAGGCGCGACGCCATTCTATAATTTGGCCGACTTTTCCCCAATTGCCGGACACATCGGACCGGACCTCCCCTTGCTTACGCGTGAGTTTGTCATCTTCAAAAGCCGGGAAATCAAAACGCTTTAGTTCTGAGTGAGTGGTCGGATAGTCAGCCCCCATTTCAGCCAAGTAGAGAAGATAAGCGCCATGCGGCTGGCCAAGGCCGCGGATAGAGTCTGGGACGGCATAGGCGAACCGGTCGGCGACTGCAACACGGGTGGATCCCTCAGCCCCGCATAAGCAGAAAGACCTGAATTGGGTTGCCTAACGCCCCGCTTTTGGGACCTGGGAGAGACCACACGTAAGCCGCAGCCTCCCTTTCATGCTAAGAACCCTGTCCCTGCGCCGCCTCTTGGCGTAAGCCCGGAAGACCGCGCCCCCATCTCCTATACCCGGTTCCCTACTCCCTTTTCCCCAACGCCTTCGTCCACTTCCGTCGCTCCGCCATATCCTCCATCGTCTCCCCATGCCTTGGTATGATTGCGTAAATCAGCACGCAGCCCATCGCCAGCGCCATCCGATTGATCGTTTCCAGCGAGATCTTCCCATACGCCTCTCGCTTCTCCACCCGGAACACCACCGACCGGTTCACCCCCATCTTCGCGGCAATCTCCGCCACAGGAATCCCCGCACCTACCGCACATTCCTCAGCAGCTCGTTGGTCGGGTTCCTCTGCTTTGCCGCCATCCGGAAAAACCGCAGCTCCTGGTCCAGCTTCCTCCGTTTCACTTCCCGCTCCCCGCTCTTCATCCTTGAGGGACTCCTCCAACCCAATTCCACAGTAGGAAAAACGCGGCTAATTCTACGCAAAATGCGCCTTTTCGCGGGCGTTTACAAAAGTCCGCCGCCCTCCACGTCGGCTTTCCAGCCCGCTCCGTGCCCTTGCAAGGCCACCTTTCGCCGATTCTGTCCCCAACCGGCCCATCGTCGCTCTCGGGGTCGCCGGAATCGGTGGCCTTTCAGGTCGACTCCTGTTTTTCGGCGCGGCTCTACAATGAACCGGTATGCCAACCGCCGTCCGGTCGCACGCAAAGATCAACCTGGGCCTCGGCATCGGCGCGCCCCGCGCGGATGGATTTCACTCCCTGGCCACCGTCTACCAGACCCTGGAGTTGCACGATGTGGTCACGGTCGCCGCCCGGCCGGCGGCGGCATCCGCGCTCCGCCTCACGTCCAATGACAGCCGGGTTCCCACCGACCAGCGCAATACCGCCTGGAAGATGACCGCGCTGGCGCTGCAGGCTCTTGGTGTCACCGCCGAGGTCGAAATCCATATTGAGAAGCGGCTCCCGGTTCAGGGTGGGCTGGGCGCGGGCTCGGCCAATGCGGTGGCGGCGTTGGTGGGCCTGGAGGCGGAGCTGGGGATCGGCTTGCAGGCTCCCAATGCCGGGCTTTGGGGCGCACAGCGGCTGGAAATCGCCGCGCGGGTTGGCTCCGACGTGCCCCTGTTTCTCATCGGCGGCACGGTTCTGGGACTCGACCGCGGGCAGCAAGTCTATCCTCTGCCGGAGATCGAGCCGGTCTGGTGCGTAGTGGCCACGCCGGATGCCGGCGTCTCCACGCCCCAGGCCTTTCGCGACTGGGACGCGCTCTGCGCCCGGGAGGGTTTGACCGCGGAGGCAAGTGAAGATAAACTAAAGCAGTTGAGCCGTGCCTACGCCAGCGCCTTTGCGGAACCAGTTCCGCGGGGACGGCAGGGAATTGGCTCCTCCGGTGTCCTCTCCAAGGGAGAGGACCGGGCGGGACCCGATGAGTCCGCGCTTGTCCGCACCGGGATTGTACGCTGGATCCAGAACGACTTTGAACGGGTCGTCTTTCCCCAGCATTCTTCCCTTGCAGAAATCAAGCGCATACTTGTGGGCTCCGGCGCTCCGGGGGCAGCCCTCCATGCTTCGTTGTCGGGGTCCGGTTCGGCTCTCTTCGGGTTGTACCAGACCAGGGGAGATGCGGAAGCGGCCCGCGAACGATTGCGGCCGGCCGGGATTCGGAGCCTGCTGACCCGCACCCTGCCGCGCACCGCCTACTGGCGCGAAATGCTTTTGCAAGAACAGCGTTGACAGTCTAGCGTTGTGCGCGAGAGACTCGCCAACGGCTGTCGAAGTTGGGCGATCGTCTAATGGTAGGACAATGCCCTTTGGAGGCATTTGTCTAGGTTCGAATCCTAGTCGCCCAGCCAGGATTCTCACGATGTTGAACCCGGGAACAGCCAAAGCCAACCAGCTTGGAGGGTTTCGGAGATGGAAGCGGAAACAGTGTCGGCATTGACGGAAGACAAGCAACAAACCGGCCAGGGGACGATGCCTGGCGACGGGAGGGCCAAAGAGCCCGTTCCCGGCGCAGGCCCGGATCCCGCCGCCAAGCCAAAAGAGGCTAAACCGGCCCCTGAGCGCAAGCGCACCCGAAACCTGAGTGAGGACCGCCGCTTCAAGCTCTTCAGCGGCACCGCAAACCGTCCGCTGGCCGAAGAGATTGGCCGTCACATCGGTGTTCCGGTGGGCGAAGCCAAACTGCAGCGCTTTGCCGACGGCGAAGTCTACTTTCAGTTGCTGGAAAATGTCCGCGGAGTCGACGTTTTCGTCGTCCAGCCCACCTGCTACCCGGTCGACCAGCACCTCGTCGAGCTTCTGGTGATGATCGACGCGCTGAAGCGGGCCTCGGCGGCCAGGATCACGGTGGTGGTGCCGTATTACGGGTATGCCCGCCAGGATCGCAAGGACCGGCCCAGGGTAGCCATCAGCGCCAAGCTGGTGGCCGACCTGCTCACCACCGCGGGAGCCAACCGGGCGCTCTTCGTCGATCTGCACGCCGCGCAGATCCAGGGCTTCTTCAACATTCCCGTCGATCACCTCTACGCCAGCCCGGTGCTGGTCTCGTATTTCCGCGAGCTCAACCTGCCCAAGCTGACGGTGGTCTCCCCGGATGCAGGGGGCGTGGAACGGGCACGGTTCTTTGCGCAGAAGGTGGGAGCGCCGCTGGCCATCGTGGACAAGCGCCGCACCGACATGAATGTGACCGAGGTGATGCACGTGATCGGCGATGTCACCGGCCAGACCTGCCTCATCATCGACGACATCATCGACACGGCCGGGACCCTGGTGAAGACCGTGGATGCTCTTTACCTGGCCGGAGCGGCCACGGTTTATGCGGGCGCAAGCCACGCCGTGCTTTCCGGACCGGCCATCGACCGCATCGCCAACTCGCGGCTGGAGCAGGTGGTTGTCACCAATACCGTACCGCTGCGCGAGGCGGCACAGAAGCTTCCCAAGATCAAAGTGCTTTCCATCGCCGGCCTTCTGGGCGCGGCCATCGAGAGCATTCACATGGAAACCAGCGTTAGCACGCTGTTCAACTGAAGAACTGTTCGTAGTTCATAGTTCGTAGTTTCGGCGCGTCAAGCCGGCCAATTGTAGGGAACTGAAGACTGTGAACTAAGAACTGTGAACTAAGAACTGCCGGCGAAAGCCCGGCCACAACAAAGGGAGCGGCCCTCATCCGGCCCGTGCCCGAAACAGGAAACGAGAAGCCGAATGCCAGAAGTCGTCGTCGCAAAACCCCGCGAGGGAAAATTCAACAAGAATGCGGCCCGCCGGGTGCGTGTCGCGGGCAAAATTCCCGCCGTGCTTTATGGGTCGGGCCACGACCCGGTGGCTGTGGAGGTGGATCCCAAGCAGATCTCCCGCATCCTTTTTTCCGAGACCGGCCACAACACGATCTTCGACGTGGAGATTCCAGGTCAGTCCACCGCCAAGGCGATGATCGTCGATTGGCAGCGGGAGCCGATCAAGGACAAGCTGATCCATATCGATCTGAAGCGTATCGCCCTCGACAAGGCCCTGCGTGTCAGCGTGCGCGTCAAGCTGCTGGGCATTCCCGTGGGAGTTAGAACCTCCGGCGGCATCCTCGACCAGGTCTTGCGCGAGGTGGAGATCGAGTGCCTTCCCACCGACATCCCCAGCCACATCGATGTGGATGTCACGGACCTGGCCATGCACGGGGTGCTGCGCGTCAGCGACCTGCCCCACAACGAGAAGATCAAGTACCTCAAGGCCGAGGATGCGACCGTAGCCCACGTCGTCTCGATCCGCGAGGAAGCGCCGACCGCTGCCGAGGCCGAGGCTGCCGCGACTGCCGCCGCTGTTGCTGCTTCCGCCGAGCCGGAAGTGGCCAAGAAGGGTAAGCCGGAAGATGCGGCCAAGAAACCCGAGGCGGGAGCCAAGAAGGCTGACACCGGCTCCGGGGCGAAGAAGTAGGACTTGGCCGAGGCAAGCGAATTTCCTCATCGCGGCGAGCAAAAGTCGCTTGCCGCGCCCGGAGGGCGCCGGCCAGAGCCCGGCAGCCGGAGCGGCCCCTACCTTGTGGTGGGGCTGGGCAACCCCGGCCTTGAGTATCTGTGGACTCCGCATAACGCAGGGTTCATGGCCATCGATCGCATCGCTCAGCAAGAGGGCGTTGTGGTCCAGAACCGGCGCTGCCGGGCCGTCACCGCAACCTGCCGCATGGCGGGTCGCGAAGTGGTCCTGGCCAAACCGGAAACGTTTATGAACCTGAGCGGGCTGGCAGTGGCCGCTCTGGCAAGAGAGTTTGAAGTGGACCCGGCGAAGGATCTGCTTGTGATCTATGACGAGTTGGACCTGACGCTGGGGACCTTCAAGATCAGAGAGCGCGGTTCGCCGGCAGGCCACAACGGAGCCCGTAGCGTAACCGCCGCCTTCGGCAGTCAGGAGTGGCTGCGTTTGCGCATCGGCGTTGGGTTGGACCTTCCACCCGAGGCGATCGCGGCCCGAGGGGGCAAACGGCCGGGCAAAGATTATCTGCTCTCGCCGATGCGCAAGGCGGATCTGACGGTGCTCGATGAGGTGCTGGACAGGGTGGCTACCGCGACGCGACGCATTCTCGAACAGGGTGCGGCGGCCGCGATGAACGAGTTCAACCGCAGGGAGCTGAACAGCCCCGCGGAGGAATAAGCAAGGAAGCAAACCGCCAAGGCATTTGCCGGCGGCCATGGCTGGAGTGCAGGGAAGACCCTGTGGGACCAGCGGAAAAGGAATAGAGATGTCCCGTTTGTATGAGGTTATGTTCATTGTTCGGCCCGACGTGGCCGAAGAGGACGCCGACAAGCTGATCGCCGGATTCTCCGCCACCGTTACGGGTGGCGGCGGCGTGGTCAAGGCGGTCGAGAAGATGGGCCGGCGCAAGCTTGCCTATATGGTGCGGAAGTTCAACGACGGCAACTACGTGCTTCTCACCATTGAAGCCAACGGCGCGGTGGTTCTGGAACTGGAGCGCCGTCTGCGGGTGACCGAGCCGGTCATCAAGTTCATCACCGTGCGCATCGACGAAGAAGAAAAGCGCCTGGCCAAGGTCAAGGCCCTGCGCGGTGTCCGTCGGAGCGCGAACGTGGAGCACGCCGCCCCGGCTGTCGCCGCGCCGTTTGTTGCCGCCCCAGCCCCCATCTCCGCACCGGCGGAGGCTGCCGAGCCGGTTCAGGCCAGCGCCTGAGGTTGTCTCGAACTGTTGCTGGAGCCGCCTCTCGCGAGGGGAGGACTGGCTCCGGCCCGATCCAGCGTCCCGCGGCTGCTTCAATGGCCTCACCGGGAGCCAAGAGAGTGAAGAGGAAAAACCATGTCCGAAGAAACACCTGCAAAGACGCCCGAGACGGGCGAAGCAGCCCCCCAAGCCCATTCCGGCCCACCGGCCCGCTCGGGCGGAAGGCCTGGCGGCGCGCCTGGATCCCGGCCCTCCGGTGGACCCGGCGGCCGCGGCAAGTTCTTCCGCCGCAAGAAGGTCTGCAAGTTTTGTACTGAGAAGATCGATGCCATCCCTTACCGCGATGTGCGCCTTCTCCAAGGTTTTGTGGCAGAGCGCGGCAAGATTGTGCCGCGGCGGCTGACCGGCGTGTGCACCACCCACCAGCGCCGCCTTACCCGCGCCATCAAGCAGGCCCGGAACATAGCCCTGCTGCCGTTTGCCACAAGGCACTAAAACGGCATTGTGCCATTCGCCGGCATTTGAAAGGTATGGGCTTCAGCCGTACGTCAGGCAGAGCAGGATCGATGGGGCTTTAGCCCCTGAGGGATCGCCGGCGATTCAGCCCAAGTCAGCGCATGGATTACTGCGCGGCGCTGCCGGATGGCAGACGCTCATGTCCAAAAGATGAAGGCGCCCACGGCGCCGCATTGGAGAATTAACCATGGAAGTCATACTGAAGGAAGACGTGGTAAATCTGGGCCACCGCGGAGACGTGGTGAAGGTTGCGGACGGCTACGGCCGCAACTTCCTGCTGCCCCGCAAGCTGGCCATGCAGGCCACCCTGGCGAACAAGGCTGTGGTCGAGCAGATGAAGAATGCCTCTGCCCGCCGCTCCGCCAGCGAGAAGGCGCAAGCCGAGGCGCTGGTCGCCAAGCTCGAGCCGCTGGTGCTCAGCTTCACCCGCAAGTCCGGCGAGGCCGGCCACCTCTTCGGCTCCGTCACCTCGGCCGACATCGCCGCCGAACTTGGCACGCAGGGCTTCGAGGTCGATCGCCGCAAGATCGTGCTCCACGAGCCGCTCAAGACCGTCGGCGACCACACCGTATCCATCAAGCTCTACCGCGAAGTCACCGCGCACGTGAAGGTGAAGGTCGTTGCCGAAGCCGTCGAGGGTGAGACTGCCGAGGCTCCCGCCGCAGAGCCTGCCAAAGAAGAAGCCGTCGCAGAGTAGCTCCGCCTTACCCGCCCTCGCCGCCTCCCGGCTCGCCGGGAGGCGTCTGCGCGAGATATGTATTACAATTGGTCGCGTAAGAGATATTGAAATGAGTATCTGGCGCGCCGCATACTTGCTGCTCCATGTGGCGGCGGTCTCCGCTTTGGCTCCCGCACAGGGATCGCCGCCCAAGCCCTTCAGCACAATAGATATTTCCCCGCTAATGCCTGCGGGAACCGCCATCTATCGTTCGGGCTCAATCGCGTTTCTATCCGACCATACGGCGGCAGTAGGGTTGTGCACCAATGCGGGTTGCAATCTCGCGACATTCGACTTGGTGAATGGGAAGCCGCGCCAGATCGGCCGAATGAACGAGTCTTCAAGCTACCTTTGGCTCCGCCGCTCCTCTGACGGCGGCGTGATACTCAATCAGCGCAATGCTGAGGAAAAGTGGGGAGTTCTTCTCCTCAGTCCAGATTTGAAGACCTCCGGCTGGATTCCTGGAAACATCACTGGTGTTTCACAGACAGGCAGCACAATCGCTGTGGCTAACTGGCCGGCCAGGCATTGGGAGTTGTATCGAACAAACCAACCGACCGAAAGAATTCTGAATGGAAGCGGAGAACTATTGGATTTCTCCGACGATGCTGTCGCATTGCTTGATCAGGACGCCGTCCGCATTGAGGACATGAAAGGAGGCATTCTCGGCTCCTTTCAGGCAGGGGTCTCCGCAAATGCCATCCCAGGGACTAAGTTGTTAGGTCTGAATCGCCTCTGGTTTCAGAGCGGCGGTCACCCGGAAATACGCGATTTCTCCGGGAAGACCTTTCTAAAGCTCAACAAGGAAGATGGATGGGGATTCAGAATGGGGCAGTCGACGGATGGGACTCGACTGCTCTACGACCGGTACACGCGGCACGTTGGACTGGCACAAAGCCTAAAGGAAGATGCACTCGGCCTCGCGACTATGGGCATGTCGGCAGACAGCCAACGCTCTAACGGGGAGTTGGTTCGTGTCATCGACACTACAAGTGGGAAACAGTGCTTTGAATGGGACAGTAAAACAGACCTGTTGGTGGAAGGTGGTTATCACGCAGACATTGACCCCTCTGGCAAGCTGGTAGCCATTTTGACACAAACCAATCTCAGCGTTTATAAGCTGCCTGAAGTCTGTACTGCGGAATAGGATCCCTGGTGGTCTTTAGGCGGGCGGTCCTCCAGAATCAGCTGAATCGCGGCGCCGAGGCTGGCGCGGCACTCCTCAACCGAGCGTCCTTGTCCGTTGGCGCCGGGAATCTCAGGCGACCAGCCGACAAACCACTCGCCGTCCCGTTCGAAGACTGCCGTGAACTCATTCCGCATGGGAAGAGTATAACCCTGTTTCCGTTGGCGAATGAGTCACCATTGCCAGCGGCCGCTCACGATCCGTTCTCAGCGTCGGCACCGCCGCCAGCAGACTCCTGGTGTAAGGATGCTCTGGAGCTGTCAGCAGCCGTCTCGAAGACCCCGTCTCCACAATCTGGCCGGTGCGCATGACCGCGACACGGCTGGCCACCTGACCCACAACCGCCAGATCGTGGGAGATGAAGAGCATCGCCTGTCCATGCTGCCGCTGCAAGTTCTTGAGAAGTTCCAGAACCTGCGCCTGCACCGTCACGTCGAGAGCGGTCGTAGGCTCGTCGGCGATGAGTAGCCGGGGCCGGTTGATCAACGCCATCGCGATCAGGATGCGTTGACGCTGACCGCCCGAGAACTGGTGCGGATAGTCGCCGAAGCGGCGGCTGGCATCGGGAAGACCCACTTCCTCCAGTCCGGCAATGGCATTCCGTTTGGCTTCCCTTCCAGTCCAGGAGGGAAAATGCGCGGCGGCGCTTTCGGCCACCTGTTGGCCAATGGACATCACTGGATTCAACGCTGTCATCGGCTCCTGGAAGATCATGGCGATTTCCCGGCCGCGCAGGTGCCGCAGTTCTCTGACAGGCTGCCGAAGCAGATCGATCCAGCCGTCCCCTTCGGCTCTTTGGCTGTTGGATGCCATGTTGAGACTGCCTGCGTGGCGGCTCCGCCATAGAATCTGCCCCGCGACCTGCGCTTCCGGCCCCAGCAAACCCAGGATCGCCAGGGCTGTCACGCTCTTGCCTGACCCGGACTCACCGACCAGTCCCAACACCTCGCCTTCCTCAATCTGAAGGCTGATTCCACAGACCGCGGCCGCATTCCCGAAGCGAATCTGCAAGCCGCGCATGTCGAGGAGAGCTCCCATGCGCCAATCGTAATGGATGAATAGGGTTGGCGCGCCATCGGCATCGATTTAAGTTATGCTCTCGCTCAACCGATGAACGGTATGCGAGGGTCGTTATGACGACTGGGGTTTTTGAGGCCACGATTCCAGAGGCTGAACAGGCCAAGATGGGGGCCAGCCGGCGCCTGGTGGTTCGTCGGCCCATCCTGGATCTCCACGGCCGGGTTCATGCGTACGAATTGTTGTTCCGGTTCGGGCCGGAGCTGTTTCCGCGTGGGATTGCCCAGGAGGCTTCTCCCACGGCCCTGGAAGACGCGGCGGAGTTTGGGCTCGAGGAACTGACTGGCGGGGTTCCCGCTCATGTGCGGTGGGCGGAGGAGGCGATGACCGGGAATCCGCGGTGGATTCTGCCGCCGCCCATGACGGTGCTGGAGATTCCCAACTCACTGGAGCCGGCACCCGAACTGCCCTCCAAATTGCGAAAGTTGAAGGCCCTTGGTTTCCGGTTGGCGCTGGACAAATTTAGCGGCAAACCGCAGTTCGAGCCGCTGGTGGACTTGGCCGATTGCATCAAGCTCGACTTCCGTTCGACTGGGCGGCCGGAACGCCGGGCTCTGCTCGATCGGCTCCGCGGCAAGACCGCTGCCATGCTGGCGCAGAACGTGGACACGCTGGAGGAGTACCGGCTGGCCCAGGAAGAAGGATTCACGCTGTTTCAGGGGTACTACTTCTGCCAGCCCGCGCCGTCGATGAAAGACCGGAAGGTGCCGGCAAACCGTATTGCGCACATCGAGATTCTGCGCCAATTGCAATACGATCCCATGGATCTGAAGAAGATAGCCCGATTGGTGGAGCGAGACGCCGCATTGACATTCGCCCTGCTGCGGCTGGTCAACTCGCCGATTTTCGCCACCCGCCAGGAAGTCGATTCCGTCAAAGCAGCGCTGATTGCAGTGGGCGAGAACAGATTTCGCCGCATTGCGATGCTGGCCATCGCCAGAGAGTTCAATGACGATCAACCGGCTGAGATACTGCGGATGGCGATCCTGCGGGCAAGATTCTGCGAAATGGCCGCACCGAACTGCGGATTGGGCCTGTTCGAGCAGTATGTGCTCGGGTTGCTGAGCCTGTTGCCCGCCATGCTGTGTCAGCCGATGAGCCAACTGACTCCAACATTGCCGCTGCGTCTTGAAATTCGCAACGCTCTTGAAGGAACGAAAAACCGTGACAGGGCGCTGCTCGGATGGCTGGAAAGCCACGAACGCGGCGACTGGGCCGCCTGCGATGCGATAGCGCAGGCCGAGAACCTGGATATTCAGGAATTGGCGAACCGCTATATCGAGGCTGTGGCATGGGCCGAGGCGGCGCTAAGATCGGTGACCTGAGAAACTGCAACAGGGTCGACTCGTGAGTGAGTTTGGGTAGACACTGTCCCTCAGACCGCCCAAGGTCCACCAAGGCTGGACGGCCCAGGCAATTGCAATCGGAAGGA
>Ga0326727_10025698_pt1 | contig 11014 bp, 13 predicted proteins | sample MB2enrmetagenome_FD_207643 | JGI IMG/M metagenome (GOLD analysis project Ga0326727, IMG submission 207643) | Lab enriched peat soil microbial communities from McLean, Ithaca, NY, United States - MB29MY | ecosystem: Environmental > Terrestrial > Soil > Wetlands > Peat | place: USA: New York... | reverse complement strand
GTGTTCGCGGTCCTCTACCGCCGCTACGTGGTGCGCTTCGGGCACAATAAGACCGTAGCGGTGATCGCGCATCGGCTTTGTCGCTTGATCTGGAAGATTTTGCACCAGGGAATTCGTTATGAGGAACCCGGCCCAGCGGTCAGCCAGAAGTCGAAGCAAACGCGCACGGCCAGAATGATCCGGCAACTCCGCACTCTCGGCTACCGTGTTGAGCTCCTTAACACTCCGCCGGCTGTTCCAGCGTAGTCGAGGTTTTTCGACCCTGCGTCCCTGCCCATTGATTCAGAGGGGCGCCTACATCGCGACATAACGCGTCGTGAGGTATGCGTCACCTGCCTTATTCCTACACAAGAAAATCATCGTCCATACACAAGACACGTTCAGTCTCGCTCAATACCTCCAACCCAATACACCTATCTGTAAATTGTCATATTGAGAGCCAACGTAGGCAAAAATCTGTTGCGCAGAATCCAAAAATATCTCATTTTGTGTTACGAACTGCACGTGATCGATGCAGCCGGATGTTCCCGCTACCATCATCCACCCATTATGCCAGGGGCCGTTGATAGTTGGGCCCACAAAGACATTCGAAATGTAATTCCCACCGGGGACCGTCAATCCGGATAGCTCGATTATGACCGAGATCGCGGTTGACGGAACTGAAGCAGACAAGTCAACACTGGTCGGAGTGGTTGGAAATGCCGTCATGCTTAAAGGAGGTATTTTGTCTGCCCACACCAGTCTGTCGTTCTGAAGGTATGAGATGAGATAGTTGCTGCTGTTATTGAATATAGCCCCAACATATGCCTTGAAGGTGTAACCTCCCGGCAACGTCGGGTTTGATGCCGATACGGACAGAAGCCCCTGCGCAACTCCGCTGGATTGTGAAATTATCCATATATGATACCAAGTGCTGGGAGACTTGGTACCTGTATCGAGACCGTTAATCCCCGACGCGTTCACGTCAACGGTGACGTCTACCGGAGCCGCTCTTCGTGGCGCGCCTCCGGCGTCCTCCAACATCAACTCGTCGGCAGTAACGTGCACCTTATGGGTATCCACGTAAAGCACTTGAGTGCCGGAAACGGGATCAATCTTTTGGCCATACGACAAGATGCTCCGCGCTCTAAGATTCCTCGACAAGTCTCTGATCACGGCTATTACCTCCCTTGGTTAGATACTGTCTCCAGATGGAATTCCCTTTTTCGACTCCTGACCGTTAGTCTATGCCTGAGCGCCGATGGGCGCAATGGCCAGTCGGGATTTGGACGCTCGATACCCGCAGCGACCACCCGAGGCTAGGCCCCTGCCGCTCTCACTAGGCAGGGCAGGAGCCCTGCGGCCCGATCCATTCTCCTGCTCAGGGCCTTTTTGCGGTCGCTAGCCGAGCTGCCGCGGGTGCGGATATTGTCTTGCACGTTCGCGCCCGACGGGCAGAGATATCGAACCGTGTGTTATGGGTGGCATGTTGGGGTCGGCGACATAAGAATCAATGTCGCCGCCAGCCGCGAAATCCAATGGGGTTGCCCCTATGTACCTTTTAAGGTACACTTCCTGTAGAAGGAGCTTGATGCTTGACAGGCCGCAGCCACAGAAAATCCCGCTGATCTTTTTTCGCACCGCGGCGGGAAGCGAGCCAGTGCGGGAGTGGCTGAGAGGATTGTAGGAGCTGGAGCAATGAGCAAGAAACATATGGGTTCCGGCGTCGATGATTTCCTGAAAGAGGAGGGCATTTTTGAAGAGGCGCAAGCACAGGCGATTAAGGAGGTCGTCGCGTGGCAACTCGGCCAGGCGATGAAGAAGAAGAGAGTATCGAAGTCGCGGATGGCAGCGCTGCTGAAGACCAGCCGGACACAGGTTGACCGTCTGCTTGATCCGAAAAACGACATTACCCTCTCAAGCCTGCAGCGGGCGGCGGCCATGTTGGGGCGCCGAGTAATAGTGCAGTTGGTGTAGGATGTCAAGGCGACAGTGCAGCTGTGGAGGGGCTTGAAAAGGAATAGGGGATAAGGGAAGGAATTTCAATGAGTGCGAGTGTATCGACTTGCGAATTGTGCGGCAACTGGCAGGATCCAAGCCGTCGCCGGAAGCTAGGCCATTGTCCACGCTGCTTGCGGATTAAGGAGATGTTCCTTGCCGGCAAGCGCTTAGGCAAGATTGGAAAACGGTTCGGCATGGCTGCTCTCGAGGTGTATTCTGTGGTCCGGCGATTGGAATTGAAGCGGGGGCCTTGGACTTGCCCCGTGTGTGGATGGCTAGGCAGGATGGAGAGCCATACGCCAAGCATCTGCGCACGCAAGTTGCTGCTCAGGAGTTTGAGTAAGGCTGGCATGCCGGCGAGCGAGATCGCGCGTAAGCTCGGCGTCTCCAGGAATATGGTCTTCTTGACGACGCGCCGCATGGGGATCAAATGTTCTCCCATGAAAGCTGAGATTTGTCCGGTATGTGGGTGGCGGGGAGTGATCCTCTTCCACGCTCCACAACGTTGCGCATATTTGCTACGGCTCAGGGAGATGCGCGAATCTGGGTTAGGCCAGCGCGCGATTCTCCGTGAGCTCGGTATCTCGCGTGCCGCGCTCTACAAAGCCCTCCGCCGATTGGGGTTATCCACGAATACTCCTAGACGAACCAGCGAGGCGCAGTCATGAGCAAACAAGCATTTGAGGGTATTATGCTGGGCCTATAGGAAGCGCTTGCCTATACCCGTGGTGACAAGTCAGCCGTTGCACGTGTCGTCAACGTTGCTGTGAAACCGGCTGACATCAAGACTGCCCGCAAGAATACGGGAATAAGCCGGGAGACCTTTGCCGGTGCCTTTGGCCTGAGCCCTGCAACCCTCCGCACGTGGGAAAACGGTGAACGACAGCCCACCGGCGCGGCCCGAGTATTGTTGACGATCATCAGCCGTGAGCCCGAAGCCGCCCTCCGCGCCATCCGATGACCTGGCCGGAAAAGGCGCCTGACCCTCCCCCCGACACCTTTTTCCCGGTGGGGTTGGCGACTAGAAAGCAATGTCGCCGCCAGCCGCGACGTCAAATTGGCTTGCCCATATGTACCTTTTAAGGTACACTTCCTGTACAAGGAACTTGATGCTTGACAGGCCGCAGCCACAGAAAATTGCGCTGATTTTTTTCGCACCGCGGCTGGAAGCGAGCCGGTGCGGGAGTGGCTGAAAGGATTGCCGGCAGCGCTCGCAGGCGGCAGAAGGAGTTGGAGCAGTGGGTAAGAAACATATGGGTTCCAGCATCGATGATTTCCTGAAAGAGGAGGGCATTTTTGAAGAGGCGCAAGCACAGGCGATTAAGGAAGTCGTCGCGTGGCAGCTCGGCCAGGCCATGAAGAAGAAGAGAATATCGAAGTCGCGGATGGCAGCGCTGCTGAAGACCAGCCGGACACAGGTTGACCGGCTGCTTGATCCGAAAAACGACATTACCCTCTCCAGCCTGCAGCGGGCAGCAGCCATGTTGGGGCGCCGAGTAATAGTGGAGTTGGTGTAGGATGTCAAGGCGGCAGTGCAGTTGTGGAGGTGCTTGAAGGGGAATAGCATGTAAGGAAAGGAAGATCAATGAGTGCGGGTGTATTGACTTGCGAGTTGTGCGGCTGCCAGGATGCAAGCCGTCGCTGGAAGCGTGACCAGTGTCCAAGCTGCTTGCGGATCAAGGAGATGTTCCTTGCCGGCGAGCGCTTAGGCAAGATTGGAAAACGGCTCGGCATGACAGCTCTCGAGGTGCATGATATTGTCAGGCGATTGAAACTAAAGCAGCAGCTCACGGCTTGCCCCGCGTGTGGATGGCAGGGGAAGATGGCGGGCCACACGCCGAGCGTCTGCGCTCGCAAGTTGCTGATCAGGGGTCTGAGTGCGTCTGGCATGCGGGCGAGCGAGATCGCGCGTAGGCTCGGCGTCTCCAGGAATCTGATCTCTTTGACGACCCAACGCTTGAAGGCCATGTCTTCTACCGCTAAAGCTGCGAGTTGTCCGGTATGTGGTTGGCGGGGAGTGATGTCTTTCCACAACCCAGAACATTGCGCATTTTACCTACGGGTCAGGCAGATGCGCGAAGCTGGATTACCCTGGCCCGAGATTTTCCGTGAGCTTGATACCTCGCGTGGTAGCCTCTTCCGTGCCCGCCGGCGAATGGGATTAACAACCTCCAAAACTCCTAAGTGAACCAGCGAGGCGCAGCCGTTCGAGCCTCGCGGGCTTTCGCACGTGCTGAAAGGCCAGGAAGCGCGGGCGGCGCAGCCGGGACGAAAAAGCTGCAGACTGAATCTGCAGGTTTGCATGTATCTTCTACCTGCTCGAAAGACGGAGTTTCCAAATCCGGAGTTTCCAAATCCCTTGTCAACAGCCTCCGGTCGTGCGAAGATGAGCCTGAATAATTCCATTAGCAACGATTTCACTGTGCGGCAAAGCCGCAACCAAATACAGATTCTTCGCTTCGCTCAGAATGACATGTCATCCTGAGCCCGTTCGCTTCGCTCAGGGTAAACTGCGCGAAGGATCTGCTTTTCTTCGCGCGCCGCGAAGAAAAGCAACCTTGGTGGTCAAGCAGGGACAACGGTTTCTCCCGCCCTGCGGGACAGCTACAAGGGCCGATCCTAGACGAGCTATTTTCTGAGCCGCAGGGAAGACAGCGACGGAGGTCACAATGAGACGAGCTGCGTGGTTCGCGATGCTTAGTGTGATGGTCCTGGTGTCTCTGGCCTATGCCCAGGAAAACTCCGCAGCCCACAGGCGCCTGACCAATCAGGACATCATCACCATGGTGCAAATGGGCCTTTCCGAAGACGTCATCACCGCCAAGATTCGCGAGGTGGGCGCCAGTGATCCGGGCTCGCTGAGCTTCGACACCAGCGTGGATGGTCTAAAGGCGCTGAAAGAAGCGAAGGTCCCTGATTCAGTCATGAAGGTGATGATCAATCCCGGCGCCACGCCAGCCAACGTCGTGGCCGGCGCCACCGGAGGAAACCGATCGGGGGGCGCCGCGGGCGGCCGGATCTACGACTTCAGCATCCCCGAATGAGAGCGCTACGAAGCAGGAATCCGCGGCCGGGGTAGGGCGAAGCCCTGCAACCAGTGGAATTCCAATGCCCGGAGACCGCGGGAGTGCGGATGGGGAGGGGCTTGAAAAGGAATAGGGGATAAGGGAAGGAATTTCAATGAGTGCGGGTGTATTGACTTGCGAGTTGTGCGCCTGCCAGGATGCAAGCCGTCGCCGGAAGCGTGACCAGTGTCCAAGCTGCTTGCGGATCAAGGAGATGTTCCTTGCCGGCGAGCGCTTAGGCAAGATTGGAAAACGGCTCGGCATGACAGCTCTCGAGGTGCATGATATTGTCAGGCGATTGAAATTAAAGCAGCAGCTCACGGCTTGCCCCGTGTGTGGATGGCAGGGGAGGATGTCGAGCCACACGCCGAGCGTCTGCGCTCGCAAGTTGCTGATCAGGGGTTTGAGTGAGTCTGGCATGTCGGCGAGCGAGATCGCGCGTAGGCTCGGCGTCTCCAGGAATCTGATCTCCTTGACGACCCGCCGCTTGGCGATCAGATGTTCTCCCTCTAAAACTGAGATTTGTTCGGTATGTGGGTGGCGGGGAGTGATGTCTTACCACGACCATCAACGTTGCGCATATTTCTTACTGCTCAGGGAGATGCGCGTAGCTGGGTTGCCCCGGCGCGTGATAAGCCGCAAGCTTAGTATCTCGCCTGCTACGTTCTTCGACTCCCTCAAGCGATTGGGGTTAGCCCCCAAGACTCCTAAATGAACCAGCGAGGCGCCGCTCTACCTGAACCATTTCTCCCCCAACTAAATTTCTGTCGCAACACAACTTCCGCGGGTGTAGGATGCTGGCCGACGCGCGAGGTTCCAGGCAGGAGTTCGCGCCGTGGAGCACTCAGGAGGACGTTATGGGGACATTCTTCCGAAGCTGGGATCTTCTAGGGCGCAGTTTCGCGATCCTGAAGTCGGACAAAGAACTTCTCTGGCTGCCGGTGCTGTCGGCGCTCTACTGTCTGGCGGCGACCTTAATAATTTGCAGTGCAGCCGCGATCGTAGTAGTCCTTCCAGCAATGCCACTCCATGATGTTGCCCAGCGAAAAGCGCTGGGTCAACAGTTGCTGCCGTTCGTCTTTCTCTTTTACGTCGTCACGTATGGGGCCGGCATCTACTTCAATGTCGCGCTCGTCAGCATCGCGTCGGACCGACTCTCCGGCGGCCATGCGGTTTTGAATGATGGCTTGCAGATGGCGTGGAAGCGCAAGTGGAGCATCCTTCAGTGGGCGCTGCTCACCGCAACCGTGGGGGTGCTCCTGCAATTGCTCGAGCGCCGGCTGAGTTTTCTGGGTCGCATTGTTACCGGCATCACCGGCTACGTCTGGACGCTCGCCAGCTTCTTTGTCGTTCCTATTCTCGCTGCCGAGGACATGGGACCCGCCGAAGCGCTTGCCGAATCGGCGGAGATATTTCGCAAGACGTGGGGCGAAGAGATTGCGGGTAGCTTCAGCTTCGGACTGATCTCTGTTGTGCTGGCATTGCCGGGTTTGCTTCTTCCAGTGCTGGGGGCGCGGCTGGGGCAGACAGAGATGCTTGCCGGCGTCGCTTTGATGCTAATTTACTGGATGCTTCTGGCCCTTGTCTGCTCAGCCGCTCGGGGGATATTTGTCGCGGCGCTCTACCGCTACGCCACAACGCAGCAGGTCTCGGACGGGTTTCGCCGCAATGATCTCTCGGACGCATGGCAGCCGAAAGCCTCGGATTAACCCCTCGGGTCAGTTCCTCCCGCGCTCGGCAAAGCCGAGTCCAGCGCGTCGATACGTTCCTGATATTTGCGCGCCATCCTGGTGTTTCTTACGGGTACCCAGGCTCCGACGAACACCAGGCAGACTACGGCCAGAGACAAGTTGGCCCCCGCGAGGAACGCTGAAGTTTTAAGCAGCCACTGGGTGAGGCCAAGGTCGACAAGGAAAACAGGCACCCAAATCAAAGGTAGACTCCACGCAACCCAGCGAATCCCGTCACGCTTCCGCTCCAGTTCGGTCCGATAGAAGCGAAGCCCGTCGGTTTCGACCAAGTCAGGCAAAGCGCGGGATCGCTTTATCAGAGTGGCGATCAGCAAATAGCAAAAGCCAACGAGCGACAAGCCTGACCCGATGAGCATCAACATATTGTGGAAAATGTGAAAGTTAATGATGATGAGGGCGTAGGTTGCTACCATGGTCGAGCAGACTACGCCCGATACGAGATAGCCTCTGCGCCGCTTGGCCCGCATTTTCTCTGCCTGCGCACGGAGTTGATTGGGCGAAAACACCTGTCCGTTCATTCCAGCCTCCTTCCAGGGAATCATCAGATCATCGGGTAACTCGTCACACGGCATTTCGGTCTCCTCGATGAAATCGGCGGACCAACATGGTCTTGATGCGGTGAATCTTGCTCCAGACATTCGCCGCGGAGAGGCCCGTGATCTCCGCAATCGATTCCGCGTCCAGCCCTTCCAGATACGCCATGATCACCTGGCGGTCGAGCAGATCGAGCTGCTGGATGAGCGCGAACATCCGGCTGAGCGCCTGGGCGCGGTTCGCGGAATGTTCAACATCTTCGAGACCGGCTTGAGCCTCCGCCTCTTCCAGGGTCAGGAACGTCCCTACACTCTTGCCCCGGGCCTGGCGGACGACGTGCGACGTTGCCACGTTGTGCGCAACACGGTAGATCCAGGTTCGAAGCGAGCACCGTCCGTTGAACTTTGACAAGCTGCGCCATAAAGCCAGATGGACTTCCTGTGAAAGCTCCCTGCGCAGTTCCGGATCAACTTCGTAGGCGCAAACCATCCGGGCAAGGGCTTCTCCGTACTCCTGCACGACCTTCTGGTAAAGCTCGTCCTGACTTTCTGTCCGGTCCATCTCTCCCCTTGATTTGTTCCTCATTCAGGTAGTCAGCGTCGAGAGCAATTCCTTGCAACTTTCCACCAGGTTTTCGAACTGATGTCGCTATAGGCGCAACTCGCGAAGGCGCGCGAGACTGAAAGGCTGACGTCTCGCTAAACCAGTTTGCCTACGTGCGCCCGTCCGGCGTCACAAGTTCAAACCATAAGCGCACTTGTACGATTTGATCAAGTCGCTCCGAAAGGGCTAATCCGACGACGGCGAAAGAGGGCTTGACGGCCAACCTCTATATATGTAGACGTTGCGGGGAGGCCAAACATGAAAAAAGCAATCATCAGGGCTGCCTGCATTCTGTTGGTCATCCTCACGCCCCAGGGGCGGGCGCAGACAGCCGATAGGGACCCTGCCGAAGCCTATGCCTTCTATGCGCGACGGAATTCGACATCGGGTGCGGACGTGGCCGGCGGCGGCCTGGACATGTTCATATACAAAGGCCTCGGCGTAGGCGGCGACGTGGGAACGACAGTCGGTGACCCAGACAACAGGATAACGATTTGGTCAGGAGGTGCGTCCTATCACTTCCTATGCTGCCGGGCTGACCGGAAGGTCGAACCCTTTGCCGGCGTTGGGTATAGCTATTTGGCGGGTGACATCAACACCCACGGAAGGCTCTATCCGTGGGATCCGGGACAGGATAGATCAGGCCCCAACTTCAGCCAGGGATTGACAGCTTGGCCCACTAGGCACGTCGGTGTTCGGTTTGAACTTCGGGAGTACAGAATGTTCGTCAGCTACGGAGCGCTGGAAAATGTTATCCCTGGGGGAAATCCCGTCGACTTCCGAGTTGCTGTGACGCTGAGGTAGTACGCGGCACGGGTCGGCGGAGCCCGCTCGTGAACCGTGCGGACAAGGTGCGTCCGAAGGGGCACACAGTGTCAGACGCCGTGCTGGCGCCGGCGACATAACAAGCAATGTCGCCAACCCCCACGGCACCTGACGCTGTGCGTCCTTACGGAGTCCAGGTTCCGCCATTGACTTGACCATTATGCCCACCAACCGAGTCGGGTGCGATGTCGCTCGAAAGCAGGAAGGCGGCGACTAGACCGTCGGGCGGGATCACCTCTGTAAAGACCATTTGTACCTCGGCCGCAGTCAGGGCCCGATTCCAAAACCGTACTTCGCGGATTGCGCCAAGGAAGAAGCTGTTGAAATCGCGTGTGGCGATCCGCACAGGCGCCGAGCCATGCACAGGAACGATGTTTACCTTCGACCATGGCTGTTGGTCCTCTTGCGCACCGTTCTTGTAAATCACGGTGGCCTGCTGGCCGCCATCCGCCACGCCGACCACGTTAATCCACTCGCCCACCGTCACCGGACCCGGAAAATAAGCTCCGACTCCAAGGTTGACGGTTCCTCCTGGGGGAGCCGTCGGATTAAAAACATAGAAACTGATGCGGCTGGGCCGTGCCTCGGTGGGATCGTGGTTGTACATGCGAAAGGTCCACTCTTGCTGGCCGTCCTCACCCTTGCCCGACCAGTGAACATAAGTGTTGTCTCCCGCCCCGCCACCTTCCGAGACGGGAAAAGAGAGCGTATCGGGCCGCATCCATGCCGAGACGGTCAAACTGCCAGTGGTGGCGACGCTGAATGCCGCGTCGTCGGGGATCTCAATGTAGTTGCTGTTGGTGCCGTTGAACTGAAGGACGCTCATGGATTCATCCTCCTTATCCCAATGCGCATTTGCGACTTGCGCCGTCCTGCATCATCAAGGACGGTCTGGGTAGCCGGGAAACGCTATCAGGCGCCGTCTCAACTCTTTCTTGAAAAGGCCAGAACTGGAATCCGATCGGTTCAGTGGGTGGTAAACCCTACCGCCGACATTCACCCACCTTACTATTCCAATATGCTATACCAGCCCCGTTCCGAAAAAGCGTACCTGGAAGCTGTGAAAAAATCGTCTGTCATTCTGAGCGAAGCGAAGAATCTGCTTTCATCTTCTTGAAAACAAACAGCTGCAGATTCATCGCTTCGCTCAGAATGACAGGAATTGGTGATTTTTTCACACGTTCCAGATCCCGTTTCTGCGGATTCTACCAAAGTGAATTTACATTGTCACGAGGGTTGCTGGGCCGATTGCCTGGAAGCATGGTTTGATCTGGACCGCAAATCGATCAGCAAAACGATGGAAATGATTAACTGCGCTGCCTGCAGGATCATCCAACTTCCGATCTCGTGATTCTTCGGGAAGAGAATATCAGAGAAACCCCACAACACATCTCCAAAGGCATGGGCTAGCGTGGGGACCCAAATATTCCCCGACCTGATGTAAAGCCATCCCATAGGGATGACGACCAGGATGTTGTCGATCGGCGTCATGACGAATGGACCCAGGATGGGATGCTGCTGAAACGCACCCTGGAAATAGTAGATCGGCGTGTGCCAGGCACCCCAGATGATCCCGAGCAAAAGCAGACCTCTTTCCAGGCCGAATTCTTTCAGCAGTTTGCCCTGAGCGTAACCGCGCCACCCCAACTCCTCTCCGAAGGCGAAAGGAATCGAGATCGCGGTGTAAAGGCCGACATTCCTGAGTATTCTGGGGAGGTGCCCGAATGCGCCGCCGGGTGCGGATAGAGCCGGCCCTACGGTGGCATAGCCGAGCCGGATCGCGATCGGCAAGGACATGAGCAGCCCGAGAATCGGCAAAAGGCAGGCCCAAAACCAGTAGATCGACGGGCCCGCACGCCATCCTACCGACCTGAATGTCCGGCGCCGAAGATGAAGAACCACCGCGATCAGCCCGGGTATGAACATCAGGGCGTTTTCCGCCCAGTTGTTGGTTACCTTGAGGAGCGGGAAGCAGGCGGCAATAAGGCTTGTCGTAATTAGAACTGCCAGGGTAAAGAACAGGAGGTCGCGGCGGTCCTGATTCATCGCGCCATCATAACACGGGAACGGGGTCAGCTTTTTCATCTCAAGGCGGCCGGTGGTGCAGACGTACCGCTCTTTGGCATGTCTGGCGGCACGAGCGGATTATCGCTTGCGCGCCACGCCGGAGCAGTTGTGCGATGCCCTACCTAGGCGCCTGTGGCGAACTCCATCCCGTCTACCGCCGATTGTTGAAGGTGGCGTTGGAGGAGTGGC
>Ga0326727_10025697_pt1 | contig 11015 bp, 7 predicted proteins | sample MB2enrmetagenome_FD_207643 | JGI IMG/M metagenome (GOLD analysis project Ga0326727, IMG submission 207643) | Lab enriched peat soil microbial communities from McLean, Ithaca, NY, United States - MB29MY | ecosystem: Environmental > Terrestrial > Soil > Wetlands > Peat | place: USA: New York... | reverse complement strand
GTTGGAATTTCGGGAGGCTCATTCCGAGGCTCGCATGATGGCGGCGCAAGTGATCGGGGCAAGCGCTGACCCCGCATCGCACACGGTTTTCATCAACCGTGGCGAACGCGATCATTTGCGACCCGACCTGCCCGTGATCACACCGGATGGAGTCGTCGGGAAGATCCTGCGCGTCTATCGAGCCACATCGCAGGTCCTGCTCATCACGGACAAGGAAAGCGGCGTCGGCGCTCTGTTTGCCGGATCGCGAACTCACGGAATTGTGAACGGAACCGGCGACCCTCAACCGCGTTTGGACTATGTAGTGAATGAGGAAAAAGTCCAGCCAGGGGAAGAGATCCTCACGTCCGGAGACGATCGAATCTTTCCCAAGGACTTGCCCCTCGGCGTTGTGACAGACGTTGCTCCGGGGAATCCGTTCCAAGCGATTCATTTGCGCCCTGCCGTGCGCCTGGATCGCCTGGAAGATGTCCTAGTGCTCTTCTCCCCGGTCGAATTGACGCCGAGGAGGACGGAAGAATCCTCGGACGTATCGACGCCGCAGCCCGCCATGCAAAATCCAGCTGTGCCAGGAACCCAATCGAGAGTTCCGTCGAAGCCACCGGCACAAGCCCCCGGTGCAGCGCCTGTGCCGAACAGCGCCAAGCCGCACGTGGCGGGTGTCAACCCGCCGGCGAGTTCGCCCAAGCCGGCCGCCGTCAAGACTCAGTCGCAAACGCCGGCACAGACCTCTCAGCCGAAACCTCCCGCTCCACAACAGTGAAATGTCAAACATGTTAAATGCCGGTTTTCAATCTGACTCAAAGATCGAGGTGCACAGGTTTTATGGCGGGACGGTTGTCGGTTGTGTATTCCTCTCTGTCCTTTTGCAGGCCTTCCTGCACAAATATGGCGCATGGACGGAACTGATCGATTTGCCGCTGCTTGTGACGATTTATTTCGGCGTGAGCCGCCGCAACACTTCGACGGGTCTCTTGCTTGGCACGGCGATAGGACTCCTCCAGGATGCCCTCAGCCATGGCACTCCTATCGGCCTTTATGGAATAGCGAAAACAATACTCGGATACGTCGCATCGTCGATTGGCGCAAGAATCGATACGGAGCATCCCGTGAGCCGCCTTGTGCTTGTGTTTGTCTTTTTTCATGTGCACCAGGTGGTGCTCGCCATCGAGCAGCGCGTGCTGTTGAATCACCCTGCGCCCTTCATCACGTTCCGCCTCCTCCTCGATTCCGTGGTGACTGCCGCGGCCGCAGTGGTCCTGTTCGCTTTGCTGGACAGGTTGCGCAAGCCGTCTTGACTCCTTCCGTCGGGCAACCGGGATTGGCGTCAAGTGGCGCCGGAAATGGCGGCGCATTGACCGACACGGCATGACAGCTTGCGAGCGTCGCGCCGCGAGTGTAGTTTAGAAGACAATTCGAGTCTCTTCAGGATTCGGATGGCACAGCGCATCAGGGCCCGGCACGCCCCGCTAGGCAGGAGTTCCGTTGGCATCGTGGAATATCAACGAAGAAAAAATACCGCAAGGCAGGCTCTCGCTCTTTTCCTACGTTTCGGTGATCCTCGCCATCGTCCTTTTGGTTGGATTCTGGAAGCTCCAGGTCGTTCAGTCGGGCCATTTCCTGGATCTCGCTGAACGCAATCAAGTCCGCTCCATCCCCATCATCGCTCCGCGAGGTCCCATGCTCGACCGCGAGGGCCGCGTGCTCGTGGACAGCTACCCTTCCTTCAGCATCCTGTTGCTTCGCGATGATGCAAAACTGATCGAAAAAAGCCTCCCGCAAATCGAACGGGGACTGGACGTCAGCGAGGAGGACTTGCGGGACCAACTCGATGCCGCCAAGGACGAGCCGAAATTCCAACCCATTGTGATCAAGCCCGCGGCCAGTGAAGCAGACATCGCCTTCGTCGAATCGCATCGCGCCGACCTGCCGGTCCTTGAATTGATGATGGTCGAGCGCCGCCGGTATTCCTATGGCGAGATGCTTGCCAGCGCGATCGGCTACGTTGGGGAAGTATCCGCTTCACAACTCGAACAGAGCGCCGGACGCTATCGGCCGGGTGACATCGTCGGGAAAACGGGCCTCGAGAAACAGTACAACGACGTGCTCGAGGGCACGGACGGAATGCGTCGCGTTGTGGTGAATAGCGTCGGAAAAGTGATGCGCCCGCTCGACAACGTGGAAGCCATTCCCGGAAAACCAATCCAGTTGACGATCGATTACGATCTGCAAGCCATCGCGGAAACGGACATGGCCGATAAGCAGGGGGCAGTGGTCGCCATGGACGCCCGCACCGGCGAAATCCTCGCCATGGTGAGCCGGCCTACCCTCGATCCCAACGATTTCACGATTCGAGTCCCGGCAGATGAGTGGAAGAAACTGAATTCCGATCCGGAATCCCCTCTGATGAACCGCGTCATCCAGGCGCAACTCGCTCCCGGCTCAGTCTTCAAGATCATAATGGCGACGGCCATGCTGGAATCCAAGGCGATTCCGGAGACCTTCACCGTCTTTTGTCCGGGACACGCGGAGTTCTACGGGCGCACGTTCCATTGCTGGCAGCCAAAGGGGCATGGCGAGGTGGACTTCCACAGAGCCATCGTCGATTCCTGCGACGTTTACTTCTACAACGTGGGCAAGCTTTTGGGCATCGACCGAATCGATTACTACGCGACAGGCCTTGGGCTCGGTCGCCGCACGGGCATCGATTTGCCCGGCGAAGAGAATGGATTGATGCCGTCGGAGGAGTGGGTGCAAAGGGTCTACCACCACAAATGGTACGCCGGCGAGACAATCTCCGTGGCAATCGGACAGGGTGCAGTGACGGCAACGCCCATTCAAATGGCGCGAGCGATTGCGGCAGTTGCAAGCGGCGGGTTGCTCGTTCAGCCGCACCTCCTGAAGGGATTGACCTCTCCAAAGGAAGAGCGCTTTTCGCTTTCAGAGGACACAGTCGAGAAAGTAACGCAAGGAATGTATGGCGTGGTCAATGAAGGCGGCGGGACAGGCGGAAGCTTGAAGCTCGCGAATATTGAGCTGTGCGGGAAATCGGGCACGGCTCAATTAATGAGCTACGAAGTTGGGAAGCGGCTGGGAAAGAACAACGTCAATACCGGATGGTTTGTGGGCTATGCGCCACGGCGGAATCCGGAGATTGTGGTTGCCGCAGCCGTTCAGGATACGAGCGAGCACGGGGGAGAAGCCGCCGGCCCGGTTGTGCGCGATATCGTGAAAGCTTATTACGAAAAGAAGACGGCTCGGTCGCAGCAGCAGGCCTCGGCGGAAAACCCTTCACAGGTCGCCCCTGCCCACCCGCTCGTTGCAACCGCGGGAGCGAAGCAACAATGAAGGAACGCCCTCGCGTCCAAGATTTCGATTGGAACCTCCTGGCGATCGCCGGGGCAATTTGCTCCATCGGTGTGCTCGAAATCTATTCAGCAACGCATGCGAGCGCCATGGTCGGCATGCAATCCAGACAGTTGATTTGGATTGGGATCGGTCTGGCGGGCATGATTCTGATTTCGAGTATCGATTATCACGCTTTGCTGGAACAAGCGCCGGCTCTCTACTTGTTCGGCGTGGGGATGTTGTTGATCGTCCTGCTGATTGGGCACGCGCGTTCCGGGGCGAAACGCTGGATAGCGGTTGGCGGCCTGATGAATTTACAAGTGTCGGAACTTATGAAGTTGATTATAATCATAGTGCTGGCGCGTTACCTCAGTGAGGTGCGTACCGACCGGCTGACTTTCAAGGACCTGGTCAAGATCGCCGCGCTGACCGGCGTTCCGGTAGCGTTGATCTTGGTTCAGCCTGACTTGGGAACGGCGATGGTTCTGGTTCCCGTGGCGGCGGTTGGGGCGTTCCTCGCAGGCATTCAGTGGAAGCACTGGGTGGTCGGCGTTGTCCTGATCGGCCTCATGGTCCCGATCGGCTGGAACATGCGGCACCACTTGAAGCCGTATCAGCAGCAACGCATTCGGACCTTTGTCCACCCGGAGGAAAACCCCCGCGGCGCGGGCTATCAGATTTTGCAATCCCAGATCGCGGTGGGTTCCGGGGGATTCTGGGGGAAGGGTTTTGGCAAAGGAAGCCAAAACCAACTGGGCTTCGTGCCCGTAAGATATTCGGATTTTATTCTGGCGGCGCTTGCTGAAGAACAGGGTTTCATAGGAGTTTGCGTCGTCTTGTTGTTGTACTTAGGCTTGATTCTGCGGCTCGTGGATAACGCGCAGAAAGCGAAAGATCGCGCCGGTATGTTCGTCGTGATGGGAGTGACCGCGATCTTGGGGTTTCACGTTTTGGTGAACGCTGCGATGGTGATTGGGTATATGCCGGTCACTGGCATACCCCTGCCCCTGATGAGCTATGGGGGATCGGCAACTGCTTTTGTTTTTCTGGCTTTGGGCTTGGTGATGAACGTTCATATGAGGCGGTTTGTCAACTGAGCCGGGCAAGATTGAGTGGAATTTCCGCGAGCATCACACGCGGACGGAAATACAAGATTGAAATTGACTGGCATCGAGTGAGGGAAGTGATCCAGGAACACCAAGAGATCTTCCTAGGCGGTTCGTCGCAACTAGCGGGGGCTGTCGCCTCCTGCGACACCGGCCGAGTGCGCTTGGCCGTTTGCGCCGCCGCGCTCCGATGCACGAAGAGGAGTCTGCATGTCCAAGGAAATGGTGATATCGGCGAACCCGCACGAGACGCGGGTCGCCATTATGGAAGAGGGCCAACTCTGCGAGTATTACGTTGAGAGAGAAAAAGAATTCGCGTTAGTCGGTAGCATCTACAAAGGCCGCGTCACACGCGTGCTGCCCGGCATGCAATCGGCCTTCGTCGAAATCGGTCTCGATAGCGACGCCTTCCTCTACGTCAGCGACTTCCTCGAGGAAATCGAGGAGTTGGACCACATCGTTACGACGGTGGAGGATAAAGTTCAGAAAATGGAGGACCAGGGCGGGCAAGTGTTTTCCGCGAACGTCGCGGCCGCCGTTGAACCTCCCGCAAGTGAACCCTCACCGGCTTCTTCGGTGATCGAAGGTGCAGCGCCCGTTCCTGAAGATTCAGGTCAGATGGAGGCTCCTTCCGCGCCGCCCCTTGCGCAACAGGCGAATACCACACCATCAAATGACCGCGGGCGGTTTGAAAATCGCCCGCATGGAAACCGCGACTTCAGGGGCCGCGACGGAAGGCGTGGCGGTCGTCGTGGTGGCAGGCGCAGCGGAGGAAGCCGAGGCGGCGGCCCGCGCTACGGCCGCGAGTTGCCGTCATCGAAGTATGCCTCTCCTCGCTCAAGCGACGTCCCGTCGAGCGAGCCAAGCGCGCCCAACGGTTACGTTCCTATCATCCTGCCCGGTGAATCGCTGGCAAAATACAAAGACAAAGTACCCACAGCCACGCCTCCAGCACCAGTCGAGGAACTCTCGACGGCGCAACCTACAGCCACCTTGCAGGAACCAGTCGAGCAGGCTGCAGCCGCGCCATCGGAATTCAACGCTTGGTCGACCGGCGGCCTGGAACCGTTGCCTGGAGAGACTCTTTCAAAATGGCTGAAGTATCAGCCAGAGCTTGATGAGCGAACCGAATCCGTCGCTCCGCCAGACGTTCACGAAGAGGATGAAGAGCACGACGAGCATGTAGAACATGAAGAGGTTGCTCTCCAAGAGGAGACAGTAACCGAAGCCCCTTCTGAAGAGCACGTAGGGGTCGACCTTAGTGAAGATGAGGCTGCCACGCTGGCTGCACATGTCATCGAAGCTCAGATCGAACAAGCCGAGCGCGAAGAACACGAATCGGAACTTGCGGCAGCCGAATTAACACCGCCTGAATCTGAAGCCTCGGATGCGCATGAGACCTTGGACGAGGCGGAAGAAATTGGTTTGCACGAAGATCATGTTTCGACCGACGCGGAGGCGGATTTAGAAGAAGCAGAGGGGCAGACCGAGGCGGAGGCAGAGGAGGAAGCAGACTCGGAAAGCGCGCAAGAGGCTGGAGTCGAAGCCATCGCCGCCGAAAACGGGCCCGCCATCTCCGAGGAAAACCAACAGCCCCAAACCGAACTACCATCTGCCGCGCGTGTCCAGAACGATTTCCGCGCGCGAATGCAGCATCCTTCTCGCCGCGGACGTGATCGTGGCCGCCGCGATAATCGCGGCCGCCGTCCGCAGCACGGGTTCGGCGGGAGCCACGGCCATCATCGGCCGCAACCTCGCAGGCCGCAGCTCATCGCGGACATGCTGAAACAAGGGCAGGAGATCATCGTTCAAATTGCCAAGGAACCTCTCGGCAAGAAGGGCGCGCGCATCACCAGCCACATCGCATTGCCCGGACGCTATCTCGTGTATATGCCCACACTCGACCACACGGGCGTATCGCGGAAGATTTCATCGGCGGAGGACCGGGCGCGTCTCCGGCACCTCGTGACCGAGGCGAAAGGCACCGCCGGCGGCGGCTTCATCGTGCGCACGGCCGCGGCAAGCGCAACACCGGAAGAAATCCGCACCGACGTGGAATTCCTGACCCGTTCGTGGACTGAGATCAAATCGCGTTCCGAGCAGCGAAAGGCGCCTTGCCTGCTGCACCGCGACTTGAATTTGGTCGAACGTATCCTGCGCGATTACATCACTCCCGATTTCACCGCCGTCTGGGTGGATTCCGAGGAAGAGTACACGAAGGTCGTGGACTTCATGAGCCGCTTTCAACCGCAGCTTGTGAGCCGCGTGAAGCTGTACATGAAGGACACTCCTGTCTTCGAGGAATTCGGCATCCAGCAGGAAATCGACAAAGGATTGCGCCCCAAAGTGTGGCTCAAATCGGGCGGCTACATTGTCATCAACCACACGGAAGCGTTGGTGGCGATCGACGTCAACACTGGCAAGTACGTGGGCAAAGGGTCCAACCGCCTGGAAGACACGATCGTGCGCACGAACCTGGAAGCCGTGAAGGAAATCGTGCGTCAGATGCGCCTCCGCGACCTGGGAGGCATCATCGTCATCGACTTCATCGACATGGAAGAGCGGCGAAACCGCGAAAAGGTGATGGCGGCGCTGGAAGACGCATTGCGCGCGGACCGCGCCCCTTCGAAGGTGCTTCGCTTCAACGAATTCGGGCTGGTCGCCATCACGCGCAAGCGCACGAAGCAAGCGCTCGAACGCACGCTCTGCCAGCCGTGCCCGTACTGCGTCGGCTCGGGCATGGTGAAATCGATCTCCACGCTGTGCTACGAGATTCAGACCGAGGCGCGAAAGATGGCGCCGGAAATCGAGTCGGGAAGCATCACGCTGCGCGTCCACCCGGAAATTTCAAAATCGCTCAAGACGCGCGAAGCTTCTCTGATCGAGGAGCTCGAACACTGGACGAAAAAGAGCGTCATCATCCAGGCTGACCCCACGCTTCATTGGGAGCAGTACGACATCTACTGAACACCAGACACGTGAAGACCGGCGTGCTTGTAGCTGAATAAGACTGCCGAAAATTGACATGAGGGGCCGGGGCTTAAACCTCGGCTCCACTCAATCAAGAAGGAACCAGCGTGGTAGAATCCGCTCTGGAAGGACAATGTACAAGGCTTCTCCCTCTGATAACCCGCCGCAGGCACCGCCTTGCGGATGTCTTGAACTTGAATGCCCGCTACACTTTGAAAGGTATGGCGGACACCCCGATCTCCGCTGCGAAGACTACGGAGAAGTGCGGCTACTGCGGACAGACCGCATCAATCAGGATGACAGGACAGGCACCCTGGTGTGTGAGGAATGCGCCGAATGGCTCATAGATACAGGTAAGTTTGAGAAAGCGCCGGAGTAGGAATTCATGTCCATCGTGGCACTGTCGAGCCAAGCGATTAGAAAAACCTTCCTCCTAGAATGGATACTATCCAGCGTTCTCTACTTTTTAGGACTCGCAATTACCCGAGGATCAGTTTCGTACTGTATTGTTCTGGGAGGAGCTGTGGTGTTGGGATTTGCCCAAATATTCGGCGGCACAATCGTAAGAGAATCGAACCGATTTTGTTACTTCCACAAACGTTGCGGATACCCATATATTCAAGTTATCTACCAACATTTCTTTGGAAGAGTGCAAGATATGGAGTTGAATCCAGCTAGCCCATCGCAAACCAAAACACCTGCGCGAGCCTGGTGGGGTACTGCTCGCTGGAGATGAAGCCACGTTCTTTTGTGGCCTCTTACCGCAGATCCGCTAGGGTGCCGTGGCCTATTTATGCGGATGGAAAAATCGTCGAAGTGTACTTCACAACAGGAATGGATGATGCGATGGCTGAACGACAAGCGCAGGGGAAGGCCGACAATATTGCGAAGGATCATATGAAGGGCAAAGTGCATCGTGGCGGGCCTTTTCCTACATCAAGATGACGCTACCGTGGCCTAAAAATGGCCTACCGAATCGCTACTCTGTTGTTTTTTCCATTTTCTTGGTTTTACTTTTTTGTAAGTTGCGTGTTTGCAATCGCGCCCTTTGTACGACATCTATTGATTTCTGAGATGTAAGCTAGGCAGCATTCGTCAAGCGGGCAAGAAACGTTAAGCGTGTAGAGCGTCCAACCATTCCTCATTTGATTTGATGGTTTCCGACAACTTGTCCACGTTTGCCAAGAACGCATCGTGGCCGTGGTCGCAGGCCACTTCCGCGTAGCGAGCGCTAACTCCGGCCGCCTGCATCTTTGCGGTGAAGGCGCGGACGTCTGGCGCGGGGAAAAGCCAGTCCGTTGAAATCCCAATCATGAGCACCTTCGCGCGGATTCGCGCGAATGCAGACTCCTCCGAGCCGTAACTGTGCGCCAGGTCGAAAGTGTCCATCGCCTTCGAGAGCGTGATGTAGGTGTTCCCGTCGAAACGGGAATTGAACTCGGACCGCTGATAATCGAGATACCCAGCGACATCGAAACGTCCCTCGACGGAGCCGTAAGGGTCTTCACCATTGCGATTCGGACGGCGCGCATATCGTTTCGTGAAAAGCTCCGGTGATTTGTAGGAGCACATGGCAATCGCGCGCGCGATGCCAAGGCCTGCCTCGGGCGAAGCTTCGCTGGTGTAGCGCCCGCCTTTCCAGTTCGGGTCGGACTGAATCGCCAGCCGCTGGATGTGATTGAGCGCCAGGGCCATGGCCGAAATCGGCGTTGCGCCAATCGCGGTGCACGATTCCACCCGGTCCGGAAAGTCGATGGCCCATTGGAGAGCCTGCATCCCGCCGATCGAGCCCCCGATCACGTTGCGAACTCGCTTCACGCCCAGATGCTCCAGCAAGCGAGCTTGTGACCGAACCATGTCGCCTATCGTGATCAGAGGGAAATCGGGCCCAAACGCAGCGCCAGTTTTCGGATTAGTAGAGACTGGTCCGGTTGACCCGTAGCACGACCCGAGGACATTGACCCCGATGACGCAGTGAGTGGAGAGATCGAAAGGCCGCGCGGGAGCGAACATCCCGCTCCACCAGTCGGCAACCCGCGCTGAACCCGAAAGCGCGTGACAAACGAGGATGACGTTGTCGCGTTCCGGGTTTAACGAGCCATAAATGGCGTAATGGAGGGAGACCGGTTGCAATTCGCCGCCCGCATCCAGGCGAAACGGTTCTTTCTCTGCAAAAAGAAAATCTCCCTCCTGCGTTGGCTCGATCGGCACTAGGTTCACTTCGCTTTCGCGGCTGCTCCCAGCGTTCCTTGTGGGGAGGCGCTCTTAGACGTTACCCCAGATTGAGTCGCCTTTGCCAATGCAGAATCAACGTCCACGATAATGTCGGCCACATCTTCGATACCCACCGACAAGCGCACCAGATCCGGAGTCACGCCGGTGGACCGCTGCTCCTCTTCGCTGAGCTGCTGGTGAGTCGTGGACGCAGGATGAATTACCAGCGATTTTGCGTCGCCGATATTCGCCAGCAGGCTGAAGAGCTGCACGGAATTGATGAACTTCTTGCCGGCCTCGTATCCGCCTTTGATGCCAAACGTGATCAACGCGCCCGCGCCCGCGGGCAGATACTTCTTGGCAAGATCGAAATAGCGGCTCGATTTCAGTCCCGGATAGTTCACCCATGTCACCGACGGGTGCGATTCCAGGAATTGCGCCACGGCCAGTGCGTTCCGCGAATGCCGCTCCATTCTCAAATGCAACGTCTCCGCGCCCTGCAAGAGCAGGAACGCATTGAACGGCGAAAGCGCCGCGCCCGTATCCCGCAGCCCCTGCACGCGCGCCTTAATGATGAAAGCCAGCGGGCCGAACGTCTCCGCGAACGAGATGCCGTGATACGAAGGGTCGGGTTTGACGAAATCGGAGAAGCGCCCCGACGCTTTCCAATCGAATTTCCCCGAATCCACAATCACGCCGCCGATCGAAGTCCCATGGCCGCCGATGAATTTGGTCGCGGAGTTGACGACGATGTCGGCTCCCCATTCAATGGGACGGCTCAGAGCCGGCGATGCGGACGTATTATCCACGATGAACGGCAAGCCGTGCGCATGGGCGATCCCGCTGAGGCGTTCGAGGTCGGAGATGTCGAGCTTCGGATTGCCGATCGTCTCCGTGTAGAGAGCCCGCGTTTTCGGATTGATGGCTTGCTTGATTCCGTCGAAATCCTCCGCATCGACGAATCTCACCGTGATTCCCCACTTGGGAAGCGTGTAGTGAAACAAATTGTATGTCCCACCGTAGAGCGACGTGGTCGAGATGATTTCATCGCCTGCGCTCGCCAGCGTTGTGATCGCCAGGGTTTCGGCCGCCTGCCCCGAAGCCAACGCGAGACCTGCGATGCCGCCTTCCAGCGCGGCGATGCGCTGTTCGAAAACATCCGTCGTGGGATTCATGATGCGCGTGTAGATGTTCCCGAATTCCTGAAGGGCGAAGAGACGCGCTGCGTGCTCGGAATCGTCGAAAACGTACGACGTGGTCTGGTAGATCGGGACCGCGCGCGCCTTCGTGGTGGGGTCTTTCACTTGTCCGCCGTGAACCGCTAGCGTCGCGAATCCCTGCTTTCTTGCTTCGGGTTTACCGTTCTCTGCCATTTGT
>Ga0326727_10025696_pt1 | contig 11015 bp, 9 predicted proteins | sample MB2enrmetagenome_FD_207643 | JGI IMG/M metagenome (GOLD analysis project Ga0326727, IMG submission 207643) | Lab enriched peat soil microbial communities from McLean, Ithaca, NY, United States - MB29MY | ecosystem: Environmental > Terrestrial > Soil > Wetlands > Peat | place: USA: New York... | reverse complement strand
CCGAACTAAGAAGGTACACGGTCCTGTATACCTCCCCTGATGGGAATTTGACGGACATCGCCTTAGCATTGGCCACAACATGGTGATTGGTAACAATGATCCCATCGGGCTTGATCACGAACCCGCTGCCAAAACCCTCGTCAGTTTCAACGACCACAACCGCAGGTCGAACATGAGCAACTATTTCTGCCCACTCAGTGGCCTTATTTTGAGTTGTGGATTGCGGATGTGCAAGGGGGATATCCCCAGAGGGTTTCTGAGGTGGCTCTTGAGTGCCTGTGCCGATGGTGCAGAAAACGGCAAAGGAAGCAACTGCGAAGAGGCGGCGTACTCCTTCTCTTGCGGTCATCGTATTCCCCACGGTTTACGCCGGATTATACGCTTTGGCCTGGAGGGATGCAGGCAATTGTTGCCTAAAGGTCGGCGGTTCCTGGCCTTTCGCCGGTTAGCCGGAAAGCACACCGTCAAGCAGGCTTCCGGCCCCACATTTCCCTCGCCTGCCGCCTCGCGGTATCATCGCTGCACAAGCGGTCTGTTCCGCTGGGAGGTTATCGATGAGCGATGGGGAGAGGATTTCCGCACGCAGGCAGGGGCGGCGCGAGTTTTTGAAGGCTGGAGGCGCGGTGACGGCTGCGCTGCTTGCGCCGGCGGCGATGGCCGAGGCGGCGCACACCATGCCGGGGCTGCCCTCGAATCCAGTGACGCCTGCCGCCATGCCCACGCGCAATTTGGGCAAGACCGGCTACCGGGTGGGTCTGTTCTCGCTGGGCGGGCAGGCTTCGCTCGAGAAGCCGAATAACTTCGACGTGGCCGTGCCGATTATCGAGCGCGCGCTCGACCTGGGCGTGAACTATATCGATACCTCGTCGATCTACGGCGGGCCGGAGCGCTGGAGCGAGCAGTATGTGGGCCGGGTGATGGCGAAACGGCGCGATCAGGCCTTCCTCGCGACCAAGACCAGGGAGCGCACGCGCGACGACTCGATGCGCATGATCGAGAAGTCGCTGCAACTGCTGCAGACCGATCACGTGGACCTGTGGCAACTGCACGACGTGGGCACCATGACGGACGTGGATAAGATCTTTGCCAAGGGCGGCGCCATGGAGGCGCTGGTCGAGATGAAGGAACAGAAGGTGGTGCGCTGCCTGGGCCTGACCGGCCACTACCGTCCCGACGCGCTGATGGAGACGATGCGGCGCTACAACTCCTTTGACACGATTCTGATGGCGATGAACGCCGCCGACCCGCACTACTTCAGCTTTAACGAGGGCCTTTTGCCGATGGCCGTGGAGCGGCAGATGGGCATTATCGGCATGAAGGTGCCGGGACGCAGCCGGCTGCTTGCGTCGTGGACGCCGCCACCAATCGAGGTGCAGAAGAAGAGCTGGGAGGGCATGACGATCCAGACCACATCGCCGGGGACGCTGACCATGCGCGAGGCCATGTACTACACGCTCTCGCGGCCGGTGAGCACGGTGATCATTGGATGCGACACGATTGCGCAGCTTGAGGAGAACGTGCAGTTGGCGCGGGAGTTTACGCCGTTGAGCGACGCGCAACTAGCTGCAGTGGTGGCCAAAGCCGAGCCGGTGGCCAAGCCGGCGCTGTTCTTCCGGTTCTACGAACGGGCGTAGAGTCGCGGCTGCGGAATTTCGAAGGCCGGCATCGTGGGCACGGATCACCGCCTGCGGTGCAGTAGCTGTGTGTCCGGAAGCGGACACGCATTTGCACTTCCGGACAATTCAGAAGAAACGCACGTAGCGCGCGCGTTCTCAAATCTCCTTGTTTTTGTTCGGACTGGAGCTTGCTCGATCCCTCGGATTCCACGGAGACCAAATTGCCTGTTCTGGACTGGAACTTCGGTTCCATGAGGAGGCAAGATGGCCTATTTTGAGCGGATGCGCGACAGCGTCTCCGAGCCGTTCAGTCCCGATGTGATCCGGCAGCGCACAGCGGCAGGCTGGCAGATGGTTGCAATCGAGTGGCGGCGCGAGCTGCCCGATGCTGAGGCGCCAACCGACGGCCAGTTCGACGAAGACGTTCCATACGGGTTGCGCGTCTCCGACGACTGCACGCGGCTGGAGGCTGACCCGGTCGAGCACCAGATCTTAATGCTGATGATGGATCTGGTGACGCAGGACTTTTCTTATGCCGAGATCGTCGTCAGGCTCAACGAAAAAGGCTACCGCATGAGGAACGGCAGGCCCTGGGACCGAGTGGCCATCTTCCGGATGATCCCACGGCTCATCGAGGTCGGGCCGCGCTTCTTCTCGTCGGCAGAGTGGGCGCATCGCCTTGAGCACTTCGACGATCTGAACCCGGCAGGAAAGCCGGATCAGCCGGCAAGGTAAGCGCGCAGACGCCGCGACCGTCTTCGATCCCTGATCCCTGCGTTTACATGGCCGGCTGGACGGGCTTTTTCTTCGCTGGGTCGAGCTCGCCGCCGGGGGCGTGGAGTTCGCTCTGGCGGTCCATCCACTCGTCGAGGCGGGAGCGCTTGAAGCGCCAGCGATTGCCGAGCTTGAAGGCCGGAACGAAACCTTCGGAGGCGTATTTGTAGAGGGTGTCGGGTGAGATTCCAAGGTAACCAGAGGCCTGGCGAATGTCCATGACCTCGCGGATTTCAGCAACCAAAAGGTTGGAACGGGCGGCGGCGCTGCGCATAATTGTCTCCCGCAAAGTGGCTCTTGGGTAAGAGCAAATTCCGGCGAGTTCCCCGGTAATTGTGTATTTAACGCGAGTTCATGGGGAGATTCAAGGAATTTCCGGAAGTTATAGGAAATTCACGGGCATTCGTCGGGGTTAGGCTTGTGGAAGGCCTGTGGAAAAACCCATTCTATTGGGTTGGTCTGCGGGACCTACCCCAAGATTTAGCGGCCTTGGCGCAGATGGTGCGGAAGGAGCGGCGAGCAAGGGAGCTAGGGAGCAAGGGAGCGAGGGAGCGAGAAAGGCGGGTGCGCAGCAGGCCGCGGCATCTCCCACCCATTCAGCAAAGAACGCTGAATGGATGGGGCACCCGGCGCCGTTCCGGCGCGGCTGAAGCCGCGCCCTGATACAGACCCCTACAGCGCTCCCTTGCTCCCCGCTCTTCAGTTCTGGTCGTCGCGGCGATGGAGGGTTGGCGGCCCGTCGCTCGGGCTCGCGGAGGTGTCGCTGGTCTGGGTGCCGGAGCCTGATCCCGATCCGTTGGTGCTATCGGTGCTGGCGCGGCGCAGGGAGGGCTTGGCGCCCCTGTTGGCGTCGGTGAGGCGGCGCTTGTTTTCAATGCGGGCCAGCCGCGCCTTCACGTCGTCGAACTCCGAGGTGGTGACGAGGTAGTCGGGCTTGGCGGGCAGGATGCGCGCGATCTCCTCCTGCGAGTGGAGGATGCGGTCAGGAGTCTGGGGATGGTCGCTGAAGGTCTTGGCCACCAAGCCGGGCTTGCGTTTGTCGAGAGCCTGGATCTTCTCAAAGAAGGTGATGAAGGCCTGGGGATCGTAGCCGGCGCGGTACATGTACTGCACGCCGAGGTAGTCGGCCTGGGCCTCGAAGTCGCGCTGGAACTGGAGGAAGGTAAGGGGAATGGCCAGGTTGGCGGCTTCGTAGATGCCGTATCCGGTCCAGTCGTAGGGCAAGAGAATCATCAGCGGAATCATGCCAATCTGCGCCCAGTCGCCGCGCGTGGCCTGACGGGCCCAGTGGTGGGCGCAGACGTGCGCCGTTTCGTGCGCCATCACGCCGGCCAGCTCAGCCTCTTCGTCCGCGGCCAGAATGAGCCCGGAGTTGACGTAGAAGAATCCGCCCGGCAGCGCCATGGCGTTGATCTCGTCCGAGTCGATGACCTTGATGGTGAAGGGCACCTTGCAGTCGGAGTTTTTGACGATGTTCTGGCCGATGCGGTTGATGTACTCGGTAATGACCGGATCGGTGATGAAGTGCGTGCTCTTCTCGATCTCGTCGGCGTATTGCTTGCCAACTCTGATCTCGTAATCGGTGGAGTACCAGTTGCCGAGGCCGCGCTTGCCGACTTCGCGATTACCGACGGCGTTGACGTCTTCAATGGTGCCGGATTTTATCGGGATCATCTGGCTGCCGGGATCGACGATCTTGTCGGGATCGACGTTGGCTTCGCAGTCTGCGCCGATGGGCGTGGTTCCGGGCTCGGGATCGTCCTCGGTAGCGGCGCTATTTGCCTTGCCCTTTTTCTTTTTCTCGGGAGCCGCCTGGCAGGGATTTCCTTTTGTGTTGGTCGAGGCCGTCGGTTTTGCGGGCGGCGGCGCATCTGCGCCCACGGGGGTTCCAGGAGCCGGCTGCGCGGCCGGAGCGCCCTGAATTGCGCTGCCGGACGACGTGCCCTGCGTGGGCTGGGCAGCCGGGGTGGCTTGGGTTGCGCTGCCAGAGTCCGGCGTGGCAGGAGCCTGCGCTGCCGGCGTGCTTGCCGGCGTTTGGCTGGACGTCGATCCGTTCGACTGGGCCCAGGCGCCCATGACCAGAACCAGCGCCAGTCCCGAAAAAACTGTGAGTCTTAGATTGATGCGATCCGATGCCCTCATGACCTCGCCTCCGCTGCGGTGGGTCTCCCGCGCACACGAGCCCCGCTTCGCTCTATCCATTAGACGCCAGTATCCGCTCTTTGGGCAGCAATGGGAAGGGCGGACATCGTAGGCCGGGGCGTCAGCCATCCCGGCATTGACCCGCGATCCCATTGTCCCCGCTGGAGAATCAGCCCCTTGCCGCTTTTTTTGAGCTTCCCGCATCGCGGCTGTAGAGTGAAGCGCACTGGACCGGTTCAGGGGTTAAAACCCTCTCGGTTTTTTGCGCTCTATTGGCGCGTCTGAAGCCGCGTCCTGATACAAACCCGCTCCGCCAGCATTCGTCAGACAATGCCTGTGACTCGGGACGCCTAAATTGCCCTGTCCGCAGCACACGATGTCACCCCGCAAGGGCCGCTCCGGAACGGCACTCCCCGTGGCTGCCTCTTGCCGACACCGCGCCCGAAATCCGATAATGCCCTTTCCTTGTGAAAGCCCGATTTCGCGTGCACAAAACCGTTTCGTTGAATTGAAACCAGCTAATATCTGACAGATTGAAGGAAAGAAAATGATGAACCCATTCAATTCCGCGCGCCGCGAGCTACTGCGCGTCGGCAGCCTTGGCATGGCGGGAGCGGCATTGCCCGCGCTCGCCTCCGCAGCAGGCAAAAGCCAACCAAGTTCCCCGGCTGAACCGCTCGCTCCGGCACTCAACGTCGTCTTCAACGTGCGCCAGTTCGGCGCAGCCGGCGACGGCAAGACCCTCGACACGATGGCCGTCAATCGCGCCATTGAAGCGGCCGCGAGTGCCGGTGGCGGCACGATTCTCTTCCCCGCGGGAGTCTATCTTTGTTTCTCGATCCGTCTCAAGAGCTCGATCCATCTCTATCTCGACGCGGGCTCGACCATTCTTGCCGCCGAGTCGCCCAAGCCCGGCGAGAGCACCGGCTATAACGGCGGCAGTTACGACGCGGCCGAACCCAACACCGCATGGGATGCCTACCAGGACTACGGCCATAATCACTGGCACAACTCGCTCATCTGGGGCGAAGACATCCACGACTTCTCGATTACGGGCCCAGGGCTGATTTACGGCAAGGGCCTGAGCTTCGGCAGCGGCCCCGCGCCGGCTCCATCCACGGTACTGCGCGGCTTCGGTTCCGAGCCGGTGAGCGGCCCGGCGGCGAAAGGCCAGTCGTCTGCGGCACCGGCGCAAACCGCGCGCCATTTTGAACCGCGCGGCGACTACCCCATGTACCAGGCCGAACAAACCGGCGTAGGCAACAAGGCCATCGCCCTCAAGAACTGCCGCAACGTTCTCTTGCGCGACTTCTCGATTTTGAAGGGCGGGCACTTTGCCCTGCTCGCAACCGGCGTCGATAACCTGACCATCGACAACCTCACCATCGACACCGACCGCGACGGCATGGACATTGACTGCTGCCAGAATGTGCGCGTTTCAAATTGCACGGTAAATTCGCCGTGGGACGATGGCATCTGTCCCAAGTCGAGCTATGCGCTAGGCTACGCAAGGCCCACGCGCAACGTGACCATTGCGAATTGTTTTGTCACCGGCTGCCACCAGCTCGGCACGGTTCTGGATGGCACTTGGAAGAAGTTTCCCGAGGGCGCGCATGCCAACTACACCGGGCGCATCAAATGCGGCACGGAATCCAACGGCGGGTTCATCAACATCACCATTACGGGCTGCGTCTTCGAGGGCTGCCACGGGTACGCTCTGGAAACCGTCGACGGCGCACTGCTCGAGGACATCGCCATCACCAACACCACGATGCGCGACCTGACCTCAGCGCCGCTCTTTCTACGGCTGGGCGCGCGGCTGCGCGGGCCGAAGGATACGACGCGTGTGGGCACGCTCAAGCGCGTTCTCATCAGCAATCTGGTCTGCCACAACGCGCCTACGCACGTGACGTCGATCTTCAGCGGCATTCCCGGCTATGCGATCGAAGACGTCAAGCTCTCGAACATTTACATCGAGAATGTGGGCGGAGCCACGGCCGATGCGGCCCAGATCGAGCCGCCCGAAAAAGAGGACTCCTACCCCGAGCCCAACATGTTCGGCCCCATGCCGTCACTGGGATTCTTCCTGCGCCATATGCGCCGTGTGGAGATGAGCCATGTGGAGCTGGCTGCCCTCACGCCAGACGCGCGCCCGGCTTTTTACTTACAAGATGTCGAGGGCGCCGACTTTTTTGCGATCACAGCGCCGCGTCGGGCTGCCCAGACCGGTAACGGCAACTTTGCCCTGCACAAGGTCCGCGATCTGCGCATTGGCTGGAGCCGGGCCGCTGCGGACACGGCGCTGGAGTCGGCCGAAGCCAAGATTCTGTGAGAGAAATCGGGGGAAAGCATTTAGCATGTAGGATGTAGCTTGTAGCTCCCGGTTCCCTGGCTGCTGGGCTTGAAGGCAAACCAGGAACCGGACCAGCGTGTAAATTTCAAACCCATAACCCTCTCCCTGACTCCAAAAAGGAGGGAAGATGTCTGAACCCCAGAAAACTGGCCTCTCTGACAATTCGATTGGCGCGATTGCCTATTTCACTCCCTTCATGGCCATCTTCTTTCTGGCCATCAGGCGCTACAACAAGCGGCCCTATGTTCGATTCCATGCCTGGCAGTCGCTCTTATTCAACGCGTTTGCGATCTGCTTCCTTTACCTTCTAGCTTATATTCTGCCGTACCTTCGGGTTCTCGGCTCTCGTGCCTGGATGGGCCTGGTGATTCTCTCGTCGGTGGCCGTCCTGGTCGCATGCGTATGGCTCTGGTGTATCTTCAGCGCGTTGAGCGGCAAGCGCTTCAAACTCCCCCTGATCGGGAACTGGGCCGATGAGCAGGCTTACAGGTAATCCGCACTTCGCTGGCGGCAACTTGAACAGCAAAGGAAAAAGCCCGCCGATAGAGCGGGCTTTCACGTCAAATCTATGGTAGCGCTACCGGCTACCATATGCACGTCTCCACTTACGGATTTACTGAGACTTTGTTGGTTTTCGGTGAGAAATATACCCCAAAATATACCCCAATTTCGTCACGGCTGCTGGTAGTGTACTACTCCGTCAAGCATTCAATCAGGACGGCAAGCTGTTTCTGACTCGCTGAATCCGCCACCTTGGGGGCCACATTTGAACATGTTGGCGGGTGTCTTCAGCTCAATGCAAATCCTTCACATCTGCTAGACACTTCTCGCGATCCCATTCCCGATTTACCTCATGTCGAGTCCCTCCGGCTTTGCGCGCGACATAGAGAAAGGTGTGTTCAGATCCTGACTGACAACCTGTGGGTGCCCTGCCGTCGGCGCAGTTTTGTTGCGCGGAGAGCAGAATAACGCTGTCTACGTGATGCTGCTAGGATGGCCCACGGGACCGGTGGTCGTCGGCGCGCTTGGCCTGGCGGCGTCCACTCAAGCCGGTAAGATCGCCAAGGTGGAATTGCTGGGGACGGGAGCCTAAGTCAACTGGAGGCAGCTCCCCGACGGCCTTCGTCTTGAACTGCCCGGGCAGTACCGGCCGGCTGTGGACTACGCGGCAGCTTTCAAAGTGACAATGGCGTGAACACCGGCATTCATGCTGCATCTCGATCTTGCGAAGCTGGCACGCCGCTCCAGGAGCGGCGCCATCTGCATCCGCCAGTTGCTCTCGGCCAGTGTGCGATCCGCCGCGGTCGTCCGCAACTGCATCGGCTTTTCCGCCTCGGCAAAGGTTGCCGACGACGCCTCCGGCTTAACCGCTCAACTAACGCTGAAGGCTGGCGGAGTACCGGACGGCAACTCCTGAGTCTGTTCTATACGCACATGAGCTTCAGCCTGAATGGATGCGGCGGCCAGACCGGGCAAGATAGAACTGAGAAACTTTCTGCATGAAGTGTTCTGATCCCTCTTGAGGAGGAAAACGGCGACCTTACCGCAGTAAGCGTTGATGAACACAGCGGGCACTTCGAATGATGCAAAGGCGCCTGACGGTTATGGCAATGGTGAACTATTTCACCAAGTCGGGCACTAACGCGTTTCACGGTGACGCTTACGAAATCTGCAGCGGCTCGGGTAGCGATTCAGTTCCGTTCACAACGATTGGCGGCAATAACAATACTTATCCGCAGGGCAGTAAGGTCACACACTTGCCGGCCATGCTCCCAAATCTCCAAAAGTCGGTCGACGTCCGGCTTGGAAATGCGGTTTGGGTAGACAATAGTTGAGGTCTTTTCCCACTCAGCAGATTCCTTTCAGCGCTCGGCCGAGGGCTTGCTGGCTTTGCCGTCGGCGTTGTAGGCGATGACGCGATAGCGGGTCGCAAACAACGCCTCGAGCGAACTGGTCCTGGCTTTTTCGTCCACCCAGGGTGTATCGGCGTCGGTGGCGCATCGGTCGCAGACCGTCTCCCACTGGGCCGAGTCGCCGACGCGGCGCTCGACGCTGTAGACAACCGCGCCGGCCGAACCATGCCATCCGACCAGCCCGATCCCCTTAAACGTAATCACCGGAGGCGCGGGCACGGGATGCGGCGGGACCGTTATGCCGGTCATCGCGAAGGCGTGCGTGCGCAGAAGTTCGGCGCGCACCTGCATCTCCTGGGCCGAGTTGATCAGCGTGTCGACACCGCCGTAAAACAGTGACCACCATTGTCCGCTCTCACCCCACTTCGAGTACGAAGCACTGTTCGCAGGCGCGGAGATCGGCTGCCAGCCAAACTTGTCTGCGTGCGCCTGGAGAGCCCAGAATCCATCGCCGGAGATATTCGGATCGGATTCCAGAGTCTTCAACACGGTTTCGAAGTCCTCCCGCGCCGGCCAGTCGGTAACGTCCCAGCCGAACTCATTGGCCACATACACCTTGCCCTTTGCGGTCACCAGCGCGGCGTGCCTGGAAAAAGTGGCCGCGGTGGTTTTTTGCCCGAAGCCAAAAAGCGCATCCCAGTGCGGATAGTATTCGGCGGTTACAATGTCGGTGGTTTTAGCATCGAGCGCGCCTGGGTTGAAGAGAAAGAAGCCGCTGTTGTCTTCGTAGAGATGGTTCTTATCGATCGACTTGATATAACTTCCCACGGTGTCGATCCAGCGAAGATAGGGCTCGGGGTTATTTGTAAAATCAGGGCCGAGCGCGCCCAGGCCGCACACATTGCAGTTCTCCCAGGCCAGAATCGTCGGATCGTCCTTGTAGGCGATTCCGGTAAGAGCATTCCTGTGGTTCAGCAAAGCGCCGATGTGTTGCTCGAAGGCGGCAATGATCTGCGGATTGGTAAAGAATTGCTTGAAGTCCTGTTGGCCGTTCCAGGCCAGATACTCCCCGATGCCGCCCAGCGCGCAGTTGGAGCAGTCGCCGGCCAACGTAATGATAAGTCGGAGTCCACGTTCGTGCGCGGCCTTGATCGCGTAGTCAATCGACTGGAAGGCTTCCGGATTAAAAACTCCGGCGCGGGGTTCGATGCAAAGATCGCATCCCACACTATCGCCCATGGTCTGCGACCGCACAACCCGTGCTCCCATCATCGCGGCGGTGTCGAGCACGTCGTTGATTTCAAGATGCGAGGGATAGCGAGGTCCCATGGAATCGTCCGGACCGTAGGCCTCGATACCGAGCCACTCGATGTTAGGGCCGCTGTAGCGATAACTCTCGCCGCCCAGCGTGAGACGAGTTCCGGCGCGCTTCACAAACTCGTTGTTGTGCGAGACTTGCGCCGCGCTCCGACCGGCAATTCCTATCACGCCGATCGCCCCGAACACTGCGAAGAAGATTGTGCACGGCCATGTCCGAACTTTGTTCATCTTTTTCTCCGGCTGAATCTCTGACCGCATGAAGTTGGGACCTGGGAAAGTTCCGCGGCGCCCCGTCGTCTCACCGGAAAACCTGCAACAACGAGGCGCCTAATGCTTCGGTCCACAATCACGCAGTCATGATTTGAATGTTCTCCTTGTACTCTACTCCCGACATATCTCAGTAAGTGATGCGCGCCGCAAATTGAATTTCCCGCGGAGCATTCGCCTGGTAACTGACGGTGCCTGCCTGTCCGGACTCAATCACGCTATCGGGAACTCCGAACTGAGTGCGGTTCCAGGTGTTAAAGAACTCCGTCCGAAACTGGAGCGAGGTTCTGTCTCTCTTGCTCAGCGGGAAGCTTTTGACGATCGTCGCGTCCCAATTGTCGATGCCTGGCGACCGCACCACGGGATCGTTTCTCGACTCGCCCCAGGTGAATGCCGGGGCTTGCGTGTAGCAAGCCGGATTGAAGAAGGTCCTGGTTGCGATGGGGCCGCCTGTCTTCTTGGTTCTGTCGCAACCGGCCACGACGTCGGGCCTCTGTGTATACCCGTAGTTGCCGTAATAGTATGCGATATTCTTGTCCACTGCCGTGGTCATTGGAACCGGGAAACCGGACTGGAATATGGTGATGCCCTCGAGGCTCCATCCGCCCACAATCTCGTCAAGCGGGCGATTGATGCCGCTCAGGAGCGCCTTGCCCTGGCCAACCGGGATGTCGTAAACATAGCTGATCA
>Ga0326727_10025692_pt1 | contig 11016 bp, 10 predicted proteins | sample MB2enrmetagenome_FD_207643 | JGI IMG/M metagenome (GOLD analysis project Ga0326727, IMG submission 207643) | Lab enriched peat soil microbial communities from McLean, Ithaca, NY, United States - MB29MY | ecosystem: Environmental > Terrestrial > Soil > Wetlands > Peat | place: USA: New York... | reverse complement strand
TGTTCCAGTGACATTCAAGAAAATGTGGAGGAAGAAAGTTCTCGTAATCGACGCAGGTTTTCAGGGCAAGATTCTGTTTGCGGCGGACGCCGCGGTGGGCCATCTGTTTGTCCCATTTTGCGCTAGACAGACCTGTAATCGCCGCAAAAGGGCGGCGGTAGGAACGGCTCATAACGAACTCCAGGTCGCAGTTGCGTACCTATGTCATGGCGGTTTCCTCCTTGCTTCATTGTATCCTGTTTCTTCGTAAGGGATAGTCCTGCAATTCTCTTATCCTATGGTTTACGTTTGTCAAAGTCCTCGTTAGCGCGGATCAGAAATACAATCGCTGACGCTGTAAGGTGAAGCTGATACGCTGCCAAATATTCTGGTACATCGTTAGGCTTTTCTCCGCTCCCGTGTCCGCCTTCACGATTGCGAATCGTCGGTACACCACTTTCGAGTGTTGAGCGAAGGGCGCTAAAATGCGATTGGAGATAGTTTGGAATTAATTCTTTAGTGAACACCAAATCGAGCAACTTTGAGGCTGTGTCGCCAACATTGTACCTCCACTTCCTGCGATCGCAAATCGTTTTGAGTGTGCTTTCCAGTGACTTCCCGCAGTTTGTCAAGCAATCATCGTAATGATCTGCCCCTTGGCGATAGTGTTTGTGCGCGACTAGGAACTCTTCTAGCGCGCCTTCAAATGTTTCAGCCTGCATTAAGCGCAACGCCGGTTCCATGGCCTCTGTTTGGAGGAATTCTGAGTCTATCCGTAGTATCCTTCCCTGTTCGAATCTGTAGCCGATTGCATGCTCTTTGAATCGTTCATTGAGTTTCTCAATTGCTTCGGGCGCATCTATCGAAAGTCGAACAAGACCTGTGGCATGAAGTCTTTGCTGCAATGCAGGCATCATTCGGAAGCTAAGCTCTATTGCATCGAGCGCTCGATCTGTCTGGGCGCTCTGGATGAACAGCCGGAGTGCTTGACAGGGACCCCTGGCTTGTTCGCTTTCAGGCAACGACAGTACGCCATATTCCTCGCAGAGATCCGTGTAAATAAGGCCGTAGACGTGGTGAACCTGCTGGATTGCTTGAAGTTCTTCGTCATAGAAGTGCGCTGGCTGGCTGACGTAAGGTGCCTCGGAGTATCCGATTGACTGTGTCCAAATGTGGATGATTTGATTTCGAAACTCGATCGGCAGCTCATATCTGTAGGTTGATGGGGGCTTTGTCGTTGCGTTTTTACGCTTTGAAAAGAGCATGATCCACTACCTTCCCGTTCCACCCACCGTCATCTTGTCCAGTTTGATCGTCGGCATGCCCACGCCCACCGGCACGCTCTGCCCGTCCTTCCCGCACGTCCCGACGCCTTCGTCCATCTTCAGGTCGTGGCCCACCATGGAGACGTGTTTCAGCGCCTCGGGGCCGTTGCCGATCAATGTCGCGTCGCGCACCGGCGCGGTGATCTTGCCGTCTTCGATCAGGTAAGCCTCGGAGGCCGAAAAAACGAATTTGCCGTTGGTGATGTCCACCTGCCCGCCGCCGAAGTTGACCGCGTAAAGGCCGCGCTTGACCGAGCGCAGAATCTCCTCGGGAGCGTCGTCTCCGGCCAGCATGTAAGTGTTGGTCATGCGCGGCATGGGGATGGACTGATAGCTCTCGCGGCGGCCGGAACCGGTGCTGGCCATGCCCATCAGCCGGGCGGAGAGCTTGTCGCTGAGGTAGCCTCGCAGAATGCCGCCTTCGATCAGCACCGTCTCCTGCGTCGCTGTGCCCTCGTCGTCCACGTTCAGCGAGCCGCGGCGTCCCGCGATCGTCCCGTTGTCCACCACGGTGACCTTGGAGCTGGCTACGGATTGGCCGATCAGCCCCGCAAAGGCCGAAGTCTTTTTGCGGTTGAAGTCGGCCTCCAGGCCGTGACCCACCGCCTCGTGGAGCAGAATTCCCGGCCAGCCTGGCCCGAGGACCACCTCCATCTCGCCCGCCGGAGCAGCCACCGCGCCCAGTTGCAGAATCGCCCCGCGCGCCGCCTCGCGGGCCAGGGTCTCCGGGCTCTTGGAGCCTACAAACTGCTCCACCCCGGCGCGCCCGCCGCCGCCCGCCGTGCCTTTGGTGGTGTTCGCATCCTCTTTGGCGATAACGAAGACATTGAGCCGGCAGAGCGGTTGGGTGTCACTGGCAAAGGCGCCGTCGGAGGCGGCAATCAGAATCCGCCGCAGTTCTTCACTGTAGCTCGCCCGGACCTGCACGATGCGCGCATCAAACGCGCGCGCCGCGCGGTCGGCGCGCAAGATCAATTCCAGCCGCGCCGCCAGGTCCAGATCGTAGCCGCCCAGCGGAACCGGGTAAAGGTCGGCGGCTGTGGGCTCGGTGAAGCCCTGCACGGGCTGCGTGGCCGGCCCGGAGGCGATCAGCGCGGCGGTGCGCGCGGCGTGCAAGAGGCGCTCGGGGTTGAGGTTGTCGGTGTAGGCGTAGCCGGTGCGCTCGCCGCTGAGCACGCGGATGCCGCAGCCCGCGCTGACGCCTTGAGAGGCGGATTTCACGATCTGCTCATCCACGCCCAGCGCGGTCGCCGAGACCGACTCGAAGTAGAGGTCGGCGTAGTCGCCTCCGGCCGAGAGCGCCTCGCCCAGGCAGCGCTCCAGCAGCCGTTCGGTGATGCCGAACTTCTCGAAAAAATACCGTTTGTGGCTCGGAGGCGGGGAAGCGGCCGGTTTGCTCATCGTATCTCTGAGTTTACCCCCTGCCGCGTCCGGGCAGATCGGCTCTGGGCCCCCGTTCCTCTTTTGATGCCTGGGCCAACCGGACTCTACCGCCCGCGCCGCGCTCGTGTTACATTTTTGGCATGAAGAAACTACTTGCCGCCGTTCTGTTCCTGATGGTGTTTGCCAGCCCGGCGTTCGCCTCGCATCACCATCACCACCACAACAACCACCACTTGGATCACCATCACCATCATCCCCATCGCGCCTAGATTGGTTCCCGGCCCGGCTCCCGGCTCCAATGCTGCCCTGCCGCCGGAGCGGACTGCACGGCGCGGTTGCATTCCCCTGCGCAAATAGGTTATGGTTCGTGCCATGACAGAACTGGACGATCTCCGTTATCCTATCGGCCGTTTCGCCCCACCGGCCAGCACTCTGCCCGGCATCCGCGCGGCGCACATGCAGACGATTCGCCTGCTGCCCGAGCGCCTGCGGGCCGCCGTTGCCGGATTGGACGATGCTCAGCTCGACACCCCCTACCGCGAAGGCGGCTGGACCGTTCGCCAGGTGGTGCATCACCTGGGCGACAGCCACGCCAACGCCTACGTCCGCTTCAAGCTGGCGCTCACCGAGGATTGGCCCGTCATCAAGCCCTACGATGAGGCCGCCTGGGCCAATCTGCCCGACAGCCGCCTGCCCATCGGCATCTCTCTGGAGCTTGTCGAGTCGTTGCATGGCCGCTGGGTTACGCTGCTGGAGGCGATGACCGGCGACGACTTCCGCAAAGGCTATAACCATCCCGAGCTGGGGCGGCAGAACCTGGCCAATGTGCTGGCCATGTACGAATGGCACTCGCGCCACCACACCGCGCACATCACCAGCCTGCGCGCGCGCAAGGGCTGGTAGAGAACCGCATGGCCGCCGGCGCCGAGGCCGCGTCTCCCCAGCGGCTGGCGCAACTCATCGAAGAGTACCTCGCCGGCCACCCCTCGGCCGCGGTGCTGGAAGATGGCCGTGTGCTCTTCGACATGCGCAGTGCGCGCTACGCGGTGAGCGAGCAGCATGGCCGCTGCCTCCTGCAACTGTGGAGCGAGGAGCGCAACCTGATGCGCACCATCGTCGAGGTTGCCGAACGCGCGCAATGCCTGCGCCTTTCCACGCGCCGCATGGGCGTGGCCCGGCCGCAGACCCTGGAGCTGGTTCCCTCGAGCGACCGCCGCACGCCCACCGCACGCGAGGCCGCCCGCCGCAACTATCAGCGCCTGTTGGAGCGCGCGCTGACCCGCCAATTCATCGGCTCCAAGGTGGACGGCCTGCGTTCGGCAATGGACCTGGAGCACAGCTTTGGTCCCGCCTATGTGCGTGGACGGCTGCTGAAGGGCACGGCTGCCGACGCGGTGATCGGCGTCAGCGAGGCGGAGTCGAGTGCCGTCATCGACGGCGTTCTAACCCTGGGAATTCTCTGGCTGGACCATTGCCGCCAGCACGGTGACGGCCGGCGGCACTTTGGCGGGCTCAAGGTCGTCGTGCCTGACGGAGCCTGGCGCACCACCGCCGAGCGCATGGCCTGGCTGAACCATAAAGCCGCGGATTTTCAGCTTTTTACCCTCGACGAGCGCAGCGAAGAGCTGACGGAGGTGGACTTTCGCGACACCGGCAACCTGGATTCGCGCCTGGTGCACGCCTTTTCCCCCAAAGCCGCCATCGAGCGCGCGCAGGCCGGAATTGACCGACTGCTCTCTCTGGTCCCGCCCGCAGCAAAATCCCGGGTCGAGATTCGGGCAAATTCGGCCACCGACGTCGGCCTGCTGCTGCATGGCCTGGAATTTGCGCGCGTGCGCCACGGCTTTGCCGCCAACACCTTCGCTCGCAAGGACGAAATCACCTTCGGCGCGGGAGCCAACGAGACCCCGCTCACGGAAGAAAACGAACCGCTCTGTCGCGATCTCTTTTCCCGGTTGTTTTTAAGCCGCCACGGCGACGGCGCGCACACCGACCCGCTCTTTCGCCTGCAACCGGAGCGCTGGCTGGAGGCCCGTCTGCGCGCTGAAATCACCGAGCTGATGCCCGGCCTGCGCGGCGACCTGCTGTACTCGCAGGTGCCCGCGCTCTCCACCGGCGACCGCGGCCTGCTCGACCTGCTCACGCTCGACCGCAACGGCCGTCTGACGGTGATCGAACTGAAGGCCGACGAGGATCTACATCTACCTTTGCAGGCGCTGGACTACTGGATTCGCGTCCGCGCGCTCAACAATGACCGCCAGCCCGCCGCAGGCAACGAGGGCGGCCGTCCGCTCACCGCCTTCGAGCGCCAGGGCTACTTCCCCGGAGCCGAAGTTTCGCCGCAGGAGCCGCGCCTGCTGCTGGCCGCTCCGGCCCTGCGCATCCATCCCGCCAACGAGCCGGTGCTGCGCTACTTTTCCCCGCAGGTGGAGTGGGAGCTTATCGCGCTTACCGAGCATTGGCGGCGGGAGCTGAAGGTGGTCTTCCGCAAACGCAGCAGCGACGCGCGGAGCTAGGGCGTTTTCAAATAGTCTGGTAATGTATCACGTTTTGCGCTTAGTTTCGAGGTCTTTGCCAGAGGAGCCGCACCCCAATGATCAAGAGTCCTGCTCCGGCGAGGCAGAAGACGACTGAAATCGCGACGAATCCAACCATCTGGCTGAGGTTGGTTGGCTTAAGTTCGTTAGGAATATTTGGGTCGGGAAACAACAGGTTTCTGATACCACCTAAGAGGAGAATCGCTCCTAAACCCAACCGCCACCACGGCGATCGACTAACGTTAGGTTGATTCACGTACCCTCCTTGGAATTTCTCGAAATATGTATCCGGCAAACCATCCTATAACTTGTTTACGCCCGATCCAACTCCGCAAACAGTTCGCTCAGCACCACACGAATCGGCGTTCCTGGCACGGTAATTTCACCGGAGGGAGTCAGTTCGTATCCGGCCCTGGTTACGTGATAAGTCAGGCGGCGCGCGGGGTCCACGATCCAGATATGTTCAATGCCGAAATTTAAATACTCGTCCGTGCGCTCGGTAAAGCGGCTGAGCCTGTCCTCCGGGGAGAGGATTTCGATGACCAGCAAGGGCGGATGGGTGAGAATCTGTTCCCGCGGAGTACCGGCGCGGAGTACGGTAACATCGGGCACGCGAAAACGGGTAGCTTTAACTTGAACGCGCACATCGGGAAGCGGTATTACCCCCCATTCTTCCCGGTGATTCATAAACAGGTGCGTCAGTAGAGATTGCAACAAGCTGTGATCGAACTCGCCCACGTTGCGCTCCTCGACCCGTCCATCCACATAGTCGCAGTCGGGGCGGTAGCTCGTGGTGAGATACTCGCGCACGGAAACAAACTCCGTCTGGGAATCTTCGCAGATGGGCAGAGTCGCCATGCACTGATTATCGCGCTAATTGGATAGTTCCGCCAGCGGCATGGGTGGAATAGCACCTCGTCCCCATCACGCCAGTTCAATTCCCGCAATCTCAACTTCCAGGCCGCCGTACTCGGGGTGCTCGTTTTCGCAGATGCGGTAGGCGAGATCGATGAGGCTTCCTTGCGCCAGGTCGAGCTGCGCGGCGCGGGCGGCCATCTGCCAACCGACGGCGCGCAGCGCTCCACTCGATCCTGGCAAGGGTTGCGGCTGAACCGAATCCTGAGCCAGCTCCAATCTCAAGTGGCGCTCCTTCATCACGCGCGGCGGGGCGAGCAGGCGCACTGCGCGTGCCACAAAGACCGGCTCGGGATTGCCGTGGCCGAAGGGCTCGAGCTTCCTGAGCCAGCCAACCAGCACCGGCGTGATGCGGTCCAGCGGCAGCTCGGCGTGAATGTGCAGCAGTTGCTCCGGCTCGCGCGCGGCCAGATGCTCCTCTGCGTAGAGGCGCAAGCGGCGCTTCAACTCCGGCAAATCTGCGGCGGGCAGGGCAAAGCCCACCGCGAAGGCGTGGCCGCCGAAGCGCGTGAACAGATCGGCGCAGCTCTCGATGGCGTTGAGCAACTGGAAGCCGTCCACCGAGCGGCCGGAGCCGTGAGCCACTCCGTCCTCCACGCTGACCACGATCGCGGGCTTCGCGGTGCGCTCCACCACGCGCGAGGCCAGAATGCCGATGACGCCGCGGTGCCAGCCTTCGCCGTCAATCACCAGCAATCGTTCGGCGGCCAGTCCTGCATCGTCGGCCAGGCGCTTCTCGATGGCCGTTAGAGCGGAGGCTTCAGCTTCGCGGCGCTCGCGGTTGAGCCGCTCCAGTTTGGCGGCCAGCTCTGCGGCGCGGGCCGCGTCGCGCGTGGTGAACAGCTCGACAATATCGGAGGCCACGTCCATGCGTCCGGCGGCGTTGATGCGCGGAGCCAGCCGGAAGGCCACGTCGAAGCCGGTGAGCGCCTTGGCGGCCGGATCGAGCGCCGCCGCGGAAAACAGCGCGCGCAATCCGGCTCCGGCCGGCCGTCGCAGCTCCCTCAATCCCAAAGCCGCGATAACGCGGTTCTCGCCCTTCAACGGCACGGCATCGGCGATGGTGGCGATGGCCGCCATCTTCAAAAAACTCGGCAACGTCTTCTCGCGGGTGCGGGCCAGGTCGCGGCGTTCCAGAATCGCCTGCGCCAGCTTCAGCGCAATCGCCGCGCCGCAGAGGAATTTTTCCGGATATGTGCATTCGGGCTGGTTGGGGTTGAGAATGGCCAGCGCGTGCGGAACAGCGTCTCCGGCCTCCAGCAGATGGTGGTCGGTGATGATCAAATCCAGCCCAAGCCGGCGCGCGGTCTCTGCCTCGCTGAAGGCTCTCATCCCGGTGTCCACGGTGATTACCAGCCGCGCGCCCTCGGTATATGCCTCTTCCAGCACGCTCGATTGCAAACCGTAGCCCTCGCGCAGCCGGTGGGGCACGTGGAAGCGCGCAACTCCGCCGAGCATCTCGATAGCCGTCTTGAGTAGCACGACGGCGGTGGTTCCGTCCACGTCGTAGTCGCCGTAGAGCAGCACCGGCTCGCGAGCGGCGATAGCCTGTTCCAGCCGCTCCACGGCGGCATTCATGCCCAGCATCAGCAGCGGATCGTGCAGGTGGGCAACCTCGGGGTTGAGGAAGGCAAAGGCTTCGGCCGGCTGGGTAACGCCGCGGGCCACCAGCAACTCGGAGAGCACCTGCGGCAGGCGGGCGGCCTTGGCCAGCTCTGCGGCCTCGGCAGCATGCGGCTCAGCGAAGCTCCAGCGCTGGCGAAGGAGCTTCCGCTCTTCCCCTTGCCGCAAAACGGGCGGCCGGGCTTGCGGCGCGGTAGCCCCGTTGACTTCAGCGCCCACTCGGCTTACTCGTCCTCGACGTCGTGATCGTGCTCGTGGTCGCTGATGACGAGATCCTGGAAGGTCTCGATGTCTTCCAAAAGCGCCTGGAAGCGCTCATACCATTCGGTGGTGGTCTCGTGCAGGAAGACCACTCCCTGGTATACGAAACCCAGTTGAATGTAGCCGAGTTTCCCGGCGTACTTGCGCAGCCATTGCGCCTCCACCAGTTCGGTGGACTCTTCATCGGGGAAGTTCATCTCCCCGGCCTCCTCGATCAGCGCGTCCAGCTCCTCGGCCTCCAGCGTCATCTCGCTGAAGGTCACAAACGGAGCGCCGGAGTGCTTGGCCATCTCCACAAAGTCTTTCCATGCGTCGGGGTTGCCAGCGCCCTCCCAAACAATGGAAGGGATGTCCTCGGTGACGTAGCCGGGAAGGCGTTTGAGGCCGTGGCCCTCGATAAAGGCCACCATGTCGTCTTTCAGCGGGAGGAGGTTGTCAGTGTTCATAGTCAGCTCATATTTTCGCAGACGCGGCCGGGTTGGCGGGCTGCGCTTGTGGAAACTTGCCGCCGGGGGAGCGTGGCATCACCCTGAATTTTGCCCTACATCCACACTCCCGGCGAAAATAACTACGATTGCTCTGGGAGTCACGGTAAGTATTAGAAACCCGGATTTGTGCTATGATGTAGCCATCATGATGGCTCGTACTCAGATCGCGCTTGAAAATGAGCTTCAGCGGCGTGCACGCCGGCGAGCTGGCGATCTCGGCGTCTCCTTTGCCGAATATGTTCGCCGCCTGGTCGAGCGGGATCTTTCTCATCCCAAAGCAGTTGTTGGAATTGAGGCACTTTTCGACCTGGGGAGCTCGGGTGGCTCCAATATCGCGAGGCATAAGCACGAGATGATCGAAGAGGCATTCGATTTTGAAGCCGCCGCTTCATCGCGCAACAGGATGCCAGAGAACGAGCAAGTCCTCGGATGAGCCTCTTCGTGGACACATCGATTTGGTACGCAATTGCGGATTCCTCCGACTGCGACAATGCCCGCGCCAAGGAGATCGTCAAGTCAGGCGAGCCGTTGGTGACCACCGACCACATTCTGGTAGAAACCTGGATGTTGATGAGCCGTAGGCTTGGCGGCGACGTTGCCGATCGGTTCTGGGGGATCCTCCGCGAGGGTGCCGCAGCCATCGAAATGGTAGGCCCGGCGGATTTGGAAACGGCTTGGCAAATCGGTCTCGATTGGAAGGATCAGGACTTCTCCATTGTGGATCGCACCAGCTTCGCGGTGATGTGCCGTCTGGGTATGGAGCGCGCTGCTTCGCTGGACGATCACTTTGCGGTCTTTCGCTTCGGTCCGCGACGTCGCCGGTCCTTCACTATCGTTCGATAGATCTTCCTCTCCGCCGGGGGTCCACACCATGGTTCCTCCCACCCTCTTTTGCCCAAAAATCGCTCTTCCGGCAACGATAATAAGAACTGCTCTGGGAGTCCTCGCCCGCGGCAGCTTATCAGAGGGTCATCGAGACGGAGCGCCTTTGCCATGAAACCCATTCGCATCGTTTTAGCGCCGACGCGCAACCGGCCTCTGAACATTTTCTTGGGGCTGGTGCTGGTCCTGGTCGCACTGCTCGTCCTGCTCGCGCTGGCCACCTATCATGCTGCCGATCCCTCGTGGAACACCGCCTCGGCCACCGAACCCTCCGCCGTGCGCAACTGGATCGGCCTCTTCGGCGCAGCGCTCAGCGACCTGTTGCTGCAAGCTCTGGGAGTGACTGCATTCCTCCTGCCTCTGTGGCTGGGCGGTCTGGGATGGACGTGGATGCGTTCCCGTCCCGGCGGCTCGGCCTGGCTGCGCTGGATGGGCGCCGTGCTGGCTCTGGCCTTTGCTCCTGCTGTCCTGGCGCTGATGCCCTGGCGTTTGCTCTGGCAGGGAAGGCCCGTCGAGGGCGTAGTCGGCCTGCTCATCTCTGATCAGCTGGTGCGCTACTTGAACCTTCGCGGCGCATGGCTGGTGGCCGGCGTGCTCGCCGCCGCGGGACTCTTCTTCGCCTCTGCCGTCTTCGTCTCGACCATCGCCGAGGTCATCCAGGCCCGCTGGCGCAATCTCGTCTCCCTGCACGACCGCTGGCGCAACTGGCGCGATCAGCGCGCCGAACGCAATGAAGAGCGCATCGCCGAGCGCAGTCTCCGGCGCGAGCGGGAGAACAGCCTGGAGAATCCTCCGCATCTCGTCCCCCCGCGCGTCATGCCAGATCCCGCTCCTGCCGCGGATGCGCGGGAGGCGTCGCACGCGGCCCATCCCGGCCTCTTTGCCCGTCTCTTCCGCCGCCGCCGCGCCGAGCGAGACCCCGAGGACATTCCCGCATATCAGCGCGCCGCATTCCAGCCGTCCAGTGACGAAGATGCCACTCCCCGCCCACTGCGCAAACCCAGCATCTGGGAACGCGCCGTTGAGCCGCCCGCGCCGGTAGAGCCAATTCCCGTTGCGCCACAAGCACAAGCGGCAACCAGCCAGCCCGCGCCCGCGCAACCCGTAACCCCACGCTCCCCGAATGCGCGCCTAGCCGCCAACCGTTTTGAGCCGCCCGCCGTCCGCCCCGTTTTTGTGCCCGCCGCTGCCCCGCAGCCCGCCGCGCCCCCGCGTCCCGCCGATGAAATCGCCATCCACGAACGCGCCGACGCCGCCGTGCACCTGTCTGCCGTCGCCCCCAAAAATGTCAGCGGCTTCAAGCTGCCGCCCAGCACCCTGCTCAATCCCGGCGATGGTCCCCAGGCCGTTCGCGAGGACGAGCTGCGCGATGAGGCCCGTGTACTGGTCGAAAAATGCGACGAGTTCGACGTCCGCGGCCAGGTCGTCCAGATCAATCCCGGCCCCATGGTCACCACCTACGAGTTCAAGCCCGAGGCCGGCGTAAAGTACTCCCGTGTCACCGGCCTGGCCGACGACCTCTGCCTCGCCATGCGCGCCGAGAGCATCCTCATCGAGCGCATGGCCGGCAAAAACACCGTCGGCATCCAGGTGCCCAACCATCGCCGCGAGACCATCCATCTG
>Ga0326727_10025689_pt1 | contig 11017 bp, 9 predicted proteins | sample MB2enrmetagenome_FD_207643 | JGI IMG/M metagenome (GOLD analysis project Ga0326727, IMG submission 207643) | Lab enriched peat soil microbial communities from McLean, Ithaca, NY, United States - MB29MY | ecosystem: Environmental > Terrestrial > Soil > Wetlands > Peat | place: USA: New York... | reverse complement strand
CAGAGCTCTTCGGCAAACCCTTCAAGCAACGCGCCTTGCGGTCCTTCGCGGAGTGCCTCAATCCTCCCATGACTCCTGAAATAATGTTCCAGCATGAAGTCCTCCTTTAAAAAGTAGAATAAGAGAAACCTCATACTATTATGCAGAGTAACTATGCCCGCAAGACAACCCTAAACCATTGAACCCACTACACTGTCGTCGTTTCCAAGACCCCTCTCCCCGCATAACAATAGTGTCTGCATTTTCTATCAATTCTTGCGCATTTTGGGCGAAGGACGAGCCAGATCAACTGCCCGTCTCCGTTACGCTCAGCTCAAATCGTTTTTCAACTTCGTTATCGAGGCCACCCATGCGTCAATGACCAATCCCTGCAGCGATCCCCTTCTCTCGAAGACGTTCCGAGCTCCCCGGGTGAAACAGCGGGAGATCATCGGCAAAGAGGTAGTCGATGAGATCATCTACCGATGCAGAAAGACGAGGGACAGACTTATCATCGAGCTCCAGGCGCGCTGCGGCTTGAGGATAGGGGAGGTGCTGGGACTGCGGGCATCTGATGTGAACGGAAGAAGGCTCACCTTGAGGCGGCCCAAGTCTGGCAGGGATGAGGAAAGCGCGTTCATGCCGGAGACGCTGGCCGGCAGGTTGAAGGCATATCTCGAAGCCCAGAGCCTCCTTCCCGACCAGAGGATCTTTCCCATTTGTTACACAACTGCCCGATCTCTGGTGAAAGGGCTCGGGGACAAGATGCACGTCAAGATCAGGCCACATGATCTGAGGCGCCACTCTGCCACCTACGCAAGCCGGAATGGAATCCCCCTTGAGGTCATCTCCAAAATAATCCTCAGGCATCAGGACCTCAAGACCACGCAGATGTACCTGGGCAGGATCAGCGAGGCTGAAGCCCTGCGCTGGATGGATGTGCTCCACGGGAAGTAGACCAAAATCAGATCGGGGCCTCTCCGAGGCTGGTAGCAAGATTATTGACGGCATTCCTCAAGAATTTTGGAAAAGAGAAACGCAACAGTAGCAGGTGGAGCCGGTGTAACCGGCCTTTAGCCGAAGATGCAACATTTCTCGGCGCAGCATTATCGGATGGCCGAGAGCAGGGGGAGATGCGCTATCCAGAAGGTGACGTCACCGACGTGCTCCGCTGACCGGCTATCACCATAGCGGTCGTGACCGATGGAGTGGTGCGCCCTCGTGAGGGCAAGGATGAGTATGGCATCCGCATCGGTTGAGGTGTCCTTGCTGCCCATGGCCTTGCGAAGAGCCGTTTCCACCTGCTTGAGCTCCTGCCAGATGGCGTCCTCGAAGGGTTTCACTGCAGCTTTTGCTTCTTCTGCGTGTGCTTTCGTTCCTCCAAGCCTTTCCAGGTATCGTGAAGGCGCGGTGGAGAATTTCCAAAAGGGCGGGTATACCTGGATGGGCTGAGGGGTCCCAAGAAGGCCGTAACGCTTGCATTGTGGAGCGCAGGTCTTGAGGATCGATGCTGCCGTTTTCTCCTCCTGTTCCTTCATTCCGAGTTGCCTGCTGCACAATGACCACAGATCCAACGCCTCTTCGGCGAGGCGGGACGTTACATGTGCGATGCATTCCCTTATCCACTATTCCGAGTCCACGGTCATGCCGAGCACATGTCCCGGCACCCGCCAGAGGCCCCTTGTTTGAAGAGATTCTCCCTGATCACTAGTTGATTTGCTCGGCATAATCCTGCTGTCTTCTTCCTGGTTTTATTAAACGTAAGGAGGAAGACATGATTGACCAGCTCTTTTCGGACCCAGTATCATTACAGCGTTTGCACCTTGGCCCCCTCGGCCCCCACATCGATGCGTTTGCCCGACACCTCTCGGAGCGAGGGTATGCAAGGCGGACCACAGTGAAGAAGATCCGAGTGGTCTCCAGTTTCAGCCGTTGGCTTCAAAGAAGAGACCGGGCAGCGGAGGAGGTTGACGAGCGGGTAGTCTCTGCATATCTCCGACACCGGCGTCATAACGGTCTCTCCCTGGATGGCGTCCCGCCGACGCTCCAGGACCTCCTCACGCATCTGCGCACGGCAGGCATTATCCCTTGCGTCCAGAGAGAGCTTGGCCCTCTCCATGCCATGGAAGAATGTTACGCTCGGTATCTTACCGAGGAACGCGGCCTGGCCAAAGCGACCCTCGACGCCTATCTTCACATAGTCCGGTTGTTTCTCTCCGAGCGTTTTGGCACCGAGCCTATCGCCCTGGACGAACTTACGCCGAAGGATAGCGCGAGGTTTATCTTACGCCGCAGGAGCCGGATAAGCCCGAGACGTGCCCAGCTCGTCACCACCGGCCTCCGCAGCTTTTTCCATTTTCTCTACGAACACGGCACCATCTCGACGGACTTGGCCCCTTCCGTTCCCTCGGTGGCAAACTGGCGGCTCGCGGACCTGCCGAAGTTTCTTGAACCGGAGCAGGTCGAGCGCCTCCTCGAGGCCTGCAATCGTGCCACGCCTGTGGGCCGTCGCAACTACGCGGTCCTGCTTCTTCTCGCACGCCTCGGCCTGCGCGCCGGAGAAGTAGTCCATATGGAGCTCGATGACCTGGACTGGGAGAACGGAGAGCTCACGGTCCGGGGAAAGAGTATCCGGCAGGACCGCCTTCCCATCCCGAGGGATGTCGGTGCAGCCCTGGCGGCCTATCTATGTAGTGGGAGACCCCGCTGCTCCTCGCGGAGAGTCTTCCTTCGCCTGAGGGCACCGCAGGAAGGATTTATCGGTTCCGCTGCCATCTGCAACATCGTCCGGCGGGCCCTCGGGCGGGCAGGCCTTCATCCGGAACGCAAAGGGTCTCACCTCCTGCGTCACTCCCTCGCCGTCACGATGCTCCGCGGCGGTGCATCGCTCGCGGAGATCGGCGAGATCCTGAGGCACGAGCTTCAGAGCACGACCGAGATCTACACCAAGGTCGATATGGCGGCGCTTGGCGCCCTCGCATTGCCGTGGCACGGAGGTGAGCAATGATGCTTCGCGAAGCGCTCGAAGAGTACCTCAAGGTGCGCCGCGCCCTTGGGTTTATCCTTTCTGAACCCTCCCGCATCCTCCACAAGTTCATCGCCTTCATGGAGAAAGAGGGTGCGCCGTACATTACAACGGATCTCGCGCTCAGGTGGGCCGTGCAGCCAAGCTGCCAGCCGGCGCAATGGGCGAGCTACCTCTCCATGGTAAGGAGGTTTGCCCGTTACGTGAACGCCTTCGACGAAAGGACCGAGATCCCCCCTCACGGCCTCCTTCCGTATCGCGCCCGACGCATGCAGCCCTATCTTTACACCGACGAGGAGATAAAGCGTCTCATGAGGGCCGCGAAGGAGCTCCCCTCGCCCCTGGGCTTGAGGGCGGCGACGTACGCCACCCTGTTCGGATTGCTTGTCGTTACCGGCATGCGGGTGAGCGAGCCCCTTGGCCTTGACCGTGACGATGTCGATCTCGGACGGGGGATACTCACCATTCGCCGCACCAAGTTCGGCAAATCACGAATAATTCCCCTCCATGCCTCCACCCGGGAAGCACTCCGGCACTATGACAACCTCCGGGATCGGCTTTTCCCGGCGATACGAAGCTTCTTTGTGGACGAACGGGGGAACCGGTTAACCCCGAACACCGTCCAGAGAGCCTTTGTCCGCCTGTCGAAGCAGATAGGCCTGCGGAAGCCCGGGGAAAGCAGTGGGCCGAGGCTCCATGACTTCAGGCACCGCTTCGCCGTTGAGACGCTCATCCGGTGGTATCGGGAAGACGTCGACGTGGGGCGGCACCTGCCGGAGCTGAGCACGTATCTCGGTCATACCCGCGTCGCCGACACCTACTGGTACATCTCGGCCGTCCCCGAGCTCCTCGATCTCGCCACCCTGCGTCTTGAGAAGAAAGGGGGGTCGAATGAAGGCCGAATCTGACTTCCCCTCTCTGCTTCAGGCATTTTTCACCGACCGCCTCATGCGCCAGCGGCAGGCAAGCCCCCATACGATCGCGAGCTACCGCGACACCTTCCGCCTGCTCCTTGCGTTTGCGGAACACCGCCTCAAGAAGGCGCCGTCCACCGTGCGCCTCGAGGACCTGGATACCGCCTTCCTTGGTACCTTCCTCGACCACCTCGAGAAGGAGCGCGGCAACAGCGCACGCAGCAGAAACATCCGGCTGGCTGCGCTCCATTCGTTCTTCCGCTACGTCGCCCTCCACGACCCGCTCCACAGCGCCCTGGCCCAGCGCGTCCTGGCGATACCCGTAAAGCGTCACCATCGACGGCAGATCGAGTTCCTCACCCGGCCCGAGATCGATGCCCTCCTTGCCGCGCCCGATCAAGGCACATGGGCGGGCCGCCGAGATCGGACGCTTCTCCTCGTCGCCGTACAGACGGGACTGAGACTCTCAGAGCTCATCGGACTGCGTTGTCAGGATGTCGTAATTGGCGCCGGCGCCCACGTGAGATGCACCGGCAAGGGGCGGAAGGACCGGTGTACGCCGCTCCGCACGGAGACGGTCACTGCCTTACGGGCGTGGCTCCGCGAACGTCAGGGGCAGCAGCGAGATCCTGTCTTTCCCAGCGCACGAGGCCGCGTCTTGAGCCCCGACGGAGTCGAGTATATCCTGGCCAAGTATGTGGCAGATGCACGGCAAAGATGCCCCTCGCTGGAAAAAAAGCGTGTCACTCCTCATGTACTGCGCCACACCGCGGCCATGACATTGCTGCAAAACGGCGTCGACCGCTCTGTGATCGCCCTGTGGCTCGGTCACGAGTCGATGGAGACCACCCAAATATACCTCCATGCCGACATGGCGCTCAAGGAGAAGGCTCTCGCTAAAACCGCGCCCCTGGGCTTAAAGATACGCCGTTACCGGCCCGGTGATAAGCTCCTTGCTTTTCTGAAGAGCCTCTGATTATGCCGAATGTAGAACGCTGCAAGGCCAGGGACTCGCCGATGCCCGAAGACTACTCGGCATGACCGTGGACTCGGCATAGTGGATGTCATGCCGTGCTCGGTATGATATCCACTCCTTCACGACAGCCTCAAACGTGGTCGCTCCTTTCATATCCTTGCCGAGATGCTCAGAAAGCACGTTGAATGCGATGAAAGAGAGCTTGAGAAGCGTGAGCCTGCGCCGACGTGTCTTGTCGAGATCGGTTTTCACGAGCTGCCGCGCGAGGTCCGCATGTGTACCCCGACGATGATGGAGCAGATACCTGGCCGGGGGCATTCTGAGATCCCACTGTCCATCGTTGTCCATTGCGCCCCTCCTCATCAGTCGCTTCAGAGTTCTGTCAGATTATAGGACAATGGCAAGAAGTTGGCTACTGATTCTCTCGAAGCATCCTGAAGGATACTCTTTGCCATCCGCAAGCTATCAGGAAACAAGTCAAGAAACTCGGGTGGATTCAAATAGGGTCGTGCATCAGCGAAGTAAGACCACCTGGGGGTCAGAGAACTCTCCCGGCCAGCCAGGGTCGGTACGGTCGATCCCTACTTCTTCATGTCGGATATCACACGAACGCGGTGAACCGGCCACAATTTATGCCGCCCAGTCGCAGCTCAACGAGCCGCTCGAACTCGTCCATCTGGAACGTGAGGTCGTCATTGAGGGGCGAAACCGCGGCGGCGAATACCACGGCGTCGGGATAGTAGAGATGCCCGCAGTCGCGCGGTATCGATATGGGCCACTGCTTCAGGGATCCGCTCCCGATCAGCCGGATGAGGGCCAGAATTCTCGTGGACACCGCTAGGAACCTGTCCATCCGTTGTTCTTCTGACATCCGGTTTTTTATCGCGATCACCATTCTGCTGAGAGGGTTGTCCCCGAAAACGACGTCGAGGACACTTCCCGGAGCGTCATCCAACGTCTGCATCAGCCGGTCCTTCGCGGAGGGGGCAGGTCCCTCCATCGATGCCGCTTTCATGCCTACCTGATAATATCGCATGAAGCTGTCCTCATCGACGGGTGCCCGCTGAGCCTCTCTCCCCGGGGATGAGTCAGAGGTCCTTGCGGGGGATGTTCTCTTGCGGGGAGCTCGAGCTGCCTTCTCCATACGACCTCCCGAAAGCGTTCGGCTGACGCACCCACGAGCAGTGCGGGACAAATCCTGGGGAACGTTATGTAGAGGTTTTCGCCGAAAACGCGCATCTGTTAAGCGCTGTCCCTAAACCCCGCCGGGCGCTCTCCGTAGGTTGGCCCGATACCCGCACGCTCATAGCATCAGTTACCTCCTTCGACGTCTTGGAGCACACACCGGATAACCCGACAACGTGTCGGAGGTGCACAGTATTCTCAAGCCAGGCGGCTGCTTCCCGGGTATGCTCGCCAGGACATTCTGGTCCACGGTACTCGCCATTCGACGTGGCAAAGGGCTTCCCGGGCTTGCTTCGCGGGGACTGATGATTGGCAACGGCCCGTCGGTCAGGCGGCCCCTTCGGCTTGCTCCTTCCGCATCATCGTCTCATTCGCCCGGGCGATCAGCTCTTCGACGGAGCGCGCCTCATCCGGCCTGGTGAGAGCACTCCCGATGCTGAGAGAGACGGGGGAGCTCCGGCCGTCACTCTTCTCGAACGTCGCGACAGCACCCTCCAGGTGGGCAATGAGGTGGTTCACCGTCTCCACTGTCCCCGTGGCAAGGATTGCGAACTCGACCCCTCCTATGCGGCCGATGACATCCTTCTCCCGGAAGGTCTCCTTCAGCATGCGCCCCACGTCGGTGATGACTGCATCGCCTGCCTTGTGGCCGACGGTATCATTGATGCGCTTCATGTCATCGAGCTTCACGAGAAAGAAAAGGGCGGTCTCTCCTCTTCTGGGTGCCGACCACAACGCTTCGTCAGAACGCTCGAAGAAGCCTTTTCTGTTATGAAGACCGGTAAGCTCATCCGTGATGAGCGCGGCCCGCAGCTCCTCTTCGAGGAGCTTCCGCTCCGTGATGTCCTCGATCTGACAGACGAAGTACAGGGGGTAGCCCCTCGCATCGCGGACCATGGAGACGCAGAGCAGCACCCATACAAGGTAGCCATCCCTGTGAAGATAGCGCTTTTCGATGTGGTAATAGGGGATCTCGTCCTCGATGAGTCTCTTCACGTGTTCGAGGTCCTTTTCGAGATCGTCCGGATGGGTGATGTCCCGGAAGGTCTTCGTGAGAAGCTCGCCTTCTGAATAGCCGACGCTCTCGCAGAGGGATCGGTTCACCTTCAACCACCGGCCGTCCAGGCCGACGAGGGCCACGCCGGTGGCCGAGGCTTCGAAGGCGTTCCTGAACCTGCTCTCGCTTTCCCTCAACGCCTCTTCGGCATGCTTCTTATCCGTGATGTCGAGCATGATGGTGAGGAGATGGGGTTCACCCGCAAGGGTGATCAACTCCGAAGAGCCCATCCAGGTGGCTGTCTCGCCTGATTTTTTTTGAACCTCCGCCTCGACGCCATCCACCCTGCCGTGCGTGCGTATGGTCTCAATGAAGCCCTCCCGGTCCTGGGGAGAGACAAACACCCCCATCTCTTGTGCGGTACGGCCGATCACCTCGTGGCGGTCATAACCCAGCATGGACAAGAACGCAGGGTTGGCATCGACGAGCCGCCCGTCGTCGAGCTTAGAGAGGGTGATCCCCACCGGGCTCGATCGGAAGATCGTGGCGAAACGCTCCTGGGTCTCGTACACGAGCTGCTCCGCCTGCTCTCTCGCCTCTGCCTCCTTTTCCAGCCGCCTCATCTGTCTGCGAAGCACCCCGTAGAGGAGGAAGGCGGTGACAGCCACGAAGATCCACCCCTTGGAGATCTCGATCTTTTCGATCACATGGGCATCGCGGACGAGAGCGGCGAGGACCACACCCGACAGCGCTATCCAGAGGGAAGCGAAGAACGCGTACCACAGGCTCGTGCGCAGGGCCACTCGCGTGAGCTTGTCCCGCATGGGACTCCTCCTTCGTTAAGAGCACCTGAGTGACCCGATGTATGACATATCAGTGGTGTAGTGATCACTCGGACAAGGGATGGTGACATGTTTTCCCGGCCTCCCGGCGTAAGGTACCTCTTGTGATCCTCGGAGCACCAACAGCCGGTGACCATGGGGGACTTAGACAAAGGGAGCAGACGGTATGCAGGAGACCTCTCCTGACCACGCGGCGTGCACGTGACGGGAAGACCCGCTACCGTCTGCCCATATCCCACCCCTCAGTCTGAATTATCGGCCAAGATATGATCGAATTAAGGGATAGCTCATACCATTTTTCGGACACTCCACGCTTTTGTGCCTCTCGCCCGCTGAAGGCGCTCCTGGTCGTGCGCGCCGTCGCCTATAGCTTCTTCGTGTTCGGGAGAAAAGGAGACCCCCGCTGGGGGCAGCGGGGGCGCAAAAGAAGGATGCAGGATACTCCAGTTATCAGAGCGAGCCGGTCGGTTAACGTGTTGATAAACAGTGAAAAGACCCTTATTCTCTATGGATTTAGGCCTTTCTTTCTTCCAAGAAATCATTAGGCAAAAGAAACCCCGTCGATCGGCCAGGATCAAGCGGATTCGCTATTTTCTGTATCCGTTTTCAACACGTTAACCGACCGGCTCGGTTATCGGAGCCGACAGGTTTGTTTTTAAGGGCAGTCCCCTTCTATGATCCCAGAGCCGGCGACCCCTCCCTTTCCGGTACCTGAAAAATGCTGTCCCTCGGAAGAAAGGCAAGCGCATGCCCTTTCACGTCGGCCACATCAAGGGAGAGAAAAGCCGGTTTACTCCCCACCAGGCTTTCGAAGCCTCCTTCCGAAGGATAGAGCACCGACCACCTCCTCGTCCACACTCAACACCGGCCACCCCATGCCGTTTCCGTTCGATGAGTGTTTCCGGAACAAGAACTCGTTCCCAGAAAGAGACCTTTTTTAGTCAAAAACCGGTTCTTTGTGAACGTAGTACGTATTCATCGCCTCACCCTTGGAAGATCATGAAACATAGTCGTCAGGCCTCACTAAGGTCACACTGCCGAGGTAACTCGGTTTCTCCCCACGTTCTTTGCATGGTAGAGCGCACGGTCTGCCCGGACCAAGAGATCGTTCTTCGACTCACCCTCGCAGTGACACGCGACGCCTATGGAGACGGTGAGTACGCCGAGGTCCTTGGTGTCGGCGACCGCACGTAACGATTTCTTGGAGAAATAGTGCCGTATGTTCTCTGCCACCGAAAGGGCGCCGTCCAGGACGGTATCAGGGAGTATCACCGCAAACTCCTCTCCCCCGAAGCGGTATACGATATCTTTTCCTTTCACGTTCTTCTTGATCATTTTTGCCACGAGCCTCAGTACGTGGTCCCCGATCAAATGGCCGTGGCGGTCGTTGAAATCCTTGAAACGATCTATGTCCACGAGAAGTATGGACAGGCTACCGGATGCCCCGCGAACCATCGAGGTGAGTGTCTCGTCAAAGCACCTTCTGTTGGGGACCCCCGTGAGGAAATCCATCGACGACTCCTTCTTCGCCTGCACGAACTTCTTCTTGAGGGTATCGAAGGACTCCGTCGTCTCATCGAGCCGGAGCCGCAATGACCTGCCGCATTCGCCTAAGGTTTTCGTTGCGTTGATGATCTGTTCCGCGGCATCTCTGATATCGGCAGCCGAGGGGTTATCGGAGAGCCTGCGTATCGTAGAGGAGGCAAGGGACTCGTACTCCGTGGCCTGCCCCGAAAGGACTGTCAGCTCGGCAGCTAAAGCTTCGGAGATTCGCTCGAGGCTGCCCTTCATTTCTTCTAAGAGTTCCTCGTCGCCTTCGTTCCGGCAGAACGTTCGATAAAGCTCTTCGTTCTTTTCAGAGGAGAGGGGGGCGCCGTCTTTTGCAAGAGCGTCGATGGCCTCGCTCAAAGAGGTATCCTGACCGGATACATACCGGTACCAGACCATGTAGTTCTCAGGTGTTGCCGGTACGCTCAGCTTCGTCATGAGGGGCAGTGCGAGTCTGAGATACTGATGGGACTCATTCAATATCTTCCACAACCTGCTCTCCGGGTGGCTCATAGTGATGCAAACCTGGTGTCTACCGTGTTTTCGGCAAAGAGGAGAAGGCCTTAAGGCGCGTCCATAGGACCCCGGGGCTTAGTGTGAGAAATACCGAGGGGGCGTCAGGGCAATGGTAAGAGCAGGGATGGTTCTTCGGTAAAACTGCCGTCCCCCAAATCGGACGTTGTTCCCCCTCGCACCTTCAGACGGAACACGGCGAGGAAAGTAATGATTCTGCTGATGATGAGGGCTCAAGTTTCTCTCCCTCTGTCCGATAACATCTTCACATGAAAACGATGACGTACGACGCCACCTTCGATATGAAGGCAATGGAGACCGGCAGCCTCGTGGGGCAATTGAAGCAACTGCTTCTTCAGAACTTCGAGAAGACCCTTGCGGCCGCACTCCTTGCCGGGACGTTCCTCGGGGCCTATTTCGTCCAGGATGCGGCCGTCGTCCTTAATTTCTACTATCTTCCCGTGCTCGTCGCCGCCTACTATCTCGGCCGCCGCACCGGCGTGCTCGTCGCGGTATTCTCCATCCTGCTCGTCGTTGTGTGTGCGCTGGTGTTCCCGACCCGGTTCCTCGCATATCGTTCGTCTCTCGACCATGTGAGCATCCTTTCGTCATGGGGGGGATTCCTCATATTGACAGGTGTCACCGTGGGCACCCTCTATGAAGCGAACGAGCGGAGACTCCATGATCTGAAGAACGCCTACGTAGGGATCGTTGAGATACTCTCGAAGTATCTCGAATCGACCGACCCCTATACCAAGGGGCACTCGGAGCGGGTGGCAGCGCTCGCCATGGAGATCTCCATCGCCATGGAGCTTCCGCGAGCCGACGTCGAGACCATCCGCGTCGCCGGGCTCCTCCATGACATCGGCAAGATAGAGGTGAGCGGGGAGATTCTCCGCAAGGCCGCCCAGTTGACCTCCTCAGAGAAGGAGATGATGGACGAACACACGGAGAAGGGAGCGCACCTTCTCTCGGCCGTGGGATCGGTCCTCAAGGAGGTCGTGCCCATCGTCCTCGCCCATCACCGGTATTTCACCA
>Ga0326727_10025688_pt1 | contig 11018 bp, 8 predicted proteins | sample MB2enrmetagenome_FD_207643 | JGI IMG/M metagenome (GOLD analysis project Ga0326727, IMG submission 207643) | Lab enriched peat soil microbial communities from McLean, Ithaca, NY, United States - MB29MY | ecosystem: Environmental > Terrestrial > Soil > Wetlands > Peat | place: USA: New York... | reverse complement strand
TCAGGCGCAGCTCGATCTGCTCCTGGGCAAAGCGAGGGTTCAGGGCGATGGGAGTAACAGGGGGGTTGAACCCGAGGGCCCAGCTCCTGCCGGATACGCGCATCCCTACTACTGGGCAGCGTTTGTGCTGATGGGGAACTGGAGGTAGAGGGCCAGCCGCCTTATTCGGCTCACGCTACACACGTTGACTGGTTGTCTTGCCGGCCATGTCGGTGGATGAAAAATCGCCGGGTATCAAACCCGCAGGTTTCGCTCAGCTTGGATGCACTTTGGGGTTCAGCGAAGTCTCAAGCCATGCGCGCAGTTCCGGAATTTCAGGCCAACTGGAAATATGCGGCCTGGCGGTCATCAACACCTGGAGGTTGGCGGTATGGAGATGGCTGCAAGAGGCCAGGTCCACTTTTGCGGACGGCTTCTTCTGCAACCATTCGAGCAGCCCCTCGGCTTCTTCCACGCTGACCACATCGTGAAACACGGCACGGTTTCTCTTGAATTCGATCGGCATCAGACAATCTCCCGGATGTTGAGAATCATGAGTACAGAACCGTCGCCCATCAAGGCCGAACCTGAATACGCGGACAGCCCTGACAGAAAGCCGCCAAGCGGCTTCTGAATCAGGCCGATGGTCTCCTTGAAGCCATCCACGAGAAGACCCAGAACTTCGCCGCCCGCCTGAACCAGCAGGACAGCCAGTTCATCGTCGGAATTCGTACGGGGAGTAGCCGAGATTCCCAATAAGGCGTTGAGCGGCTTCAACGGCACGATGCGCCCGCGCAAGACGGCTGTCAGGCTCTGCTTGATGGCGCGCAGGCTGCTTCGGGGAACGCGAACGGTCTCTACGACATTGTCCATGGGCACGCCGAACAGTTGTCCATCGGACTCGACGATCATCACCTGGGTCACGGCCATCGAAAGCGGCAGCGAAATTCGGATTTTTGTGCCCTTGCCCAGTTCGCTTTCGATAACGACCGTGCCGTTGATCTTCTCTACCGCGGAGCGAACAACGTCCATGCCGACTCCGCGTCCGGAAAGGTCCGAGATGACTTCGGCGGTGGATAAACCGGCGGCGAAGATCAGGTTGACGGCCTCGCGGTCGTCGATTCGTTCCAGGGCAGCTTCGTCGATCAACCCCTTTTCATAGGCCTTGCGCTTGATGATGGCCGGATCGATTCCTTTGCCGTCATCGGTGATCTCGATGACTACGCGGTCGGCTTCCTGCGCGGCCCGAATGGTCAGTGTGCCGGTCTCCCGCTTTCCGCAGGCACGGCGGACCTCAGGAGTCTCCAGGCCGTGATCGAGGCTGTTGCGGACGATATGAATCAACGGGTCGGCCAGCGATTCGATGATGTTCTTGTCGGCCTCGGTCTGCTCGCCTTCGAGCACCAGCTGCACTTCCTTGCCAAGTTTGCGGGAGATGTCGCGTACCAGCCGAGGGAAGCGCTGAAAGACAAACGAGACGGCCATCATGCGCACCTGCATGATCGCGTCCTGCATCTCGTCGGCGATGCGGTTGATAACCGAATACTCCCCTTTGATTTCGCGGGAAAGCTCGCGCACGCCAAAGTGGGCCTCAGCACGCTGGGCGAGGTAGGGCAGCGCATTTTTTGAGACCACCAGCTCGCCGATCAGGTTCATGAGCCGGTCAATCTTGGCCTGATCGACTTTGAGAATGCGCGAACCGGTGACGGAGTCCTCGGCCCGGCGGCCGAACTTGATTCCTTCCTCGGCAGCAGGCGGTTTGTCTGTGCCCGCCTCGGCTGCGGCGGCTTCTGCCGGCCGGTTCGACGGCTTTGCGTCCGGTTTCGACGGTGTGGAAGCAGGAGGGCCGGCCTGGGTGACGTAATTGGCGATGAGATGTTGCTTGCTGTCTTCCAGCCACAACAGCAGCAGGGAGTTCTGCCCGGTGGCGAGGCACTCCGCCAATACGGCTTCGAGCTCGCTCGCGGTTTCTTGAACGCCGGCAGCCCTGGCGATATTAAGCAGCACCGCCCCAACCGCCTTGAGTCTTCCCGCGCCCCAGTCAGGACGGTCGTCGAGCATAAGAATCTGCTGCTGGGCAGAAAGAATCGCGTCGAGGGCGGCAGCTCTCTCCCGTGAGGATTCGTCGATGGGCTCCGCGGCCTCTTTTTGCGAAGCAAACAAGGGATTCCCCTCACCTGCATCGCCATGGGCAATGACGGGACCCGCTTGCGCAATGTCCGCTGAGCTTTCCTCGGGCCTTTCTTCAGTCAGGCTCAGCCACTTCGGATCGACTCGAACGATCTCGACCTGGTCCGGCACATAGCGGAAGTGTTCGTTGAGTTCTTCAAGGGGCGCCGTGGTGAGCAGATGGAATTCGAGCATGCAACGGTAGGTGTCCAGTTCGGCCAGCGGCGGCAAAGGCTCGGAGGGTCTTGCGCTACCCCAGAGCAGGCCCGGAGTCTGGCGCGCGGAAAAGAGCGGATCGTCCCCCTGAAAGAAACAGTCCTTTACCGGCAAGTAGCAAATCCAATGCAGCGTCTCTCCCTGATGGCACTGGCGAAGAGCCTGCATGCGCGTGGATTCGGGAACCTCGGCAAGCGGAGGCAACTCGGCTGGGAGCGCGGATGGAATGCGGGGCGGCTTGACCGCGGGGACCTGCGCCGCGATCGGGGCGGTTGGCATCAGTGCCTTCAACGACGCGGCCATGCGGGCCGAGTCCTGCGCACGCGAAGCGTCGATCTGTTCGGTGGCCTCGATATCCGCGCACATGGCCATCACAAAATCCATGGCGTCAAGCAGGCGGTCCGCCAACTCCCTGGAGTAAGCGATCTGGCCGTTGCGCACCAGTCCCAGCAGGTCTTCGCCGGCATGAAGGACGCGCGTCATCTCGGGAAATGTGAACAGGCCGCTGTTGCCCTTGAGCGTATGGACCAGGCGGAACAACTCGTTGATGAGTCCCTGATCGGTGGGCGCATCTTCCAATTGCATCAGCTTTTCGCCGATGCCCTGGGAGAACTCACGCGACTCGGATAGGAACTGTTCCAGCAAGGGATTCATCGAGTTGCCTCCCCGAGCATCAGCCGGGCATGGGCCAGCAATTGCAAAGGCCGCACCGGCTTGAGCAGATAGCAGCTGGCTCCGGCGCGGTAGGCCGCGATCTGGTCGCGCGCAGCAGATTCAGTCGAGACCATGATGGCCGGCGGCTGCGGCATCTGCTGGCGGCGCAGCTCCATGAGAAATCCGAAACCATCCAGCCTGGGCATGTTGATGTCCACGAGAATGAGGTCGAAGGACGATTCGAGGACCTTTTCGAGGGCTTCGATCCCATTCAGCGCCTCCTCGACGGCGTAACCGGCGGATTCCAGAATTCCGCGGTGATAGAGGCGCACCGTGGCGGCATCGTCGACAACCAGGATGCGCTTCGAGACCAGGTCGCGATTCATCGCGCCTCCAGTGTTTTCTGATAAATGATCGCTTCAGGAAATTTGCGCACCCTGAACAGGGACGACATGCGGCTCATGGATTCGGAATGACCCAGGCAGATATAACCGCCGGGATTGAGGGCTTCGTAAAATGTGTCGGTCGCGGTCTTGCGCGACAGGTCGTCGAAATAGATGAGCAGGTTGCGGCAGAAGATCACGTCGAAGTTGCGGTAGTTGATGGTGTCGGCCGGCTCGGAGAGATTGACGCGAGTGAACTCGACTGCCTGGCGCAGATCTTCCGAGAGCTGGTATTCCTCGCCGATACTCTTGAAATACTTTGCCAGCCAGCCCGCGGGCACATACTGCACCGAGCGAATCGAATAGCGGCCTTGCCGGGCTCTGCGCAGAATGCTGGTGTCGATATCCGAGGAGATGATCTCCACATCCCATTGGTTAATCTGGGGCCACTTTTCCAGCAGGTACATGGCGATCGAGTAGGGCTCTTCGCCCGAAGAGGAAGGAATGCACCAGATGCGGATGGGGTCAGAGCTGGCCTTGTGCCTGACGATCTCAGGAAGGATAGAGTCGACCAGGCATTGGAACTGGTACTCCTCGCGCAGAAAATAGGTTTCATTCACGGTCATCGAGTTGGTGAGCAGTTGCAGTTCCTCGCCCGACGCCTGAAAACGCAGCAACGTGAAGTAGCCGCGAAAGGTCCGCGTGCCGGTGAGCTCGATGCGCTCGGCCAGGCGCTTGTCAACGAAGTAGCGCTTCGAGGCTTCAAAGCTGATGCCGGTGCGGCGATAGAAGAACTCCCGGAACTTGAGGAAGTCCTCGTCGCTGATGCCGTGACCGGGATCGGGTTGGGTCGCAGATGCGCTCATGGGAGATCAGTTTTCACGAATGCGTTTCAAGGCCAGGCCGGCCGCAAACTGGATGTAGGGTTGAGAGGCAAAGCGCGCCTTGAGCCGGATGAGCGGATCGAGAGCCGCCGGCGTGCCAACCTCGCAGAGCAGATCCACCGCGGTCGAGCAAACGTTGACGTGAGAGTCGCGCTCGATCACTTCGATGAGCCAGCTCTCCACATCCGGGTGCGGTACAGACTCCATGACATTGACGGCAAAGATGCGCACATCGGGATCGGGATCGTCGAGCAGCGAGGCCAGAACCGGCGGCACCGCGCCGGCACGGTCTCCGGCCGAGGCCAGTTCCTTGAGAGCCTCGATGGCTTCGTTGCGCAGGGCCACATCCTCGCTGCGCAGGCAGTCAGCCAGTCCCTTGGTTGCCGCCGGATCGTCAAGCCGGATCAACGCGGTCAGAATCGCCGCCCGCACCACGACTTCCTGCTCGCACTTCAAGCGCCTGACCAAGGCCGCGCCGGCATTCGGACAGCGGAGAATCTGCTTCGCTGCGTGACGCCGAACAGACACATCAGCGCTCTCCAGCCCCGCCTCCAACTCCTCGCAACTGGATTGCCCGGGCACAGTTGTCCCGACAGGTTGCGCAGGTTTCCCCTTCACCAGAGCCATGGTTCTCCTCGTTTTCAGCTTTTAGCTTCCTGGCTTTCAGTTGTAAGCTGTCAGCTGGTTTCTTACCTTCCGGCCCAGGTTGAAACCTGCGCGGCAATCTTCTCGGCTGCAAGCACAAGACTTGCGCCGGATTTTCCTACCAGCTCGGCCGGCATTCCATAAACTACGGCCGACTCTTCCGATTCGGCAATGGTTCGTCCGCCGCGCTTCTTGATTTCGGCGAAAGCGTCCGATCCGTCGTAGCCCATGCCGGTCATCAGAACTGCCACCACGCGCCGGGGATCGTAGTGTTCCAGCACCGACCGGCCCAGCAACTCGACCGACGGATGCCACAGATACTTTGAATTCTCCGGCGTGGGCAGAACTGTCATTCTGCCGGCGCGGCTGGCCAGCACCATGTCCGCTCCACCCCTGCCGATGTAGATCTTTCCGGCCTCGACCGCCAGGGCAGAGCCCGCCTCGACCACCTGCAACGCACACAGCTGATTCAACCGCTCGGCAAAAGCCTTGGTGAACGCTCCCGGCATGTGCTGTGCAACCAGCACCGGCCAGGGGAAATCCGCCGCCAACCCCGACAAGACAATCTCCAGGGCGCGCGGCCCGCCCGTTGATGCGCCCATCACCAGCAGGCCATCGCTGGTTCCCTTGAGCGAGCTTGCGCTTGACGCGGCAGAGGCCTGAGAAGCCTTCTTGCGCTCTTCATGAATTCGCCTGGCCAGTGCCCCGGCCGAGGTCGCACCGCCCCTCGGCCGTGCCCGCGCCGCATTGCGCACCTTCGAAACCAGCTCCGCGGTGATCCTGTCGATGGAAAGCGAAATGGTTCCGCCCGGCTTGGCAATGTAATCCACCGCGCCCAGGTTCAGGGCTTCAAACGTGGCCAGGGCCCCCTCGTTGGTAAGCGAGGAGACCATGACCACCGGGACCGGCCTCTCGGCCATGATGAGGGAAAGCGCGGTCAATCCGTCCATCTCCGGCATGTTGATGTCTAACGTCACAACATCCGGCTGGAACTCCCGGTTTTCCTTCACCGCTTCGTCGCCGTTTCTTGCCTGGTGAACTTCGAAGTCCCCTTCTGCCTGAAACAGGACCATCAACTGGCGGCGCATCAACGCCGAATCGTCGACAATCAGCAGCTTGATCATTGGCTTATCCCGTAACCGCGGCCAGCGCCATTAGCTCTTTCTGCTCCATCAGGTGGGGCGGATCGATGAGTTGCACCATGCGCTTCTGCTTTTCAAGATTGGCCATGCGGCTGAGCAGCCTCACCTGGTCGCTGGACAGTTGCGGCGCCGGTTCGATGGACGCCTTGGGAATCTTCAGCACCTCGGCCACCTGGTCGACGATGAATCCGGTGCGCACATCGGAGATGAGAAACACCATGATCCTCTGGCGATCGCTGCGCTCCACCTGCTTGAGACCCAGCCGCAGGCGAAGGTCGATCACCGGCAGCACGGTTCCGCGCAGATTGATCACTCCCTCGACGAACGATGGCGCCTTGGGAACCCGGATCAACTCTTCCGGCACCCGCACGATCTCCTGCACGCTGGCGATGGGTGCGCCGAACTCTTCCTTATCCAGCCGGAAGATGACCACTTGTTCGTCATCGTCCAGGTTGTCGTCTGCTTCCCCGGCTTGCCGGCCTTCTTCCAGTCCACTTTCGTTCACGGCGCTCAATGCCTCCTTTACAATCGAATGACCGAAGAGATTACGCGCGGTGACGATGGACACCAGGCGCTTGCCATTGTCCAGGCGGCAGATTGAGGTAATCTCAGCCAGGTTTCCTTCCCGGGCCAGCATCGCGGGCAGCGGATCGACTCCGGACTTGGAGACCCGCAGCACCTCGCTGACCGCATCCACAACCACGCCCACCGAGACCCCGGCCAGGGTGAGCACAACGATGCGGCTCTTCTCGTCCAGTTCGCGGTAAGGCAGCGCAAACATGCTGCGCAGGTTGACCAGCGGCAGCAGGCGGCTGCGCAAGGTCATCACGCCCAGCACATGCGACTCCGAGTGCGGCACGTGAATAACCGCCTCCGGCACCTGCACAATCTCCTGCACATCTTCGATGGCGATGGCGTACTCCTGGCCGTCGACATCGAAGCTGACCAGTTGCAGTTCATCGCTCAGGTCTTCTTCGTCGGATTGCACGCTGGCCTGGGCCGTGCCCGCAACACCGGCATTCTTTGTGATGGCCGCAATCTGCGAGAACTCCCGCTCGATCAGCTTGACGAAATCCAGCACCATGATCATGGCGTGGCCGCCTACATCCTTGATCAGGCTGGACAGGACCTCGGTGTTGACCGTGGTGCGGATTGAGCCCACGTCTTCAATGTGGCTGGCTTCGACGCCGACAACGCTCGAAACGCGATCCACGACAAAACCCAGCGGCTGGCCCACGTCCACCACCAGGGCGCGCGTGGAGTCGTCGTGCGCCAGCTCTTCAAAGCCGAACAGCCGGCGCAGGCTGATGATGGGAAGAACCTTGCCGCGCAGGTTTGCCAGTCCCTCCAATGCGGCCGGCGCCAGGGGCACCCGCACCACATCGGGAACCCTGATGATCTCCTTCACCGGCGCCATGTCGGCCGCGAAAACCTCGTCGCCGGCAATGAAGGTAACAAACTGCTGAGTCCCCGATTGCGCGCCCTTTTGCGTGGCCTCTTGCGCGGCCTCTTGCGCCCCCGGTTGTGGATTGGAGGCGGCCGGCGCCTTTTCGCTGCCTGCGCTGGCCGCCTCATCCGGTTGATTTTCTGGATCGTCCTGGTCGAGGACCGGCTCCTGAACCGGCTCCTCCACCAGCGTCCCGCCATTGCGATACTTCGATGCTCTCGTCGTCATTAGGTCGCTCCCTTACGCTGCGCTCTGCAGTTCGTCGGCCAGCGAAGCGATCTCTTCGATGGCTGCGGCCAGGTCTTCGGCGCCCTTGGACTGCTGTTGCGCGGCGCTGGAGGCTTCGGTGGCGGCCTTGTCGGCCTCGGTTGCGGCGGCGGAGATCTGCTCGATACCCTTCTTCACCTGGCCCAGTGCGGCGGCAATTTCTTCCGACGCGGAGAGAATCTCCTGACAGCCCTTTTCGACCACCAGAATGTCGCTCTCAATCGAAACCAGGTCGCCGGTCGTGGACTTTGCCTTTTCAACTTCAGAAACGGCCGAGACCACAATCTCGTTCAGGTCGCGGCCTACTATGCCGATCTGATCCTGAACCGCCTTCACCAGGTCCTTGATGCTGTCGGCGTTTTCCGACGAATCGTGGGCCAGGTTGCGGATGTCGGTGGCCACCACCACAAAGCCCTTGCCGAACTCCCCGGCGCGCGCGGCTTCAATGGCTCCGTTGACGGCCAGCATGTTGGTCTGGATCGAAACCGTGCTGATGGCCTCGACGATCTTGTCGATGCGCCGCGACACCAGCTCCAGGTCGTTCATCTGCTTGATGCTGGCCCGCGAGGCTTCGGCCGAGCTGGACAGACCGGCGATCAGCCCGTTCACGGCGGTCTTGTTCTCGCCCAGCAGATTCTTGATCGCCACCACCTTCTCGGAACTTGCCGCGGCACGCTTCTGCGCGACTTCCAACCCCTTCTCAATCTGGTTGGTGGCTGCCGCCGATTCCTCGGAGGCTGAAGACTGCACCTCGGCGCCCTTGCGAATCTGCCCCAGCGCGGTCATGATCTGGGCGCTCGAGCGGTTGATCTCCTGCACCGCCGAAGATAGTTCCTCCGAAGAGGAAGCCACCTGCTCAGCGCTCTTGGCTACGTCGGTCGAGTTCTTCAGATCTTCGGCCAGCTCCGACAAGGCCTGGGCCGCCTGCTCGCACTCGGCCAGGGCCTGGGCCTGTTCGGCAACTGTCTTGCCGGACTCCTCGGCTGCCGAGGACTGCTCCTCGGCCGCGGCCGCGATGCTCTGCGAACCCTTCAGCGCCTGCTGCGAAGCGACGTTCGATTGCCCGGCATTGACGGCAATCTCGCGGATGCCCTTGACGATCTCAATCGCGTCGAGACGAATCTGCTCCAGTTGGGCAGTAATAACCTTGCCCTTTTCAACCTCTTCTTCCATTGTCTTGGCGGAGGTGTTGATGCCGTCGGCTATGGACTTCACGTCTTTTTGAATCTGCCCAACCAACTCCTGAATCTGCTTGGCGCTCTTCTCGGAAGTTTCGGCCAGGGTGCGCACTTCGTCGGCAACTACCGCGAAACCCTTGCCGTGCTTGCCGGCGCGCGCCGCTTCGATGGCCGCGTTCAAGGCCAGCAGGTTGGTTTGGTCGGCGATGCGCGCCACCGCCTTGACGATGTCGCCGATGTTGGCGGCCTGCTTCTCCAGCTCGACGACCATGCGCACGGATTCGGTCTGCCGCTGCGCGGCCACGCCGACGTTGCCGATCAGTCCGACCACGTCCCCGCTGGTTCGCGCAATCAGAGTCTGGCAGGCCTCGCCTTTGCCGGCGCTCAGATCGGCGTTCTGCAACTGACGGCTAATTGAAACTCCCACCTGCTGAAATGCGGTCAAAGACTCCTGCGCGGCACTCGATGCTTCCTCGGCGCCGGCGGCGATCTGATCGCTGGCGCGCTTCAACTCCTCGGCTGCCGACGATGCTTCGGCGATGCCCGAGGCCAACTCTCCGGTGGCCGCGGCAATGCGTTCGGCGGCCTGCTGTTGTTTGGCGAGCGTTCTCGCCTTCTTGCGTTGCGCTTCCGCCTCCCGGGCAGTTACGAGCGAGGGCTTTCCTTCAGTTGGCGCGGACGTTGCCTGTACGGCAACTTTCTTGACAAGTGCCATGTTCCTTTCCTTTCGTGCGATCTCTGCCGTTGTAATCCGAAGTTAGCCCGTGGCCGGTTTCAGCGGATTTGTGAAATATGCATTGTGCGCGTGTGGAGGTGATAGAGTGCGCACGGCTGGTTATGATGTCCAGTTGGAACCTTCGGCAAAACTACCGCAAGGGGAAAGTGGTCAATACTGCACATTTTGTTGGCGGGGTCCGGAAAAGGAACGTTCGGCCCACATTGAAACCTGACTAGAACAAACTTCGTCATTGCCAGACGCAAAAGATCAGGACTGGATAGAAGCGAAATCACCACGGAACGGTGATATGACCTGGTGAGCAGAACGGGAATCGTCAGCCTCGGAGAGAATCAACCAAGCAACAGCGTGGACTTGTCCAATCCGGCAGGTTCTTAGTTGGGGTTAGGTGGCAAGACCCCTTCTTGAATGGCGACAGAGGCGGTGATGAAAGAGGTACACATATCGAGCAGGACAAGATTAGCGTGTTCTTAACTATGGGAGACTCAAGTCTACGGTCCGCTTGCTGGATATGTTTTGAAACAGTGAGATTGTGCTGATTATGACAACCCATGCAAGTCGTGAAGATTCCCTGGAGATACATCTGCTGCTGCCACTTATGCCGGATAAGCAGGAGTGGATTCCCGACTTGCTGCCACGTCCGGACGGGATTCGCTTCGTCAGGGGAGCGCTCCTGGCCATCGCCTTGTGCCTGCCCATCTGGGTGTTGGCATGGTGGACTGTCGCCAGTCATTTTTGAGAAGCCCGCATCTTGCCGGTCTTTTATGCGTCCGTCCGCATCCCCAAAACAAAAAGCCCGCGTCGGGCAGGCGAGACCTGGCGGTCTTCCTTCTCCAACACGGGCTAATCTTTGAACAGATCGATGCTATAGGCGAGAATCAAGCCCCGGCTACGGTCCCAGCACTCCGATGGCGATTCACTTCGCGGAGGATTACGCCGGCGGACAAATACTCAACTAGGTGAAAATCGAGTTTGCGCTTCTCTTCAGGGCTGAGCGGACTGCGGCTCTTGCGTATTGCCGCGATGCGCCTTGGATTTCAGCCCACGCGATCGGAAATCCCGCTGACTGGTTTCCTGCCACTGGTCTGTATGCGCAGCCCCTCTTCGGCGATGCGGTAAGGTACGAACACTCCTCGCCCCGGAAATTCCTGCGAGAGTTCGGCGCGCAAAGCCGCAGCGGCTTGCGCGTCCCGGGCCAGCAACATCAGAAACCCGCCGCCGCCGGCCCCTGCCAACTTGGCTCCGCAGATATGAGGCCGAGCCCGGTCGAGAATCGCATTGATCGGTGCATTGGCTGTATGCGGATCGAGCACCTGGT
>Ga0326727_10025687_pt1 | contig 11019 bp, 10 predicted proteins | sample MB2enrmetagenome_FD_207643 | JGI IMG/M metagenome (GOLD analysis project Ga0326727, IMG submission 207643) | Lab enriched peat soil microbial communities from McLean, Ithaca, NY, United States - MB29MY | ecosystem: Environmental > Terrestrial > Soil > Wetlands > Peat | place: USA: New York... | reverse complement strand
TCCCCAGACTCTGCATGTGCCGGGACATTTTGCACGTTTCCTTCAGGGCCGGATTTCGCTCCTGCGGGGCTCCCATGATTCTTGTCCCGCCGGCGTTCCCACGGCTGGCTCGCCGTGGGCCAAATGACACCGCCTCTCCGTGGCTCTTTGTCTCTTGACAAGTCTAGTCCATATACATATGCTAGGGGTGTAGGTTTCGCAGGTGCTGTCATGTCTTTATCCAAGCCCCGCACGGTGTCTCCCGCCCGGATTGCAGCCAACCGCCGCAACGCTCAAAAATCCACCGGTCCGCGCACGGCGCAGGGCAAGGCGCAATCGCGGATGAACGGTCTGCGGGAGGGCAACCGTTCGCGCTATTATCTCAACCTCATGCTCACCCTCCTCAAGGCCCCGCCGTGCTCAGTGGACAAAACGGCGAAGGCGATCCTGACACCGGAACAGGCTGTGCATCCTTTGTTCGCCGATTTGGTGGAGACGTTTCGCCAAGCCGAAGCCGAGGTCGTTGAGGAAACCCGGGAATTGTACGCGAAGCTGGAAGCTTCGAAAAAAAAGAATTCTTTTTTCGACGACCAAAGCCAATAGATGCATGAAAACAAATGAAACGCGGGCAAAATGTCATGGAAAATGTCAGTTATTTACGTCGGATTGACACTGTCCTTGCATAAAATTACGGTTTTTGGGTGCGATTTGGGTCGAATTACGGCGTTTGGGAACGCCTTCGGACGGTACGGAACGATGAATTTCAGGCGAGTCGGGTATTCCGCAAGGAGCCAGTGGCCACCCGAGGCAAACGGGGAATCGACCAACCGGGCAGGTAGCCACAACGCCCGATGGGGAGTAATAGCCCCCTTCCGGCAAAACGCGAGGCATCAAAAGGGGACGACTCGCGGACTTACAACACTGGACGTGCTACGCTCGCTTCCAATCGCCAATCACCAATCGCCAATCACCCGATCGCCCGATGGCTCGATCACCCGATCACCCGATCACCCGATGGCCCGATGGCCCGATGGCCCGATCACCCGATTCCTTAGAAGGGCCACTTCCAATCACGAATCTCCGGCATGTCATCGCCGACCCGCTGGATGTACTCCTTGTGTTCGATCAGTTTGACATGCAGGCGCTGCTTCGAGAGCGCGGCCACGTTGCGCAGGCGCGGCACGCGGTCGTACACGTCCATGGCCAGGTGATAGCGGTCGATCTCATTCATCACGGTCATGTCAAACGCCGTGGTGGTGGTGCCTTCTTCCTTATATCCGCGCACGTGCAGGTTGGCGTGATTCGAGCGCCGATAGGTCAGCCGGTGGATCAGCCACGGGTAGCCGTGGAAGGCAAAGACAATGGGTTTGTCGGTGGTGAAAAGCAGATCGAAGTTGCGGTCGGAGAGCCCGTGCGGATGCTCGCTGGCAGGCTGCAAGGTCATGAGGTCCACCACGTTGATGACGCGAATCTTCAGGTCAGGGACGCTCTGGCGCAACAGGGCCACGGCGGCGAGGGTTTCCAGCGTGGGAACATCGCCCGAGCAGGCCATGACCACATCGGGTTCCGAGCCTTCGTCGTTGGAGGCCCAGTCCCAGATGCCGATGCCCGTCGTGCAGTGGGCAATGGCGGAAGTCATATCGAGCCACTGGGGAGCCGGCTGCTTGCCCGCCACAATCACGTTGACGTAATGGCGGCTGCGCAGGCAGTGGTCCGTGACAGAGAGCAGCGTGTTGGCGTCGGGAGGAAGATAGACGCGCACGATGTCGGCCTTTTTGTTTATGACGTGATCGATAAATCCCGGGTCCTGGTGGCTGAAGCCGTTGTGGTCCTGCCGCCAGACCAGCGAAGTGAGCAGGTAATTGAGCGAGGCGATGGGCCGCCGCCAGGGAATATGCCGCGTCACCTTCAGCCACTTGGCGTGCTGGTTGAACATGGAGTCGATGATGTGAATGAACGCCTCGTAGCAGGAGAAGAAGCCGTGCCGGCCGGTGAGCAGATAACCTTCCAGCCACCCCTGGCACATGTGCTCGCTCAGCACCTCCATCACCCGCCCGTCGGGACTGAGGCGGTCATCGGTGGGGAGTATTTCCGCCATCCAGGCGCGATTGGTCACCTCGAAGAGGTCTTGCCAACGGTTGGAGGCCGTCTCATCCGGACCTACCACGCGGAAGTTCTTGCTTTCGGCGTTCAGCTTCATCACGTCGCGCAGGAACGCCCCCATGATGCGCGTGGACTCGGCTTCCACATGGCCAGGTTTCGTAATCTTTACTGCATAGTCGCGAAAGTCGGGCATCACCAGGTCGCGCAACAGCACGCCACCGTTGGCAATAGGATTGGCGCCCATGCGCCGCGTGCCCTGCGGCGCGAGCTCGGCCAGTTCCGGCAGCAGCGTGCCATGTTCGTCAAAGAGCTCCTCCGCCTTGTAGCTCTTCATCCATGCTTCCAGCATCTGCAAACGGTCAGGATGCGTGGCCAGGTCCGCCAGCGGCACCTGGTGCGAGCGCCAGGAATCTTCCACGGGTTTGCCGTCCACAAACTTTGGCCCTGTCCAACCCTTGGGCGTGCGCAGGATGATCATCGGCCAGCGCGGCCGCGTGCGGAAACCGTTCGCGCGCGCGTCCCGCTGGATCGACTGGATTTCCGCGAGCACGGTTTCCAGCGTCGCCGTCATTTGCTGGTGCAGCGGTTCAGGGTCATGCCCTTCCACAAAATAGGGTTTGTAGCCGTAGCCGGTGAAAAGGGCTGTCAATTCTTCCTTGCTGATTCGGGCCAGCACGGTGGGGTTTGCGATCTTGTAACCGTTGAGGTGCAGAATGGGCAGCACCGCGCCGTCACGCACCGGGTTCAGGAATTTGTTGGAATGCCAACTGGTCGCGAGCGGTCCGGTCTCCGCTTCGCCATCGCCCACCACGCAGGCCACAATCAGGTCCGGATTGTCGAATGCCGCACCATAGGCGTGCACCACGGCATATCCCAGTTCACCCCCTTCGTGGATCGAGCCGGGGGTTTCCGGCGCGACGTGGCTGGGAATGCCGCCCGGAAACGAAAACTGTTTGAACAGCCGCTGAATGCCCGCGGCGTTTTGCGGAATGTTCGGATAAACCTCGCTGTACGTCCCTTCCAGATAGGTGTTCGCCACCAGGCCCGGCCCCCCGTGCCCCGGCCCGATGATGTAGATCATGTTCAGGTCATGCTTCTTGATCAGGCGGTTCAAATGCACATACATAAAGTTAAGGCCGGGCGTAGTTCCCCAATGGCCGAGCAGCCGCAGCTTGACGTGCTCGATTTTGAGCGGCTCTTTGAGCAGGGCGTTATCCATCAAATAAATCTGCCCGACGGAAAGGTAATTGGCCGCCCGCCAGTAAGCGTGCATGCGGCGGAGTTCTTCCGCACTGAGGGGGTTTTCAGGAATGGGTGTGGACTTGAGACTTTGTGAGGACGTATCCATGGTTGCCTCCTGGTTGCGGGTGCAGATTAAAGTCTGCCTATCCCCACGTAGATATTACCACTTTTGCATTATCGCAGGATTACAAGCCTGTGAAGGAAGATTGAAGGGTCATTGGGCAATTTGGCTATCGGGAGGGCCTAAGACGGCAGGACTTGGCAGGAATCACCGCGCCCTCTCTATCTCTTCCAGAAATACCAGCCAGGAGGCTTATGATAGGCCCTCCCCCTACGCGAGTCCAGTCGGGCCTGTTGGGCCCGTTGGATTTCGTTTTCCACGCATGCGAGTTCGCGGACAAGGTCGCGGGCACTGGCGGGGCGCGCCTCCCTGTTCTTTTCCAGGCACCTCAACACAAGGTTGGTAAGGAGATCAGGAACGGCCAAATCGGCATAGACGACTCGAATCGGGATGGGATTCTCCGAGATGTGGGACATGATCCAATCGGCGGCGCAAGTCGCCTGGAAAGGCAACTCACGGGTGAGCATCTGATACATGATCACCCCCAGCGCGTAGAGGTCGGACCGGCCATCCAGTTGATCGCCGATTTGCCCGAGCGCTTGCTCCGGCGACAAATACTGAAGGGTGCCAATAACGGTTTGGGGGGATGTACCGAAGCGATCGCCGAGCAGGGCCTGCTGGAGAGTGGGAATTCCCAAATTCAGAATCTTGATTCTCTCATCGCCGGCGTCCGGGATCAGGAAAATGCTTTCCGGCGTGAGGTCGCGGTGGACTATACCCCGCTCGTGGGACGCCGCGAGTCCCGCAGCCACTTGCCTGGCAATAGCACAGACACGCAGGGGCGGGAGCGGGGCATGCTCGTCGATCACGGCGCGGAGGCTGAGCCCCTCTACATACTCCATCACCATGAAAGGGATCCCGTATTCGGTATGGTCGAATTTCTCCACCCGCGCCACATTGGGATGGTGGAGCTTTTTCTGCTGGCGCGCGTTCTCCCGGAAGAGTCTGACGAAGCCGGGATAGCCCGACATATCCTGGCTCATCACCTTCAACGTGCAGATCCGGTTGGACTTGAGATGCACCGCCTTGTAAAGCACGCAAACCAAGTCCTGGCTGAGCCGGCAGACAATGCGGTACCCACCTTTGACCATGGTCCCGTCCGGCCAGGCGTCAACCTCCAGCAGTGGCAGGCCGTCAGTGGGGCAATCGGCAACATCCTCTGGATACGTCGCCTGACATTGTGAACAAGTTTTCATAGAGCTTTTTTCAATATCTAAAGATTAACGCATTTGGGCATCTTCGTCGAAGGGCTTCAAAACCGGCACAGTTCCTCCGAGAACAGAATACCGGGCCGATTGCATTCATACTCGTATTCCAAACCATCGTCTATAGTACTCGGGTACTTCCAGATTTCTTTCTGGGATAGCGGGCTTCCACCAGGGTGCGCATGCCTCCGCGCGCGGAGAACTCGCCTTTCACCACTGCCCACCTGGGTTTGCAGGCGCGCGCCACGTCATCCAGGATGCGGTTTACGGCGTTCTCATTGAAAATTCCCATGTTGCGGAAGGCGACGATGTATGACTTCAGTGACTTCAATTCCAGGCACAGCCGGTCAGGAAAATAATGAATCGTGATGGTGCCAAAATCCGGCAGCCCCGTGCGCGGGCATATGCAGGTGAATTCCGGAATGGTAATGGTGATTTCATAACCGCGATACTGGTTGTCCCAGGTTTCGATTGCGGGCAGTTCGGCATGAACACCCCCCCGGGCATGTTCGGATGTGTATTCAGGCTTGTGGGTCTTGCCCATCATAAATATCCCCCCTGTGACCCAGAATAAACCGAAACCGCAAAGCAATGCACCTGTCAATCCGGGACGGATCATATTTTCTGCCGATTTTCCTGCGGGAAGTGGGGGGTTAGTTTTGGTAAAGGGTCCGGCCGGTGCTGCTGGGTCACGCGCCGGCCCAGGCAGGGAGCGGAGCGATGCCCGGACCTTTCGGCTTTGAAAGCAGATCATTTCCGTAAGCCTCAAGCCCGCAATTCCTTCCCATTTTTTAGGTATCTCATTCATAAAATTGAAGTTAAATTTTTATAAAAATTTATGTTGACAATAACACGCTCAAGATTTATTCTAATCAGCGACTAATGAGTGCCGCCAGCATCTCTTAGCATGGGCCAGGAGGATAATTTGAGCGGGCATTTATCCGTTGGATTAGGAGGTAGTTAGCGATATGGGCAAGATTATTGGAATTGACCTTGGTACGACGAATTCAGTGGTGGCAGTAATGGAAGGTGGCGAGCCCACGGTGATCACCAATCCCGAAGGCGGGCGCACCACCCCGTCGGTAGTGGCCTTTACGAAGTCGGGCGAACGCCTGGTTGGCCAGGTGGCGAAGCGGCAAGCGATCACCAATCCTGAAAATACGATTTATTCCATCAAGCGTTTTATGGGCCGGCGCTTCAACGAAGTGCAGAGCGAAATAAAGACCGTGCCTTATAAGGTGGTCTCGGGCCCCAATGGCGACGTGCGGGTGGAGGCGCTGGGCAAGGAGTACTCGCCCCCGGAAATTTCCGCCATGATTTTGCAGAAGATGAAGGACGCCGCCGAGCAGCATTTAGGTGAAAAGATAACCCAGGCGGTGATTACGGTGCCGGCGTACTTCAATGACGCGCAGCGCCAGGCCACCAAGGACGCGGGCCGCATTGCGGGCCTGGAAGTTCTGCGCATTGTGAATGAGCCCACGGCGGCGGCGCTCGCTTACGGCCTCGACAAGAAGAAGGACGAAACCATTGCCGTTTACGACTTCGGCGGTGGCACCTTTGACATCTCCATTCTGGAAGTAGGCGAGGGCGTGGTGGAGGTCAAGTCCACCAATGGTGACACCCACCTGGGCGGCGACGACATTGACAAGCGGGTGATGGACTGGATTGTCGAGGAGTTCAAGAAGGACCAGGGCATTGACCTCGCGAAGGACCGCATGGCCCTCCAGCGTTTGAAGGAAGCGGCCGAGAAGGCCAAGATGGAACTCTCCACCGTCCTGGAAACGGAGATCAACCTCCCCTTCATCACTGCCGACGCTTCCGGCCCCAAGCATCTGGCCATGAAGCTGACGCGGGGGCGCTTTGAGCAGATGTGCGAAGACATCTTCCAGCGCTCGGTGGGCCCGGTGAAGCAAGCCCTGAAGGATGCCGGCGTCACTCCCGATAAGATTGATGAAGTGGTGCTGGTGGGCGGCTCCATCCGTATTCCGCGCGTCCAGCAGATTGTCAAGGATCTGTTCGGCGGCAAGGAGCCTCATAAGGGCGTCAACCCCGATGAGGTGGTGGCGGTGGGAGCGGCCATTCAGGCGGGCGTGCTGGGCGGCGAGGTGAAGGACCTGCTGCTGCTCGACGTGACCCCGTTGACTTTGGGAGTGGAAACCCTGGGCGGCGTGATGACCCCGCTGATCCAGCGCAACACCACCATTCCCACGCGCAAGGCCGAGATTTTCTCGACCGCCGCGGAGAGTCAGACTTCCGTGGAAATCCACGTTTTACAGGGCGAGCGGCCGATGGCCAAAGACAACCGCACCCTGGGCAAGTTCCATCTGGTGGGCATTCCACCCGCCCCGCGCGGGGTTCCGCAGATCGAGGTGACGTTTGACATTGACGCCAACGGCATCCTGAACGTCTCCGCCAAAGATCTGGGAACTGGACGCGAGCAGAAGATTACCATCACCTCCTCCAGCGGTCTCAGCAAGGATGAAGTGAACCGCATGACCAAGGAAGGCGAACTCCACGCCGACGAAGACAAGCGGCGCAAGGAGGAAGTGGAGATCAAGAATCGGGCCGATTCCATGGTGTACTCGGTCGAGAAACTCCTCAAGGAAAACCGCGACAAGATTTCCGAGGGCGATGCCAAATCGATCGAAGAGGCTCTGGAAGAGGCGAAGAATACCATCAAGGATGGCGATACGCAGAAGATCAGCGCCGCCGTCGAGAAGTTGACCACCGCTTCCCACAAGCTTGCGGAAGCCATGTACAAGCAGGCGTCCTCTTCCCGGCCTTCCGGCGATGCGGGCGCGGCAGGGGCGCAACAAGGTCCCACCGCCGGCCCCGCCACGGACAGTGCCAAAGGCGAAGGCGATGTGATCGACGCGGAGGTTGTGGACTCCGACGATAAGAAGAAGAACTGAGGAGAGTCGATAGTCGATAGTCGAAAGTTGATAGTTGCAGCGGCGGTGTCTGACCGCCGGCAGGTTGATCGTCAAAGGTTGATGGCTAAAACTGAAGGCTTTTGACGTTAAACCATAGACTATCAACTATAAACGATCGACTTCGCACTCCGGTGAGGAGAGTCGATAGTCGAAAGTTGATAGTTGCAGCGGCGGTGTCTGACCGCCGGTCGGTTGATCGTCAAAGGTTGATGGTTAAAACTGAAGGCTTTTGACGTTAAACCATAGACTATCAACTATAAACTATCGACTTCGCACTCCGGACTGCGGACCCTTGATAAGAAGAACTGAAAGCAGGAGCCAGGAGGCAGGAGTCAGGAGACAGAAGGGCGAAGTTAAGCGCTCGAACTATTAACTGTAAACTGTCAACTGTGAACTGATTTATGGAACATCGAGCCCATGTGCCCGTGCAATGCCCGGTTTGCAATTGGCGGCACTTTTTGGAAGTCGAAGTTGAGGATTTTGACAAGACGGCCGGGGCGGAACTGCGCAAGCACCTGGAGGCTTGGATCGCCTCGCGCTGCCCCGACCATCTTGGGCCGATCTTGGAGATGAGTAAGAACTGAGCAGAAGTTGTCAGTAGTCAGTTGTCAGTAGTCAGTCGCTCATGGGTGGCCGGCGGGTTCTGGCTACCCAGTATCCAAGGAGATTTGCATGGCGACAGAGTTCTTTATAAGGTGGGAGGGGTTTACAGATCCCGATAGGGAGAGACTAAAGAATCTTGTCGAGTTACTCGAAGAGGTTGTGTCGCAAGCTTGCCAAGTATAGAGGCCACGAGCCCAAATCATCCGGGGCACTCCGACAACTGATTACTGACGACTGATAACTGACGACTGATAACTGACGACTGATTTTCAGGATTTCATCATGCCCGGTCCCCCACAAAAAGACTATTACGGCGTGCTCGGCGTCAGCCGCACTGCGAAGCCCGAGGAGATCCGCAAAGCCTATCGGCATCTGGCGCGCAAGTTCCATCCCGACGTCAATCCCGGAAACAAAGGCGCGGAAGAGAAGTTCAAGCAATTGTCCGAAGCCTATGAAATCCTGAGCGACGAGAAGAAGCGCAAGATTTACGACCAGTACGGTTTCTATTCGGACAACCTTCCTCCCGGCGGTTACGGTCCCGCGCCCGGTTCGGGGGGGGCCACGCACTCTCCGCCGCCCGGCGTTGACTTTTCCGGCTTCGACTTTTCCAACATGGAAGGAGCGGACGGCGAAGCCGCAGGGCATGCGGGCGGGTTTGGCGGCAGCTTTCGCGACATCTTCTCCCAGATCTTTTCGCGCGGCGAACGCGAAGCGGCCAGCGAGGAGCCGGAGAAGGGTTCCGACATTGAATACCGGATGCATTTGGGATTTTGGGACGCCATCCGGGGCGCCCAGGTGCGGGTTACGGTGGCGCACGAGGATGCTTGCAGCAATTGCCACGGGACCGGCACCATCCCCGGCCCGGTGGTTCCCTGCGAGAATTGCGGGGGCTCGGGCAAAACCATGAAGCAGGTGGGCGCCATGCGCTTTGAGATCACCTGCCCGCAATGCGGGGGGAGCGGCAAGCAGCGCCGGCCCTGCCCTAAATGCCACGGCACGGGTTCCATCCAAACGCCCGAAACCTTGAAGGTGCGGATTCCTCCCGGGGTTGACACCGGGTCGCGGGTGCGCGTTCCGGCCAAAGGCAACGCCGGAATTCTGGGAGGCCCGCCCGGCGACCTCTACATTGTTACGGAGGTGGAGGCGCATCCGGTGTTTGAACGCAAGGGCGACAATATTTACGTCAAGCTGCCCGTTACCATCACGGAAGCGGCTCTGGGCGCCAAGGTGGAAGTGCCCACCATCGATGGCTTGAGCACCATCAAAATTCCACCCGGCACGCAAAGCGGGCAGAAACTGCGCCTGCGGGGAAAAGGCGCGCCCTCGCTGCGCGATTCCTCGGGAGAAGTCCGGGGCGACGAATTCGTGGAGGTCCAGGTGATGGTCCCGCGCGTCGCCGATGAGCGCACCAAGGAAATTCTCCGCGAACTCGCCCGCCTGAATCCCGGCGACCCCCGCGAGGATTTGAAACAGGCGGGGAAGAGGCAATAGGCGGAAGGCGGAAGGCAGTAAGCAGTAGGCAGAAGGCAGTAAGCAGTAGGCCGAAGGCAAGCAATTATGAATTCTGAATTATGAATTCTGAATTGGACTTTTGAATGTTGCATTTTGAATCTTGAATTCTGAAAGCTGAAAGCTGAAAGCTGATCGCTGATAGCTGAAAGCTCCAACTGACGACTGACAACTTTTCTTTATGGCCAAACGTGGCAGAAAAACTCGCGGCAAGGCTGGCTACATGATTTCGGCCGTCGCCGAGATGTACAACATCCATCCCCAGACGTTGCGCATGTACGAGCGTGAGGGCCTGCTGATCCCTTCCCGCTCCCAAGGCAACACCCGCCTCTACACGCAGGAAGATCTGGAGCAGCTTGAAACCATTCTGAACCTCACCCGCGACCTCGGAGTGAATCTGGCCGGCATCGAAATCATCCTGAATATGCGCCGCCGCATGCGCGCCATGCAGGAGGAAATGCAGGCCTTTGTGGACCATGTGCAGAAGGAATTTCTCGAGCGCTCGGAACAGGACCGCGAAGGAGCGCAGAACGCCCTGGTGCGCGTCAACCCCCTGCAAATCATCCGAGCGAAGAAAGGGTGAAGTTTAAAGGGTAAAGGGTGAAGGATAAATGATGCAGGGTGAAGGGCAAAGGATGAAGGGTGAAGGGTGAAGGATAAAATATGAAGGCTTGAGTCCTTTACTTTCAATTTTCAATGCGACCGGGCTCCGGACGCCTACATTACACGGCGATGCGCTACCCACATGACCCACTCCGTGGCCCGCCTTCGAGGGGGGAGGGCCACGATTGTCTATCCAATGCGAGGAAACAGATTCAGAAGGTTTGGCGGGCTCGACGAAAGCCTTCTACGAGCACCTGAACTTGTTTCTTCAATTCCTGGTCCTGCTCATGGTATTCAGCGAACCTCCTCCGTTGACGCGACAAAATCGTGAACGCTTGGCTCGCATTGTCTGCAATCAGATTTAGGAAGGCTTCAACGAGGTCCGCCTCCTCCTTTGCACAAATCCTGCCTAGGTTCCGATTGATGCCATCCGCGGCTGTTCAGTCTGAGAATCAGGTCTGGAAAATCGTCGAGATCCACAGCAACGGCGATGTCCACATCCAGCGTCTCACGATAGGGATCATCGACAAACATCCGGTAGGCTGTCGCTCCAATGATTACCAGCTCAACCTGCATCGATCGGCAAACGTCGGTGAGTTCTCGGATGTCCGCTTCCTGGCCGGGAGTGAATTTAATCATGGCTTGAGAAACTCTTCGCGGATTCTCTCCGCGGCCTCGTGCGCGCGCGGGTCATCTTGTTGCAGCAATTCCAAATGAATGA
>Ga0326727_10025686_pt1 | contig 11020 bp, 11 predicted proteins | sample MB2enrmetagenome_FD_207643 | JGI IMG/M metagenome (GOLD analysis project Ga0326727, IMG submission 207643) | Lab enriched peat soil microbial communities from McLean, Ithaca, NY, United States - MB29MY | ecosystem: Environmental > Terrestrial > Soil > Wetlands > Peat | place: USA: New York... | reverse complement strand
TACCGTCGATGAGCTTCCCCGATGGCGAGTGCCAATGCTTGGGTCGAGGCCGGCACGGCGATCAGATGCACGTGATTCGTCATGAGACAGTACGCCCAGATGTCCACTCCATGTTTTGAACACCACTCGGACATCAGGTCGAGGTACGCTCGATAGTCATCCTCACAGAAAAAGGTCGGTTGTCTGCGATTCCCCCTTTGCGTAACGTGATGAGGATGCCCTGGAACAACCACTCGTGCAATCTGAGACATATGGCACTCTATACTCTGCCTGCCCTTAACGTCAACAATTAAGTATGGTGTACCCATAATTACATAATTATACCGAAATGGATTAATGGGGATTGAAATCGTTTGGCTTTTGGGTCAACTCATTGATAACGTTATGGTATTCCCCGCCCTCTCACGGCGAAGACAAGGATTCGAAACCCCTTGGGACTGCCAGCTCCCAGTGCCGGTTTAGCGGTTGTCATCGCCATTTTCCCCCTAAAGTTTTCCCTCGCTTTTGCTGCCGCTTTGATCAATCTCGTCCGTCGCGGCGTTTATGGCGTGCGTGAAATCTCTGTTTCACAGACCATAGCACCCGGTCAAGGTCGGCGCGAGGATCTCGTATCATGGTAGAGGTGGATTGTCCGTGCGGCTTCTGCTTTCCCCTTGGCTTGACACCACCAGGCTGCAATCGGGTAAGAGGCCACGGCAAAGATTATGTTTGCGTGGAGTCCAAGTGGTGCGGTATGCTTTGAAATAGGATACTAGTGGCTTTCGCGTCAACATCACGATGATTTTACCTCTGGCTGGGCTTGTGGGAAGAGATACGGGGGCCTTTTCGAGGACAATGGAACAATCTCTCACCCCGCACTGGCACCAAAAGGCGTGAGATGGCAGGAGCGCCCCATAATTCCGGCTTGAGGTGCCGCGCGCAGTGGCGCTAATCGCTTTTACGTCCTTCGGGGCATGCAAATCGAGATTGGTTTGTTGGCAATTTTTGCCTTGCCGAAAGGCTTTTCCGTTCCTTTTGGATTAGGAGATGGAGATGAGAAGAATTCTGACAACCGCATTGGCAGGCCTGCTGGTGTTAGCCATCGTGGTGCCTGTATTTGCATGGGAATTCTCACTGACAGGCGAGTACGAATACCGCTTCAAGTATTTCGCTCGCATGGGAAATTCTGACCTCTTCGGCTTCGCTCCAGCGCAAGACCAGGGAGCGGGCACTTTCATAGGGTTTGCCGGACCCAACATCTGGAGCACGGGCGCAGTCGTGAATCTTCCGTCGAACCTGAGCACTTCGGTAGCGATTACCCGAGGTGGTTTTGCGAGATGGGGATCTGACGCGCACTATAACGACAACAGACTCACTCTGTATCCGGAGATTCGTGTAAACCCGGCGATCAGGGTACGGGGTGTGTACACCATTGGTGGCTATCGCAACAAATTCGCCCAGTATAGGGCTGGTGTGGGAATCCTTCCGCTTGAACGGAGCTCTATGCAAGGAGTGAGCGACAATGCGTACGATACCGCCGCAGTCGGGAGCTGGGAACAGTTCAGGGTTACCGCTCAGACCCCGATCGCCATACTCTCCTATGGCCTGAAGGACTTTCCGTTCGGCACTGGGGCTACCCTTGCAAATAACACGAGAACAGAAGCGTTTATGACCGTAGTCCCTTATGGTCCCTTTAGCTTCATTCACGGAATCTTTCTCAGCCAAGGCGCAGCAACGGACGGCTATAATGAATCGCCTGACGGTGGACGAAAGAACAGCTTCTTCCAGTGCTTGTTTTTCCGGTATGACGCCGCCAGCCTCCAGGCCGGTGGCGGTTGGATGGGACGTTATCACCATGTGGGTAGGGGAGACTTGAACTTTCCTGTTGTCCCTCCGGCAGGTCCAGTGGCCGGGGAAGTGGTAGCGACCGACACTTCACTGAATTTTTGGCTGGTCTATGCGAAGTATAACAATGGCAGGTTCTTCGCGAACGCGGAGTATTCGTGGGTAAATATAGATACGTACAAGACCTTGAATGGTGGCCCCACCACCACTGCTGCCACTCCTTCGCCAAGCTATTCGGAGTATCAGCATGCGTTTGCTGAAGCCGGTTTCTTGTATGGACCGGCGAAGACTACCTTTGTATGGGCGTGGGCCCCTGGTCAGAACTTGGCCAACCCAGTCACTACGCCCTCCGGCACACTTACGACCAAGTCTCAGCCGTATGGGATCAATTACCAGGCTATGGAACCTTACAACACCTTGATGTTCCACACCTTCGGCGGTGGCAATAATCAATTCAGCTGGGTATTTGGCGCCGACGGCACAGGGTTGATGGCTGACGCATGGGCTGTGGGAGCTCGGATGGATTATGCCGTTGCCTCCAACTTAAACGTGTGGAGCACTTATCTCTGGGCTGAGCGCTTGGAGAGGGACGGCTACCTTGCGGGTCAGTTTGGCGCTCTAGGAACGCCCGACGCTGTGAATGGGGCCGTGGCGGCAGGTGCGGCGTTTAGAGCTCTTCGAGGTGGAACCGATCCATTTGCGAGCAGCCGGTTTCTTGGCTGGGAAACCAACGCCGGAGTGGACTGGAAACTCCTCGAGGGCATGACCATGCATTTCAAGTATGCTTACTGGCAGCCTGGCGACTGGTTTGACTGGGCCTACCAGGCGGCACTTCCAGGGGGTGTCACCGGCCCATTGGGCAAAAGCCCCATCCAGAGCCTTCAGGGATCATTCCTGGTGGATTTCTGAGCAACCCCGTTCATAAGGTCGTCAATGACAAACAGAGCCCGGAGGCTAATGCCTCTCTAAATAAGCGCCTATTCTGAGTTGATCAAAAAGAATCCGGGAATCCATTCTCCCGTTCTTGTCCCCTGGTCATTTCCCTTACCAGCCCGGAGAATCCCACAGCGGCCGCTTTGTGAAGCTCAGGACGCAAAAACTACCCCACATGGTGACATGATCACCGCCCATTTTCCCCTTAAAGTTTTCCCCCGCTTTTTCTGCCGGTTTTTGAGAGCCGCTCGGCGGGGGGATATGGCGTGCGTGGAAACCTCGTTTCACAGATCATAGGAATAATCCTCTTTAGAAAAGTCAATGCGGTAGCTATCTTCGTGGGCGAAGAGCTCAAATGGTCAATGGAATGGATCATCAAGCGTCTGATCAAGATCGGAGAGAGAGTCTCGTGCAAGGGTCGCAAATGGTATGCTCATGTGGCGTCGAACTTTCCTTTGATCGACATTGCCGCGTCGTGTTCGCGCCTTTGAGTACGGATAGACACATGAGCAGCGGCGAAGGGATTGCTTTTGTGAGTCCCGCATCCTCCATATAACGGACGGTTTACACGTTACCGGCAAGATTCCTTGACAATTAAAGGTCCTTGGCATATTCTTGATCTCGAACCTTAACTTGTATTTCTCCAGTCGACCTAGCGTCAAGGACTACGGGCGTCATGCAAGGATTAAGATCCCGGGACATAGGCACCCGTGCCGAGGACTTCGAGCCGTAATCCCATCCGGTTTATCCCCGTTCACCAAGAGCCCTTGTTCATAATCACAAAAGCACTTTCACCAACCAGTGGGTGCTCTTTTTCCAAAAGGAGCCAGAAAATGAGTATTAATATTTATGTGGGAAACCTGTCTTTCGAATCCAACGAGGCAGACCTCAAGGGGCTGTTTGAGGCGTACGGGGAAGTAGAATCTGCGAAGGTCATCGTTGACCAATTTACGAACCGGTCGCGGGGATTCGCATTCATTGAAATGACCAACCAAGAAGAAGGCCTTAAGGCGATCGAGGCGCTGGATTCCAAGGATTTCGGCGGCCGTGCGCTGAAGGTCAACGAGGCCAAACCCAGAACGGAGTCCCGTGATCGCAGGAACCGGGATTCTCGCTGGTAACCGACACCCTTAGGTGTTTGACATCGGAAGGTGAGGCTTGCAGAGCAGAGTCTCGCCTTTCCGGAGACAACGGGGTCCAAGCGAGAAAGCAACATCCGATGATCTGAATTCTCCCTTGGCCTAGGTGAGCCTGGGGTTCTCTCAGAATCCTAAGACTTCCTTTTCCCACTAAAAGAGGTTCCTGCTTATGCCGGGAGTTGTTGTCAGAGAAGATGAATCCTTCGAAAATGCGCTAAGGAGGTTTAAGAAGCAACTCCAAAAGTCAGGAGTTCTCAGAGAGGCCAAGAAGCGTCGTGCATACGACAAGCCCAGTATCAAAAAGAAAAAGAAATCTCTCTTGGCCCGCAAGAGGCTTCTCAGAAAGCTAAGAAAAATGCAACGCATGAGGCCAAGGTAATCGTGTCAGACCGTGCCATTGCTCCTGACCGTGTGGACTGCAAGAGATCTGCCTCAATAAATGAACAATGATACCTACAGAAGTTAAGATTGGCTGGGAAGGATTAACCAAACGGCTTGTTAAGGACGTTCATGCCGAATTAAAAGCGGCACTGAAGGGCACTAGCCTATGGGATAATCTCGATTATTTCGAAATTTCTATTGCAATGAAGAAAAGAGAAAATGCTCCGTTTCCCAATTTCGAGTGGCTTTCGTGCGCTCCTGTTACAAGTTACGGGCATCATTATGTTTATATCGGGACGGTCTCCAATGGCAGGCACAATTTGATTTTCGTGGGTAAGACTTCTAAAGGATTCCAGGCCGCATGTGAAGTAGCAAACAAGTGTGCCCTCGAATTGAGGGCATAGCTCACCATTACCCGACAGTTATATGTCAATGGCGGTTTTCACGAACTGCCTTTCAGCCGGCTGGTCAATAGTCCCAAAATCCTCGAAAGGGGAGGGCGGCGCATGATCCTCGGCGAGAACAGTGCAAAGAAACGAATGAAAATAGCCTTAGTAATTCCTCGGAACAGCTCTGACTCTGAAAGGAGTTTCTACGATTATAAGTTTGGCTCGACATTTCTCCTTTCCAGAAAGCATATTTCATATCTCCTGGCTATCCCTACTCTGGCATCGCTAACCCCACCACAACACGAAATTAGGGTTTTCGACGAAAACATCGAAGATATCGATTATACTTGGAAGGCAGACCTTGCAGGAATCACTGTGAGGACGATGTTTGCCAAGAGAGCCTACGAGATATCCGAAACCTACCGGGCGAGAGGAGTCAAAACGGTCGTAGGCGGTATCCATCCTTCAATGTGTCCCGAAGATGCTTTACCACACTGCGATAGTGTCGTAGTCGGTGAGGCCGAGGCGATTTGGCAGACAGTCTTACAGGATGCCGAAAATGGTGACTTGAAGAGGCTTTACAAAGCCGATACGTTTGCCGATCTACGGGCCGCTCCTATCCCCGATAGGTCATCACTTCCGAAAGGAAGATACCTCCTTGACATTGTTCAGACATCTAAAGGTTGCCCATTCCATTGCGAATTCTGCGCGGTGCACGCCTTTGACGGACAGACGATTAGAAACAAAACCATAGAGCAGATTATCTCTGAGATTCAGGGCATCAATAGTTCTCATGCCACATATAAGAAGAAAAAGGCGATATTCTTTGCAGATGACAATATTATCGCCAACAAGGCATTCGCTAAGGAACTCTTCTTGGCTCTCCGGCCGCACAACATCAACTGGATGTGTCAAGCATCTATCAACATTTCACAGGAGACGGAGCTACTCGACTTGATGAGGGCGAGTGGATGTGGGGCGGTCTTTATTGGCTTTGAATCGATATCCGAAGACAACCTTGCGATGATGCAAAAGGGGATTAATCGACGATATAACTATTTGGAAGCGATCAACAAGATACAATCATACGGGATATTGGTGCACAGCTCATTCATCGTGGGTTACGATTTTGATTCCCGAGCGACATTTGATGAACTAATAGGTTTTATTAGAGAATCAAACCTCTTAATGCCGTTGGTCAATATTCTCACTCCTTTACCTGGAACGAAGTTGTTCAAACGTCTTGAAGCAGAGGGAAGGATTCTGCACAGAGACTGGAGCAAATACGACACGCAACATGTTGTCTTTTCCCCGGCCAGGATGTCCGCCGAGGATCTGTTGCAAGGATACAGAACGGTCATGAGATCGGTCTATTCTTTTGACTCGATATGGAGAAAGCTAAACCACTACTGGGTAAAGGACTTCTGGAAACGTTCCAATGAATTTGATCCGGTGAAGGTTGCGTACCGCTTTCTTTTTGCGGCTCGACTCGCGACATTACTGATTTCCGATAATTTGGACCGCTCCAAGTTCATCATGAGAATACTGCCTCATGTGTTTGACAAACAGGTCAGGATATCCACCGTCCTTGCACTAATGAACTACAATAATTTCGCCAACGGCCTATGAGCCTGTTGGCCCACTTGAAAGAGAACCTGATTGCCGGTCCGATGATTCGCCTCGGCCAGTACCGCAATCAAAGGCTGACCTGCTGCCGGAATACGTACCACTCTACTGAGTTAGAGGTAGAGTACGGTTTCCTCTTTGAGGAGAGAGAGCCTCTAATTTCGATTGAAAGCATGTTTTTGGAGAATCACAATATGAGAGTACTCTTGTTGAATCCAGCTTTTTCCCAGACTTTCTATTCATTGGAAAGAGTCCTGAGGATGCTCGGGCGTAAAGCAGTTCATCCTCCTCTTGGATTAATCACTGTTGCTGCGTTGCTTCCACAGGACTGGGAACTCAAGCTCATCGATTTGACTTTTCAAACGATCAACCAACGAGACTGGGATACCTGTGACCTGGTGCTGATTTCCGGAATGAATGTGCAGCACCAGGGAATTGTTGAGATGACTCAGGAGGCCAAGAAACGGGGTAAGAAGGTGGCAGTAGGTGGACCCGCCGTCTTTCATGGACCGAGGCAGGCTTTGAGAGACGGCGCGGATATTGTTGTGGTCGGTGAGCTAGAGTCTTGCGTGGACCGATTCTTACACGCCTTGAATCTGAACGAGTCCGGCGTGATCATTAGTGGCGACGCCAGACCGGATCTGAAATCCTGGCCTTCCCCGAGATTTGACCTGTTGGATGTCAATAAATACTTGACCATGGGGGTTCAGTTCTCGAGGGGATGTCCTTTTCAATGTGAGTTCTGCGACGTTACCCACATGTTGGGACGCCAGGTCAGGATCAAATCCTCTTCGCAAGTCATCGCTGAACTAGACGCACTTCGACGCCTAGGCTGGAAGGAAAACATCTTCTTTGTCGACGACAACTTTGTCGGCAATCGTAGCGCTGCCAAGTTGTTGTTGAAAGAGTTGATCAGTTGGCACACATCAGTTGGCCACTGCTTTGATTTCAATGCCCAGGTGTCGGTGAATGTCGCCAAGGATCAAGAATTGTTGGACCTCATGGTCGAGGCAGGTTTCTACAAGGTATTCCTGGGAATCGAAACCGACGATCAAGAGAGTCTCGAAAAAACCAAAAAGCACCAGAACTCGCGAACGGACCTCGACAAGGCGTGCCACAAGATCATAAAGGCGGGACTGCAAATTGAAGCCGGATGGATAGTCGGTTTTGATAATGAGGCGCCTGGTGCAGACCACCGAGTCATCGATTTTGCCAGGCGCAACCATATTCCGCAGATACTGGTCAATTTCCTCGAGGCCCCGCCGGGCACAGACTTGTGGAAGCGCCTCACCAGCGAGGGGCGTGAGCCTTTCGTGCCTTCGGAAAAGGCCACGAGTCTAATCGGTCTGATCAATTACGAGACTATCCGCCCTGTCGCCCAGCTTACTCAGGAAGTCATAAACATTTACGAAAGTCTTTATGATCCGGAATCTTACTATCAGCGGGCATTTGAGGAGTTCTCGTCGATGATGCCGCGTCGGCTCAAAAGGGCGCCTCGCCTGCCTTCGTTGGCCCAGTTGCGGGCCTTGTTGCTGACCCTCGGCCGCCGGGGGATATTAAGTCGGTCCCGCGGAAGCTTCTGGAAGTACTTTGTCAAAGGATTGTGGTCGTTTAGTGGTAGATTCGAGTATTTTATCCACACACTGATCCTGTTCGAGCACCATGATGACTTTCGAAAAACCATTGTCAAAACCATAGCAAACGAGCTTCGCCTGGTTGCATCTGATGCTGAAAGCGCAAAACAGTTTATGGAAGCCCCTGCTGTGGTCTCCGCTCACCGTGGATAAAAGTATGATAAGACACCTAACCGCTGGACCAACGTATTCCAGGTCGGTACTCATTCGGTACACCCATGCACATATATGTTCTTATTGACAGAATGTGGATAAATGCCGTTTTCGCTTTAGCGGTCGCCACGGCGGCGGATTAATAAAACAAGATGGTTACAGCGCCGAGTGCCATTCGTAGAGTTTGCGAAAGCAGGGTCTTATTCTCGCCACCAAGGAGAGGATATATAGCAGTTGTCTAAATTTCTGATCGATTGATTGGAACCACCCCGCGTCTCGCGGGGTCACCCCGGACTCGATCCGGGGTCCAGTCCCGCGACTCGCGGGATGGATTCCTGCCTCCGCAGGAATGACGAGGAAACGGACTTTATTTTTGGCAACTGATATAATCCTGCTTCCGGCTGGAAAGCTGCTCAAACGCCACGCTCGGGATCAATTAGCGGTTCCTGCACGTAGTCGCTTGACAAAAGGAGATCCGTAGCGTAAGCTGTATATGAACCTTAACTTGTGTCTCTCCAGTCGACCTCTTTTCAGGACTACGGGCGTTATACAAGACTTAAGATCCTAGGACATAGGCGCCCGTGCCGAGGACCGTCACGCCGTAATTCCAGCCGGTTTCTCCCCGTTCACAAAGAGCCCGTGTTCATCATTGTAAACGCACTCTACTAGAATCTGTCGGGTGCTTTTCTAAAGGAGTTAGAGAATGAGCATTAACATCTATGTCGGCAACCTGTCTTTCGATGCCAACGAAAGCGAACTCAAGGGTCTCTTTGAAACCTACGGAGTGGTGGATTCGGCCAAAATCATCATGGACCAATTCACAAACCGCTCTCGAGGATTCGGGTTCATCGAAATGCAAAACCGGGAGGAAGGTCTTAAAGCGATCCAGGAACTGGATTCAAAGGACCTCAACGGCCGCAGCCTGAAGGTGAACGAGGCTCGCCCCAAAAATAGTTCTGGTGGCGGCGCAAGGCGAGACACCGGGAGATCGCGCTGGTAACCCGCCGACTGTAACTCCAAATATTAAGATCAGGCAAGGGTTAGCGTAAGTGAACTCTTGCCTGTCCGTCCTTGTGATTCGGTGTCCGGGAAGAGGAACCCTTGGGCACAGCCCAAAGGAGTGTACACTTATGCCGGGTGTCGTTGTCAGAGAAGACGAACCGTTTGAAAACGCCATAAGACGATTCAAAAAGCAGTTGCAACGCTCCGGGGTTCTTCGAGAGGCCAAACTGCGGCGTGCCTACGATAAGCCTAGCGTCAAGAAAAAGAAAAAATCCATTCTGGCCCGCAAGAGAATTCTCAAGAAATTGAGAAGAATGCGTAGGTATGGGTAATCACGAGACCGTCCTCGTTCATTCATTGTTGGTTGATGCGGGACTTGTTCGTCCGTGGGATAATTTCCTGAGAGCGGGTTAGAATCCGGCGTCCAGAGGGGGAAGCCGCCCATGTATGCTAAACGGTAGCGCATACGTGAATTTTGATAGTATCTTTGAAACTGAAATAAGCGAACCAGGGCTAAAATGAATCATGATACCGACTGAAGTGAATAGTGACGGGGGCGCATTGACTAAACGGCTTGTTAAGGACGTTCATGCCGATTTGAAGGCAGCGCTGAGGGAAGCGAGCCTATGGGATAGTCTCGATTATTTCGAGATCGCCATCGGAAAGAAGAAGACGGAAAATGTACCGTTTCCCAGTTTCGAGTGGCTTTCGTGCTCTCCTGTTAAAAATGAGGGGCATCATTATATCTATATCGGGACGGTGTCCAGGGGCAGGCACAATTTGGTCTTCGTGGGTAGGACTTCCAAAGGATTCCAGGTCGCGTGTGAAGTGGCGAACAAGTGTGCCCTTGAATTGAACGCCTAATTCAATTTCAGCATGGGTTTCGCGCAGTCCAGGCTTCTTTGTCTTCAGCTCCCTTTCCCCTGCTCCGGTCAGAAAATCGGGCAGAATTTATTCTGGAAGCCTGTACGTTCGTTGATGAACGGGCTCCTCAGCTCACACGCCGGAGTTGGTCCAATTTTTTTCTTCTCATGGTGCGGTGTGAGTACCAGAAGTTGACGTGGCTCACTCGTTGTTTCGTTTGCATAAAACAAACCGAATACATCATGACCTGCATTTAACGGAAGGATTACAGGTTGCTGGCAACATTGCTTGACAAGCAAAGTTTTTATGCGTATACTGAAAATAAGACTTTACTTTTATTTCTCCAGTCGACCTCGCGTCAAGGACCACGGGCGACATGCAAGAAATAAGATTCTAGGACATAGGCGTCCGTGCCGCGGATCATCACCCTGTAAACTCAGCCGTTTTATCCCCGTTCACCAACAGCCCTTGTTCGAAGCCGTAAATGCACTCTCGCAAAATGCGTCGGGCGTGCCTTTTCCCAAGGAGTGAGAGAATGAGTATTAAGATCTATGTTGGAAACCTGTCCTTCGATTCCAGCGAGGACGACCTCAAAGTCCTGTTCGAAGCCTATGGCCCAGTCGATTCCGCAAGGATCATAGTTGACCAGTTTACAAACCGATCTCGAGGATTCGGGTTCATCGAAATGCAGAATCGCGAGGAAGGTCTTAAAGCGATCCAGGAACTTGATTCCAAGGATCTGGGCGGCCGCAGCCTCAAAGTTAACGAAGCTCGCCCCAAGACCAATTCCGGAGGCGGAGGGCGCCGAGACGCGAGAGGATCGCGCTGGTAAACCACGCTCTGTAATCCCATTATGACGATCAGGTGAGAGTTTGGCACTGCTGACTCTTTCCTGATGGTCTACAAGGATTGGCGTCTGCGAGATTTTCACCGTGGTGCTGCGTTATTCGGAATGAGGGATGGATCGTGGAAGGAGCAGACATGAGACTCCTCCCCCACAGGGACAATTTCAGTCGCAAGACCTGCCGTAACCGCAATTCGGAAGACCCAATTGCGGCACACTTTCGTCGTCTAG
>Ga0326727_10025685_pt1 | contig 11020 bp, 6 predicted proteins | sample MB2enrmetagenome_FD_207643 | JGI IMG/M metagenome (GOLD analysis project Ga0326727, IMG submission 207643) | Lab enriched peat soil microbial communities from McLean, Ithaca, NY, United States - MB29MY | ecosystem: Environmental > Terrestrial > Soil > Wetlands > Peat | place: USA: New York... | reverse complement strand
GGGGGGGTTTCGGACTCGCTACTACTTGGACTTGGTGCGCTTGGTCCTTCTCGCAGCGACAAGGACTGCGGCCAACGCCAAGACGGCAACCGCTGAGACCATTCCTGATGGGAACTCCGGCACTGGAACGTGCGATTCTTCTAGGTAGATGTTAATCGTGCTGGCTGATCCTGGTGAAACGGCTACAGCAGCACTGTACGCTACGTAGCCTGGTTCGACGACTGTGACGTTATACATTCCTTGAGGGACGAACATTTCGTAGTAGCCGCCTCCATCAGTGTAAGCTACGAATGTACTTCGCCCGTTGTTCGCGTACACGGAGGCCCATGATATGGGTTGCAGTTGATCGTACATGTCGAAGCCATAAACTGAGCCGGTTATTTCTCCGCCGCCTGCGCCGAAGACTTGTTGCGTTTGCGGTTGTGCACCAACTGATTTGACGCCCAGAAGTAAAATTCCGATAGTGAATGCCACTATCGCAACGTACCAAATTGGCCTCATAGGACGTCGATCAAGTAACCTTCGGAAGTTCCAATAAACATTGCGCAGCAGTTTCTTCCGATTTGGGATAGGTGCACATGGATATGGCAATTGACTGCCTATCTGCGCCATGGGGATTTAACGATTGAAGTGGGTAAGGTACATGGCTACCGCTGCCTGAGCGACATTGGAAATGGCTCCAGGCAATCAGTATGGGCGTTGGTTTTTCTAAGGTTTGGATCGGCCTAGTTCTCGCGACAATGCTTACTGTCAGTATCCTACCCTACGTCGGCGCACAAACCTTCCTTACGATTCCCCAACCCAACGCTTCAGGCCAAAACCAGATCCTGGACTTTTATGCGGGAGGAACGAGCGATGGGTACACGCTCCGCGTTTCACCTCAGGGTGGCACTTTGACCGTAAACGATTACCTATCAATGGGACTAATGCCCTGGGGGTACGTAACCACCCAGTGGCCGACTGGCAAGATGTACATTTTCTTCTTAGTCAATGTCACTGAGACAAACTTCCGAATAGGCTTCCTCTACCTAGACAACTCGTCCAGCGACGCATTCATCCTTCGGTGGTACGATTACGCCACCAATAACGTTCAGGTTTGGACGTTTCAAGGAAGGCAACAGGTATACAACCGAACCGTCGCAGCGAGTTCTGTCGCTCTTCCTAAGCTACAAATTCCCGAAGTCGCGAAAGTCACCAACGGCCTGTCTGCTCTCGGCCCACAATTCTATCTTACATCAACATATGGTAAGTGGGTGAACGGGACGACCACACTATCCATCTACCCACTCTACAACCAATACTTCACCGGATTCAATGATTACAATGAGGTCTGGTCTCTTCTTGCAGATAACCTCGGCAACTATTATTTTGCGATAATCTACATGCCGAACAGCGACGCGTCACACGTTATCATTGAACATCAGTTGCGGTTGAATGATTACCTAAGACTTAACGGAATAACAGTAGATGCCAAGTGGAAGTTAGGCAATTTTGTAAACCAAGTCACCGTCAGGACCGGCGTTCCGAACTTGATGGTCAAAGTGGACGGATTCCCATTTCAAGCGAACCAGAACGGAGTCCTCTCTACCTCAGTGCCCGGGGGAACCCTGAGCCTAGAAGTTCCATCAGAAATTTCAGGATCCGACAACACGAAATTGACCTTCTCCAATTGGGGCGAATTTGGAAACACGAACCCCCTCCGCGTAACCATGAACTCAACGCTAGATATCACGGCAAAATACAACAAGCAATATCTCGTTACCGTCAACAGCCCCTATGGAGCCGCGCAAGGTTCGGGTTGGTATGTCGGAGGGACAAACGCCACTTTCTCGGTGAATAGTCCTCTTAACTTTGGAAACGGTACGAGGCGCATTTTCTTGCAGTGGAAAGGAGACTCGGATTCCACATCACCTCAAGCGTCGTTGATCGTCAACTCTGCAAAACAGGTGACTGCAGAATGGCAAACACAGTTCACTATGACCATCAGCGCGCCCGGTCTACCCGCGAACGCTAGCGCTAATGTTCTTGTGGGAGATCAACGCATCACCCTTAACGGCCCGACACCAGTTACTGAATGGGTCGATGCCAATCAGCAATTGGCCATCACGGTTCAGAATCAGCACGTTCAGGCCCCGACGGGCAATTACTCGTTCTCCGAACTTCGCGCCGACAACCAAACGTTCGCAGGAATTGTAGACGTAACTGAGCCAATCACAATTTGGTTGATGTACTCGGCATCGCCTAGCAGCGCCCCGGCTATTGGGTTGAAAAGCCCTACAAACGAACCCACCACAGCGGCATCGATCAGCGCAGATATTGTTGCAACAGTCTTGGGAAACAGTTTAATGGCTGGAAAAAACATTCCACTGATAACACCAATGATCAGTCTCACTGCGACCCTAGCAACCTTCGGATATTTGCTAGGCGCCTACATAGTCCCCGGAGGATCGCCTATCGCTGGCTACCTACTGGGAAGCCTGTTCATTGGTTTGATCTACATTCTGCCCGTGAGCGTAGTCGCTCTGTTTTACCGATCCGCAAAGACGAAACGTCAACCAAGCCTTCGGACACTAACGCCCCTGGCAATTGTTTGGGCAATCTCATTGGCCCTAATGCTCTTGAGTTCTAGCGTCGCGACACTGCAAAGTCTCGTTGCTACGCTCCAGATTTTATTGATGCTAACCACGATGCTTCTGTTTCCACTCGTGATTGCTATCCGTATGGCGAAACTAGCCGCGTAACCCACTAACAGATTTCAGAATTCTCTTCCGGCAAGTAACGTTGCTTGATTACTGTTAATTGAGCAAATTAAGCGTCATCGCGCGTGCACTTCTCCGTGCAGCTAAACACTTTATGAATTCTCCCGAATCGCGGCCTCATCTCTGCGGTCGGGGATACTATGGCCATAGTTAGCTTACGCAAGATTATGATACTCACACTCATTCTCTCTGCGCTCACCTTCATTCCCAATACAACGAACCTAGCAACCGCCTCAACCAACCGCCCAATAGCGATTTACGAACCAGCGTTATCCGCGATGTCAGGGACGTCAAACTCTACGCCAAATATGCCTCTCCCCACCCCCGCGCCCGGTTACATCCCTGAACCGGCCCCAATCTCTGGTGTCTTACGGATTGCGATCATCGCGGCTGCATTCTCCGACATCAATGAAACGGTCAGCACGGCTACGATTAAGTCGGAGTATTTCGGGCAAACGTCCTCTGTGGCTTCCTACTACCAAGACGACTCTTATGGGAAAGTTACGTTAGTGGGAGATGTTTTCGGATGGTACAAGCTTCCCTACCCGGAAGCTCACTATGGAAGAGACTGCCTCGCTATCGACGATGCCGGCTGTGATGGTCAAGATGCGTCTTGGAATATAGCACAGGACGCGTACAATATAGCGTGTAAGGATGTTAGCTTCGCCAACTACGACTATTTCGTATTCTTACATTCCGGGAATGGTGAGGAGTCAAGCGGCGTCAAGGACGACGTCTGGTCAGTTACATACCTGGGCGGAGTATATGTGCGACCAAGCCCCCCGGCTTGTTCGAACGACATAACCTTGACAAAATTCAACATCGTTCCGGAAACGGAAGCGGGGAGAGCTGTTCCGCTAGGCGTCTACTGTCATGAGTTCGGACATCAATTAGGCCTACCTGACCTCTACAATACGAATACCGGCCAGACAATCCTGGGTCCATGGTCGTTGATGGATAAGGGCCTGTGGAATGGAAATCCACCTGGTTCAAGTCCATCGCACATGGACGCTTGGTCCAAGGTTCAACTACGGTTCATGAGTGGATCGATGATCGCGACAGCGAATCCCGGAGTCACGTCAACCTTCACTATCGACCCTACCGAGGTTTCAAGCAGTAATGTTCACGTTGTCGAAGTACCGTTGGGTTCAGGATCGACCCCCAGCAAGTATTATTTGATTGAGGTGAGATCGGCTACAGGTTACGACTCCGCTCTCCCATCGACGGGTGTGCTAATCCTCTACGTAGACACTTCACAAATAACTGGCAAGGTGAGGATCATTAATGGCCATGCAAGTGTACCAAACCTAGCTGAAGCCACGTGGGCGGTCGGGCAAACCTTCACCGACACAGCAAACAACTGGTCCGTGACAATAACCGGCCAGACGGGAAATTCCTACCAGGTGAGCATAAACAGAGGACCGGGACAACCTCCACAAATTCAGCAACCACAAAACCAACTCTACATCGACTTGGAAGTAGCAAGCGTTTCAGCCCAACCAGAAGTAATCACCCTACCCAACACCACCGTCACGATCACCGTACAAGTTTCAAACCTTGGCACGGAAGGAGTGAGCAACGTTCCGGTCGAAGTTGACCTAGACACCCAGCTCTACACTAACCTCCAAGTCTCCGTGGGGGCAGCAGCAACAACACCAATTAATTTCACGTGGGTCTCAACGCTAGGTACCCACACATTCAAAATAACCATCGACCCCGACAACACGATTAACGATACAAACCGCGCCAACAACGTCGCGACATTCACGCTTACCGTCGGACCGACACTCACCATTGGGCCGACACTCACAATCAACGTTCCATTCAACGTCACCACCACAGGAAACGTTTGGGTACTTATCAACGGCTTAAAGTACAACGTAACCTCAAACCAATTCCGAACCAGCGTTCCGAACGGAACAATAACCGTCCAAATTCAGCCGACGCTCAACACATCGCAAGGTGTCCGGGAAGCATTCTCGGGTTGGTCGGATGGAAACTCGGCCAACCCACGGCAGTTGACCGTTACTTCGAATGTGACGGTTCAAGCGGTGTACGTGACTCAGTACCTTCTCTCCGTCGATCCGAATGGTGGGACCACATCGCTCAGCGCATGGTACGAGCCTAACGCTACCGTCACCATAACAGCCGCGAACCCTTCGAACGTAACCACAGACGCCTCTAGATTCATGTTCTCTTCGTGGAGCGGGGATCTCGCTTCGAACTCAAACACTATAACCGTCACCATGAGTAAGCCGTTGACGTTGCAAGCGAATTGGGTGAAGCAGTATTATGTGACGATAATTTCACCAACCGGAACCCCCAGCGGTGAGGGTTGGTATAACGCGGGGTCCGTAGTCACGGTTGGGGTTCAGTCCACGGTCCAATACCCTAACGGGACGCGGATGGTATTCAACGGCTGGAACTCCGCGGCTCTAGGTACTAATCCTACTACGCAAATCGTCGTCAATTCGCCGACTAGTTTGCTTGCGGCTTGGAAGACGCAGTACCTAGTCACCGTCCGGTCGGCGTATGGGTCGGTGGGTGGGGGTGGGTGGTATGATGCGGGAGCCAGGGTGCAGCTTTCAATTCAACCCGAAATCGACTATGGCAACCAAACACGGCGATTATTCACGGGATGGACGGGCGGCATCTCGAGTACCAGTCCCGACTTCACGTTGACCGCTAACCAACCTCTGACCGCTGTGGCCGGGTGGGTTACTCAGTATGAAGTCACGTTCCAAGTTGCTGGTCTGCCTAACTCCGAATCCGTCACGCTAACCGTGAATAATCAAACCTATCCACTCGCTCCGACTCAACCTTACACGGCCTGGTACGATCAGGGTGAGGTGTTGAACCCTACCGTCACTAAGACTGTGATGACGTTTTTCCAATTCCAAAACTGGCGCAACTCAGCCGGAGCAAACGTACCCTTACCCATCACCATAACCGGGCCCTCAGAATACACGGCAGTCTACTCGTTCGCTTTCCCCCTCACAACCACCCCCCCAACCAACCTACCAACCTCCCCACCCCAAGCCCCCACAACCACCAAAAACACGACGAGAGTTTCCGGTTTCATGATCACCGAACCCAATTACGTCTAAGTTCCGAATTCCCATCCATACCACATAGCTTTCTGCAAAAATAGTTCAAGTGTTAATGATTAAAGCCCCCCCACAAGATAATGTAATTTTGCCCTGGCCCGTTTCAAATCCATTTTCATCCAACAGATCATCCTACAACTAAGCCTTATTCGATCGCGAACAAACGGATCGTCATCTGCTGTCATAATTTCATTTGAAGGGGAGAGGAAGCAGGGTTATGGTTTTGAACACTCGATGTCGCTACTCTCTTGTTTTCATTGCATTGATCTTCACAATATCGTTTCTATCTCTTGTTTCTCTCATCCCCAACGCCAGGGCACTTTCTCTCTATGATTCAGGCGATCCTACTCCGGCGGAGCAGTTGGTGCTTGAGTACATCAACCGGGCCCGAGCCAATCCCATAGCAGAAGGTCAACGATTAGGCATAGACATTCATGAGGGGTTGGTGGATCCGAATGGGCCAGAGCTTGTGGGTCCACGCCCACCGTTGGCTATGAACCCCGCTCTACTTGCGATCGCGAACGGCCACAGCGAGGACATGTACAACAACAACTACTTCAGTCATACAGACCCGAACGGCACGACCGCGTTCGAACGAATGACTAATGCAGGTTACAATTATGTCAGCGCGGGCGAGAACATGGCGGCTGGCACCGATATGACCGCTACCGAGTTAGAAGATTTTATGATGGTTGACTCGGGGACCGCGGGGCGACCTCATCGGGTAAACCTTCTTGACATCTTTCCATTTCCGCCGCCCGCCTACGAAGAAGTAGGAGTGGGCTACTACGAAGGCTCAGGCTCAAACAGTTACGGTAACGCCTTCATCACAGAAGATTTCGGCACTTCGGTCAACAGCGGGCCTTTCCTCCTCGGAGTTGTTTATGACGATGCAAACAGCAACAACTTCTACGACATTGGCGAAGGCATACAAGGCGTAACCATAACCCCAAGCACCGGCGACTACTACGCAGTCTCATCCGCTTCCGGCGGCTACGCATTCCCGATCGGAACATCGGGAACGATTACGGTTACAGCCTCAGGAAACGGCTTTGGTCCAATCACCAAGACAATTACACTCACAGGATTCAACATCGAGCTAGATTTCACCCCTCAAGGCTCGACGCTTGTAACTACCGTCTCCCAGCCCGTTACACAGACAACGTCCCAATCAACTACCCAGACTCCATCAACCCAGACAGTCATAACCCAAACAACTTCCACATCAACAACACAAACCCCAACCCAGTCCACTCAGTCGATCACGCTAACCTCATCCTACACTACTCAAACCTCATCTTCGACTACAGCTCCAACGTTACTAGAATCGGTTACCTTCCAGTCCTCCCCTTCTAATTTCGTGGGCACAACATCGCCGGGCACGATCACAGCCTGCGGAGACACATACGCGAATTCGCAATCAGCAGCCTGTGGAATGAGCTTTGGAGCCACGGCTAATCCACCCACCCCCTCCACGGGTTGGCAATTTAGCCACTGGACATGGGCGGGCGGAGTAGCCTGTTCAAGTAACAGTGCGAACCCGGTCGAATGCTCGGCCTACAATTCGGGCGGGTTTCTGATAGCTGTCTACGCGGCGCAGGTTAACGTCATGACAAACCCGGCTTCATCAGCGTCCGTCAATTTGGGTACCTGCTCTGAGCCAGGTGAGGGGAACGGAGTAGGGTTCTACACTACCACGTTCGGTTCAACCACCCTCACCGCATGCAACATTCCATCTGGCTACAGCTTTCTCACATGGAGCTGTACTGGTGAGCTGAGTTGTTCAGCGGCATCTAATCCCACGACCCTCACCATTAGTGGTCCGGGAAATATCGTATTGAATTTGCGAACTCAACCGGCCATTCTCACGTCGACCTCAATGTCGTCAACGTCATTAGCGACTTCGTCATCGGCCGCTGTCCTGAGTACGCTAGAATCGACGACGAGCACGTCTCAAACAGCGCAATCGTCGACCGTCTCTTCACAGTTGACAATGACTCCAATACCAGGGTTCCCCTGGGAATCTATCATTACGGGGCTTATCTTGGGCTTTGCCGTTCTGGCGCTAGCGAGGCGCCGCGGAAAATAACGGTAGAATAGTTATCGTTTCGTGTCCTGATCGTTTAAGATTTCGCGGAAAACAAGGCACAGTGCCTATATGTCGTTGATTCTTGGCTTCAGGGTTAGGTGCCCTGATTGCGAATAGTCGATCTTAGGAGTGATACAGTGACTCTTCCCACTGCGGAAATGCGGGACGCCATGAAAACCGCGCCCTTGGGCGACGATGTGTACAGGGAAGATCCAACCGTTAACCGATTAGAGGAGCTTGCCGCCAAGAAGATGGGAAAAGAAGCGGCCCTGTTAACCACTAGCGGAACACAAGCCAACCTAGTGAGCGCCCTTAGTCAGACAAAGCGAGGCGAGGAAGTAATCTTGGAAGCTGAGGCGCACATGTACTACTACGAGGTAGGTGCATTCTCAGCTGTCGGAGGGCTTATCCCGAGATTAGTGAAGGGACAACGTGGCGTCTTGACTCCGGAGGATGTCGAATCAGCCCTCAGGCCGCCGAACATTCACTTTCCCCCAACCAGTTTAGTATGCATCGAAAACACACACAACCGCGCAGGAGGAACAGTATGGACGCCATCCCAAACTAAGGCTGTAACAGATTTCGCACACAGTAGGGGATTGAAAGTCCACATGGACGGAGCGCGAATCTTCAACGCCGCTATTGCGCAGGGCGTCGATGTAAGAGAACTGACGCAGTTCGTAGACAGTATGATGTTCTGTCTCTCCAAAGGTTTGAGCGCGCCAATTGGATCTATCGCCGTAGGGGACCGCGGATTCATTGACAACGCGAGGCGTTACAGGAAGATGCTTGGGGGAGGCATGCGACAGGCGGGAGTAATAGCTGCCGCGGGGATTATCGCGATCGAGAAAATGGTTGATCGCCTCAAAGATGATCACGCAAACGCCCAGATTCTTGCGAAAGGGCTAAGGTTGATTGAGGGGATTTCCATCGACCCCACGCAAGTTCAAACCAACATCGTAGCCTACGATGTTTCAGGGCTAGGAATAGACGGGGAGAGATGGGTAGCCAAACTTAACGAGTCCGGGGTAAAGGCGGGAACACTCGAGGCTGGCCGCGTTAGGATGGTCACCCACAGGGGAGTCGAGAGAACCGACATAGAGTACACATTAGCCGTGGCAGAACAGGCTGCTGAGGAAATTAGGAAAAGGAAGTAGTGATCGGCTAACAGTTTAGTATGTGTCACGATCGTACGGACCTTCTTGCTCAAAATTCGGTCATTGGATAGTTACACTATGATTGGTCTACGCGAAATTCAGGATGCAAGAGCGTCGATACGAAATGATGTAAAGAAAACCCCCCTAGTGCGTTCGCAGTATCTCTCTGATCTCTGCGCCGGAGAAGTCTATCTCAAACTCGAGAACCAGCAGGTGACCAACTCCTTCAAGATTAGGGGCGCCCTCAGTAAGATGATGAATCTCACACCCGAAGAAATGCGACGCGGAATCATCGCTGCCTCTTCAGGAAACCACGCCCAGGCCGTAGCGGTCGGCGCAGAGAAATTGAAACTAGCGGCCACAGTCGTCGTTCCTGAAACGACACCGAACATAAAAATTCAGAAAATAAGAAAACACAATGTCAATTTGATCTTGCATGGGAAAATGTATGATTATACCGAGCAATACGCCCGAAAGCTGGCAAAGGAGAAAGGCTTAACCTTCATTTCGGCCTATAACGACCCAATTGTTGTTGCGGGCCAAGGCACCGTCGGATTAGAAATTCTTGAAGATTTGCCGTCTGTCAATTCAATCATCGTGCCAGTCAGTGGGGGAAGTGTACTAGCCGGAGTCGCGGTCGCTGCAAAGAACACCAGAGACGATATAGAGGTTCTTGGGGCGCAGCCTGAAACGGTAGCTGCCATGTATCATTCCTTGAAGGCGGGCAAGATCATAAACGTCGAAATGAGGGACACAATTGCAGATGGCCTATCGGGAAACATCGAGAACGGATGCATAACATTCGAGCTGATTCAAAGATATGTGGACGAGGTCTTGCTGTATGATGAAGAGACAATTAGAAGAATGATACGTCTCCTCTGGGAGAAGGAGAAACAAGTGGTCGAAGGTTCGGGGGCAATCTCCATCGCGCCGATTGTTGAAACTCCAAAACGCTTCGCGGGAAAACGAGCGGTCGCAGTAATCACTGGCGGAAACATAGACGAAGCAGTTTTTCAAAGCATACTGACATCTAAAACGTGAAGTCTACCCAACGCGTTGTGGTGCAGGCGTGCGATGAGTGATTCCGCTGAACGGATGGGCTAGCGTCTCGCTTCTCTGTGTCTCTTAACCGCCTGTAATCAACTGATGATCGACGCCGTCTGGGCTGAGCGTCAGCAGGCATCCATGCATTACCCCTTCCACATATGCAGAACCTGGGTTAATGCAGATGGTACGCTTAATGTTGCAAACTCCAGTTGATTCATGAATATGTCCATGCAAGGCGAGCTTTGGTTGGAATTCTTGCAGGACCTTTCTTACTGACGTGCTTCCAACGTGGTCCATCATGGGTGTACCCATGAAGAATTTTGGTCTCAAGTCTTTTCCAAGCCTCGGCGCAAGGTCCAGCACCGTATTGTATGCGGGTGCGTGAAAATCGCAGACCAAGTTCTCTGTCGACGGGGCCCTTTGAATTTCTGTCCGCAGACGTTTCTCCAAGTCAGATTCGCTGCATTCGCGCGGGGAGTTCCAAGGAGTGGGGTTTACCCAATCGCAGGCTACCAGTGGGTGTTTATCGTCAAGATTCACGCACTTCCCTACTGTGTACTCCACGCGGTCAGAGCTCTTCAATACATCATCGATGGCGAAAGTGTCGTCATTGCCGGGGTTCATTATAACCCGCACATCCTTCGGGAGGATTTCGTCGATCTTGACGAGCCAGTTTTTGATCGTCTGTTGCATTAGACTGTCGAATAGTTCAGTTACCCGTTCTGGTTTGGCCCGGAACTCCTCATATTCCGGCCTCCCACAATGGTAGTAATAATACCCGACCTTTCGTATGTCGTTTTGTATCTTAGGGAGCTCGTCCTCTTTCATCCTGTAGTCGACCCCAAAGAAATTTGTCACATA
>Ga0326727_10025683_pt1 | contig 11021 bp, 12 predicted proteins | sample MB2enrmetagenome_FD_207643 | JGI IMG/M metagenome (GOLD analysis project Ga0326727, IMG submission 207643) | Lab enriched peat soil microbial communities from McLean, Ithaca, NY, United States - MB29MY | ecosystem: Environmental > Terrestrial > Soil > Wetlands > Peat | place: USA: New York... | reverse complement strand
GCTTGGTACGACCCGCGTGATGCGTTGAGCGTCAATGGACCCTGCGATTGTGGAGGGATACGGAGGAGATAACGCAAACGAGACGCCAACCTCGCCAATTCTCCACAAGTGGAGTGGAGTACAGCAAAAGATCGCCCAAACATCAAGAAAATTCGGGCTTTTCAAATCTGCACCCGCCTCGTTTACCTCACCCACGCTTACGGCATCAGCCCCCTACGGGACAAACCGTACGCGGTCGTAGTGGGCGGTCTCGGCATTGCCATCCTTGTTTGAGCCGTCCGCTCAGGAACCAGCCTCAACCTACGTCAGCCTCATACGGTTGAGCGCGTATCGGATGGATCGGCCCGATGTTTGGGGACGACAATCTGACGATTTCTCACCTCTTTTACTACGGGATTGGGTTTGCGTTTTGTTCCCAAACGGGAACAACGACGCGGCGGAGGCCGTCTACACTCGCGGGCAATGTCAGGGAACAATGTATCAGTGAACGTCGTGCCGCCGGCACCAGCATCGGTGCTGCCGGATTCGGAACGCCTCGCATATTCCGTCGAGGAAGCGGCGCAGCTATTAGGTGTGCACTACTTCAGTGTCTACCGGATGATCCAGCGCGGCAAACTTCGCCCCTGCCGTGTGCTGCGCGGCAAACTACTCGTGCCTCGGTCGGAACTGCTCAAACTCTTGAAGACTGAATGAGGGCACGGAAAGGAGACGCATGATCAAGAGAAATGGCCAACACCGAGAGGGCGTAACGCCGCCTGCGTTGAAGCGGATGAGTGACACGGAATACGCGGCGTATTCTGAAGCGTTTGGCGCAATCAAAGGCGATTACCAAGCGCTGTGCTTAATCGGCGACAAACTGCGAGAGGTTGAGATGACCGCACAGAATCTTGGTTCTCTCGAATCACCAACGCATCCCGGTCACGCGGAGTTGCCCGACATGGCTGACGGGCGCAGCCCGTGGGAGATGTGCGCGTCCCTAATGCGGCTGAACCAAAACGAAGTCCTCTTGTGCAAACGGGTCTGCGAGCACGGTCTCGAATATGCCGTGATCGATCAATCGCCGGTTTCAGGTCCTTATTCAAGAGCGCATGGCCCCCACGAAGTTTTGCAGACCGGCGACAACCCGCGCCAAGTGCTTCGCGACTACCTGCGCAGCGAATGCGAGACCTTGCAGCTAATGACCAACGACATCACCGCCAGCGTCCGACTGCTTATCGCAGAGCGTTTCCCGAAGCAGGATTTGCGGCGCGTCGTCAACGAGATCACGCGCATGTGCAAGAAAGTCGCCCGCCTCGGGTTCTCCGAAACACTGGCCGAAGAAGTCGGTGCTCAGGCCCATAAGCTCCGGCGTGGCGTCCGGGTCTGAGGCGCGCGAGGGGTGCATCGTGCCAACTACATCCGTTGTTGAACCGGTAACACGCGGTACCGCACGATTGCCCGCGCTGGACGGCAGTTCACAGAAGTTCCTCACGATCCAAGAAGTGTGCGACCGGCTCAACTTGAGCCGCACAACCATTTGGCGGCTTATGAATCAGCATGGGCTGAAGTTCGTCCGCATCGGTGGTGCGCGGCGCATTCGTGAGCAGGACTTGGAGATGTGGCTTGAACGGCACACGGTCAGTCTCAACAGCGATACGACAACAGCAAAGCGGCGAGATCGGGCTGCAAGATGAGCGAGACGCAGACAGACGAGGCGAAGCAGCAGACGGCCTACGAGACGCCGCAACGGATCGAGGGCGAGCAGGGGCTGTATTGGCGCGGTGGGATGATTTACGCCCGCGTGCGTGTACATGGGAAACAGACGTTCCGTTGCACCGGCACCGACAAGCTGGCGACTGCGCGGAAGATTCAAGCAAAGTGGCGTGAGGATGCTGTGCTGCGTCAGCACGGAATCGAGCCGAAGCAGGCAGCACTGGAGCGCAATCGGCTGACTGTGGCCGCAGTGCTCAAGGAATATGTCGAGTTCGGTTTTCCGGATCGCAAGAGCCGCATCAAGAAAACTGCGGCAACTCGGGAGACCGAGGGGAAGTCGATCCAGCGGTTGGAGGCATTTTTCGGTCCGCTTGCGGCGGTCAGTTTGACTCTGAAAGATTGCGATGCCTACCGCAAGTGGCGGGCGAATGGGGGATACACGTGGCAGCGCGGTGAGAAACTGCGCCGCAGTCGCGCAGGCGACCGATGCGTGGACATCGAATTGCAGACGCTCGGCAATGCACTGGCGCTGGCCGTTCGACAGGAGAAGCTGAAGGTGAATCCGCTGACGGGTCGCGGGCGTTACCACAGCGAGGAAGACACGCGTCACTGCCGCGAGACCGCGCCGACACCTCAACAACTACAGATCATCGCACAGACATTCCGAGAACGCGGCGAGGACGTAATTGCTGATTGCCTGCTGTTTCTTGGGTTTTCCGGGCTGCGTGTGCGCGAGGGGCTGCGGCTGGATTGGGAAGCGGTGGATTGGGCGGCCGGGGTGATTCACGTCAAACGAGAGAAACGTGGCATCAATCCGTTCGTGCCGATTCTCCCGGAGATGGAGACGTTGCTCCGCGAGATGCAGACACGCGCGCGAAGCCATCTGCTGTTCCCTTCGGATGTGGACGCAAATCGTCCGTTGCCGTATCCGATCCTCGCAATGAGACTGAGTCGCTTGTGTCGCTCAACGGGGATGCGCTACGTGACGCTCCACGGATTGCGGAGCTTCTTCGTGACGCAGTGCAGGGAGTCGGGATTGCCGGACACGGAGATCGCCGCGTTGATCGGCGACAAGAGCGGCCCGGCCATCATCGCCCGCACCTACGGTGACGTGCGCCCTGAACATCTACTCAAGCAGGCTCAGCGTGTCCGCTTCTTGGCGGGGGTGAAACCCGACGCCGAGGCCCCGAAGTTCGTCGTCCCACAAAGGCCCCAATCCATCCGTCCTTGATGCTTTTGTGATACTCGCTGTGATACTCACCTTGCTCAAAGTTGCCCGATGTTTCACGAAGTCCGCAGTTTTGCAGAAATCGCGCAAGTGACTATCTACCAAGGCGTTCAAAGCAAGACTAGCTAAAGGTGTAAACAGGCGGAAACCCCCATTTTCGGCCTGCAAAACTCCTAACGTCAGTTCGATTCTGACACCCGCCTCCAATTTCATCCCCTGCAATTCCAACGAGTTGCGGGGGATTTCTATTTCGGTGCTGAATTGCGACGGCAGCAATGGATACCACTACTTTTTCATTAGCCGCGCTTAGCTCGTTTGTGCGTTGAAGCATCAGTGGATTCGTGCTTGTGAGTCTGAATCGAAGAAACTCCGGTCGAAAGACAACTACATTTCGGTCGCGCCTTCCACGCAGCCCTTGACGCGTAACAATCCCACGAACCTTCAAGCGAGTGCGACGACGATCATCAGTTGCAGGGTCTCACGTTCACTGCGCAGGTAGTCGCGAAGGACTTGGCGCGGGTTTCGCCGCAGGCGCGCCATTGCAGAAGCTTGTCGAGGAGGTGGGCGGGCTCGATGCCGATCTGTTACCGACTCAGTTGCAAGAATTGGAAGAACAAATCCGCGCGGCAGACCAGCAGCGTTCCGCACTCGATCAGCTAATGCCGCTGGGGAACGGTTGAGCACGCGCCGATTACGGAACCTCGAGACTGGACAATGAACGGGCGCTGTTGAATCTGAAACGATTGGAACAGACCATCGTGGTGGACGTGGCCAATGCCGTGGCCCGCGTGCGGGCTGATCTCAAACGCATCGAGGCCACGCAGGCGGCGCGCCGGCTGGCTGCGGAATCGTTGCAGGCCGAACAACACAAACTGCGCGAGGGTCTCTCCACGAGTTTTTTGGTGTTGCAGGCGCAGGCCCAGTTGGCCGCCGCGCATTCGGCCGAAATCCGCGCCCGCGCCGGTTACAACCAGTCGCTGATCGAGTTGGCCCGCGCCGAGGGTTCCACGTTGCGCCAGCACGGGATCGTGGTGGACAGGAATTTCTGAGACGCCTGAGATGGATTGAGGTTACCGTGCGCGAATACCGGCTGACGGACGACGGGAAATGTCCGAAATGTGCCGCGGCGATCCCTGCGGCGCTGCGACGATTGGGAGCCGGTGGCCGGCTGCCGCGCGCCATTCGCTGAAGACCGGGTCGCATTTGGCAGGCGGACCAGAGTTGACGTTGCAAGATGAAGCTGCATATTACTGAATTAAACAAGCCACGGGGCTTGTGAATCTGGCAACAAACGAGGTGACATTTAGTTTTACAATTTTGCTTCGCAAGGTGCTGATTGCCTGGATTGGCGTTATGGTCGCAGTCGCCACCGGGTACGCGGCCACCGAATACGTCGAAGGCGAAGCCCTCGTGACGTTCAAAGAGGCGGCGGATTTGCCGGCTGTCCAGCAGGCGCTCGACAAGCACGCACTGTCGTTGGCGAAATATTTCAAAGAGCTGTCCGAGCACCGGCACCGGCAGACCGGCTTGGTGCGTTGGCCGGGACACACGACGGCGGCGCTGATTGATGAGCTGAAACAAGATGCATCGGTCGAAACCGTCGAACCGAACTACCTGCGGTGGGCCTCCGCACCACCGCCGACGAACTGCGTGTTATTCGCGCAACAGTGGGGACTGCAGAATACCGGCCAGGTCGTCAACGGCACGGCCGGAACCGCCGGCGATGACATCCGGTTCGTCAGCGCATGGAATCTGGCGCAACCGGCGGCGGGCGAGGTGGTCGTGGCAGTGATTGATACCGGGGTGGATTACACGCACCCGGATCTGGTCAGCAACATGTGGACAAACCCCGGCGGAATCCCCGGCGACAGCTACGTCGATGATTATTACGGCTACGATTTTGCCGACAAGCTACCGGATCCTATGGATTCGGGTTTTCACGGCACGCACGTGGCCGGCACGATTGCCGCCACGGGAATACCCTTGGGCGTGGTCGGCGTCAATAACCAGGCCAGGATCATGGCGCTGAAAGTTTCCAAAGATGGCGAAACGTTCACCGACGACGCGGTCATTGAGGCCATCCAGTACGCCACGATGATGAAAAACGGCGGTGTGAACGTCGTCGCGATCAACGCGTCCTTTGGCGGCGGCGGCTCGGATAGCGTCGAGGAATCCGCCATCCAGGCCGCGGGCGATGCCGGTATCGTTTTCTGCGCGGCGGCCGGCAACGACAGCGCCGACAACGACGCGACGCCCACCTATCCGGCCAATTACCGGTTGGCGAACATGATCGTGGTCGCCGCCAGCGACCAGAACGATGCGTTGGCCAGCTTCTCGAACTACGGGATGAGGACGGTCGACCTGGCAGCGCCGGGGGTGAACATTTTGTCCACGATTCCCGTCGCACTGGGCGGCACCACCGCCGTCGTCCGTCGGGCTTCTGTCACGTACGCTGCCAACGGATTGACCTATGCCGGCACCACGACCGGCATTACCGCGGCCGTTTACGATTGTGGACTCGGTTATTCCGGGAATTTCCCGGCGGCGGTGAGCGGCAACATCGCGCTGATTGAACGCGGCACGCTGTATTTCACCAATAAGGTGTCCAATGCCATGGCTGCTGGCGCGCTGGCGGCCATTATCTATAATGACGTCGCCGGTAATTTCACAGGCACACTCCAATACGCCAGCAACTGGATTCCCGCCGTCTCCATTTCCCAAGCCGACGGTCAGACCTTGCAATCGCTGCTGCCAACGACCGTGACCGTCGTCAATTCCCGCGATCCAACCCAGATTTACCAATATGCGGACGGCACGTCGATGGCCACGCCGCATGTAGCCGGGGCGGTGGCGTTTGCCGCGATGAATTATCCCGCCGAAACTGTTGCGCAACGAATCCAGCGCCTCCTTGGCAATGTTGATGTCGTGACTGGCTTGCAGACCAGAGTGCAGACGGGGGGGCGGCTCGACCTCAGCCGCTCTGTGCAGTCCCCGGTGATCATCACCGAGCCGGTCATCACGAACGCGCTGTTGAGCCTGCCCGACCTGGCGGTCGTGCCCGGCGGCACGAACGTGGCGTTTCTGGTGACCGCCGCCGATTCGGATGGCGACCCATTGACGTACCAATGGGCGTTTGGCGACGGCACCGGCAGCACCGAGCCGATGCCGTGGCACACCTACGAGACCAACACCTGCGGCGTGTACACCGCCACTGTCGTGGTGGCTGATGGCGTCATGTCGTCGCCGACCGGCACACTGCGCGTGGCCGTGGCCTGTCCGTTGGACATCACTCAGATGCGGCTCGAGCCGAACTTCGCCAGGAGCAATGCGGACAGTTGCGCGCTGAGAGCCGCCTTCGTTCCCGGCGCGGACTTCAGCTCGGCCGGACAACCGGTCACCGTTGATATCGGCGATGCGTTGGTCAACTTCGTCTTGAACAAGACCGGTCACGGCGCCGGCACCAACGGAACTTGCACTGTGAGCTACAACAAACAGCGCGGCTGGACCATCGCTTTCGCGTTGAAGGCCGGCGCGTGGCATCAGGCTTGGACCGGGTACGACTTGTTGGATGTGACGATCAAGAAAGGCGTCAAGGTCCAGGTGCCGGTTGTCCTGCTCATCGGTAACGACGCCTACGCGGCAGACCAGCCGTTGACCTACACCGCCACGGCCGGCGAGTCCGGCACGGCAAAGTGAAACGGCGGGTGCCAGCCGCCGGCAGCCGGCGGATGAAGTTGTGGCTCGGCGTTTCGCTATCCCCGTTTTGCTGACCGGCGTGGTGACTCCAAAACCGGTCCTCCGGGGCAAACCGGTAGGCGTGGCAAACCGGACTGTCAGAATCGATGGTGATTTGTGACCGGGGGCAACTCTTAGCCCGGATATTGCACAAGCGGGTCAAAGCGCAATCAAACCGCGCGAAGAATTGTGGGGCGCGAAGCCCGCACGGTTTCGCGCTGAAGGGCTTGTCGAACAACGGCTGGCAACCCTTCGGGCTGCCAGCACTACAATGGTTTCCTGCAATAGGCAGGTTAGGGGCTGTTGCCCAAATGATTTTTCCGGTTGTCGCTGCGCTTCTGCGAAGCGCGGGTCGTTCTTTTCCCGAAGGAATTCGGCGTTTCACAGTAACGCCGCTACACCGCAAGGCGTGGCGGGCTTCGACGGGTCCAGAATGACAACGACCGAGGGAGGTGGTGACATTGCTGATACCTCGCACTGCCGGCCATTGCCGTTTCTACCGCAAGCCTGTGAGCACTGCGCTGAGACTGCGCATTGTCAATGAATCACCGCTTGCCCCGCCGCCGATCGGGATTGCGCGAGAACGGCGGCAGTTGCAGCCGCGAAGCTGCTTCGCGGGGGCGCATCCGGACACCACCGACTCGAAGATCAGCCTCGGTTGGGCGGGCTGGCCACGGCCCGCCCGCAGGGAACGATGGGAACGGTGGTACTGCCGAGATCCGCCCCGTGCAAAAAAAAGTTAAAAAAAGTGTTGACGGCTGCGGAAACTTTTACCATCTTGTCCGCCGAGTTGTAAAGGAGGCCGTATCGGTGCAGGAATTCCTGCATCTGCAGGTCTGGGAGGAATTACTGAGATGTACCCGCAGGTGTCTTGCGGGATGGCGCAGGCGTTCATTAAAACATGACGGTGGAAGAGCGGGCGACGGAGCGAAAAGATTTTTGTTGCGCTCGCACCCGGGAAACAGTAGATGTCTGAACCAGAGTCTCACAAGAGAGGGATGGCGCTGGGAGCGCCATTAAAAATATCAGTAAAAGATTTTTGTTGCGCTCCCACCCGGGAAACAGTAGATGTCTGAACCAGAGTCTCACAAGGAAGGGATGGCGCTGGGAGCGCCATTAATTAAATATTAACTTTGGTTGTTGACAGATTCCCGTGAATTGAGAAGATGTCCAAGCGAAGTCTTGCGGGAAGTACGAGTCGGTGATGATGTTCATGAAGGAAGCGATGGCGTCGATTAACGTAAGTCGCACAAGTAAATCTGGTGGAAGTCATGTGGGCGCTGTTTGTTCAGTGCTCACTAGCTTCTACCAAGCGAAGGGGAAACAGAAACCAGAGCCGGGCTGCGCTCTAACAGCAAACAATGAGGAGGAGTGACCGATGAATCTTTTGACACTGGGTGGCCGCGGTAACCGAGTTAAGAAATTCCGTATGAAAAGGCGCGAAGACCGTTTCGTCCAACGCGTCCAGGAAGCTGTCGGCGTATGCCGCGCAATCAAGACCCTGCTGCTTATTGGAGGGGTCGCGTTGGCGTATTGCTCATCTACGGACGCGGCGATCAGTAGTGGGGCCATTACACTGAATGGAGCAGCCTCAGCCTCGCTCATTATTACAGAGGGTGTCTCGATTGCAGTGAACGCGTCATTCACCGACACGGCTCCGACGAATAACGACGGGGCCATTGTTATCTGGGGCGATAGCTCGACGAATAATGGTGTCGTGGTTCTTGCCAACTTAGGTTCAAATATTACCGTCACCGCGTCGCATCAATATGCGACCGGGACCGTTTCCGCCGTGACGATTAGCGTTGTGGTTACGAACGTCGTCGGCGCCACCAGCACCGACACAGCATCAAGTTCGGGGGGTGTCGCGGATGCGCCGTTGTCGGTTGTGTCCACGAGTTCGGGCACAAACGCAATCGAAGGGGTTCTGACAAACGTGACGCTCCTTACGTTTTTTGACGCCAATCCGCTTGCCACGACGAACAATTACACCAGTCCTCCTACCGTTTCCAACCTCGGCTCTATCACTATTGTCAGCAACGCCTATTCCATAGTGAGCGCTGGGTCGTCGAACGGCGGGGCGCTGTTCAACGTACAGGGCACCCTTGAGTTTTCTGATGAAGGGACGGATAAGGTACAGATTACAGTTATTGACATGGGTGGTTCTCCTCACTTGGTGGCGACTAGTACGGTTATCGTAGCCGATGCGCCACTATTTGTTGTCAGCACAAACAGACTCGTGTTTTATGAAGGCGTCTTCTCGAATGAGACTTTGCTGACTTTTATGGATGGCAATGGTTTGGCGACGAACTCGACCATCTCTGATTTCACCGCGGTCGTCCAATGGGGTGATAATAATTCGAACATCAGTACCGACGGCACCGGCTATGTCTCAATTGGTTATGTCGGTTCAAACCAGCAATTTTACGTGCAAGGGGAGCATCCGTATGTTCAAGAAGGCACGAACTTTATTACAGTCACTGTTACTGACAAAGGAGGCTCTACGATAACTGTCAGCGGTGATACCAATATCGTGGCAGATGCGGGGCTGGTGGTTGCGACGATTAATCCGGCTTTACCAACCCTGCAAGGCTATGTGTCGCTTGCCCAGCAGAGCGAGAATTCATTGGGTCAGTGGCTGATATCCTTTACCGACTCAAATGAGTACGCCAGTGTGCCCCCAATTTCCATTGCCCCATTTAACGAATATACGGCCATCATCAACTGGGGCGATGGCAGCCCCAATACTGCCGGTACCATCCTGAAGAATAACGGCACGGCGTCGGTGGGTGAGTTTGTGGTATATGGAAACCACACGTACGATGCCACGTGCAAAACCTTCCCGAACGTTTTTGTGATGGTCACCGATGTGGGCGGAGCTAATTGCATGACGAATACTTCAGTCACTGTACTGGATGCGCCGATCATCGGGAATGGTTACAGCATCGTCGCGGCTGCTAACAGCACATTCAGTGGTACTGTGGCCTCCTTTACGGATCCAGATTCGGCGTTGAATGCGAGTACATTCACCGCCACGATCAACTGGGACGACGGTACACCGTACACCAGTGGCACGATTGTGTCGTATGGCACCGATGTCTATCTTGTACAGGGTTCTCACAGCTATGTCGCGGCACCACTCACGCCCAAAACCGTAACGGTTACGGTTACCGATACGAACGTGTGTGCTACTCCTCAGTCGCTCCCTGCTACTACAATCACGTTTAGCGGAACGGGAATTAGCTTCCTGTATGGGGCGCTCCCGACGTTTATCGAGGTTGGCACGGACTCCAGCTTCACCACCAACTTGGCGACGTTCACCGACAGCACTCTGCCGCCCGGGTCGGCTTTTGATCTGGAAGCAGTCATCAACTGGGGTGACGGCACCACCTCAGATGGCAGTATCACGACGAATGCTGCCAATCAGTATGTGGTTAGCGGTACTCACACCTATCTGGATGATGGCAGCTACCCGGTTAGCGTCGAGGTCGTGGATATTAACGGGAACCAGCGTACCCTATCAAACATCACGATCGTCTCAGAAGCGTCATATACTGATCTGACATCGGACGTGGAGGTGCTCTTTGGCCCGGTGACGATCAAGCAGTATAGGAGCGCCGGAGAGAGCAAAGGCGAGGATTATTATTACTCGGAGGTTGTGACGCTTAAGAACACCAGCGGGACGACGCTCACCGGTCCGTTTGGCCTTGTGCTCAATACGGACATTTATCCTGCTAATAATATGAAACTGTTGAATATTACAGGACAACTGGCGGATGGGCGCGAGTATGTTCCATTGTCCATAGACACACTCAAGCCGAAAGGGACGCTAAGAGTGACCTTGGAGTGGTCAGACCAGGCTACATACGGTAGAGGTCCCGTGATCCTGCCGGTTCGGCTGATTGCTGGCCCGGGCCTGTAAGGTAAATCGTAGTTAGAAACTCGTTGAGCGCCTTGGATGAAATTCCAAGGCGCTCAATTTTTATAACGGCCTCGGTGGCCTCGGGGTTACATCTTAGACTATCGGCACCGGCGCGACTGGCAACGGTCGGGTCGGAAGCTGCCGAGACGGAGTCCGGACATTCAGGCAATGAGGAGATTCTCCGGGAGGAGGTTTTCGTGACTACGAGCGTCAACGCAGTCAGAGCGATAAGCCGGGTGACACGTCCAACATATGTGAATCTGTGCAACCGAAAAAACATCGGTCTTGAGGCTCTGTCGAATTAACTTGCCAAACACCCTGACGCGGGCAAAATAAACACCTGATGATCTGTGGCGGACAAGATTGGCGATGGACGTTTCCGCCCAAAGTGGTTTTGCTTGGGATTTGCTCTGTTTCACAAATGCAGTATCAGAAACAGTGTCA
>Ga0326727_10025682_pt1 | contig 11022 bp, 7 predicted proteins | sample MB2enrmetagenome_FD_207643 | JGI IMG/M metagenome (GOLD analysis project Ga0326727, IMG submission 207643) | Lab enriched peat soil microbial communities from McLean, Ithaca, NY, United States - MB29MY | ecosystem: Environmental > Terrestrial > Soil > Wetlands > Peat | place: USA: New York... | reverse complement strand
TGCGTTCGCAGCGTAATCCAGCATTTGCCCAACGACCTCACGCCGAATACGGGTGTCCTTGCTCCGCTTGACCTCCACTAGCGTGGGAACACCATCTTGGTCCAGAAATAGATGGTCAAGCGACCACTGGCTGCCGCCGCCGGGCTCGGTCGGCACGCCCATCTCGCGCGCCACCAGAACCCACCGCCGCGGGGCCTCGTCGCTCATCTGCTCCCCTGCGAGAAGGCTGGGATAATCGGCCAGCAGCGATTGCAGGAGGTCCTCGCTGTCATAGGGGCGCTCTTGCAGGGCTTCAAGCGACTTGTCGCTTTGGATAAGGTAGATCAGACCGGGCATCCCACTGCTCCTTTCGTCCGCTCCTTCCCGCCCGGCTCAGCCTACCGGCTGAACGGTTCACAAGGCTTCTCGGAGATCCCCGACCACGGGAAGGCGGCGGACACGCCCATCCACCGCGCTCATGTGCGGCTGCGCTCAAACGCGCCAGCACCGCGGTCGGCCGTCGCCGTGGAACGTCAGGGCCGGCACGGCAACAGATGCGAGAACGAATGCCTGGATATCACTGCCCCGGCCTGTCGGCAGCTCAGGGTGCCCTACCGGCATCGATTTTAGCACGGATGGGCGAGGACCGCAATGGTCCCCCAGAAGGCCACGCGACGCCAGGGCGGCTTGGCGCCGCCAACGAGCCCGGCCGCGCCGGCCGCCGGTGGAGTTGGGTGGGCACCTGGCTCAACCGGCCCGCACGCGCGCTGCGAACTGCGTGGGGGCTGCGACAGGCGCGTGGCAGCGCGCGTGCCATGGGGGTTTGTCAGAACCTCTCAGAAGGGTTCCTTAGGGCGCAGCCCCTGAGCCGGGGGCGCGGGGGGCCTGGGCGGTCCCCATAACAAAACGTCGGGCACAAGCCCGAGCGCGTGCCGTGGCAGTTACCGAGAATCGTCCGGAAGGGCTACCTGGAGGCGAAGGCCCTCCACAAATACCAAAGCGAACGCACCGTTCGAGCCTACGGCGCGTCGGCCGCCGGCGTGGGCAGACTGCTCAGGAACAACGCGGGCAGATCTGCGAAAAACGGACTCGGCGTAGGGGCCGGAGTCGGCGAAGGGACCGGTGTCAGTGTTGGAACCGGTGTGGGGATGATCTGCAGCCAGGAGCTAAAGATCCCCGGCAGGTACGTCTGCCGGTTCGGCCCGCCGGTGTCGGCCGCGACGCTGGCCTGCGCTGGTCCGGCCAGATAAGCCGCAAGCACTGACACGAATAGGATCGCCGGCAGAAGCGCGTAGACGAGCCGGCGGGGCCGCGGGGGCTTGGCTTGTGACGTTGGGTGCATCGATCGCTCCCTCGTGTAGGGACTGCAAGCCGACTCGAGGCGCGCCTCGGGCGCCTGTTTACGGCTGCAACTTCGAATATCGGTTTCTCGAGGCCGCGGCACAATAGGCCATTTGGCCCAAGATGGAATATCCCATACCACACCGAAGGGGCAAGTGCCAGAGAATTGGAACGTGCCGGGCTTCGTCCGGGGAGTTTGCTGCGGAGGTCGCATGGAGTACAGGCAGTTGGGCAAGGCGGGTGTGCGAGTTTCGGCGATCGGGCTGGGGACCAACCAGTTCGGCGGCGTGGTCGACCAGGCCGGCGTCGATGAGATCCTGGGCGCCGCTCTGGAATGCGGGATCAACTTTTTCGATACGGCCGATACGTACAACGGCGGGCGCTCGGAGGAGGCGCTGGGCAAAGCGCTCGGGGGGCGACGTCACGAGGCATTGCTGGCCACCAAGGTGGCGCACGCGACGGGGCCGGGACCGAACGATCGGGGTGCCTCACGCCACCATATCGTCGCCGGGGTCGAGGCGAGCCTGCGCCGGCTGGCTACCGACCACATCGACCTGTACCAGATCCACACCTACGACGACTCTACACCTATCGAGGAGACACTGTCGGCGCTGGATGGCCTGGTGCGGGCCGGCAAAGTCCGCTACGTGGGCGCCTCGAATTTCATGGCCTGGCAGCTGGCGCGGGCCAACCTGCTGGCCGACCTGCACGGGTGGGCGCCGTTCGTGACGGTGCAGCCGCATTATCACATGCTCCAACGCGACGTCGAGCGCGAGCTGGTGCCGTACTGCACGGCCTACCGTGTCGGCATCCTGCCGTATTTCCCGTTGGCCGGCGGTTTTCTGACTGGGAAGTATCGGCGAGGGGAAGCGGCGCCGGCCGGGACACGCGGTGAGCGCAGCGGATACGTACAGGGCTATATGACGGAGGCGAACTACACGCGGCTGGAGCGGCTGGACAGCTGGGCGCGTGAGCGCGGGCGCTCCATGACGGAGCTTGCCATCGCCTGGCTCCTCAGCGAGCCGCAGGTGAGCTCCGTGATCGCGGGAGCGACCCGGGCAGCTCAGGTGAGGAGCAATGCGCGGGCGGGGGAGTGGAGGCTGACGGGGGACGAGCGGCGCGAGGTGAACGAGCTGCTGGGCGACGCCACAGGGTGAAGGCGATCGCAAGAACACGAGGCAATCTTGCGAATGAACACGTTCTCGACTTATTCTATGCGCTCAGGGGGGCGGTGCCCGGACGGAGGTTCAGTCGCCCCTCGTCAGGCGGCGCAGCCAGTCTATCACGCGCCTGCCCAATAGCCGATAGGCCGCGAGCCGGCCGCCCAGACGCCGCGGCCAGCGCCGCAAGTCGATCCGGCGGGGGTCGTCGCTCGAAAGGCGCTCGATCTCGATAGCCCGGCCGAGGACCTGATCTGCGCCGATTGGTGGGTCGGGGCTCCGGAGGGCGTCGCCTTGCGTTTGAAACTCCAGCGCGGCCGCTTTCCGGTGGACGTCGATGAGGCGGTGCAACACCAGCTGGCCGGCACGCGTGAAGAGCACCAGGTCGCCGCGCCGGAGGGAGGCGGCCGGCACCGGCTCCAGCGTCACCCGTTCGCCGTCTCTCAGCGCCGGCGCCATGCTCCGGCCCGTCACCTGAAATCGGACGGCCACCCCGGCGGCTAGTAGATCGCGCACCAGCCCCACGGCCTCGGGCGCCAACGACCTATCTGCAAGGATCTCCTGTTGCGTGTCTGCTTGTTGGGCCGGCGAACGATCCAAAGCCTTTGGTTGAACACGACCCATCAATCACAACCTCGCGCCGGCGAAGTCGAGAAAGAAGGCCGCCGCGTCCTGCATTGGCCGGCACTCGAATTCGTAGAAGGGCACGGACCTGATCAACTCATCGCAGAAATCGAGCATTTCCGGCAAAACCCACCGATCGAACCACAGGATGGAGCAAACGGGCAGGAGCCGGTCTGCGATGAAGCTGGCGGGCAGGGGGCGGACCCGGTTTTCCAGGCCGTGCGTAATGAAGAAGATGCCGCCGAGCGGCGCCCTGGCACTGCGGGCCACGCGCGCTTCGCCTGGCCACGGCGTGCCGAAAGCCTCGTAGCGGCCGGGCCTGCCGCGGACGACAATGCGGTCATCGCTCAAAAGCTGCAGACGGGCCTCGCTCTGAAACTGGCGCGCGAGCGTGGTCTTGCCGGCGCCCGAACGGCCGGCGAAGACGAAAGATCGTCCGCCCAGCACGGCCCCTGCCCCGTGCAAGATCAAGCCCCTGCGGGTGGCGAGGTAATACATCAGCAGCAGCTGGTCGAGCGGGTAGGCGATCGGGTTGGGGACCGGCCCCGCGCCCGCCACGCCGGCATAGAGGACAACCTCGTGCATGCCGGGGGCCCAGCGAGCGTCCCAGTGTGGCCCGAGCGGGCCTCCTCCGCCGCTCCACATACGGTAGGCGCCCACGCATCGGGTCAACGACCAGGCCTGGTCGCTGCGGAAAAGCAGCGGGGCCACACCGGCCTCCGCGCCAGGGCCCCGCTGCACATGCACGTGCACCGTCTCCCCCGTCGCGCTGCCATCGCCGCCGAAGCCGGCATAGTCAGCCCTCGGCGCCAGCTCCAGGTCAGCGCTCTCGGCGGCGAAGGTCACCCCGCCGATGGCGATGTCTACGCGGCTCATATGGCTGCCCCAGTGGCCCGGCAGCAGGCTGTAGGGCCCCCGTCATTCATCCGGCTCATGCCGCCGCCCCTGCCGCCCCGCGCGCCGCGCTCGACCGTGGAGTCCCCGCCCCGTCGTCAGGAGCCCAGTGCGACGCAATGGTTGGAGATGCCGCAGCCTGGCTGGTTGCCCACGCCAAGCGGCCCGTAGTCGGTCTTACAGCCTACGGCCAATACTTCGTCCGCCACCAGCTCGATCAACCGCAGAGCCGGCTTCTCGTAAGGCAGCCGCCCCTGCAGGGCCTCGCCCGCCGCCTCGCTTTGTGCCTCCATGGGTCCTCCTCCAGACGGTTTCTTGCTGAACGCCGCCCGGCAGCCGCGTGGCCCTCGCAAGCGACGCTGCCAGGGTTGCCTTGCGGCGAAGGGCCGGCCCGCGCCTGCCCGAGCAGCTATCGCCGTGACTTCAGCTGCCGGGGTCCCCGGCTGCTCCGGCCGCGGCCTGCAAAAGGCTCAGCCGCTCGTGCCCAACGGCGCAGGCATAGGCCGGGATACCTTCGTCGTCGCCGTGCTCGAGCGTCGCCAGGCCGGGGCAGTTGCCGCACAGAAGGCGGGCTTCGCACGTCTGGCAAAGGTGGCCGGGCCGCGCCTGTCTGGTCACGACCTCAGACAGGCCCTGCCAGGCCTCCGCGAAAGCCTGCTCCCGAAGGTTGCGCCTGCCCCTCGAGACAAGGATGCAGGGCTGAAGGTTGCCAAAAGCATCCACGTGGTAGGTGGTCCGGCCAGCGCCACAAATGAACAGGTCGCGCGTGCTCGGGGCGGCGCCTGCCTCGTCCAGGTATCTGCTCCAGGCCAACGGGCGCGCCGGATCGCGGAATTCCGCGGCTACAGCGTCGCTGGCGGGCACACGCAGCGCCAGGGGCCCGGGGTCACCTGCCAGCGTCCCGAAGACGAGCGGATCGTAACGAAAACGCACGCCGTAGGTGCGGGCCAGTTCCTGCATCGCGCCCAGCTCCGCGATATTCAACGAGAGCATGATGGTCTTGAGCCGCACCGGCACATGCGCGGCGAGCAACTGCTGGATGCCCGCCATGCAACGCCCATAGGAACCTGCAACGCCCGTGACGCGCTCGTAGGTCTGAGCCGTCGCGCCATAGAGGCTGATCTCTACGGCGCGCGGCGGGTATTCGCGAAAGAGCGCCACGATCTTTTCGTCGATCAGGGTGCCATTGGTGAAGACAGTGGTCACCAGCCCCTTTTCCCTGGCGTATCGGTACAGCTGAGGGAAGTCCGTCCGAAGGAGCGGCTCGCCACCGGTGATCAGGAAGAACAGGCAGCCGGCATCGGCTACCTGATCGATGATATGAGCAGCTTCAGCGCCGCTCAACTCCGTGCCGGACTCCCGCTGCCGTGCCGGTCCTGGCCCCAGATAGCAGTGGACGCACCGTAAGTTGCAACGCCTGGTCAGGTCCAGGCTGCCGGAGAGCGGCACGCGCGCCCGCGCGGCACGCCGCGACCAGGCTTGCAAACAGCTCTTGGCCCAGAAGGCCGGCTCCCGATCACACGTCCGGGCCGTTTGCACTGAGTCCATCGCCTACAGCCCGGTCGCGAGCAGGCCTGCAGCATGCAGGCTGTCTATGAATTCCTTCAGGTCTGCGCCCGCGGTCGCCGGCGACACCGCGAATCTGGAGGCGATAGCATCCTGGATGGCCGGCAATTCGTGCCGGCCGTCCAGCAGTCCCCAGATCAGCTCGGCCACCGGGTTCAGCACGTAGAGGCGTTGCAGGTCGGCCAGTTGGCCGCGCACGGGCACGAGGAGCAGCTCGCCGGCTATCCGCCGCGCCACGATCCCGTCAGCGCGCCGCGGCGCCTGAATCATCGCCATTTCAACTCCAGCGCAGGATCGCCTTCCAACTCGTAGCCATCCAGCACATAGCCCGTGCCTCCCTCAGCAGCATATTGCTGAAGGGACAGATCCACCGCATCACCCAAACGCATTGCCTCGCTGCCGGTGCTCACTGAGATGAAAGCTTGATCCAACTGGATCGAATCGGCGTCGAAAGCGATCGATGTGGGCGCGAAGGTGGCAATGGCACCGCCGTCGGGCTCCAAGACGAGGGACTGGCTCAACGTAGCATAGCCGGGCACAGAATCATTCCCGACAACACACGTCGCCGCGCTCAGGACGGGCAGCCGGGCACCGTTCTCGAGGCTGGGCACATCGCTGGTCAGCAACAAGCCATCCGCAGACAGCCGGTCCAGCCCGCCGTGACCGACGTAGTTGACCAGGCCACGCCCGGCGCGAAACGCGTCCAGAGTCAGGGCACGGGCTTGCGCAGCACCGAATTGGCCTACGTAGACCTTCTGCACCGAATACTGCGGCGAAATCAAACCGGCGAGCTCGTCACTCTCGGAGGCAAAGTTGCCGCCGATGCCTGGTTGGTCGGCCAGCATCAAAACCTGGCGCGACCAGCCGCTGCCGTCCGCGGCCTCGTACGCCCGGATCTTGGCGATCTCGGCCTGCAACTCGCTGGCGGTCAGCACCGGCAGCCGCCCTATGGCCATCTGCGGCACGCTGCTGCCGGCACCAACGTCGCCGTAGAGCATGTCTGCAGGCGCGATGCCGCCATCGACCGTGCCTGCCATGAGAGGCGGCACGATGCAGTCATTGTATCCGAGGTAGTTCTTGTAGTCAAAGGAACCGTTTCCGGCCAGGAGCACGTAGCGCGGCCGCGGGTTCCACGTGGCGTAAGCGAAAGACAGGAAATCGCGTATGGCCTGAGGACTGGCCACGCCGTAGTTGAACTCATCGTAGATCTGCTGCAGGTCGACCACCGCGGCTTGCAACCCGGCGCCGGCGCGGTAGCTGGCCAGCGCCTGTGCGGTCCCTGACAGGGCAGCGCTCGTGATGATGATGTATTCGGCTCCGCGACCGGCGGCCTTGAGCTGCGGGCCACTCGGCGCGGCCGAGAGCGATGCTCTTACGGCAGCCGGCGCAGTCAGCGCCAGGTATGGGCGGTCGCCGCTCTGGGGGCGGAAGCTCACGCGATAGCTGCCATTTGCCTGGTCCAGTGTGACTCCGGACACCAGGCGCGGGTGCAGGGGGTCTGCCAGGTCGAACACTTCTACGTTCGGGCCGGTGAAGCCCGAGACTGTAACCACAGGGTTGCCGCCGCCGCGCAGCAGCAACTGGTCATTCACAGCGCTGTAGGATCGCTGGTACGCCAGATCGAAGGAATTGATGTAGAAGATGCTGTAAGGGACGCCGGCATCCAGGATCCCTGCCACCTGCACCGTATTGGCGCCGGGCTGTAGAAGGCCCGCGTCGAACGAGACTGTGAGGGTGTAGGGCGTGGTGCCTGCCCAGCGGCCCTCGCCAACACGAACCCCGTTGATGCTCAGCACCACATGATGGTCGGCTCCGGTCTGGCTGTCCGTGGCGCCCATGAAGCGAGCTGTCAAACTGGCGAGGCCGGTGCGCGCCGCGCCGCTCCCCTGCACGGGAAAGCTCTTGTGATCGACCGCGGTGCCGGCCTGGACATAATCCCACATCCAGTAGTCCGCGGCTGGATCGCTGAAGAGAGCGGTCAGCGGGTAGACGTTCTGTTCCGCGTGGCTGGTGTCGGCGAAGGTCTCGCCCGCAACCGGCCCTGGCGCGCCCCCGGGCTCGGGAAGCATCTGCGTGCCGGAGCCCCTCTGGAGCCAGTACGTATTCTCATTGGTGAACTGGCTGCTTGGGCTCTGGCCATAGAAGTAGAGGCCGGCGTTGCCTGCCGCCGGCAGCACGGCAACGTCCTGCCCCGCGTTCGACAGGCGCAGGAGATTCTGCTGGATGAGATCGCCGGCCGCCGCCTTCGGCACCCCAAGTGCGGACGCGATGTCTGCGACGTCGAGATAGTACAGGCCGTCCTGGCTCACCAGGATCCTGGCGGCTCCGGTGGGTGTGGCAGGCACCGACGAGCCGTCGAGGATCAAGGGCAACCACAGCATGTGATTGCGGGCCGTTTGCGATGGGACTTGCGTCTTCGAGCCAGGGTTCTGCACCCAGCTTTGCGGGACGGGGGCGGCCGCGGCCGTGGGTGTCGTCGTGGGGGCTGCTCGCAGCCGCGCCTCGGAGCGTTCTTCAAAGGTCAACGGCCCTGCGGGCGAGCCCAAGGTCAGCGTCCGGGCCGCAGCATAAGTTCCCGCCGGGAGCGCCAACGGCCCGCTCACCGTCACCTTATAAGGGCCGTAGCTACGCCGAACCCCGCGGCTCTCGACCTCCTCCAGCCGGTAGATGTACCTGCCACCGGGTTGGGCTCCGGGATCTGACAGGCGATAGAGCGCGCCGGGGCCGTCGCCGGGCGACGCGGGCAGCAAATCGACCGAGATCGGCTGCCAGGAACCGCCAGCTGCCTGGCGATAGACGTAATAGCCGGCGGTGCCGCGCTCGTCCGCAACTGCCCATTCGACATAGACGCCGCCCGATTCGACCGTGCCTGCTGCGAAATGGGTCACCAGCGCAAGCGTGGGAGATGTCGCTTCCAAGGAAGCCGTCGAGCTGAGCTGCGGTTCGTTGCGCCCGTATGGATTGCTGGCAGGCTGCGTGAGCGCTTGCACCAGCAACGCGGTATTGAAGACCTGGCTGCTGCTTGTTGTGGAGACGGCGGAACTAAGGGTAAGTTGGAACTGCATAGCGCAGACGGCCCCAGGGGGCACCAAACCCCCACTGTAGGTCACGGTTGTGCGCCCGTTGGCGGCCTGCGTGCCAAAGGCAAAGCCACAACCGGCCGTCATGCCGGCAGGGCTGACAAGCTGCGTGGGTGTCAGAGGGTCGCTGATGGCCACACCGTAAGCCGTAGACGTGCCCACGTTTGTGACAACGAAGCTCACAGTCACCTGCCCGCCCGGGGCCGTCCGGCTGGGGGTGAAGGCCTTGCTGAGTTGAAGTTTGGGTTCGACCACATTCACGACAGCCGTGGAAGTCAGACGGTGTGCCGACCCGCCCGCGTCCAACCAGCTGAGGGTCGCGTCGTTCGTCAGCTGGACGCCACTGCGGTTGCCGGGCATGTCGGCAAGGCGCGCCGTGTAGGTGATGAGGCCGGGGGCACCGCTCAAGATCAGGTCGCCGAAGCTCCAGGTCATGGTGACTGGTCGGCTGCCATCGTCGGGTGACGTGACGCCGGCCGTGGGCAACGTGCCCAGGCCGCTGCTGCCGGACACGCCAACGAAAAGCATGCCGGCTGGCAACGTGTCGGTGAGGGCCAGTGAACGGGCGGTGCCTGCCGGGCCGGCGATGCTGAGGGTATAAGTGACCACCTGGCCGACGGTGGCCTGGCCCGCGCCCCCGATGCTCTTGGCCAACGTCAGACCCAGCACGGTGAAGCTGGCGGTGGCGGGACCGCTACGGTAGCCGCGCGGCTGGCTCGAAACGTCAGCGTAGGTCACCCAGGCAGTGTTCGTGTGGCTGCCGTTGAGCGTGAGCGTGGGGAGCGCCAGGGCCGTAAAGTTGCAGCCGAGCGAGCCGCTGGCGGGGATCGTGCCGAATGTGATGACAAGGTTGGAGATGCTGCTGACCACGGCCGGCACTAGGGCCCGGCCCGCCTGGTCCGCGCAGGTCAAGGAGCCGGCGTTGTACCGGGTGCCGGCGGCCAGGGTGTCCGTCACGACGACCTGGCTGGCCGCGCCGGCCGTGTTCGTGACATAGATGGCATAGTAAAGCGTGGCGCCAGCTTGCACGCCTCTTGTGGGACGCACGGTCTTGGCGATGCTTAGCGCAGGCTCGATCACGTTCAATGCGGAGAAGGCAGTCCTCGACTGCCTGGCATTGCTGGTGTTCTGGTAGTTCAGCGTGGCGTTGTTGGTCAGCTGGATGCCGTTGTGGTTCGCAGGCACGTCGGCCAGGCGGGCAGTATAGGTGATCAGGCGCGCAGCGCTGCCCAAGACCTTATCGCCGAAGTTCCAGGTCACGGTTACTGGCTGGCTGCCGTCGTCAGGCGAGGAGACGCTCGGGCCGGGCAGGGCGCCCAGGCCGCTCGAGCCGGCTGAACCCAGGAAAACCAGGCCGGCAGGCAAGGTGTCGGTGAGTGCCAGGGAGTGGGCAGTCCCGGCAGGGCCGCTGAGCTGCAAAGTGTAGGTCACGACCTGGCCGATGGTGGCTTGGGCCGTCCCGTTGGCTGTCTTGCCCAGTGTCAGGGCAGCCACGTTGAAGCTGGCGCTGGCCGGGCCGGCGCTGTAGCCCCGCGGGTTACTGGGCCAGCTGGCATAGGTCACCGAGGCCGAGTTCGTGTGGCTGCCGTCGACGGTGAGGCTGGGGAGGGCCAGGGCCCCAAAGCTACAGTGCAGCCACCGATGCGCGGGAATCATGCCCGCGCTCAGGGCCAACTGGGTGGTGCTGGTGACTACGCCAGGCGTGTAGGCCTGCCCCAGCTGGGGGGTGCAGCTGGCCGAGCCGGGGGTGTACTGGGTGCTGGCGGCCAGCGTGTCGGTGATGAGCGTGGCGAAGGCCGGCGTGGCCCGCGTGTTCGTCAGGAAGAGGGTATAACTCAGGGGGGTGCCGGCCTGCACGCTGCTCGCCGGGCTAACCGTTTTGGCGATGCCCAGCAGTGGCTCGACGATGGCGACCGTAGCCTGAGCCGTCCTTCTGGCCAGCCCTCGACCGGCGTTGACGTAGGTCAACGTGGTATCGTTGGGCAGCAAGTAACCGTTGCGGTCGTAGGTGGCGTTGCCGGCCACCTGCGCCGTATACGTGATGACCCGCTGCGGGCCGGACATCTCCAGGTTGCCGAAGCTCCAGGTGACGGTGACGGGCTGGCTGCCGTCGTCGGGCGAGGAGATGCTTGGGCCGGGCAGGGCGCCCAGGCCGCTCGAGCCGGCTGAACCCAGGAAAACCAGGCCGGCGGGCAGGGTGTCGGTTAGCGTCAGAGATTGGGCCGTGCCGGCGGGGTTGGTAATGCTCAGGGTGTAGGTCACGACCTGGCCGATGGTGGCCTGGCTTGTGCCGGCGGAACTCTTGCCCAGCGACAGGCCAGGCGTAGTGAAGGTGGCGCTGGCGGGGCCGGCGCTGTAGCCCCGCGAGTTACTGGGCC
>Ga0326727_10025681_pt1 | contig 11022 bp, 10 predicted proteins | sample MB2enrmetagenome_FD_207643 | JGI IMG/M metagenome (GOLD analysis project Ga0326727, IMG submission 207643) | Lab enriched peat soil microbial communities from McLean, Ithaca, NY, United States - MB29MY | ecosystem: Environmental > Terrestrial > Soil > Wetlands > Peat | place: USA: New York... | reverse complement strand
GTCGAGGTCCACCACGTGCAGGCGTCGCGCGCCAGCGGCGACGAATGCCTCGGCCTGCTCCAGCGGGTCGCCGTAAACGGTCTCGGACGAGAACTCGCCCTGGAACAGCCGCACGCACCTGCCTCCCAGGATGTCGACGGCGGGCCACAGCTCCACCTCACGCCTCCGGAGCCGTCTCGTCGCAGATCCGGGCAAAGCGCGCGAGGAGTCGGAGGCCGGCGGATGCCGACTTCTCCGGATGGAATTGCGTCCCGAACATGTTCCCGCGCTCGAACGCGACCGCGATCTCGCCTCCGTAGTCGCAGGTGCCGACGACGCTGCCGACGGCCTCGGCGCCTTCGGGAAACGGCGTGTAGGAGTGAACGAAGTAGTACCACTGGCTCCCGGCACCGCCGAGCAGGCGCGAGCCCCTTCCCTCGGGCTGCCGTACCAGGTTCCACTGCATCTGCGGTCGGCGCTCGCTCGCAGCTATGGCACGCACAGATCCTTGCAGGATGCCCAGGCCGGGGACTTCCGGGTCCTCCTCCGAGCCCTCGAACAGCAGCTGCAGCCCGACGCAGATCCCGAGGAAGGGGCGGCCTTCGGCGACACAGAGGCGGACCACCTCGTCGAGGCCCGAGTCGCGAAGCGCACGGGCACAGGCGCCGAAAGCACCGACGCCGGGCAGGACGATCCCCGCCGCGTCCGTGGCGGCTTCGGGGCTGTCGACCAGGCGGGCGTCCGCGCCGACGTGCACCAGGGCCTTCTCGGCCGAGCGGAGATTGCCGATGCCGTAATCGAGGACAGCGATCACCTGTGGCCTACAACCTGCCCTTGGTAGACGGGATGCCACTGCCCTCGACCCGGGCAGCGTCCCGAATCGCCCTGCCGACCGCCTTGAAGGACGCTTCGAGGACGTGGTGGGGGTTGCGCCCGTGACGGAGCTCGATGTGCAGGGTGATTGCCGCCGAGTGCGTGAAGGCCCGCCAGAACTCCTCGGCCAGCTGGACATCGAACGGAGGGCTTCCGAGCGGCGCCGTCTCCCCCAGCTCAACGTCGTAGTGCAGGTACGGTCTCCCGGAAAGGTCGAGTGCCACATCGACCAGTGCCTCGTCGAGTGGCACCGCGATCGACGCGAAGCGGCGAACCCCCGCCTTCGACCCGAGTGCCTCGGTGAGAGCCTCCCCGAGGACGATGCCCGTGTCCTCGACCGTGTGGTGGGCGTCGACCTCGAGGTCCCCGCGAGCCTTGAGGTCGAGCTTCATGCCGCCGTGCCTTCCCAACTGGGCCAGCATGTGGTCGAAGAACGGCAGGCCCGTGTCTGCCTCGGCAGCACCTGTCCCGTCCAGCTCGAGCAGGACGGCGATATCGGTCTCCTTGGTCGAGCGCCTCCGCTCGGCGCGGCGCGGATCTGGTCCAGGGTTCATCGCCATCCGTCAAGCCTTGCACGTCCGGGCCCAGCCATCAGCCTGAAACCGACCACCGCATCAATTGAGGCGCCGGCGCGAAGCGATGAGCTGGCCGCGAGTCGCGAGCTCATCGCGGGCCGTGAGCTCGTTACGGGGGGTGAGCTCAACGCGGGCCGCAAGCTGGCCGCAGGCAGCATCGATAGAACGCCCCCGGTTCTGGCGGATCGTGGCGTTCACGCAGGCCTGCCCCAACCAGGCCCGAAAGTCCGAGACGCGTGAGATGTCGGACCCCCTGAGGCCCCTCGAGAGGCCTCCCGCGGTCGGATTGAGGGGGATGAGATTGACATGGGCTCCGAGTGGACGGGCGAGAGAGGCCAGCTCGAAGGCGTCCGAAGGACGGTCGTTCACCTCCGCGATGCAGGCCCACTCGAACGAGATCCTTCTCCCGGTCGCTGCTCGGTACTCTTCGCAGGCTTTCATGACCGTCGCAAGGGGGTACCTGCGGTTGAGTGGTACCAGCTGGTCGCGCAGAGAGTCGTTGGCCGCGTGCAAGGAAACCGCGAGGTTGACCTGGAGCGTCTTTCCCGCCAGCTGCCGGATGCCGGGCACGACACCCACTGTTGAGATCGTGATGTGCCGTGCAGCCAGGCTCAAGTCCCTGTTCATCGTCTCCACGGCGGCCCAGACGGACCGGAAATTCGCCATTGGCTCGCCCATGCCCATGAGCACGACGTTGCCGAGCTCGCCCCATCCCTCCGACCTGCAGTGCCTGGCGGCTATCACCACCTGCTCGACGATCTCCCCCGAGCTGAGCTGCCGCCCGAAGCCGGCGTCACCGGTCGCGCAAAAGGTGCAGCCCATCGCGCAGCCCGCCTGGCTCGAGACGCACACCGTCGCTCGGTCCCGGTAACGCATGAGGACCGTCTCGATGCGCTTGGCGTCGCTCGTCTCGAGCAACCACTTCACCGTGGAGCCCCTGTCGGCGACGCTCTCGGCGACACAGGAGAAGGCGGGTGCCAGTCCCGGGGCTTGCTCGAGTCGACCGCGCAGCGCCCGGGGAAGCTCCGTGAGATCCCCCGGCTCCGCCAGTCGCCGGTAGAAGCCGTCGAATACCTGGCTCACACGGTACGGGGGCTGATCGGACAGCAGCACTGCGAGCTCGTCCCGTCCCAGGTCGTACCGGCTCACGCGGGCGTGCTCATCGCTCGTCACCGCCGGCCTCGTGCGATGCGCCCCGCAGATGCGCCGCATAGCCGGCGACCACGTCGGTGACATAGGCGCGGTCCGTGTGATCGTCGACGAACCCGAGCGAGAAATAGAGCCTGCGCGCCGCCACGTTGTCGTGATCGACGTAGAGCATGCCCGTGCTCACGCCGCGCTCGCACAGGGAGGCGAGACCGGCGAGCACCAGCTGGCGCCCGAGACCGTGGCCCTGGAAGTCGGGATCGACCGCGATCACATAGATCTCGCCGAGTTGTTGCTTGAGGCCGTCGTCCGTCAGATCGTCCTCGGGCTCGTGGACCTTCGTCCAGCAGAAGCCCGCCAGGCGACCGTCTCGTTCGTGCAGCAGGAACCCGCGCGGATCGAACCACGGTTGACGCTCGCGCTCTTGGATGGTGGCGAGATCCCATGAACCCTGCTCGGGATGACCGCGGAACGCACGATTGTTCACCTCCAGCCAAGCCAGCTCATCTTCGCCGGGCCGAAACGGCCGCACCGAGATCGCCGCGCTCTCCTCGGTGACGGGTAGCGCACGCCGCATCTGTACGAGGTCGCGGCCGCGTCGCATGCCGACAGCCGATGCGACGGCGTCATCGATCGGCCCCGGCTTGGGCACCCACAGGTGCACGTGGCCACCGCCCTGGGACTCGATGACCCTGAGCGCCGCGCTGAGAAGCTCGGTCTGAAGCTCGGCTCCGGTCGTGGCTCGCCAACGGGGATGCACGACGTACTCGACGGCCCAGTTCGCGTCTTTGCCCCGGCTGATCTGTGCGTAAGCGATGACGCGTTCTCGACCGCTCTCCCGAGCCACGAACCCCGCAAAGCCCTCACGACCGCCTTGGACGAGATCGAGCCACTGGTGCTCGCCGAGGGCGCGATGGCCGTCGGCCACGCTCGCCGCCTCGAGCAAGGACGAGATGGCAGCGATGTCGGCTTCTCCCATCCTGCGCTTGATCTCGACGTTGTGCACTTGGCGAACATACCGTCTGTTCACCGCTGGCTCGCCGCCAGCGCGTGGCTACGATCCGAAGATGCCCAGCGTGCCGAGCACCCGACCCCCGAGCGGCACCGGTCGTGCGAGCGGCACCGGTCGCGCCAGCGGCACCGGTCGCGCCAGCGGCACCGGTCGCGCCAGCGGCACCGGTCGCGCCAGCGGCGGCGGTCGCGCCAGTGGCGGCCGTCGTGGGAGCGGTAGCGGCCGCCGGCGCCCCCTGGCGAGAGCACGTAAGATCGCTGACCGCCTTGCCGAGGCGTGTCCGGGATCTGCGAGCGACCTGTGCGCGCTGGACCACCGCAGCCCGTTCGAGCTGCTCATCGCCACGATTCTCTCTGCCCAGTGCACCGACGAGCGCGTCAACCTAGTGATACCGGCGCTGTTCGAGCGTTATCCAACGCCCCAAGCTTTCGCGAGCGCAGAGCGTGGGGAGCTCGAGAACCTCATCCGGTCCACGGGCTTCTTCCGTTCCAAGGCCGACCACATCATCGGGGCCTCGGAGGCGATCGTCATGCGTTACTCGGGCGAGACGCCCCGGACGCTGGAGGAGCTGACCACACTCCCGGGAGTTGGCCGCAAGACCGCCAACGTGGTGCTCTCCGTCGGCTTCGGCCTTCCTGGGCTGCCCGTTGACACCCACGTGGCAAGAGTGAGCCGACGCCTCGAACTGACCGACTCGTCCGACCCGAACAAGATCGAACAGGACCTCTGCGCGCTGTATCCCCCTGATGAGTGGGGCGCCTTCAGCGCCCGGCTCATCCTGCACGGCCGGAGGGTCTGCCCCGCGCGCCGGCCTCATTGCGACATCTGCGAGCTCGCCGACCTTTGTCCGTCGAGGGGCAAATTCTGACGAGCGCGTGACTTCTCTGTGAGTCTCGTGACAGGTTGGTGACTTGCGTCAATTCGCCAGGACCGGGAGGCTAACTTCGACCCAAGGAACCGGTTCCCGCCACCTGGTTCCAACGAGCGGAAGCGGGATCCGCCGCCCGATCCGCTCACCGACGGCGCCCTCGGGGCGCCGTCGGCGCGTCCGGGCACGCTTCTAACGCGTCATCTCCCACCTGCTAGCAGCCTTTCGAGGCGGCGCACGGCGCCGCCGAGAGCACGCTCCACCGCGATGAGGTCCGATCCCACGTCGTCCCTCTTGGCCGCAATGGCGGCGTCTGCGAGCGTCGTGACGCGACGACCTATCTGTTCGAGCGAGGAGGCGATCGAGGACAGCTCGGAGAACTCCGACGGCTCGAGGACTAGCGGTGCCATGCCGCCATCATCGCCGATCCGCGCCAACGATTGGGATCCGGCCGGCGGATACGCTGCCTGCATGCTCCGACGGCTTGACCTGCGGGCTGGCGCGCCCGAATTCGCTGGTGCGCTCCCGCGACCCGACCTCGCCGGCCAAGGCTCGGTGGAAGAGGTCCGTGCCATCGTCGAGGACGTCAAGGTGCGAGGGGACGCGGCGCTGCGGGAGTACACGGCTCGTTTCGACAAGGTCGTCGTCGACGAGATCCGAGTGCCCGTCGCAGACATCGACGCGGCGCCGGACCGCTTGCAACCGGCACTTCTCGAGGCGCTCACCGAAGCTGCCCGCTCCATCGAGCTGTTCCACCGCCACCGGGCGCCGACCCCGGGGACCTACGAGCGCAATGGGATCGAGGTCGACCTGCTCGAGCTTCCCGTCGCCCGCGCCGGGGTCTATGTCCCGGGTGGGCGGGCGAGCTATCCCTCGAGCGTGCTCATGAGCGCCATCCCGGCCCGGGTCGCAGGCGTGGAGGGCATTGCCCTCTGCGTGCCGCCCGCGCCGGACGGCTCCATCCCGGCCGAGGTGCTCGCAGCCGCAAGCCTGGCCGGGGTGGACGAGCTCTACCGCATCGGGGGCGCGCAGGCGATCGCCGCCATGGCCTACGGCACTGAGACCGTCGCCCGCGTCGATGTCATCGTCGGACCCGGGAGCCGGCGCGTCTCGCTCGCCAAGCTCGAGGTCCGCGGTGCCGTCGGCATGCCGGCTTCCTTCGCCGGGCCCTCGGAGGTTGTGGTGATCGCGGACGAGACGGTCCCGGTCGACTACGTGGCCATCGACCTCGTCGTCCAAGCCGAGCACGGCCCCGATGGGCTCGCTTGGCTCATCACGTGGTCCGAGCCGGTACTGCAGGCTGTGACCGAGGCCGTCACCCGCTTCGTCGAGGAGTCTCCCCGTCGCGCCGAGATCGAGGCGACGCTCGCGGCGGGGGGCTACGCGGTGCTCGTCGACGGACCTGAGGCAGCCATGGCGGTGGCGAACGAGATAGCGCCCGAGCACCTGGAGCTCTGCTGCAGCGACCCGCAGGCGATGGTTCCCCTCGTGCGCAACGCGGGCGCGGTCTTCGTCGGTCCGTACGCGCCGGCATCGCTCGGCGATTACCTTGCCGGGCCGAGTCACACGCTGCCGACCTTCCGGTCCGCGCGTTACTCGAGCGCGCTCGGCGTGGAGGACTTCCTCCGCAGGGTGCACGTGATCTCCGCGGACCGCCGGGCGCTCGTTCGCGTCGCGCCTTACGTTGCCGCGATCGCTAACGCAGAGGGGCTTCCCGCCCACGCCCGGTCCGTTGTCCTGCGCTCGGAGCCCGAGGGGCAGGAAGGCACATGAGCCGGTACAGGACCAGCGGTCACACAACCGATGGCGAGCCCCGGCGGGAAGTCGCCCTGCGGCCCGGTTACCACTCGCCTCAGGTGGAGGTCGACGTCCGCCTCAACACCAACGAGTCGCCCGAGCCTCCTCCGCGGGCCTTTGTCGAGGCGCTTGCCGACGAGCTGCGCTCGATCCCGCTGCATCGCTACCCCGATCGTGAAGCCATGGCGCTGCGGACGGCGCTCGCAGCCCACCACGGGGTCTCAGCCGAGCAGGTGTTCTGCGCCAACGGCTCGAACGAGGCGATCCAGTGCCTCCTGCTCGCTTACGGTGGCTCGAACAGGCCCGCGATGCTGTTCGAGCCGACCTACGCCCTGCACTCCCATATCGCCAAGCTCACCGGGACGCCGGTGGTCGAAGGCGGGCGGGACGACGCCTTCAAAGTCGAGCTCGCCGAAGTCGCCCGGACGGTCACGAGGTCGTCCGAGACTTACGGACCGGCGGCACCTGCTGTCACCTTCCTCTGCTCGCCGAACAACCCGACCGGTGGTGTCGAGCCGTTGGAGACCGTCCGGGCCGTCCTCGCCCTCGTGCCGGGGATACTCGTCGTCGACGAGGCTTACGGGCAGTTCGCGCCGTCGTCCGCTCTCGATCTGCTCGACTTCGACCCCCGCCTCGTCGTGTTGCGCACCTTCTCGAAGACCTGGGCGCTGGCAGGCCTGCGCCTTGGCTATGCCATCGCCGACCCGGGCGTGGTGGCCTCGCTGTCGAACGTGGCGCTTCCGTACCATCTCGACGCCTTGAAACAGGCGGCGGGTCGCCTCGCCCTCGGCTTCGAGGACGAGATGCGCGCCCGCGTGGCAGCCACAGTCGAGGAACGAGGACGGGTCGCCACCGCCCTGCGGGAGCTTCCCGTCGAGGTGTGGCCGTCCGACGCCAACTTCATCCTCTTCCGTGCCGGATCACAAGACGGCTTCGCCGTCTGGAAGCGCCTGCTCGATCACTCGGTGCTGGTCCGTGACGTCTCGGACTGGCCGGGACTGGAAGGCTGCCTTCGCGTCACCATCGGCACAGCTTCGGAGAACGACCGTTTCCTCTCGGCCTTGGCAGATGTCCTCTCGAGCCGGACGTGACCTCTGTTGGAGGGTCCGCGGCTGCCTGAGCGCTCACGACCCGGGCGGAGGTCCTCCCCGCCCGGCGTCGTCCTCAGCCGAAGCGGCCCTGGATGTAGTCCAAGGTCCTTTGGTCGTCCGGTTCCGAGAACAACTTCCTCGTGGGCGCCACCTCTATCTGTTCTCCGGCCCTGTCCTCACCCATCAAGAAGAACGCACACAGGTCCGACACGCGCGCAGCCTGTTGCATGTTGTGGGTGACGATGATGATCGTGACACGGGACTTGAGCTCACCGAGGAGCTCCTCGATGAGCCGCGTCGAGATCGGGTCGAGGGAGGAGGTCGGCTCGTCCATCAAGAGGACCTCGGGCTCCACCGCGAGCGCCCTTGCGATGCACAAGCGTTGCTGCTCGCCCCCCGAAAGCGTCGAGGCGTGAGCTTTCAGCCGGTCCACGACCGAGTCCCAGAGAGCAGCCGCGACAAGAGAGGATTCGGCAGCTTCGTCGAGGACTGATTTCTTGTGTATCCCGTTGAACTTCAGGCCTGAGACGACGTTCTCGTAGATGGACATCGTGGGAAACGGGTTAGGCCTTTGGAACACCATCCCGACACGGGTTCGCAACAGGGTCGGGGGAATCCCACCCGTGTAGATGTCGGTGTCCCCCAACATCAGCTTGCCGGTCACGACAGCTCCCTTGGTGAGATCGTGCAACCGGTTGATGGCTCGCAAGAGCGTCGTCTTGCCGGAACCCGAGGGCCCGATGAGAGCCGTGACCTTGTTCCTCGGGACGTCGAAGGTCGCGTCACGTATCGCCGTGCGCCCGCTGAACGACACGGCCACGTCCTCCAGCCGCATCGCGACCGGGCCCGACCGCACATCGCCGTCCGGGCTTGGCGTCTGGGTCACCAACACGGGGACCATGGTGCTCGGGTCCACAGCTACCGCCTCTCTCTTTGGAGCCACGCCGCGAGAAGGCGGCTCCCCAAATTAAGGAACAGAACGACGACCACCAGCGACAGGGCGATGCCCCAGCTCTCCGCTCGCAGCGAAGTGTATGGAGATGTGGCCGACTGGAAGATCTGCAGCGGCATCGCGGCCATCTCGTGCAAGGGGTTCCAGGTGACGACGGTCGACGCGCCGATCACCCACAGGATCGGTGCCGTCTCGCCCACTGCCCGCGACAGTGCCAGGAGCACGGCGGTGATGAGACCGGGAAGCGCAGTCGGTATCACGACCTTGCGTGAGACAACTCCATTGCGGGCCCCGAGTGCGAGAGCGGCTTCCCGGATCGTGAAGGGCACGCTTCGCAGTGCGTTCTCAGAGGCCTTGATGATGATCGGGATCATGAGGATGCCGAGCGCGAAGCTCCCGGCGATTCCCGCGAAGCCTATGCCCGGCAGCTTTATGCCCCATTCGTGGAACCCGATCACAAGCACTTGATACGCGAAGATGCCGAGCAGGATCGAGGGCAGCCCGGTCATGATCTCGGCTGTCATTCGCAAGGCGTTGGCGAGCTGTCCATCCGACTCGGCCAGGAAGAGCCCAGTGACGACGCCGATCGGGATCGCGATCACTGCCGCCAGGCCGTCGATGACGAGCGACCCGACGAGGGCGTTGGCGATTCCCCCGACGTCGTTGGGATAGAGAAGCGACGGGAACTGCGGGCTCTTCGTGAAAAAGTCGATGCTCCACCAGCGGAGACCCTTTTGCACGAGCGAGAACAAGATCGCGAAGAGAGGTATCAGGGCGAGGAGGAGGGCGAAGCCGCAGAGCGCGACCACCACCTTGGACCTGAGCATCCGCCGCTTCAGCGTCTTGTGCGCCACTTGCTGGATCAGCTCGCGCCGCTCGAGCATCGGATCCGGCGGCACCCCTTCGATCGTTGTCGAGCTCATCCGAACTGCGCCTGTGCTCCCGAACGGCGGATGAGCCGGCGGCCGAACCAGTTCACGATCGCGGTCATCGCCATCAAGATCACCGCAAGGGCACCGAGGGCGGCAACTTGCAGCGGCGTCGCGTCCTGGAACTCGAGTGCGATCGTCGAGGCAAGTGTGGAGGCGGTCGAGAACAGCGAGTGCGGGAAGAGCGGGTTCAGGCCGATGACCATGGCGACAGCCACCGTCTCGCCGAGAGCCCGTGCGGTCGCCAATGTCACGGCGCCGACGATGCCGGTCCGTGCCGCGGGCAGGACGACACTGCGCAGCACCTGCCACTTCGTCGCGCCGACGCTGAGTGCCCCTTCGAACTGGTCGTTGGGAACGACGGCGATGGCGTCTCTCGAAAGCGCCACGATCATCGGCAGGATCATGACGAACAGCACGCAGCCGGCGAGCAGCAGCCCGACGCCCTCGAAAGGAGCGTCGAAGGGCCAGTGGCCATTCGTTATGTCGGCCAGGTCAGGTTCCACCGTCTTCTCGAACCAGGGGGCGAGAACCAACAGGCCCCAAAGTCCGTACACGACGCTCGGCACTGCGGCGAGAAGCTCCACGAGTGACGAGGCGTAGATTCGGGCCTTGCCAGGAAGCACGTGCACTATCGCAAGTGCAGATCCGATCCCGATCGGGATGGCGAGGACGAGCGCGATGGCCGTCGTCAGCAGCGTACCTACGATGATCGGAAGCGCGCCGAAGGAGTCCGACGCCTGACTCCACGTCCTGCCGTAGAGGATCGACAGACCCGAATGGCGCCAGGCGGGGATCGAGGAGACGATGACGCTGATCAAAAAGACCACGCAGATCAGCGCGAACAGACCGGAGACGCCGTAGAGGATGAACAAATACGCCCAATCGCTCTTGACCGAGAAGAGCTTCGTCCTCTCGGTCAAGAGCGGATCAGACATCCCTGGATCAGAAACTGCTAAGGGAGGAGTGGTCGTCAAACCTCAGCCTTACTGTTCACTCAACCATGTCTCGCTTGGGACTGCTGGGGCAAGTCTGTGGCTTACGAACCGTTGGTGGTCAGCAACACCTGGCCGTGCGAACCCCTGCACTGCAGGAGCGTGCTGCGTGCCAGCGCCTGGATGTTAGCTGGCAGCGGGACGTAGCCCTGCAGGGCGGCGACGTCCTGTCCTGCGGTCGTCCCGTCGACTGCGCCCGAGTGCGACAGCCAGTCGAGGTACTTCACGAGCAGGGTCCCCTCGGCGTCGGTGGTCTGGTTCGACTTCCAGATGACTGCCCATGTGTACCCTGCGATTGGGTACACCTTGGCGCCCCACTGGTAGACGATCGAGAAGCCCGTCGGCGAGATCTTCGGCCTGGCGGCCGCGGCGAGCGATACGCCCTGGAGGGTGGGCAGGACGGCGTTGCCCGACCTGTTGACGATGGCCCCGACTCCCTTGATCAGGCTCGGGTTGAGCAGCAGGTAGGAGTACTCGACATAGCCGAGCGAGTAGGGCGTGTTCTCGATGTCAGAGGCGACGCCGGCGTTCCCGCTCCCCGCGATGCCGTCAGTAGGCAGCGAGAGCGGGGTCTTCGCGGGACCGGTCGTCCACACTGACGGAGCAGCGGCGTGCAGGAAGTTCGTGAAGATGTACGTCGTCCCCGATGAGTCCCCACGGGCGACGACGATGATCCGCTCGTGTGGCAGCTTGACCTTCGGGTTCAGACCCTGGATGGCGGCCGAGTTCCAATAGAAGACCTTGCCCAGGTAGATGTTGGCGAGCACGGTCGCGTTGAAGACGAGCGACTTGACCTTGAGGCCGG
>Ga0326727_10025679_pt1 | contig 11022 bp, 7 predicted proteins | sample MB2enrmetagenome_FD_207643 | JGI IMG/M metagenome (GOLD analysis project Ga0326727, IMG submission 207643) | Lab enriched peat soil microbial communities from McLean, Ithaca, NY, United States - MB29MY | ecosystem: Environmental > Terrestrial > Soil > Wetlands > Peat | place: USA: New York... | reverse complement strand
CCTGATAGGCAGTCATCTCTTCCGGCGTGACTTTTTCCAAAGTACATTCTTCAACCATATAACTTGTTATCTTGTCATCAAACTCCATCCTTGCGCTGTTTTGCCCGGTCAAACCATGCGCGAGTTCGTCTTTGACATGTAAAAGCGTTCGTCCTCCGGATTTTATCTGATAAGTAACCATATTTTTTGTAGGCTGAGGCAGTCCCAGCGTCTGGGCGCGGCTTTCAAAGTCGCGTCGATCAATTTCCGTTGAAATTCCGTCAACCAGAAACAAAACCGATCCCACCGGCATCATCGTTAATGTTCCCGCGACCGTGCTTGCCGTTCCCACGGCGATTGTCGAATAATCCGAAAATTTTCTGGAACGAAGCTCTAAAGGCGTTAATTTCCGGAATTTCATGACAACGCGGCAGCCATAGAAATCCCTGAAGCTCTCCTGCAACTGATAATATTTTAAGGCGCGCACGATGAATTCGGAGACATGGCCAAGGTAAAGTTTTTCGCCGGGCGGCAGGTTTACCGATTCGGGCCTGACATCACGCGACAACTTCAAACAACTGAAAAGTGTGTCCTGTCCTCCCGCGTTTTCCGCGCACCCGGGCAATAGAATCACATTGATTTCGCCTCTTGTGGTGCGCGCCTTTACGTCTTCTTCGTAGGGATCAATTTTTCTATCAATGTAATTTTTATAGATGGTGCCGCAGCCCGAAAGATTTATAAAAATGATCATCCCGATCAGCGGCATAATTACCGCACGCGCTATTTTTTTGCCGTTTTCAATAGGATCATTCATGCCCGGTCACATTAATATTTATTGCACCTGCTTCTCATTTCGCGCTTTGGTCTTTCCGCCAATGACTCTCAAAAACATTGATCAATAAACTTCCTTAATGCATCATGAATTATAGTAGACACCGTCTTATGTATCAAGAATTATTTGGAAACAAAATGTATTGTACGGGTGGGGGAAAATGATTGAAAACCGCTTAGCGTATATGATACATTTCCAGCCTGTAAGCAGTATTCGTAAAATAACGGGAATAAGCATTTTAAACGATGAAAACTAAAAATATTAAAAATCTGCACCATGAAATGATGTATCCATATAAGAGGCAGCCATACTCATATAGTTGCGGAGCTTCCTGTCTGGAAACGGTTCTAACTTACTTCGGCTTCATTGTCAGTGAAGCCGAAGTCATAAAGATGGCCGGCACATCTAAAAAAGATGGAACATTGGTAAAAGGAATCATTAAAGTCGCCAGGAAATATAAGCTAAAATACAAGATGCATGAAAATATGGTTATTGACGATATCAAGGATTGTGTCGATAAAAACATTCCGTGCATGTTGGCAATCCAGGCTTACCGTGATAATCGCAAAATTAAATATGAAGATGACTGGAAAGACGGACACTGGGTAGTTCCTATCGGTTACGATAACAAATATATTCATTTTGAAGATCCGTCAAGTCAATATAGGACATTTCTTTCTTATGACGAGCTGAATAAAAGGTGGCACGATATAGATACTAAAGATAAAAAATTATTTCATTTTGGCATCTCTTTTTATGGCAAACTTAAAAAGTTTGATGAGCATGAATCCGTTCACATGGATTAGATAAGATGATATTCGTAGTCCGAACCTTCAGGTTCGCCTCTCCAATGCGTTTGGAAAACGCGCTCTACAATTAATGTCCCCCTTTAGAGGGGGCAAGCGAAGCGACGGGGGAGGATAAATATATAATGTAGTGCGTTGCTTTAGCCGCGCTTAAATTAAGCGGGTCTGAAGACCCGAACTACATTTTCCTGAACTAAATAATAGTATAGTTAATTGAGGAAACGAGGGACAGCGGCCTCAAAGCCGCTGTGGTAATGGATGCAATGGCAAGATAAAGGGACAGATGTACCTGATATTTTTGTGTTGTAGCATGTCAGTTACTTTTCCCCTGTTGAATTAGGACGCCTTACAGCCTGAAGGCATGATAGAGCAGCTTCCTCACTTATGCACTTGTCCCGTTTTGCCAGACCAGCCCTCTTCCGAATCATCAGCTATCAGAACACGAAACAAATTAATCATATTTTCATTTCATTTACTTTAAGGTTGGAATTCATTTTTATTAAGATGCGGTTCGTTCAGAACAAGCCAATACAATCCCAGCTGCCTTATGGTTTCGGCGAACTGGTTGAAATCCACCGGTTTGCGGATGTAGCTGTTGCAGCCGTGCAGGTAAGCGTTGATAATATCGGTCTTTTCGTTCGAGGACGTCAAAATTATCGTGGGAATTGCCTTTGTTCTGTTATGGTTTTTGACTCTTTTTAACACATTCAGACCGTCAATCTTCGGTATATTCAAGTCGAGCAAAATCAGGATCGGCAGATTGAGGGTTTCATTATTCTCAACTCCCTCGGGCCCGAAAATATATTCCAGCGCTTCTTCACCATCATGCTTTACAATGATCTCATTCAATATGTTATTCTTTTTGAACGCATGCAGCGTCAACTCAATATCGTCAGGGCTGTCTTCCACCAGTAGAATTTTGTCTTTGTTTAACATAAAGCGCCTCTTTTATTCATGCAAAGTAAAGTAAAAAGTTGCCCCTTTGCCGACCTGTCCCTCCGCCCAGATATTGCCTTCGTGGCGGTGGATAATACGCCGCACTGTAGCCAGCCCGATTCCCGTGCCCGGATAGTCCTCCGCAGTATGCAAACGCTGGAATGGTGTAAACAGTTTGTCCATATACGTCATGTCAAAACCGGCGCCATTATCGCGGACGAAATATATTTTTTTCTTGCCTTCCATCATAAAACCGAACTCGATTACGGCAGCTGACTGTTTTTGAGTAAATTTCCAGGCGTTGCCCAGTAGATTTTCAAGCATGATATGCATTAATCGCGAATCCGCATTATCTTCAAGATCGTCGGCGATTCTTATATCGACATGCCTTTGGGGTTTAGATTCCTGCAATTCATTGATGACCGACCGGGCAATCCAGGTCAGGTTAACCTTTTCAATGTTTATTTCCGTGCGCGTCACCCGTGAGAGCTTGATCATATCGTTAATGAGTTGCTCCATACGCTGGCTCGCCAGACGCACACGCCTGAGATAATCCTGGCCTTGCGCATCCAGCTGCACACTATGCTCTTCCAAAAGTATCTGACTGAAACCATCGATGCTGCGCAGCGGTGCACGCAGATCATGTGACACGGAATAACTGAATGCTTCCAGTTCTTTGATGGCCACCTCCATCTGCTGGGTACGCTCATGCACTTTTTGCTCAAGATTATCATGCGCCTCCTTGACGCTAAAAACTGCATTATTAAAAAGCCGGCTAAGGTTGGCAAATTCATCATCACCGGAAACGGCTATAGGACGAAAATCACCGCGCGCAAAAGCTTTGGCTCCTTCATTCAGGCATCTCAATGGTTCGGCGATACTGCGCATAATAACAATCCCTAAAATAATTCCCGCCGCCATAATCAATAATGCGGTCACTAATAATATAAAAAATGCACGCTGTTGAGCTCGCTGCATATTGTTAATGGCCTGCGTTTGTTCAACACGAGTTTCAACATCAATCTGATGAAGCAGGTCCAAAATATATTGATTAAGCGTCTGCTCGCCGGCCAGATCAACAACGTCGCTGTAAACACGCAGCAAAGAAGTCACCCGTTCATCCGCCTGATTAATTTTTTGAGCCTGCACGCGCATTGTGTCAATTTGCCACAAACCAATCGTACTACCCAAAAGCATCAACAGCATGATAATGCTTAAGGAAAATGTTAACCGAAATCCGATACTGGAAGATTTCATAACTTATTCCTGCGCTGTAAAAAACCTTATTTAATAGGTATCCAATATTTCCACTTGTCTGCATTCTTTTCAACCCAGATACGGGCCGCTTCTTCAACAGACTTGCCTTCCAGCGTCACCATGGTGATCATACTCACCTGATCTTCTGTGGTATAGCTGAAAGACTTCAAAAAATAATACACATCAGGGGCCTTTTGCTTAAGTCCTGATGAGGCAATTTTACATAAAACATCCGGGGGATATTCACAGTCAATATTACCGCTACTAACTTTATCAAAAAAAGATTTTCGACACTGACATTTAGGCAGCTCCACCTGGGTCAATCGATATTTAATCTGCACAGAATGAGGAGTCCAAAAATAAAACAAAATAGGCTTCTTGCGCTTATACGCTCCATCAAGCGCACGTAACAAAGCTTCTTCAGAACCAAGTTGAATGACTTCTAACTTTAGCCCAAGATTTTTTATAATTTCCCGATCATACTGGACCCAGGTAGGATCACCCGTCAAAAATTGCCCTTTATCTCCAGTGGCGGCAGTTTTAAAAAGAGCCACAAGATTAGGATTTTTAAACCCGACCCATGTCGCCAGTGACGGGTATTTTTCCACCATATAAGTTGGTATATACCAGCCTATCTTGCCAACGACGCCCAACAATCCCATGTTTTGGACTGTTTTTTGCTCAACGATATACTTCTTGATATCTTCAATATGGCCTGACGGCCACACCTCTAAACTCGCGTCTAATTCGCCTTTTGCCAAAAGTGCCCACTGCGTATTTTCATCAACTTTTACAACCTCAACAGGATATCCCATTTTTTCATGCAGGATGATCTTGGCAACATACGCATTGATAGATCCTCCAATCCAGGGATTTTCAACAAGTCTAATGACAGGCTTAGAAGCTTCAGGCGTGTAGTGATGGATAATCCCTGCCACCCCTATCAACAAGAACGCTATGACTCCTATGGTATAAATTATTTTTCTACTCATAGTCATAGTAAGCTCCCTTAGAGATATGATAATCTCGGAAGAAGCCTGATAATCGGTAATTTCTCATGGATCATTTTCATGATGAACTCCATAAGTTGATGGTTGGGCTGATTGGTTGACAGGGGAATGACTATTGTTTTAAATACTCCTTCAGTCATTAAATGTCAAGATGGGAAATTAACGCCTGAAATTGGCTAAATTGTATTTCCAGGATTGACATTTCTGAATGTAGCATACACTGCACACGGTCAAGACCGTTTTAGTAAAAACTGGCAATTCAGATATTATAAATCACCTGCCGAAGATGAGGCCGCGGGGACGGATATAAATCGCTGAACTCCCGGATATATAAAATCTACAGCATCTTAAAACAAAACAATCTATTTACAGGTATGAATGCTATCGGTAAAAAATCGCGCCTTTAAAATGCCTTCCGCCCATTCTCCTTCAGCCGTTGAGTCCCATACAATACCGCCGCCTATACCCATTTCTCCTTTTCCATCGGATCGATTGATCAAGGCAGTGCGAATGGGTATATTAAAAAATAAATCTTTGTTGGGCTCAATGTAGCCTATGGCGCCGGTGTATATGTTGCGCGGTTCGCGCTCAAGATCATGAATGATTTCCATAGCGTGAATTTTAGGCGCGCCGGTTACCGATCCCGACGGGAAAAGACTTTTAAATAAATTATATAGCAACACATCTGATTCAATATTTGCCGCAACCGTTGAGGTCATTTGAAATAATGTTTTATACGGTGTCACTTCACACAGGCGCGGCACGCGAATATTTTTCCCGACACGCCCCAAATCATTGCGCAGTAAATCGGTAATCATTATATTTTCCGCCCTGTTTTTTTCATCGCGGCAAAATTGATACCTGGCAAGTTTATCGGCAAACCATGTTTTGCCCCTCTGCCATGTTCCCTTCATGGGTTTTGATATGATGTAACTTCCTTTTTTATACAAAAATAATTCCGGAGAGAGTGATGCTATGCTGTACTTCTCGTTTTCGATAAACGCGGCATAGGGCACCGGTTGAATATCAAATAGTTTTTTATACAAATCAAAAGCGCTGCCATTAAAATCAAAAAGAATTTTTAAACAATAGGTAATTTGATATACATCGCCCGCTTGTATATATGAACGGATAACATCAATATGGTCAGAATATTTTTCCCGGGCGATATTAAATCGTATATTTTTTACTTCGCAGGCGTCCCCGTCAGCAGCGAATTGATCATTATACTGTGTAGATTTTTTATAAAATCCCACGTTTATGAGAGGAAAGCCATTAGGATGATAAGAGGAAAACGTTTCTTCAAATGCATAACCCAGTTCGTAGGAAAAATATCCGGCAGCATATAATCCCATGGAGAGCGCTTCTTCGATTTCTTTAAACGCCCGGGGGACATCTTTAAAAGAGGAACAACTTATAATGGAAACGGGATTATCAAAATATAAAGATGATTTTTCAAAATCGAAAAGTATTTTCATGCGACATTCCTTTGTAGATCTGGATGCCGCATCCGGAGGCTAGAACATGATCTGTAAGATATTTCCCTAAGATATTATTGTTAAGAATTCCCTTAAAATCGGATGAACATATATGAAGAATGGACTTGTGTGTCAAGAAGATTTCTGTTCTGGATCAATATGCAGTGATCTGCGGCAGACTATAGATAAAAAGCAGCCTTAAACAAACCGAAGAGGCAACTTTTTTAAATCAGTTGAATCTACTTTTTATACGTCGGGAATTAATTTTCATTCCTGAAATCCTCATTTTTAAATTTCTAATTTTACGCTAAAATCAATCTGTAATCGTTAAAAAAGTTTCTTAATTCAAAAGGTTGTGTGTTACTTCCCCGATTCATTACATATTATTTTGTTGACGCGCCTGTTACTCTATGCCATACATTACAATATTATTTCACATATGAATACAGAAACGAAGGAGAAATGCTCATGAAAAGATCAAGATTCTTATTGTTTATGATTTTTGGTTTTCTGGTGATCACTTTAAGCGCCTGTGGCTCGCGCGGTTCGGGTTCGGGCTCTGGTTCTACAGCGGTATATCCGCGTTTTGCCTATGTAGCTAATTTTGGTGACAACACTATCTCTGTCTATACCGTTGATGCTTCAACAGGGCAATTGCGTCATAACGGCTATGTGGCTACCGGGTCGTTTCCTGAATTCGTCACTGTTGACCCCTCGGGAAAATTCGCCTATACGGCAAATTGGGGTGACAACACTATCTCAGTCTATACCATCAATCAGACCACAGGTGCTTTGACCGCCGGAACGGCTGTGGCTGCGGGGTTAAATCCCGTCTCTGTTACTGTTGACCCCTCGGGGAAATTCGCCTATGCGGCAAATTTGAGTTCCAACAATATTTCGGTCTATACCATCAATCAGACCACCGGGGCTTTGACCGCCGGAACGCCTGCGGCTGCCGGGACGAGTCCCTGGTCCGTCACGGTTGACCCCTCGGGAAAATTCGCCTATGACGCAAATGTAAGTGACAACACTATTTCGGTCTATACCATCAATCAGACAACCGGAGCTTTGACCGCCGGAACGCCAGTGCCTGCCGGGACGGAACCTTACTCCGTCACGGTTGACCTCTCGGGAAAATTCGCTTATGCGGCAAATTTGGGCTCCAACAATATTTCGGTCTATACCATCAATCAGACCACAGGGGCTTTGACTGCCGGAACCCCTGTGGCTGCCGGTACGAATCCCCACTCGGTCACGGTTGACCCCTCGGGAAAATTCGCCTATGTGGCAAATGAGGGTTCCAACAATATCTCGGTCTATACCATTGATCAAACAACCGGGGCTTTGACCGCCGGAACGCCTGTGGCTGCCGGGACAAATCCTATCTCGATCATGGTTGATCCCTCGGGAAAATTCGCCTATGCGGCAAATTTGAATGACAACACTATCTCGGTCTATACCATCGATCAGACCACAGGGGCTTTGACTGCTGGAACGGCTGTTGCTGCCGGGACGCACACTCGCTTCGTCACGGTTGACCCCTCGGGAAGATTCGCCTATGCGGCAAATGAAGGTGGCACGATCTCGGTTTATACTATAAATCAGACCAGCGGGGCTTTGACCGCCGGAACTCCTGTGTCTGCCGGGACGTATCCTACCTCCATCACGGTTGACCCCTCGGGAAAATTCGCCTATGCGACAAATTATGATTCCAGCAATATCTCTGTCTATACCATCGATCAGACCACCGGGGCTTTGACTGCCGGAACACCCGTGGCTGCGGGGACAGAACCTGCCTCCGTCATTGTTGATCCCTCGGGAAGATTCGCCTATGCGGCAAATTTGGGCTCCGGCACTATCTCGGTCTATACCCTTGATCAGACCACCGGAGCTTTGACCGCTGTTGGAACGCCAGTGACTGCCAGGACGGCACCTGTTTCCGTCACGGTTGACCCCTCGGGAAAATTCGTCTATGTGGCAAATGAGGGTTCCAACAATATCTCGGTCTATACCATTGATCAGACCACCGGAGCTTTAATTGCTGTAGAAACGGTAGGTGCCGGGATGGATACTTTCTCCGTCACGGTTGATCCTTCGGGGAAATTCGCTTATGCGGCAAATTGGAGTGACGACACGATCTGGGTCTATACCATCAATCAGACGAGCGGGATTTTGACCGTTGTGGGATCACCATTGATTGCCGGGACGGCACCTGAGTCCGTCACGGTTGACTCCTCGGGAAGATTCGCCTATGTGGCAAATGCAGAATCCAACAATATTTCGGTCTATACCATCGATCAGACCACCGGGGCTTTGACCGCTGTTGGAACGCCTGTGGCTGCCGGGACAAATCCTATCTCGGTCGTGACAACAGGAGCTATTCAGTAATCATCGGGGACAGCGGCCTGTTATGAAGCCATAGAAAAAGAGCTTTTTAATAGCCGCTGTCCTTGATACATAATTTATTTCAAAACCATTTATTAGTCAGTCCACACTCAGATGTCCGGCCTGTTCTTTGGCAATCATCCATGCTTTTAAAACAATAGCTGTTCATATTTACGTTACACTCTTTTTTTAACACTTGGCAGGTGCATGAAATAATTCAGACTGTTCGGGCAACAACCCCATTAGACTCGACTGGTCTTAAGATTGCTTAAGCAAAGAAGCGCCTCTGATTTATCAGGATTTCTCCCCTGCTTTTAGAGTCTTTTGTCTATATTTCCCGGACCGCCGCATTCCGGGGTATAACAGGTGACATTCCTGAATTCACATTTTCTGAAGCAGGAAGGGCATTTTTCCGGAAGCGATTCTGCTTTTAGAAGGTAGCCGCATTCCCCGCATTTCCAGAACGTCTGCCTGCATTTGGGGCAGGTATCATTATCAAAAGGTGTCTCGGATTTAAATCCGCAAATCGCGCATTCTTTAACTGCCATATTACTGCCTCCTTGAACTAAAATTTACTGCTTATTGATTGACATCATGCTGCAGTCCGAACCTTCAGATTCGCTTCCAGTAGTTCGTAGCTTCGGCTACGCTAATTTTGCGGGTCTAAAGACCCGAACTACGGCAAAAAGGAATATTGTTTTAATATGCGGGTCTAAAAACCTGAACTATATTTCTTGCATTTGTAGTCCGAACCACGGAATGATCATTGGAATTAAAGATCACCAGTTAAACTGTTCTTGATGTTGTGATTCGTAACAAATCCTGTCTTTCCCGTTTTTCTTCGCATTGTACATGAGCTGGTCCACCCGCTGAACAAACGCTTTCATCTCTTCCTTCAACTTATACTGCGACAGCCCCGTACTTACTGTCAGATGAACCTTCTGGCCCGCGGGGTAAAAAGCTTCTTTTTTTAATTCCATTTTGATTCTTTGGGCCGTCACAAGGCCCTCTTCGCTTGCGGTCATCGGCAAAATAACCGTAAATTCCTCACCGCCATAACGATAAGCGGAATCCGTCTCACGCAGGCATCGTTTGATTACCTCACTGAGCCGCGATAATACATAGTCCCCCTCAACATGACCGTATGTGTCGTTGAACATCTTAAAGTCGTCGAGATCCAGCAGCAAAATGGTCAACGGCTGTTCATAGCGATTCGATCGTTCTATTTCTTTTTCGAGCTGAGCGTAAAAATGCCTGGAATTGTATAACCGGGTGAGGTCGTCAATGATGCTTAATTCCAGGTATCTCTTTTCGCTTTCCTGCAACGCCTTTTCGACTTTGATTCTTTCCGTAATATCCACCATGGAAGCGATGCTCTGTGTAGTCCCCGGAATCATGGCAATGGTCATGAAAATATGGAGATGATTGCCGTTCTTGTTACGGATCTTGAATTCGTAATTCCTGGGCGCCGAGAGCTGCTCCTGCCGCCGGTTCCTGTGGAAAGAAAGAAGGCGATCAATGTCATCTTCAGCCACATACATGGTCCACGTATGGCCGATGATTTCATCACGCGCATAGCCCGTGAAATTCGAAAAATCGTTGTTCATCATGGAGATGGTCGTGTCTTGTTCTATGACAATGGTTGCCGTGCCGGAATTTTCGAACAGAGTTTGATAAAAATGTCTCGAATGAGTCAGCTCCTTTTCTATCTGTTCATCCTTTCGGGCTTGCGCCTGAAGACTTTTTATTTCCCTGCGAGCCGCGTCCAGTTCGTCAATAAGTTGCAGCCTGGTTTTGTATCCTCTCCCCACTGCCAGCACCTCCGGAACCATCTTCTATATTTTATACAATAACAAGATGATTGTCCATCAAATAGCGCTGATAGATAAGATATTGAATTATTGATTGTTTTTGAATTGCGGAACAGAATTAACCCGTCATTTCTCTTTAAGATTTAATATCGGAAGATCGTATTTGCTGATGCCCTATGTTAAAAGACTTTAATCTTTATGGATCTAAAGTCCCGTGGGAGTAATATCTAATACTTATTCATTGTATTAAATAGGAGGATAGTCCTTCCTCTTAATTCTTCCAGGGGAAGATACTCCCACAGGATCAGATTTCCTACAAATATTGCACAAACCCGGCAGATAATGCTGTTATTTGCCTTGTCGATCTTTATAAACCATTCTGTAACAGTTGACAATCACCCGAAAGAGTGGTTTTATAAACATTACTATTTTGGTATGAGTTGCATAAAATAAGCTTTTAATGCAACGCTTTTGCGATGTCTGTTAAAATATTCCCCCTGAAGAAGCGGTTGCATTGTCTGAAATTTT